>JGI12053J15887_10000666_pt1 | contig 14435 bp, 15 predicted proteins | sample MedBloCAOM1_O3_FD_15887 | JGI IMG/M metagenome (IMG submission 15887)
TCGCGCCCCTGAATCTGGTCGCCGACTTCGGCGGCGGGTCGATGTTCGTCCTGCTCGGTATTGTTGCCGCGCTCTATGAGCGGGAACGGTCGGGCAAGGGCCAGGTGATCGACGCCGCGATGGTCGACGGCGTATCGATCCTGTCGCAGATGGCGTGGACGATGAAGTCGACCGGCACGCTCAAAGACCAGCGCGAATCGTTCATGCTCGACGGCGGCGCGCCGTTCTACCGCACGTACGAAACGTCGGACGCCAAGTACATGGCGGTCGGCGCGATCGAACCGCAGTTCTTCGCGCAGCTGCTGGCCGGTCTTGGCTTGTCGGCCTCCGACGTTCCGAACCAATTCAACGCCTCGGCTTTCCCCGAAGTGCAAACGCTGTTCGCCGCGAAGTTTGCGAGCAAGACCCGCGACGAATGGACCGAGATCTTCGCCGGCACCGATGCCTGCGTCACACCCGTGCTCACCTGGACCGAAGCGGCGCAGAACGAGCACCTGCGGGCGCGGTCAACCATGGTGGAGGCCAACGGCGTCGATCAGGCCGCTCCGGCGCCGCGGTTCTCGCGGACACCGTCAGGTCCAGTCGGTGCGCCGCCGAAGAAAACCACGCCCATCGACGAAATCGACTGGTGAGGCAAAATTAGCTACGGAATCCTCTGCGCGAGGCCCGAAAGTTAACTAGTATTTGCCATCATGGCTGTCCGAGCATCGAGGGAAGTCGTCTTCGAGGCGCCGCCCGAGGCGATTCTGGAAGCTCTCGCCGACATCGATGAGGTGCCGACGTGGTCGTCGTTGCACAAACACGCCGAGGTGGTAGACCGGCACCCCGATGGCAGGCCACGCCACGTCAAGGCGACGCTGAGGATCATGGGCATCACCGACAAGGAGGTGCTCGAGTACCACTGGGGCCACGACTGGATGGTCTGGGACGCCACGGACACCTTTCAGCAGCGCGGCCAGCACGGTGAGTACAACCTCACGCGGGAAGGCGTCGACAAGACCCGGGTGCGCTTCGACATCATCCTCGACCTCGCCGCGCCGATTCCCGAGTTTCTGATCAAGCGAGCCAAGAAGCTCGTGCTCGAGGTCGCTACGGAAAGCCTGCGTAAGTGCGTCATGGAGAAATACGCCTCGTAGGTCTGGGCCGTGGCCGTCCGAACGTCACGCAAGATCGTGATCGAGGCTACGCCGGAAGCCATCATGGATTCGCTCGCCGACGTGGAGGCTTTGCCGTCCTACTCTCCGGCCTACAAGCGGGCCGAGGTACTCGACAGGTACGAAGACAACCGTCCGCACCATGTGCGCATCGCGGTCAAGGTGCTCGGGATTGTCGACGAAGAAGTTCTCGAATATCATTGGGGCCCAGACTGGTTGGTGTGGGATGCGGAGCGCACTACGCAGCAGTACGCCCAGCACGTCGAGTACACACTGAGACCCGATCACACGGGAAACTCGACTGTGGTGACGGTCGACATCACCGTGGAGCCCGATTCGCTCATCCCAGACTTCCTCATCAAGAGGGCAGGCAAGACGCTGATCGATGCGGCAACCGAGGGGCTGCGCAATCGAGTACTGCGAGGCAGGTAATCGCGCCGAAATCAACGTTTTGCAGGAAAAGTGCGAGTGGCGACCTGCATAACGTTGATTTCGGCGCAGGCGTCGGTGGGGGATAGCCGGTAGAGGTCCTTACCAGCCTTCCGGTGACCGTAGATGGGTGCCAGCGTCGACGAATTCGCTGGTTAAAGGCGGGATCCTAAGCGGGCAGTAACCCGCACGGCTATCTACCGATGAGAGCCACGGGGAACTAAGGAGTTTGAATCATGAAGCACCGTATCTCCGTCACTACGGCGACTTTCGGTCTTCTCGCAGCCGCGGCGCTTGGATTTGCGGGGGCGGCCGCAGCAGCCCCGCTTGGTGAGCAAAATGCCCTCGACGCGGTCAATCAACTGAGAGGGCAGGGATATACCGTTTCGGTCAACCTAACCAACGGGTCGCGCGATGTTCCGTTGTCGGAGTGCACCGTGCTCGAAGTGTCGGGTTTGAACGGCACGAACGCCGCGGGCAAGCCGCTCACCCCCGCAGAGGCGGGCACTGTCTACGTCGACGCCAACTGCCCGAACGACGACCAGGATTAGCCGCGACACCGGCGAAGCTGGCGGTCGCAGCGGGCAGCTCGGCGTTCACGTCAACTGCTTTGCAGCACCGACAGCCGGCGGATCGCCTCATCGAGCGTGTCATCACGCTTGCAGAAAGCGAAGCGCACCAAGTGATTCCACGCGTCGGCGTGGTCGGCACCCGGATCACAGAACGCGGACATCGGGATCGCCGCCACGCCTGCGCGTGCTGGCAATTGAGCACAGAACGCCGTGCTGTCGTCGTACCCGAGCGGACGCGGATCGGCACACAAGAAGTAGGTGCCGAAACTGTCGTGCACTTCGAATCCCAGATCGGCCAGTGCGGAGCCCAGCTTGTCGCGCTTGGCCTGCAAAGATTTCCGCAGCGTGGCTACCCATGCCTCCTCGGTGTTGAGTGCATGGGCCACGGCAGGCTGAAACGGTGCGCCGCCGACATAGGACAGGTATTGCTTGGCTGCGCGCACGCCCGAGATGAGTTCTGGTGCACCGCAGGCCCATCCGATCTTCCAGCCGGTGCAGTTGAACATCTTGGCGGCGCTCGAAATCGTGACTGTGCGGCCCGACATCCCTGGATAGTTGGCCAGCGGGATGTGGCGGCGTCCCTCAGGATTTGAGAACACCAGGTGCTCGTACACCTCATCGGTGATCACCAGAAGGTCGGCGTCCACGGCGAGCTCGGCGAGCCCGCGCAGTTCGTCGTCCGATGCCACCATGCCGGTCGGGTTGTGTGGCGAGTTGACGATCAGTGCCTTGGTTCGCGGTGTGACCGCGCGTCGAAGCCCGTCGACGTCGATGGCGAAGCCACGGCCGTCGGGGACCAACGGTACGGCGCGTCGCTCGCAGCCGGCCATCGCGATGACGGGGGAGTACGAGTCGTAGAAGGGCTCGATCAACAACACCTCCGAGCCCGGCTCGACGAGCCCGAGGACCGCCGACGCGATCGCCTCGGTGGCGCCGACGGTCACGAGCACCTCGGCGTCGGGGTCGTAATCGGTGCCGAAGTGGCGCTTGCGCTGCGCGGCGATCGCTTCGCGCAGCGGCGCGATGCCAAGACCCGGCGGGTACTGGTTGACGCCCTCGGCGATGGCGTTCTCGGCAACCTTGAGCATCGCGGGCGGCCCGTCCTCGTCGGGGAAGCCCTGGCCGAGGTTCACCGCGCCGATCCGGGCGGCCAACGCCGACATCTCGGCGAAGATGGTGACCGCATAGGGCTCGAGGCGCCGCACCGTCATGGCTGCTGAGCTTAGTTCTGGCTACAGGCCACGACCGCCAAGCCAGCCACAGATGCGATCCGCGACGTCGCGCCACCCCGGCTCGAGCATCATGTTGTGTCCCATTCTGGGAAAGAGCTTTGCCTGGGTCCCATATGCGCGCGCCGTTGCGTGAACCTCTCTGTTACTGATCGTGGCGTCGTCTCTGCCGCCGAGCACCAGCAGCGGCGTCGTCACCCGCCGGGGTTTCGGCCTGTGGAACAAGCCGTCCATGAACGCGGCGCGAAGGCTCTCCGGTTCAACGCGCGCCGCACAGGATTCAACGACGGCCTCGGGAGTATGCCCGCAGAACAGGAATTCGCGCGCCAGCGCCGGGGTGTTGAAGACGTCATGTGATTGCCCGAAGGTATTGGCCCGAAATCCGATCCACGGGTGCCTGCGCCAGACCGCCAGCGCAGAGAATATGACGCCGGTCCGCGGCGGCAGCGACGCCAGTAGGACTCCGGCCGGGGCGGGATGGATCTCGAGGTACCTCTGTACGACGAAGCCACCCAGCGAATGTCCGACGACAATCGGCTGTCCGCCGAGATCGTCCGCGGCGCAGCGCACATCCTCGACATAGTCGGCGACAGAGCAGGACTGCAGCGGCTTTGATGCAGCGCTGCGTCCGTGGCAGCGCCAGCTCACCGCGACGGCCCGGAAGCCGTGTCGCGCGAAGTAGTCGAGAAAATGCTCATCCCAGCACCACGCCGCGTGGCACCCGCCGTGGACGAACAGCAACGGCACGGGATGGGTGTCTGTGCAGCTTCCCTTGTCGATCACTTCCAACATCGGCATGCCGATCCGTGTTCAGAGTTGACGGCGGGAATCGTAAGTCACAGCCCGGCGCGGGGTGGCACGACGGCGCAGACCACCCAACCAACAGGTTGGCCGAGGCTGTTAGGCTGCATGGCAGAGGACTACCGCCCATGCGGGCAGGGCTCCCACAACCCCACCTGAACAGGAAATATCTTCATGTCTGAAGAAGCCTTCATCTACGAGGCCATCCGCACGCCTCGCGGCAAGCAGCGCAAGGGCTCGTTGAACGAGGTCAAGCCGCTGAACCTGGTCGTCGGTCTGGTCGACGAGCTTCGCCAGCGCCACCCCGATCTCGACGAATCCCTGATCAGCGACATGATCCTTGGCGTCGTGTCACCGGTCGGCGACCAGGGCGGCGACATCGCCCGCACCGCGGTGCTGGCCGCGGGCCTGCCCGAGACCACCGGCGGTGTGCAGCTCAACCGGTTCTGCGCCTCGGGCCTTGAGGCCGTCAACACCGCCGCGCAGAAGGTGCGCTCGGGCTGGGACGACCTGGTGCTGGCCGGCGGCGTCGAGTCGATGAGCCGGGTTCCGATGGGCTCCGACGGCGGTGCCTGGGCGACCGACCCCGAGACCAACTACCAGATCGGTTTCGTGCCGCAGGGCATCGGCGCCGACCTCATCGCGACGATCGAGGGCTTCTCGCGTGAGGACGTCGACCGCTACGCGTTGCGGTCGCAGGAGAAGGCAGCCGAGGCGTGGTCGGGCGGCTACTTCGCCAAGTCGGTCGTGCCTGTGCGCGACCAGAACGGTCTGACCATCCTCGACCACGACGAGCACATGCGCCCCGACACCACGCTCGAGGGCCTCGGCAAGCTGAAGACCGCATTCGACGGCATCGGCGAGATGGGCGGCTTCGACGACGTGGCGCTGCAGAAGTACCACTGGGTCGAGAAGATCAACCACGTCCACACCGGCGGCAACAGCTCGGGCATCGTGGACGGTGCCGCGCTGGTGCTCGTCGGCAGTGAAAGTGCTGGGAAGTCTCAAAATCTGACCCCGCGGGCGCGCATCGTGGCCACCGCCACCAGCGGTGCGGACCCGGTCATCATGCTCACCGGCCCGACCCCTGCCACCCGCAAGGTGCTCGACCGTGCCGGGCTGACGGTCGACGACATCGACCTGTTCGAGCTGAACGAGGCGTTCGCGTCGGTGGTGCTGAAGTTCCAGAAGGACCTCGACATCCCCGACGAGAAGCTCAACGTCAACGGCGGCGCCATCGCGATGGGCCACCCGCTTGGCGCCACGGGCGCCATGATCACCGGCACGATGGTCGACGAGCTCGAGCGCCGCAACGCGCGTCGCGCGCTGATCACGTTGTGCATCGGCGGCGGCATGGGCGTGGCCACCATCATCGAGCGAGTCTGAGGCTCGAGGGTCTAGGAGAAAAGCAATGGCAGAGAACACGATTCAGTGGGATAAGGACGCCGACGGCATCGTCACGCTGACGATGGACGACCCGACCGGGTCGGCGAACGTGATGAACGAGCACTACGCCGAGTCGATGCACAACGCCGTCGAACGCCTTGTCGCCGAAAAGGATTCGATTACCGGTGTGGTCATCACCAGCGCGAAGAAGACCTTCTTCGCGGGCGGTGACCTCAAGGGGATGATCAAACTCGGTCCTGAGAACGCCGGCGAGGCGTTCGACACCGTCGAGGCGGTCAAGCGGGATCTGCGCGCGCTGGAAACGCTGGGCAAGCCGGTGGTTGCGGCGATCAACGGCGCCGCGCTCGGCGGCGGCCTGGAGATCGCGCTGGCGTGTCACCACCGCATTGCCGCCGACGTCAAGGGTCTTGTGGTCGGCCTCCCCGAGGCCACGCTGGGTCTGCTGCCCGGCGGTGGCGGTGTCACCCGCACGGTGCGGATGTTCGGCATCCAGAACGCGTTCATGAATATCTTGTCTCAGGGCACCCGGTTCAAGCCGGCCCAGGCCACGGAGATCGGCCTGGTCGACGAGGTGCTGCCGACCGTCGACGATTTGGTGCCCGCCGCCAAGGCGTGGATCAAGGCCAACCCCGACAGCCACACCCAGCCGTGGGATGCCAAGGGCTACAAGATGCCAGGTGGCACACCGTCGTCGCCGGGACTGGCCGCCATCCTGCCGTCGTTCCCGGCGCTGCTGCGCAAGCAGCTGAAGGGCGCGCCGATGCCCGCGCCGCGCAAGATCCTGGACGCGGCCGTCGAGGGCGCGCAGGTCGACTTCGACACCGCAAGCCGCATCGAGAGCCGCTACTTCACCGAGCTGGTCACCGGCCAGGTCGCCAAGAACATGATCCAGGCATTCTTCTTCGACCTGCAGACCATCAACGGCGGCGGCTCGCGGCCCGAGGGCATCGGCAAGACCCCGATCAACAAGATCGGCGTGCTTGGCGCGGGCATGATGGGCGCCGGAATCGCCTACGTCTCGGCCAAGGCCGGATTCGACGTGGTGCTCAAGGACGTCAGCATCGAGGCCGCGCAGAAGGGCAAGGGCTACTCCGAAGGTCTGGAAGCCAAGGCGCTCAAGCGCGGCAAGACCACCGAGGAGAAATCGAAGGCGCTGCTCGCTCGGATCACGCCGACGGCCGACGCCGCCGACTTCGCCGGTGTCGACTTCGTCGTCGAGGCGGTCTTCGAGAGCCAGGAGCTCAAGCACAAGGTGTTCCAGGAGATCGAAGACATCGTCGAGCCCAACGCGCTGCTCGGGTCGAACACCTCCACGCTGCCGATCACCGGCCTGGCGACCGGGGTGAAGCGACAGGAGGACTTCATCGGGATCCACTTCTTCTCACCGGTCGACAAGATGCCGCTTGTCGAAATCATCAAGGGCGAGAAGACTTCTGACGAGGCGCTGGCCCGGGTGTTCGACTACACGCTGGCGATCGGCAAGACCCCGATCGTGGTCAACGACAGCCGCGGCTTCTTCACCAGCCGCGTCATCGGCACCTTCGTCAACGAGGCGCTCGCCATGCTTGGCGAGGGTGTGGAGCCGGCCAGCATCGAGCATGCCGGTTCGCAGGCCGGCTACCCGGCACCGCCGCTGCAGCTGTCCGACGAGCTCAACCTCGAGCTGATGCACAAGATCGCGACCGCGACCCGCAAGGGTGTCGAGGATGCGGGCGGCAGCTACGAGCCGCACCCCGCGGAGGCGGTCGTCGAGAAGATGATCGAGCTCGGACGGCCGTCGCGGCTGAAGGGCGCCGGCTTCTATGAGTACGTCGACGGCAAGCGGACCCAGCTGTGGCCCGGCCTGCGCGAGGCGTTCAAGTCAGGAGCGTCGACCCCGCCGCTGCAGGACATGATCGACCGGATGCTGTTCGCCGAGGCGCTCGAGACGCAGAAGTGCCTCGACGAGGGCGTGCTCACGTCGACCGCCGACGCCAACATCGGCTCGATCATGGGCATCGGCTTCCCCCCGTGGACGGGTGGCTCGGCGCAGTACATCGTCGGGTACCCCGGCGGCAAGGCCGGTTTCGTGGCGCGCGCCAAGGAGCTGGCCGCCAAGTACGGCGACCGCTTCCTGCCGCCGGACTCGCTGAGCAGCTAGCAGTGGTACGCGAGACCCCCGAGACAACGGCGTTTCGGGGGTCTTTGCTATGCGGCCAGTTCTTCGCTCCGCAGCGGATGAACCTGGGGATTGGCTGCTAACGGTCGGGGTAGTTCTGATATCGACAATGCTCGGGGTCCTCGAGCGCGGCGTGGGGCAGGACGGGGACTGACCGCAGTGACGGCTTTCGTTATCGTCTAGGCGTGCCAGAAAGCTTTACCGAAACGTTCGCGGCAGGGCTGGCGAGTTACGGCGACCGGCAGTGCATCGAGTTAGACGGCCGCTGGTACTCCGGCAACGACATCACGGGATACGCCGATGCCATCGCGCACACGCTGCGTGACGCGGGCGTCGGGGACCCTGCGCCGGTCGGGCTGGTGGTCCGCAATCGGCTTCCGCACGCCGCCGCGATCATCGGCTTTCTGGCCGCCGGCCGCCCCGTCTCGATGATCTACTCCTTCCAGTCGCCCGAAGCGATCGGCCGCGACGTCGAGACGCTGGAGTTGTCGGCCATCGTCGCCGATCGTGAGGACTGGACCGACGAGGTCATTACCGCCGCCAAGCGCACGGGCAGCGCCGGAGTGGCGATCTCGCTGACGATGCCGACCGTTGCGGCCGTTCCGGGGCTCGAGCGTCGCGACGAATCGCGTCGGCACGCCGAAGCTGAACCCGATGTGGCCCTTCACATTCTGACGAGCGGCACCACCGGCCCGCCGAAGCGACAGGCGATCAAGACGGCCGTGCTTGAGCGAACGGTGTTCAGCGTGACCAGCGGAGAGAAGGCGCCGCCGGGTGCGCCGCCGGAGTTCGCCTACTGGCAGTTCGGCGGCATCGGGGTGTGTCAGTTGGTCGCCGGTGTCTACAACGCGCGGCGGATCGTGATGCTCGAGCGGTTCACTGTCGACGGGTTTGTTCGCGCGGTCAAGACGCACCGGGTCACCCGCTCGGGTGTGCAGCCTGCCGTCTTTCGCATGCTGCTCGACGCCGACGTGCCCAAGGAAGACCTGGCGTCGCTTGAATTTCTGATCAGCGCTTCGGGCCCCTTGGATCCCGAGACTCGCGACGAGTTCGAGAAGCATTACCACATCCCGGTCCGGTTGGCCTATGGGGCAACGGAATTCGCCGGCTCGCTCTGCGCGTGGACGTCCGACCTCATCGATGAATTCGGACAGAGCAAGCGCAACAGCGTTGGCAGACCACTGCCCGATACTCGACTTCGCATCGTCGACCCGAACTCCGGAGCCGAGCTGCCCGCCGGCGAGCAGGGGTTGCTGGAAGCCAAGGTTGAACCCATCAGCCCCGACTGGATCCGGACCACCGACATCGCCTCGGTCGACACCGACGGGTTCGTCACATTGCACGGAAGGGCCGACGGCGCCATCAACCGTGGCGGATTCAAGATTCTGCCGGAAACTGTTCGGCGCGTGCTGATCTCACATGCGTCGGTGCGTGACGCGTGCGTGGTGGGTGTGCCGGACAAGCGTCTCGGCCAGGTGCCGTTCGCCGCCATCGAAGTAACGCCGGGCTTGCCGGTTCCGTCCGAGGACGAACTGAAGGACGTTGTCCGCCAGGCGCTGCCCGTATACAACGTGCCGGTCGCGTTCGCCGTGGTCGACGACTTGCCGCGCAACCCGGCGCTGAAGGTCAGCCTGCCAGCTGTGGCCGCGCTCTACGACGCCCGCGCGAACAAGTAGAACCGCGCGGGGTCCTTGCCGTTGTGGTCCATCGCAGGCTCACTCCCCGACGCCAGCGGCGTCCAGCTGACCGCGAACCGCCGCTCAACCTCGGCCGGATCGATTCCTGGCACGCCGAACGTGCCGCCAGGGATGAACTCGCAGAGCAACAGCCGCGCGTCCGGTGCCGCCACGGCGGTGACCTCGCGCACGTAGGCATCGCGGGCCTCGGCGCTCATGCCGTGCAGGCAGCCGTTGTCGACGATCAGACCGAAGTTCGACCCGACGCCCTCGGAGGACAGGCGCGTCACGTCGGCCATGGCGAAGTTCACCGCGACCTTGTCGGCCTCGGCCTTGGCGCGGGCCTTGTCCACTGCCTTGGCGACGAAGTCCACACCGGTGACCTGCCAGCCGTGTTTGGCCAGATAGATGGAGGTGTCGCCGGTGCCGCAACCGAGGTCCAACGCGGTGCCAGGTGCCAAGGCACCGTCGCCCTCGATCAGGTCAGTGAGGCTGTTCGCCAACGGGTGGCCGTCCCACGGCACGAAACCGAGCCGATAGAACGTCTTGAAGAGCAGTTGCCGTGACGACATCGGTCAGATCGCGCCCAGGTCGGCCGAAAGCCAGTGCTCCGGCTTCATGAAGATGGCCACACTCTCACCCTGCTCACGACGCGCGAACTCGAGGTAGGCGTCGACCTTGTCCGGCGGAAGATAGCGTTTGGTCATCTCGACGAGCTGCTCATCGGTACCCGGCTCGATGCGGCTGATCCGGCCGTCGACAGCGACATAGCGCACCGTCGGCTCGAGGCGATCGACCATCAGCGTGAACTCGCCCTGCGTCTCGATGAGGCGGTGCTTGCGTGAGCCGGCTCCGGTGATCAGCCACGGCTCGTCACCGGGCGCGTACTGGTACCAGATCGGCACCGTCAGTGGTCCACGCTTGTCGCCCGCGCTCACCGACAGCGCCGCGATGTGGGGTTCGGCCAGAAACTGTTCGCGTTCTTCCTTTGAAAGGGCCATGCTCGCCAGGCTAGTCATCTCCCGCGGCGCATAGAGTCGAGAGTCATGCGCTTTGGACTATTCATCCCGCAAGGCTGGCGACTCGATCTCGTCGACATTCCCACCGACAAACACTGGCAGGTGATGCGCGACCTCGCGGCCTACGCCGACGACGGCGCGTGGGACTCGCTGTGGGTCTACGACCACTTCCACACCGTGCCGATGCCGACGCACGAGGCCACCCACGAGGCGTGGTCGCTGATGTCGGCGTACGCGGCGACGACGTCGCGGATCAAGCTCGGCCAGATGTGCACGGCGACGAGCTACCGCAACCCGGTCTATCTGGCGAAGGTCGCCGCCACCGCCGACATCATCTCCGGCGGGCGGATCCAGATGGGTATCGGCGGCGGCTGGTATGAGCACGAGTGGCGCGCTTACGGATACGGGTTCCCGTCTGCCGGGGTGCGGCTAGGGCGTCTCGACGAAGGCGTGCAGATCATGCGCGACGCCTGGCGCGACGGCGAGGTCAGCTTCGACGGCAAGCACTATCAGGTCGACGGTGCAATCGTGGAGCCAAAGCCTTTGCAGGACGGCGGTATTCCGCTGTGGATCGCAGGCGGCGGCGAGAAAGTGACGCTGCGCATCGCCGCCAAGTACGCCCAGTACACCAACTTCACCTCCGAGCCGGAGGGATTCGCACACAAGTCGCAGGTGCTGGCGGATCATTGCCGCGATGCCGGCACCGACTACGGCGCGATCGTGCGGTCGGCCAACTTCAACGCCGTGATCGGCGAGTCGGACGCCGACGTCGCGGAGCGAGTCGGCCGGTTGCGCACCAGGCTGGTGGCCAAGGCCAACGAGGCCGTCGTCGACGCCATGCTGGCCATGGCCACCGCCCCCGAATCCGCAGGCGGCACACCGGAACAGGTCGTCGAGAAGCTGAAACGGATGCGCGAACTCGGCTGTGAGTACGCGATCCTGTACTTCCCCGAGGCCGCCTACGACCGGTCCGGTATCGAGCTGTTCGAGCGAGAGGTGATCCCGGCGCTGAGCTAATCGAGCTTGGACGCCTGGTAATGGACGATGCGCCAGCCGTCGTCGGTGTGTTTGACCAGCACGCCGAGATACACGCTCACCGTCGGCCGGTCGGGAAACGAGAAGTCGGCGGCGACGTAGCCGAGCACCAGACCGGCCGCTGGCTGGCGGCCTTCCAGTATCCGGTAGGTGACCGTCATTCCGGGCGGTTGACTGGCGTAGTAGTCGATCACGCCTTGGCGCCCAACGCTATACGGGTGCAGTCCCTGGAAGATGGCGTCCTCGGTGAACACCTCGGCCACCCGCTCGGGCTGTTGCGCGTCGATGCTCGCCTTCCACCGGTCAAGGACGTCGCGCAGAACCTCAGTGCCCTGCACTTTGACCACCATCCACATGCAGGATCTCGCCGGTGACGAACGACGCGTTCTCCAGATAGATAACTGCGTCGACGACGTCATCGATCTCGCCGAGACGACCGACCGGATGCAGTGTCGCCAGAGTGTCGTAAGAGGCCGGATCGTGCATCGGTGTGCGGATGACCCCGAGCGCGACGGCGTTCGCCCGAATACCGCGGCCGGCGTACTCGATCGCCAGCGCCTTGGTGACCGCGTTGAGCCCGCCCTTCGTCAGCGACGCCAATGCCGAGGGCACCTGCGAGTTGGCATGGTCGACCAGGCTGGTCGAGATGTTCACCACGTGGCCGCCACCGTCACCCGACAGCATCGCGGCCACCGCGGCGCGGGACACCTCGAAGAATCCACGCAGGTTCACTCCGGTGACTGCGTCATAGTCGTCGTCGGTGTAGTCCGTGAACGGCTTGGCAACGAAGATCCCGGCATTGTTGACCACCGTGTCGACCCGGCCGAACCGCTCAAGGGCGGCGTCGACGATGCGCTGTCCAACGCCCGGCTGCGCGATGTCGCCGGGCACCGTCAGCACCATCGTGTCGTCGCTCTCGGTGATGGTGCGGGAGTTGGCCACCACCGCATAGCCGAGCTTGCGATATGCCGACACCAGGCTCGCACCGATGCCCTGAGAGGCACCCGTGATGATCGCCACGCGTTGTGAGTCGCTCATTCTTTCATCCATCCCGTTTGGTCCATCGTGCTCGCTTCCTTGCTCGCTGCTTCCTTGCTCGCTCTGATGCACGCTGCAACGCATCGTCAGCCCAACCCATCCTCGACCGCTACGACCGGTTTGCTCTCTGTTGATAGGACGCGACTCGCACTGCACTAGGCTTGCCGGGTGGAGCTGCGCCAACTGCGCTACTTCGTGACCGTCGCCGAGGAGTTGAACTTCGGCCGCGCGGCCGAGCGGTTGCATATCGCGGGCCCATCGCTCTCCCAGCAGATCAAGGCACTCGAACGGGACCTGAATGTCCGCTTGTTCGACCGCGATCGCCGCTCCGTCACCCTCACTGCCAGCGGCGCGGCGCTGCTTCCCCACGCCCGCGCACTGGTCGATCAGGCCGACGAGTTGCGCAGGCGCGCCGCCGGCCTCCTCACCTCCGAACCGGTCCGGATCGGCTACGTGAACTTCTGTCCCACCGACTGGGCAGAACGAACCGCGGGAGTGGCGCAGGTGCGCGTCGACACGTGGGTCATGCCGTCGCATACGCAGGCTGCCCGGGTCTCCGGCGGAAGCCTTGACCTCGCCATCTGCTGGGTGCAGACCACCGATCTCGCATCGCTTTCGCTCGACGCTCACTTGGTCGGGGTGGACCCGCTCTACGCACTGAGCGTCGGCTCGGACACCTCGCCCGTCGAGGCGAGGGAAACGCTGGTGCTGCTGGACGCCGACGAGGCGAGTTGGTCGTCGTGGAATCGCTACGCGGAGCAGTTCGCCGCCGACACCGGCGCGCGCATCGTGCGGGTGGACGACGGAGGAGTCACCGGCCCAACATTTTTCGAGCATGTACGCAGGCTGCGCCGACCAGTGCTGAACAACCCGAAGGGGCAGAGCATGCAGGAGCCCAGCGGGCTGCTACGGCGTTCGGTGGTCCACCCAACACCGCTGTGGACGTGGTCGCTGGTCTGGCGAAAAGGAGAAGACAATCCCGCGGTGCGTGCCGTGATCGACGAATTCACCCGCGATGCTGGGGAGCTGGGAATAGATGACGAGGGGGCGTGGCTGCCGGCCACAGATCCGCATCGGCCGACGGGAATCCGCACCAAAAGCAGACCGGCCACCATCGCCGACAACAGCACCGCCGCCTACCTCACAGGCCGCCCAGCCTCAAAGTGAACGAACGGTAACGCCCAGCCATCGAAACTTAACCGGCCGGTGAACCTGTGGGGTCGCTGATGCGACGCTCCTCGGGGAGGATCTGTGGGTGTTATCGATATCACCCGATTTAGGGCTCCAACCGCGGGAACCGATGTGGGTGCCGCAACCGCGCATCGCGCCGGCCGCCGTCCACCACCGCGCCGACGCGTTGGAACGTCCCGCGCACCCCGCGGATATGGCGCAAGCGCGGATGTTCGACGCCATCATGCGAGGTGAGATCGCGGAATTGGAGGAGGTTGCGGCCTCGATGGAGAAGCGTTGGCTGCTGCGGTGTGAGCGTGGCATCGACGACGAGAATCGGCCGCCGGACAGCCTGGTGCGGATGCGCGGGCGAGTGTGGGAGGCGCAGCACCTGCTGGATGCGTTGCGGGCCCGGTTTCCGTCGGAGTGAGCGGATCCCCGCCATTCGACGGAGATCCGCTCACCGAGATTCAAACTGACGGCGTCCACACTCCGGTCGTTGCGGTCTCGCGGGCGTAGTCGGCGAAGTCCTTGGGCTCGCGCCCCAGTGCCCGCTGCACACCGTCGGCCAGCTGCGCCTTGCTGCCGAGCACCTCGGTGAACAGGTGGTTCAACAGCCAGATAAAGTCTTGCGGCAGACCGTATTCCGTGAGCATCGCGGTGTAATCCTCGATCGGTACCGACACGAAGCTGATGTCCCGGCCCGTGGCCGCGCCGATCTGCGCCACCGCGTCGCGGAAGCTGAGC
>JGI12053J15887_10000667_pt1 | contig 14433 bp, 10 predicted proteins | sample MedBloCAOM1_O3_FD_15887 | JGI IMG/M metagenome (IMG submission 15887)
TTGCCTTCGGCGATGAATTTCGCCGAAAGGACGAAGGCGCCAATTGCGAAATCCTTGCCGTGCCGAGCGATCATTGCCTCGGCGATTTCGGCTATTTGCACAAAGAACGCATCTTTCGACCTGTCTTCCTCGCTCAATTCCAATAGCTGAGGCTGCGCGCGTTGCTGTCCGGCTTGCGCAACATTTCCCGTTGCTTTGATCCCGCTCTTGCTCATCACGAATGTCCCGAACGCTGATGTTCATCCGAAGAAGGGCCGCTTTCAAATTCCAGCAGAGACGCATTGAGCCATTCACGCTCGGCCACGAGGCGCTGATGCTCCTCCCGCAGCGCCTGCAGGCGCGCGGTCACCCTTTCCAGTTCGACTTGCGCTTCGGTCCCGGCGCCCGCCTGCGCTGCGTCGCGCATGGCGCATTCGAATTCGATTTCCGCGCCGCCGCGGGCACTCTCGTTCTTCAGTTGCATTTCATTGTTACGGATCATCCCCTCGATCAGCTTGTGCCGGGCAATCATCCGCTCCCGGGCGCGCTGTAGTTCAGCAGCTTCCTCGGCGGTGATCTGTGGTCCGCGCCCGCTGGCGTTTGTCACTCGCGTTACTCGCGTTCGATAATCCGGACTGAAGCTGAGCATCTTGCGGCAAATTTCCTACGGGATCAGAACGGCGCGCCCATGGATGTGCCCATGATGCAGATCATGAAGCGCATCGTTGGCCTGGCTCAGCCCGTATTCTTTGGTATGGAGGTTGACGAGACCGCGATCCGCGAGCGCCATCAGCTCGACGAGTTCAGCATAAGTGCCGACCAGATTGCCGACGATGGTCTTTTCCGTCGTGATCATGTCGATGGTCGGAAGCTCGATCTTGCCGCCATAACCCACGATGTAATAGTAGCCGCCGTTCGCGGTCATCGACAGACCTTTGGCAATCGCGTCGCCTTCGCCAACGAAATCGATAACGGCTTCGGCGCCGCGCCCACCGGTCAGCGCCAGAACGGCTTCGACTTCGTCGCCGTCGGCTTTCACGACATGGTGCGCACCGCACTCCTTGGCGAGACCGAGAGACTTGTCGGCGCGGTCGATCACAATGATTTCCGCCGCACAGAGCGCTGCGAGAACCTGGATGCCAATATGCCCAAGTCCGCCGGCACCGATCACCGCGACATATTCGCCGGGCAGCAGATGGCGGGATGCTTTCTTAGCGGCGCGATAGGCCGTCAGCCCGGCGTCGGTGTATGGAGCGACATCTTTCGGCGCCAGCGACTTGGGTAATTTGATGAGAGAGCGCTGGCCCGTCAGCAGGTATTGCGCGTAACCGCCGTTTGCGTTGATGCCGGGAAACGAACTATCCAGTGCGTGCATGTCATCACCGCGCCGGCATGCGAGGCAATGTCCGCTGGTCACCAGCGGATGACAAATGACGCTGTCGCCAACCTTGACGCCCTCGACGCCGGGCCCGATCGCCTCGACCCAGCCCGCATTTTCGTGACCCATGATGTACGGAAGCTTGACGTCGACCTTGCTGCGCCAAATGCCTTCGACAATATGCAGATCTGTGCGACAGACGCCGGCACCGCCGATGCGCACGATCACGTCCATCGGGCGTGAAATTTTCGGGTCTGTCACATCCTCGTATTTGACAAACTCTTTCGCCGTCAGCTTTTCATCAAAGGCATGGAGCACCGCGGCTTTCATTTATTTGCCTCTCCCCTTGGTGGTTTTTTATTTTGTGGCCATGACGTCAGCGCCACCTCGCTAAGTAAGTGAGCAAGGGCTGTGCCAAGCTCATAACAAGCTGATCTTTTTGATGTTCTTTGCATTCCGGCGAGTTCCCTCCGATCCGCATCGGACCAAACTTGACGGCGCTTCTGTTCCGAGACGGAACACTTCCGAAGATGACGGCAACGAATAAAGAGGAATTTGGATTTCTGAGTAATTGATCTATGATTGACAAAAGCGCGGGCGCGCGAACAAGACCCGAGCGACGATCAAGAGGAAATTGCCGAACAGCAGTTCCGGGAGGAGCGATGATGCTGACTGCCAGCCGGCGCGTCGAGAATGCGTGGATGACGCTCGAGCAGCGCGGAGCGCCGCCGGCGGAACTTTTGTCGGCCGATATTTACGATAGCTGGATGCGCTGCATTTCGCTAGGCCTCGACACGCTGCGCCCGCCGGCGCCCGAATTCGTCAGCCCTGCAATCCTGCGACAGGAGCAACAGCGTTGTTCGCTGGTCCGCGGCCTCGCGCTCGCTGAGATGCACACGCTGCATCAGCAGATCGCAGGCTCCAACTTCATGATTGCCTTTGCGAACGCGGAAGGCTTGCTGCTCGACATAATATCTGACCCGAGCTTCACTGACGCTTCGAACGCAGCGAGCATTCGACCGGGCACCGTTTGGACGGAAAGTATTTGCGGTACCAACGGCCTTGGCACCGCCGCGCATCTCAAACGAGCGATCGTCGTGCACGGGCGCGACCACTTTTTTTCGCGCTACAACAATCTAACATGCGTGGCAGCTCCGATCTTCGCGCCCGATGGCGAACTGACCGGAATACTGGATGCTTCGTCGGATTGCATGTCGAGGCAGGCTCACACCCAGGCGCTTGTCGCCATGGCGGCGACCCAGATCGAGAACGGGCTCTTCCGCGAACATCATCGCGGAAATATCCTGATCGCGTTCCACAATCGCGGCGAATATTTACACACGTTGAGCGCGGGCCTGCTGGCCGTCGATAATGAGGGCAGGATACTGGCGGCGAACCGAGCCGCGGGCATCCTGTTGCACGGTTTGCCGGCCTCGCCCGGCCGTCGCTTCGCCGACGTCTTTCGTACGAAATTCAGTACGTTTGTCGATGAAGGCCGGCGCAAGGAACGCCAGCGCCTTGAAGACGACGTCGGAAGCCAGTTTGTCTCGACGATCGAGAACACGCGTCAGTTCCCCATGATTCAAGGAATTTCCAGACCTCGGCCGCCGGCACCGAAGGAAGTCGCCACCCAATTTGTATCCGCTGACCCGACGATCGCCGGAGTTGTGCGACGGGTTGAGAGCGCTGCGGCACGCAAGATGCCGATCCTGATCCGCGGCGAGACCGGTACCGGCAAGGAACAACTCGCCCGCCATGCCCATGCCGCCAGCGGACGGGCCGGCGCGTTCGTTCCCGTCAATTGCGCGGCGCTCCCCGATAGCCTGATCGAAGCGGAATTGTTCGGCTACGCCGAGGGCGCTTTCACCGGGGCCAAGAAAGGCGGCGCCGCGGGGCTATTCAAAGAGGCGGACGGCGGCACCTTGTTCCTCGACGAAATCGGCGACATGCCGGTGACCCTGCAGGCCGTCCTGCTGCGCTTTCTGGACGATTGGACGGTCCGTCCGGTCGGCGGCACCAAACGTCAGGTCGATGTCCTGCTCGTGTCCGCCACCAACGCCAATCTCGACGCATCAATTGCAAAGGGCCGCTTCCGATCCGACCTGCTGTTTCGCCTCAACACGCTGGAGGTAACGTTGCCGCCCTTGCGTGAACGCTCGGATTTCGCCGAGATTGCGCGCCATCTGATCGAGAAGATCGATCCCTCCGCGGACTTGACAGAAAGCGCAATTGATCGATTGGCCGAGTTGAATTGGGACGGCAATATCCGCGAATTGCGCAACGTGCTCTCAAGACTATCCCTGGCCGGGCGGGGAAATCTGATCGATGACACGGCCGTCGAATCCGTTGTCGGGCATTTACCCAGCGAACGGCTGCCTGGCAAGGCGGCCGGCAACGGCGGCCTCAGACATGACTTGCATGAGATTCAGCGCGCGCATGTGCTGACCGCGTATGCGGAAACCGGCAACAACATCAGCAAGACCGCGCGCCGGCTGGGCGTCTCGCGCAATACGATCTATCGCGCCCTTCGTGACAAGCAGAGCTGACGCAAAGCGATGAGGCCTTTGCGTGAATGCGGCGCGACCTGTCCTTTACGAAAGGCGCTGCACGCTAGAAATCTGATCTATTATCACGTTCAATGGGAGGGTCGCCGTGTTTGAACCAGAAAACAGCCTCGAAGCCCTGATGCAGGCCGCCGGGAACGATCCAGGTGTCGTTCCTGCATTCTATCAGGCGCTGCTTGAAACCGAGATTTATGTTCTGACTCCTGAAGCGCCAATGAAGCCTGGCCGCCGCCGCTCGCTTAAATTTCAGGAAAAGATCAACATTGCCACCGTCGAATTCCAGGGCATGAAATGGCACCCTGCCTTTACCTCCAAGAAACGCATATCCGACTATGTAAAGGAGCCGGAGACCTGCCTTGGTGCTGCCGCGCGCAATCTGTTTGAAATGTTGCCTAACTCCAATTTCTGGCTCAATCCACTATCCGAATGCCAGAAGCCGATGCCCGCTACTGAAATCGCACTGCTGATGAACGGCAAGATTTTTGAAGCATTAACGAGGGTGAGATAGGAGTCGCGTGGCGCGCTGTCGATGTTGAAAATTAGCCACCATGTGTATAGAAAATCTCAGACCCTGCAGACAGTCTCAACGCAGTCGTTCACCTTTCATAACTGCTCACTACGCGAATTCTGCCCTCGCCGCGACAAGCACGGCATCGTCAATTTCCTACTGACGAACGAGATCACACCCTATGGAAGCACCCGCCCGCCGCTGACACGGAAGCGCGTTGAGTTCAGCGCTGCCCTCGCTGGTTGTCTCTAGATTTTCCTTGATCTCTCTCTGGGTGCACACATCGTGCACACGCCGCCCTCTAACTGGTTGAAGGAACTAAACTCTCGTTCCAATCCATCATCGGACGAAGAACACAGCGCGTCGGCACTCTGCTATTAAGCGACGGCGCTCGGCAGCGGGGGTCTCTCCATTGCGGGTGCGACGTCTCGAACGATCCGACGGATCAGAGTGCCTCCCGCTAATAGCGCACGCTTCACGTTTTGGAGGGCTAAGCCTAACGAAAACCGTTTGAAAAACCGTTTTAATCGGTTCTTCTCAAACGGCACCATGGCTCGAACCCGGGACCCGATGATTAAGAGTCAACGGTACGGCACGATATTTCAACGCCTATTCCGACATGTTCACGTTTCGAGCAGCATTGAGATCACTATGGAATTTTCCTTTGTCGGAATACAGGGCCGCCGTGAAAGAGTGACCGGATCGAACCGCAAGGTCGGGGTTCGAGGGGAGACCGCTACCGCTTTTCCCCACACGACGCTAATCTGTGATATTTCCTCCGATCCTTCCGGCCAAACTCCGAAACTTGTCGAGTGCTAGGTTCAAATCGAGGACCTGCAACCATCTCAAATTGCTCTTCGAGGCCGCAGCCTGACCGTTCTCGGCAGGAAAAACGCTGCTGATTGCAGCTATTCCTGTCCCCACAAAAGGCAAAGCATCCAGTCCGCAGCCTGCGCTGTGGCTTTTTTGCGGCTCCATGATTCTGGTGCACAAAGATCCCACTGGATAGCCCTCTTGCGCATTCGGTCACGGTAAGCCGGCAGGGCGCAAATAGATCGCAAGCCGGCGGTCGTAGGCTAACCAAAATGGCTCAGGTTGAGGCGACGGCAACCCAGCGCTTGAGATAGATAGCCGCCCAGTCCGGACTAGGCTTCGATGGGCGATAACCTGCTAAGTCGAATTAGCAATCCTTGACACCCATGCTGTCCAACACCTCGCGAGCCTGGTTCAGGTCCACGCAGTCGTGGCCGCCCGGAAACCAGCCATAGGCAGGCGCGAGCAGCGCGCGCGCGTCATCAGGTCGTCCGACATCCCGCCAGACCTGTGCCAGACTCGTCGCGGTCCGTAATTCGAACAGCCGCGCGCTCTGCCGTCTCGCCGTTGCCAATCCTTGTTGGAACAACGCCTCCACCTCGGCGAGCGGCGCGCCTTGGGCCAGTCTTGTGCAGGCTCGCACGCGAAACCCTTCAGCGTCGCTGTAATGCTGCCCGGTCGCCTCAGCTTCCGCCGCCGCATGATCCAGCAAAGCGATGGCCTGCTCGTTTCGCTGGTGTTGCATCAGTATTTCCGCTTCGCTGATGAGGAAAAAAGGACTCCAGATCCTGGTTTGCATCCTGCCGAGAATATCCGCGGCGCGCAGCATCCGCGCCAGACCGGTATCCAATGCGCCTGTTCTGGCCGAGGCCCAGCCAAGAAGCGCTTCCGTGAAGCCTTCCCAATAGAAAACATGATGGCGATTCATGATCTCAACGAGCTCTTCCGCGAGTGAGAAAACGGTGGCAGGATCCTGATCAACCATTGCTTTCATCGCGCAATGATGAATTGCATAGCAGCTTGTCAGGTGATGCCCGTTTTCGCGGGCCTCCCGCAAACTGCGCGCGCATAGTTCCTCTGCCTCGTTAAGACGACCGAGTTGTTGCGCGGCGATCGAATACTGCCCCAGGGTCGTGGGACGCGGGATCGTTAGATAATTGCCGAGCGTCGTCGCCGTGCCTGCGCGCTCAAATTGGTCTATCACTTCGAGGAACCGCTCGCGCGCGACGACGAGCTCGCCGCTCGCCAGGGCGACCATTGCTTTGATCCGAACTCCTTGTGCAGCCGATGTCGCATCACCCTCATGGAGCGCCAACTCGAGAAAACTTCCAACGTATTCATAGGTGCGCGGAAAGTCGCACCGTACCAAGGCGCCGCCGGCCCGGCCCCACAGGATGCGCAACAGTTGCCGCGTTTCTCCCAGCTCCTGGCCAAGTTCAAGCAACCGGGCATAATTCTGATCCACCTCTGTCCCCGAATAGCCATGCGTCGCGTATAACGGCTCGATCAGGGCGATCCGCAATTCGAATTGCCGGCGGTGAATTGATGTATCATCCGGAAGCTGCGTCAGCAGCTTCAACGCTCGGTCGAACTGGCTGACCGCTTCGATGTTGTTGGACCGCCGCGCCGAGCGCAAAGCAGCCCGCTCCCACCAGTCGATTGCTTCCCTGATATGGCCCGCTTCGCTGAAGTGATGGGCCAACAATTCCGGCTGCACGTCGGCTATCTGGGAGAACCTGCTCTGCAACGTCTCGGCGATGCGCTGGTGGAGCTTCTGCCGACGGCTAATCAGCAAGGTCGAATAGGCAGCCTCCTGTACGAGCGCGTGCTTGAAGGTATAAGTCACGTGCGGGGGACTACCTCGGGCGCTGATCAGGTCCGCAGCCTCAAGCAGCGCCAACGCGGCTTCAAGCTCTTTGGGCTTGGAAGGTACCACCGCAGCCAGCAACTCAAACGAGAACTCCCTCCCGATTGCCGCAGCAATCTGGGCAACGACTTTGCTCTCGGTCAGACGATCAATACGGGCGAGCAATGAATCCTGCAGTGTTACCGGTATCGTCAACCCACCCGGTGCCCGTTTATCGTCATAGGTATCGGCATTTGCCCCGTACGGGCCGGACTCGATGATGACCTTGGTCAATTCCTCGATGAACAACGGCATTCCGTCCGTTTTGGCAACAATCTGCCCAATAACGATCTCAGGCAAATCTTTCCGCGCCACCCGCCTGACCAATTCGTTCGACTGCTCCCGGCTCAGTCGGTTCAGGCTGAGCGACGCAACCTGATCACGGCCGGTCCACGGCGGGCGATATTCCGGCCGGTGCGTGATCACACCCAGGATCCGGCTACTATGGTGCCGGCCCAAGCCGCGGGTGATCGCCTCAACCGTCGTTGGATCGATCCAGTGCGCATCCTCCAGTATCCATAGCACCGGCTTCAGTCTCGACAGGTTCACCAGCCAATCATCCAGGGCTTCAAGCGTCAGGCTCTTGATTTGCTCCGGCGGCGCTTCGTGCCTCGGGAGGCGATCGCCAGTGGGTATCGACAGCAGGGTCGCAAAAAGGGCAATCGTTTCGGGCGCCACATTTCCGACCTTCTGCATCGCGGCAACGAGACGATCCAGCTTCTCCTCCGGCTCCATGTTGATCGTCAGTCCAGCCATGCGCTCAAAGTTCGCGATGATCGGATGCAGCGCACTATGGGTATGGAATGGCGAGCATTGCAGAAGGATGACGAAATGGTCCTCCGCTGCAATCCGGCTCGCAAGGGCCATGCATATTCGCGACTTCCCGATCCCTGCTTCGCCCGCCAGCAGGACCATCTGACGCCCGCCTTCGCACGCGGTTTGCCATTGCCCGAGCAACAGTGAAAGCTCACCCACTCGGCCAACCACTTCTGTCAGATCGGCGTGGTGTGTAGCATCGAAGCGGCTTTCCGCCGCTGCCTCGCGCAGCACGCGCCAGACTGGCCTTGGGCCGGGCAGACCTTTCAAATCGCACATGCCGAGGTACTCAAGCTCGAACCTGCCCTCGATCAACCGGCGTGTGCTGGTGCCAATGGCGATCCCGTCTGGTGGAGCAAGAGCCTGTAGCCGTGCGGCCAACGCCGGGGTTTCTCCTACAACCGATTCTTCCTTGGCAGCGCCCTCGCCTAAGAGGTCACCAACGACAACAAGGCCTGTCGCGACACCGGTCCGCACATGCAAGGTCACGTTGGGCAGCGAGACCAGGTTCGGCACAACCTGACTGAGCTCGAGGCCGGCGCGCACGGCCCGTTCCGCGGCATCTTCCAAGGCAGCCGGGTAGCCAAAGTAGGCAATTATTCCGTCTCCGGTATATTTAGCGATGAACCCGCCAAGAGACGTCACAACGTTCGCGCATGCGTCGATGTAAACACCCATCACCTTGCGGAGGTCTTCCGGGTCGAGTTGAGAGGCGAGCGTCGTCGAGCCGACCATGTCGCAATTGAGCACGGTCAATTGCCGCCTCTCGGCGTCCGATCGCGTTCGCGCAGGCTTCTCGGGCGCGTACTGCTCGGTCATGTCTCGCCCGAGGAGCGCGTCGATCGCCTTCAACAGCTTTTTGCGGTGCCCCAGCGGTACGCCAAGCCGCGACAAGTCATCATCTGTTAGGTCGGGCAGAACATCGCGGTCGATCGCCTGCTCAGAGAACAGGGCCCGATACTGGCCAAGCCCAACTCCTTCAAGCCATACATCCACGTCCAGGCTTTGGATGGCATTGGGTGTTCCCGAGGCCTGCCGCTCTATTTGGTTTTCTCGCTCTGGTCCTGGCAAGGCTCCACCTCATCGCATTCGCGTGCGTGAGTCCAAAGATGCGCGTGCCATGTGGTCTAGGCTTCTTTTTTCGGTTGCACGCGAAGGCCTATACCCAGCTTAGTAGCGGCCCAAGTGTCGAGTTTGCTCGATCAGCGCGATCAATGGCAAGGGGTTAGAAGCGAAGGATCGCGCCTCGTTCCTCGCCTCTTCGGCGATCTTATCGAGATAGCTCTCCGCTTCCGGCAGATTGGCGACAAAACACCTGCCCAGCTCCACCAAATTCCCACCCTCTGGGTCGCAAAACATCTTGGCCGTTCCCGGATCCCGGATTGCCAGTGCCGCCGGTAGCGTAAGAATACCGTCGCGCAAGTCCTCCTCTCCACCGCCCCCAAGTGCGGCCAGGCCCTTCACGTCGCCAACATCGTCGCAACCATGATAGAGCAGCCCCAAGAGGCCGCCGAATGTCCGCAACTGGCCCGAGCGATCGCCCAAGCAGGCGCACACCTCGAACATCGAGCCGGTGTCCTCTCCCGCGATCTTACGCCAGTCCTCAATTCCCAGTGGCTGCCGACGGAGCCGCCATTGAAGGCACTCAGCCACACCTAGCCGCTTCAGCAGTTCAGAAAACAATGCAATACCGGCTAGATCGTCCTTGAGCTGCAGATAACCTTCGGCCACGATATAGCCTGAAGTCATCAGAGCCGATAGCTCGCCGAACTTGGTGTGCATGGTCGCCCGACCCCTTCGCGTCGGGGATCGATCGACGATGTCGTCAATGATCAAAGAAACGTTGTGGAACAGCTCGATCACCAAAGCCGACTGCATTATCCGCTCAGGCATCGGTCCGTCGGACATCGCTCGATAACAGGAGAAGATCGTCAATGGACGAAAATATTTTGATCCCGTCAGGAATTGCCATTCAAGCGCTTCGCGCAACTCCTCGCTGCAATTGCCAATCCAACCCGCAATGCGCTCGCGCAGCTGCGCCATCTCCGACACGAAACCAAGTTGTGCGATAACGGATTGCGTCGATTGCTCTAGCATGTTTGAAACACGCCGCCTTAGAGTTTGCTGCGCCAGCGCCTGCGGTAGGGTCCGGACTGATCGGATGATTGGAAGCTCTGGGCTAAACTCTCAGCTAAAGTGGCGAACTCGCTTTGCAGGAGGCGTGCCTCCCTTGTCGCCAAGTCCCCCACCTCACGTAGGAGTGCACGCAATTCATCGACCGCGACGAGGCGCTCCGATCCCGCCACACTTCCGTCGATCCCCTCTGCGCCCAGGGCCTGAATTGATTGCGCCTGATGATCTGCAAGAATCTGCGCCAGGTTTAGCCAATAGCTGACCGATCTGTTTGCCGCGATCATCATTGCGTGGCCCATCGGCACCACGAACTCAGCGGCGAGCGAACTCTGCGCACAACTCGATGGCAAGTCGGCCGCCGCTCCGTCGCCCCGTTCGGCAAATCGCTGCCGAGTGGCGGCAGATCCGCCCATGCCTTCGCCAAATGCGATAGCCAACCAGGCGTCCCGCATTGCAACGAAAAGGCCGGTGACGGGGTCGCGGTCCGATCGGCCGCGATCCGAGCCAGACATGGCTTCTGGGTTTGACATCTTGGCTCAGCAGTCCTCAACTACGCTACGGTGTCCACGCAAAGCGTCATATCGCGAAAGAAACAACATCATCGAAAGCCGTGACAGGCCAGCAAAGGCACGACAGAAATTTGCCGACGACGGCAGCAGTTCTCCGGTGATCCTGGAGCCACCGTCCGGCTGCTTCGGCCCGACATCCGCGCCCTTGGGCCGAATTTCCGTGCCAAGTGATGCGAGTGCTGCCTGGTACTGCTGCCCCACCAGCAAGGTGTAGCGAGCGGTGACATCGGCGAACGCGCCCGCCGCCGCCGATTGGGCCAAAATCATTTCACTCAAGATCGTGCGATAGCCTGGCTGCATCCAATCAATTCCATTGATTTGCACTCGACGAAAGGAGACACTCTCCCAGCGCATTTCGAGGCCAAGATGCCGGAAGTAGTAATTGTTGGCTCCGGTTTAGCCGGTATGTCCGCAGCCACCCGGCTGATGGAGCAGGGCTTCGACATCACATTATACGAACAGAACAATTTTCTCGGCGGCAAGCTAGGCGCCCACAGGGACGGCGACAAACCCGACCTGCATGAGCATTGCTACCATATGTATCTGAATTGGTACAATAATTTCTGGCAAATGATGGCCGAGATTGGTGCCATTGGCAAATTCATAGCGAGCCCTGTCATAGGCTGCCGTCTGCTGGGTGATAAGCAGACGCGCCCATATCTCACCAATCCCGGATCGCCCGCGACAGTTCTCGCCAACATGCTGAACGGGATCGCATCCCCGGCGGACCAATTCCTCTCCGCCTATTCGCTGCTCGATCTCATCGGCACTCATTCGACATCAGGCGATGTGCTGGAGCAAACCTCTGTCAGCAATTTCTTTCGTTCCAGAAGCTACAGCAGTGAGAGTTCAATCGCTGCCTCTGCCCGCAGCTTGGCGGAGGCCTTCGCGTCGCCGAGCTATCTTTCGTCGGCACGAAGCTATCAGAGCCTGGTAAAGTTTGGGTATCGCCATCCGGCTCCCTCCCTGTGGCTACTCACGCAGAACACCAACGACGCGATTTTCGGACCATGGCAACAACACCTCGAAGCGCGCGCAAAAAATCTGGAGCGTGTGTGCAAGATTCGCTACCTGACGCGGGTCGAAAAGCTTCATGTGACAGATGGCCATGTGCGAAAATTGACTCTCGGTAAAATGCCGAACAACGTCACGACCGAGCGCGGCAAAAGGCGGAAGGCGACCAAGACATGGGACGTTGCCGTTCCCGGTGATCTGGTCCTCGCTGTACCGCCACGCGCGCTCGGTCGCCTCGTTAGCCCGGAAGTCGCCGCCTGCGCGCCCCGGCTTGAAACTGTCCGTCTCCTGCGATCGGAGCCGATGATTTCACTCGATGTGTATTTCAAGCGAAAGATCCTGGGCGTGACCAACGGTATCACGCTGCTTCTGGACTCGAACTACACTCTAAGCCTCCTCGATAACTCACAAGTCTGGAACGACCCACCCGCGAGAGGCACTGCTCTCAACCTCATCTCTTCAAACGCCGATCTGATTGCAGATTATCCGAACGACGTGATTTTGGATCTCATGCTCAAGGAACTGCAACGCTTCCTCGACTTCAAGCTTGGGCCTACGGCTGTTGATCAGAGCCTGCGCGACGATGATGTGGATTACAACCGCTGCCATGTTCAAACCAATGTCGGCGAGGAACTTTTTGTCAACCAGGTCGGTAGCTGGGACTATCGCCCGAAGGCGACTTGCGAGATTCCAAACCTCTTCCTCGCCGGCGATTTCTGCCAGACCTTCATCGATGTCGTCACTGTCGAAGGCGCTGTCGTCAGTGGCTTACTTGCAGCCGAGGCTTTGCGCCGCAGACGCGGGATCGGCGCTCCGATCGATATCGTCCGGCCGGAGACCTATCCGGCGTTTCTCCCCGCGATGCTCGCGGCGGCTCTACGCCCAGCGGCCTTGGCCGCAAAGGCGGTCTCTGTGGCCGATTCCATGATGCGCGACCAATTCTCAAGGATCTTCCCCAACGGCTGATCCTTGCACGCCACAACTCATTCAGGCAGATCCAATAACCGAGGCGCACCGAAGACCGCGGTCTGCCGTTCCGTCCAGCCATTCGCAGCCGGCAATCGGTCGGCGAAGTCGAAAGCGCGCAGCGTCTCGCATAAACAAACGGACTTGCCGTCGCCGCACAGGCACTCGCCATCTCCCGCCACGCCTAATTGCAGCCTCACCGAGCCGCCGATCTGCGTCCCCTCTCCGCTACCGCTTTTCGTCGTCATAGCCCAGTAAGTCCGCTTTTCCCGACCTTCACCGCGCTGGGAGATGGAAAAGGTCGGCAGATCGGACGATCGTCCTCCACCGAATCGCGGAAACCGGATCGACAACGCCTTGCCCTTCTTGTCGGACAGGCCGAATAGCACTTTATCCGCGGCGTAGCGAACCGTGAGCTTGGGGGATGCAATTTTGTCCAACCCCCATACGACGCGCGCCGCCTCCTTGGTGAACTCCTGCGTAACGACAATCGCTAAGTAGTACGTGAATAACTGCCTGGTGGGATCGCTCTTCGCGGTCACGGTCAACGCGACGACGAATTCCGGGTAACAGCCAAAATCACTGTTGCGATAATCCACTCCGATGATCGTGAGCGGCGTCCGCCCACCGCCAGCATCGAACGCCGATACGAACGCGCTGGCCGCGCCTAGTGAGCGGTTAGCCGCCTCAGTCCCCACGAAATACATCGCCCATCCCTGCGAAGCGTCCAGAACCCGCGCCGGCATCGCGAAAGGTTTGCCGTCTACTTCGAAATTCTCGCCCTCGGCTTCAGGCCCCGCGTCCTCGTCCCGAATGTAAGGCTCCAAATACGCATGCGACCGCCGCGTCAAATCCATCGCCGCCTTTTCGGCAACCGACGGCGCTATCGTTGCCAACTCGCTCAAGCAATTCAGGTAGCCGCCGGCCAAGCCTCGCAGTAAGGCCACCGGCGGTACGGATGCCATCGCACCTTCGACTAAGCCGTTGACCTCGCGCCCCCAGCTACGACCCACGATTGCCCACCATTGGCCGCATGCCTCCGCGCCGAATCGAAATGCCACCTCGCCCAAGGTCAGCAGATCGTCACTACCCGAGCGCCGGCGGTGTCCTGAACGAGGGGGAATAGGCAACATGGCGGAAAACTCCTGGCCTGCTCCGATTGCGGCTGACGTGGCGCCATATGGAAGATATGGCCACGGCCGTACCGTCATCCACCCATTGTGCTTCGAGTCTCAAGCGGCAAACCGGCTGCGCCTTCGGGGCGGTGATCTGCGTGACCAAACAATCGTCACTTAAACTAGAACCGAAAGACGCGATAATCTAGCTCAGGCTTCAGCCATGACGTGTGAGAATGGCGTCAGAACGGGTATCCAAAATTCGCGTCTCGGCGGTAGTGGTGGGACGCTCAGGTCGCGGCCAGCACGATGGAGGCACGGATGCGCGTGCGAAACGTCTTGCCGTCGAGGCGCACGAACAGCTCGCCCATTAATCTGGGAGCGACCAGCACGAACGATCAGCGAAGCTAAGGAAGCGCTCAAACGTTGCGAGGGTCTCTAGCGCGGCGCGAAGGATGCAAAAGATCCGAGATAGGGTTTCGGCCGCGGAAGCGCATAGGCACCAATTTTTGATGTTTTAAGGCCCAGCGCGCCGAAAGCTTCCGCCAGCTTGACCGCGCTCGCGACCCCGTCGATCACGGGAAGCCCATGCCTTTCCGAGAGACGTGCGGCCAATTCGGCCATGCCGGCACACCCGAGAACGACCACTTCGGCCTGGTCCTCCTGCTTGGC
>JGI12053J15887_10000668_pt1 | contig 14416 bp, 12 predicted proteins | sample MedBloCAOM1_O3_FD_15887 | JGI IMG/M metagenome (IMG submission 15887)
CCAGCCCCTCGCTCGGCTCGTCCAGCAACAACAGCGCGGGATTACCCATCAGCGTGCGGGCAATCGCCAGCATTTGCTGCTCGCCGCCCGATAGCCTCCCCGCGATTCGGTTGCGCAACGGCTCCAGCAGTGGAAACACATCGTAAACGCGACGGACCGACCATTCATCCTCGCCGTTCGGGCCCTTCTTCTGGCCGATCTCGAGATTGTCCTCGACGGTGTGGTCGGGAAAGATCTGGCGGTCCTCCGGCACAAAACCGAGGCCGGCGCGCGCGATGTGATGCGGCTTGAGGCCGGATACGACATGGCCGCGCAACGTCACCTTGCCGCGCCGGGCCGGCGCCAGCCCCATGATCGCCTTCATCGTGGTGGACTTGCCGGCGCCGTTGCGGCCGAGCAGCGCCATGGTCTCGCCCTGCCGCACCGACAGGCCGACGCCGAACAGGATCTGGCTGGTGCCATAATAAACGTCGAGATCCTCGACCTCGACCACCGGTTGCGCGCTCATGCGACGGCGCCTGTGTGATGTTCGGTGCCGAGATAGGCCTCGATCACCGCCCCGTTGCGGCGGATCGCATCCGGCGCGCCGGTCGCAAGAATCCGGCCGTAGCACAGCACGATGATTTCAGGCGCAATCTTGAACACGATATCCATGTCGTGCTCGATGAACACGACCGTGATCTTCTGCTTCTCCCAGAGCTCGCGAACCTTGTCGATCATGCGCCAGCGCTCTTCGGTGCCCATCCCGGCGGTCGGCTCATCCAGCAGCAGCACTTTTGGATCGAGCACCAGCGCCAGCGCGATGTCGAGCAGTTTTTGGTCGCCATGCGACAGTGTCGCGGCGATACGGTCGCGCTTGCTCGCGAGGCCAAGCAATTCCATCGCGTGTTCGGCGCGGCCGCGGGATTCGGCAAGCGGAAACCGCCGGTGCAACACACCGGCGCGGCGCTGGTCGGCGCAGACCGCCGCCAGCATCGTCTCCTCCACGGTGAGCGACGGAAAGATGCTCGCGACCTGGAAAGCCCGGCCGATGCCGTGGCGCACGATATCGGGCGGCGTCCGGCCGGCCAGATCGACGCCATTGAGCAGAATTTGGCCGGCGTCGGGTTTCAAGGCGCCGGTGACCAGGTTGAAGAAGGTGCTCTTGCCGGCGCCGTTGGGGCCGATCACGGCGGTCAGCGAACCATCGGCGAAGTCGAGCGTGACGTTGTCCGTCGCCTTGACGCCGCCGAACGATTTCGAAAGGCCGCGGATCTCGAGCATTAGCCGCGCTCCTTCTCGCTGTCGCGGCGCTGCTTGTACCATTCGACGGCAAAATCCATCAGCCCCTTACGCAGGCCGATCGCGAAAAACAGGATCACGATGCCGAGCACGATGCCGTAGTATTCGGTGAGGCGGGTGACGGTGTCGTTGAGGATCAGAAGCAGGACCGTGCCGACCATCGGCCCCAGGAAGGTCGTGACGCCACCGAGCATGTTGATGAAAATGCCCTCGCCGGAAATCGTCCAGTAGGCGAATTCGGGATAGGCGCCCGAGACGAACAGCGCCATGATGATGCCGCCGACGGACGCAAACAGCGCGGCGAGGACGAAGATCGTCAGCTTGGCGCGCCAAACGTCGATACCGACGAAACTCGCGCGCGTCGCATTGTCGCGGATCATGCGCAAGGTGTAGCCGAACGGAGATTGCGTGATCTGGCGCATCAGCAACAGCCCGATCACCAGCAGCGCGCAGCTCGTGATGTACAGATGAACGTGGTTCGACAGGTCGATGCCGAAAAACGCCGGGCGTGGAATACCGCCGCGCAGCCCTTGGTCGCCGCCGGTCAGCGACGCCCAGGACAGGATCGTCGAGTGGATCAGCATCTGGAACGCCAGCGTGACGAAGGCGAAATAGATTTCCTTCAACCGCACGCAGATGGCGCCGATGACGGTCGCAACGACGGCCGTGATGACCAGCGTGGCGACGAAGGCGATCGGGATCGGCACGCCGGTCCTTTGCATGATCAGGCCATACCCATAGGCGCCGAGACCGAAGAACATGCCGTGCCCGAACGAGGTCAGGCCGGTATAGCCGACGAGCAAATTGAGCGAGGTCGCAAACAGCCCGAACGCCGAGCAGCGGATCACAAAATCGAGCAGCGCCTTGCTACCGAACAACAGCGGCAGGCTGGCAAGCACAACAAAGGCGGCAAGCGCAATCAGCACGTCGCCATAGCGCGAACGCTGCGACCTTGCCCCTGTCCGCGAAATACCGAGGGCTTCGCCACCGCGTCCGGCCTTTAGCTCGGTCATGCGACTTCCCTGCCGAACAGGCCGGTCGGCCGGGAGACCAGCACGATCACCATGAACAGGTACATCAGGCCTTCGGTGAACAGCGGGAAGCCGAGCGAGCCGAACGAGCGGATCAGGCCAATCAGGAGCGCGCCGATCAGCGCGCCGAGGATCGAACCCATGCCGCCGATCACCGTGACGATGAAGGATTCGATCAGGACCGAAAATCCCATGCCTGGCGTCAGCGAGCGCACCGGGGCTGCGAGCGCACCGGCGAGGCCTGCCAGCCCGCCGCCGAGCGCGAAAACGCCGCCATAGATCAGGCCGGTATTGATGCCGAGCGCTGACACCATGCCCGGATTATGCGCCGCGGCCCGGATCACTTTTCCGATACGCGTGCGGGCCAGACCAAGCCCGAGCACCAAGGCCGCCGCAAGCGCCACCCCGATCAGCAGCAGATAATACGGCGGCACCACGCCGCCGGCGATGAACAGCGGCACTACCTGGAAAGCGGCCGGCATGCCCATCGACTTGAATTCCGGCCCCCAGATCATGCGCACGACGTCGTCGAAGATCAGCACGAAGGCGTAGCACACCAGAAGCTGCATCAGGACGTCGGCGCCGTAGACGCGGCTCATGAACACGCGCTCGAAGACCAGGCCGAGGATCGCGGTGCCGGCCGCGCCGCACAGCATCGCCAGCGCAAAGCTGCCGGTGAGCTGATAGGCCGTCATCGCAAAATAGGCGCCGAACATATAGAAGGCGCCGTGGCTGAAATTGACGACCTTGAGCACGCCGAAAATCAGCGTTAGCCCGACGGCGACGAGAAACAGCAGCATGCCGATGATGAGGCCGCTGGTGGTTTGCGTCACCAGACAGGCGGAACTGGCGAGACAGCCGGTGAGCGCGTCGAGATCCAAGGAAAAGTTCCGTTACGGCAGGCGTCGATGATCGGCCCGCGAAAACCATTCGGCGGAAGGCGGAGGCTGCTCCCGCAGCCTCCATTTCACAAGACATCTTCTTTTCTGAGCATGATCTTTTCGGAAAACCGGTACCCACTTTTCCGGATCATGCTCTAGGTGTAGCCCTTGCTCTTCTTCCACTCGGCTTCGAGTTCGAAAATGGTCTTCCAGTCGCCGGGCTTGACCTCCGGCACATAAGGTTCTTGCGGGATCGTGGTGCCCCACCCGATCGCATAGCCAACCAGGGTCTGGTCCTCGGCCCGCATCGTCACAGTGCCGTCGGCGCCGAACGGCGACTTGATCTTCAGGCCGCGCATCGCATCCGCGATCTTCTTGCCGTCGGCGGAATTGGCTTTCTTCGACGCCTCGGCGAGCAGCATGATCGCGGTCGCGTTCTCCCACGACCAGTTGGTCGGATACTCGTTGTACTTGGCCTTGTAGGCGTCGCCCCAGGCGGCGTTCTCCGGCGTCGCCGGATAGGTCTTGATGTAGCGGTTGCCGGAGTGAATGCCCTTCGGCAGATTCTTCACAACCGTCAGCGCGGTGTAGTCGGCCATGTTGACCGCGAATACTTCCATCTGGCTGAACAGCGCGTAGATGTTGGCCTGGTCGATGTAGGAGGTGAGATCGCCGCCCCATAGGCAGGAATACAGCGCCTGCGGTTTCGCCTGAAGGATTTTTGTCACCACTTCGGTGTAGTCGGGCTGGAACAGCTTTGGCCAGGATTCACTGATGATCTCAACCTCAGGCGCGAAGCGCTTCAAGTAAAGCGTGAACTCGCCGGTGGTGTCGCGGCCGTAAGCGTAATCGGGCGCACAGGTCGCCCACTTTTTCAAACCCTTGGCCTTCGAGATCGCCGCGGCATAGCTGCCGCCGACGATCGAATCATGCACGCCCTGGCGCGCGGTACGAAAGGCGTTGGGGATGTGCTGCTTCGGATCGGCGGTCAGTCCGGAGGTTTCCGAATTGGTGTGAATGCAAAGCACGCCGAGATCGCGCGCGACTTCGTGCACGGCAAAGGCGCCGGACGAAGCCTCGGCATCGATCAGAATCTCGCAGCCGTCGGTGTTGACCAGTTCGCGCGCGACACGGGCGGCTTCCTGCGGCTGTCCTTTGGAATCGCGGATCACCATCTCGATCTGACGGCCGGCCAGCCCGCCCGCGGCGTTGACCTTTTCGACTTCGATCATAACGCCGTTGCGCGACGAGGTGCCGAGCTGCGCCACGCGGCCGGACAGAATGGTCGGCATGCCGACCTTGATGGTTTTGGCCTGCGCGCGCGCGACCCAGGGGGCTGCGAACGTGGCGACGCCGGCGCCCATCAGCGCCAGAGTCGAGCGGCGGCTTATGCCCGGTGCGCGGGTTCTCTTCATGTTCACCTCCCTGTTGGGTCGTATTCCCAAAATCCCTGGCGGAGATCGTTCCGTCTCCATGGATCGGAGAATTTCAGAGCAAGGGGGGTGACGTCAAGCCAACGATGAATTACGAGTCAGAATTCATCTTGGTGGAAATGGAACCGTAAACCGGCGTTTTGAGCGGCAAATGATCAATCTTTCCAGCTTCATCGCGTTTCATGCCAGGCGGACCCCGGACCGCTGTGCACTGAAATACCGCGGCGAAGAGATCTCCTACGCCGATTTCGACGGCCGCATCCGCCGCGTCGGCGGATGGCTCGCATCGCACGGGATCGGCGTCGGCGATGTCGTGGCCGTCCTGATGAAGAACAGTACGGCGTTCCTCGAACTGGCGTTTGCTGCCAGCCACATCGGTGCGGTGTTCCTGCCGATCAACTACCGGCTGTCGGCCGACGAGGTCGGCTACATCGTCGGCAATTCCGGCGCGCGCATGTTGATCGCGGATGAGGAATTTGCCTCGATCGCGGCCGGCGCGCCGGTCGTGCTGCTCGACGAGGCCGCGCAATCCGGCGCCGCACGCCTGGCGCCTGACGTCGCGCCGGTGCCAATGCGTGTTCGAAAGCCGGGCGACCTGATGCGGCTGATGTACACGTCGGGCACCACCGATCGCCCCAAGGGGGTGATGCTCACCTACGAGAACATCTACTGGAAGTCGGCTGACCAGACACTGGTACTGGGCCTCAACGCCGAAACAAGACTGCTGGTGGTCGGTCCGCTCTACCACGTCGGCGCGCTCGATCTGCCCGGTATTGCCGTGCTCTGGCACGGCGGCATGCTCTCGGTCCACCGCGATTTCGATCCCGAGACGGCGCTTGCCGCAATCGAGGCGGAGCGGCTGAACGCCGCGTGGTTCGCGCCGGTCATGACGACGGCGATCCTCACCTGCCCCGCCCGTAACCGCTACGACGTCTCAAGCCTGAAATGGGCGATCGGCGGCGGCGAGAAGACGCCGGAGGTTCGCATTCGCGCGTTCTCCGACTACTTCAAGAACGCGCGTTACATCGACGCCTATGGCCTGACCGAAACCTGCGGCGGCGACACCTTTATGGAAGCAGGCCGCGAGATCGAAAAAATCGGCTCGACCGGCCGCGCCATTGCCCATGTCGAAATCGAAATCCGCGACGACAGGGGCAACCGCCTCGCCCCCGGCGAGAACGGCGAAATCTGCCTACGCGGTCCGAAGGTCACGCAAGGCTACTGGAACGATCCCGAGAAAACCGCATCGGCGTTTTTCCGCGACTGGTTCCGCAGCGGCGACATCGGTTACCTCGACGAAGACGGCTTCCTTTATCTGACCGACCGCAAGAAGGACATGATCATCTCCGGCGGCGAGAACATCGCTTCCTCCGAGGTCGAGCGGGTGATCTACGAGCTGCCGCAGGTGCGCGAGGTCGCCGTCATCGGCCTGCGCGACGAGCGCTGGGGCGAAAAGCCGGTTGCGGTCGTCGTGCTGGCGGATGGCAGCACGCTGGCGCTACCCGATCTCGCCGACCACTGCCGCGCGAAACTCGCGAGCTTCAAGGTGCCGAAGCAACTGATCGTCCGTGACAGCCTGCCGAGAAATCCCTCCGGCAAGGTGCTCAAGCGCGTGCTCCGCGCCGAACTGGAGGCCAACGCATGACGCCAGCCGCATCGCCCAAGCTCAATCGCGTCGAGCGCAATGCCTGGACCAAGCAGAAGATCTTCGATGCCGCGACCAAGGTGGTCGGCAAATACGGTTATGCCGAAGCCTCCGTCGCCCGCATCACCGAGGAGGCCGGCGTCGCGCAGGGCACGTTCTACAATCATTTCGAGAACCGCCAGGAACTGCTCGATCAGCTGCTGCCAAAAATTGGCATCGACATGGTCCGCTTCATCCGCGATCGAACCAGCACGGCGCATACGGCGCGGCAGGAGATCGAACGGTTCAGCGCCTTCTTCGATTTCATCCGCCAGGTTCCGGAATTCTTGCGCATTCTCAACGAGGCCGAGTTCTTTGCGCCGACCGGCTACCAAAAACACTTTGACAATATTTCAACGGCCTATGTCCGCATCCTGCAGCGCGCGCGGCAGGCCGGTACGATCGATGACTTCAGTGACGAGGAGTTCGAAGCGATCGTTCAGATGTTAACGGGTGCACGGGGATATCTGAGCCGGCGTTACTCCTATTCCGGCGGCGCGGTTACGGCGGTGCCCGAGCATGTCATCTCCGCGTATCAAAAACTGGTCACGCGCGGGCTGTTCCATGCACGCGACAGGGGCGACGGCCATGGCCGCTGACGGTATCGTCCTCGTCACCGGCGGCAGCCGCGGCATTGGTGCTGCGACCGCGACGCTGCTCGCCGGACAGGGCCAGCATGTCGTGATAACAGACATCGCGCCGGAGCCGCTTCCCGGCACACAGGCGATGCTGTGGCCCGCGCCGTTCGATGTCGCCAGCGAAAGCGCGGTTGTGAAGGGTATCGCCGACATCGAAGCCGCGCACGGCCCGATCACCGGTCTCGTCAACGCCGCCGGTGTGTTCGGCAAGATGCACAGGATCGAGCGCGTGCGGATGGACCAATGGGACCGCGAGGTCAATATCGACCTGCGCGGCACCTTCATAGTCGCCCGCAGCGCCGGCGTGCGCATGGCGGAGCGGCGTCGCGGCGCCATCGTCAATGTCGCGTCCATTTCCGGAATGACGTCCGGCCCGATTCACGCCTATACCGCGGCGAAAGCCGGCGTCATCCAGATCACCCAGACACTCGCCGCCGAATGGGGGCGCGTCGGCGTCCGCGTCAACGCGGTTTCGCCGGGCTTTACGCGCACGGCCGCGCTCGAAGCCGCCTTCGCCTCGGGCGCGCTTGACAAAGATCTGCTCGCGCGTTCGGCGGCAATGAACCGGCTGGTCGAACCGGTCGAAGTGGCGCAGGCGATCGTCTGGTTGCTGTCGCCCCTGAGCAGCGGCGTCACCGGCATCAATCTGCCGGTCGATGCCGGTTTTATTGCGGGCTCCACCTGGGCTGCCTACGGCGGATTGCCGGACGCGCCCGGTGCCAACGAGGAACGACAATGAATATCGAGATGCCACGCAAGAAACTCGATCTGTCGTCAGCGATCGCCGAGGGCGATATCCGCGTGCTGCTGATGGTTCTGATGCATTTGACCGGTCAGGAGCACTGGCTGGAGCCGCCCTATCGGCCCAAACGCGACGTGCGCCTGATCCCCGATCCCGACGCCGGAATTCCCAAAGAAATCCAGGACGAAATCCGCGCCGCCGTGCTCAAGCTGTACGAAAACGGCGAGCCGAAGCCCGTTATCTCAGATCCCGGCGACGAGCTGATGCTCAAGATGATGCGTGCGACGCTCGGCGAAAACGTCGCGCCGGAATATGCGCCGCTGATGCGCGAGGAAATGGGATTTGTCCCGCGCGAGGCGCGCTGGACCAAACGCCCGTCCGACGAAACGCTGGCGAGCCAGCACGTTCTGATCGTCGGCGCCGGCGTCTGCGCCATCGCACTCGGCGTCGCGCTCGGACGGTTGGGCATCCCCTACACCATCGTCGAGAAGAACGATGAGATCGGCGGCACCTGGTACGTCAACCGCTATCCCGGCTGCGGCGTCGATACGCCGAACCATTCCTATTCCTACTCGTTCGGCAAGCGCAATCCGTGGACGCGTTATTTCGCGCCGCGCCAGGAATTGCTCGATTACTTGCTCAAGGTTGTGAAGGAGTACGACATCCGCACGCACGTCCGGCTCAATACGGAACTGGTCGCCTCGCACTGGGACGAGGGCAAACGCCGCTGGATCTCGACCCTCAAGACGAGAGGCGGCGAACAGACATTTGAGTCAACGACGCTGGTCAGCGCCATCGGCCAGCTCAACGACCCCTCGCCCGCCCATTTCAAGGGTGAAGAGCAGTTCGCAGGCCTGACGCCTCATTCGGCGCTGTGGTCCGAAGACATCAGGCTCGACGGCAAGCGCGTCGCCGTGATCGGCACCGGCGCCACCGCGATGCAGCTCGTGCCCGCGATTGCCGACCGCGTCGCCTCCGTCACCGTCTATCAGCGCACCGCGCAATGGGCGCGGCCGGTCAAAGGCTATTCCGACCCGATCGCCGAAGGCGCGCAATGGCTGCTCGCGCATCTGCCGTTTTACGTGCAATGGTATCGCTTCAACATGTTCTGGCGCTATGGCGACGGGCTGTTGCCGTTCCTGCGCAAGGATCCGGCGTGGCCGCATCCCGACCGCGCCGTCAACAAGGGCAACGACCGGCATCGCGAGGAGCTAACGGAATTCATTCTCGCCGAACTAAAGGACCGCCCCGACCTGATCGAGAAATGCGTGCCGACGTATCCGCCGTACGGCAAGCGGATCCTGCTCGACAACAACTGGTTCAAGACACTGAAAAAGCCGAATGTCGAACTGGTCACCGAAACAATCGATCACTTCGAAGGCGACGGCATCGTCGCGTCAGACGGAAAACTGCGGCGGGCCGATATCATCGTGGTCTCGACCGGCTTCAAGGTTACGGAAATGGCGGCGCGGCTCAACATCACCGGCCGCGACGGCAAGAACCTCAGGCAAGCCTGGGCCAATGACAATCCGACCGCCTATCTCGGCCTCACCGTGCCGGACTTTCCGAACCTGTTCGTGATGCTTGGGCCGAATTCCGGCCCGGCGCATGGCGGCAGCGTGATCTTCCAGTCGGAATGCCAGAGCCGCTACATCTCGGCGTGCCTGGTCGAGATGATGGAGCGCGGCATCGCCGCCGTTGACGTGAAACAAGAGGCGCATGATCAGTATGTCCGGCACGTCGATGCCGAGCACGAACAGCTGATCTGGACCCATCCGGGCATGACGACCTACTACCGCAACAAACAGGGCCGCGTGTTTTCGGCGATGCCTTGGCGCTTCGTCGACTACTGGCGGATGACTCACGATCCGGATCTCAGCCAGTACCGGCAAACACCAGCCTGAGCCCTTCAGGTCGCGCGTCGGGGAGACTGTTACCACAGGTCGCAGTGGAACCCAGACGCGATCAGGCGCGGCTTAACTTGACAGTCGGCCGTATCTGCCGCAGCATTTCGATGCTGCACCTGCCGGGATCCGCGAAGCGCCGACTTCCCGCCCCGCAGGCATTGACGTCGATCATGTGATCGTGCGGCAGGCAGTGGATGCGGACATATGTCCGTCGGGCCACTCTTGGAGAGGAGCATGACGCCACCGGGTAAGACCTGTGACCTTGCTCAACGGCAAGGTCTCGGCGCAGATGAGGTGAAGAGCAGCTGCTAACCGCGTGTTGCGCCGCCGACAATCTGAACATTCTCACGGGATCGGAGCGCAAAGGCCACGCGCTGCCAGATCCTGAATCGAACTGGTGTGTACCAGAAATCCTTCGCTGAAGCGAAGATGCCGGGCCCCGCGATGCTTGAATGCACCGGGGCCCATTAATTTGAACGGCTCGACATTGCAGGTTCCGGGGCTCCCGATGGCAAAACCGCGCGTACGCATCTACACCGACTACAAGAGTCCCTACGCGTTTGTCGCCAACAGGCGGCTGTTCGAACTGGAAGAAAAATACGGCGTCGAACTGGAATGGCTGCCCTACACACTGCGCATCGCCGAGTTCATGGGCACGGTGGAAGAGCGCACGCCGCATTTCTGGCGCAAGGTGCGTTACGCCTATATGGACGCGCGGCGCTATGCCAACGCGCAGGGCCTCATCATGAAGGGCCCGCGGCGCATCTATGACGCCTTCCATGCCAGCGCCGGCATGCTGTTCGCCCAGCGCCACCGGCTGTTCCGCCCCTACCACGACACGGTATTCCGCCGCTTCTGGAGTCATGATCTCGAAATCGACGACCTGTCCGAGATTTCCGGCCTGATCGCCTCGGTCGGCGGCTCGGCAAGGGATTTTGAGGCCTACGTCCACGGGCCGGCGCGGGCCGAGCACGATCGCATCATCAGCGAGGCGGAGGCGCTCGGCGTGTTCGGCGTGCCCACCATGGTGTTCAACGGCGAATTGTTCTGGGGCGGCGACCGTATCGACATGCTGATCGAACGCATCCAGAGCCCCGACAGTGTCGCGGCAGCACTGGGAAGCCGTCACTGGAGATAGCTACCGGCGGCGGGTCGTTCGGAAACTGTTTACCGCCTCGGGCTACCCTGCAGGGTAATTGCCGCGAACGGGCGAACCATGTTCCGAGAGAATTTTCCGATCGCTTATGACGCCCCCGCCGACCTGAAAAAATGGCCGTCGCTGAACAACCGGCGCGTGACCAGCAAGACGCCGTACCTGGTTTACAACGGCACATTGGCTAACTGCATCAGGGAATTGCTGGCAAAGCCGATCAAGCAGATTTCGCTTTACGACATCGTCACCGAGCGCCAGCAGGCATTTGACGGTTCCGTGCTCTCGCCCGGCGATGCCGCCGAAATCGCGATGCGCAAGGATTTTCCCAGGGGCTGAACCGTCAATGTGCAACGGCACGTTTCGGAGTTGATGCATTCCGCGGCCAAAAATGAACGAAAACTTTACGTGGTCCGGGATAGCGTTTAGTCACAGGAGCGCATCATGTCTGAATTGATCAGGGTGCAGTGCCCGAAATGCGGGGGCACCATGAAGGAGAAGGCCAAGAAGATTCGCGGCGGCTACTCGATGCCGTGCACCCATTGCAGCGCGGCGATCGTATTCGAAAACGAGTCTAACAATAGCGCAATCCGGCAGGCGCTCAGCCAGGCCCGGCGTCTCCGCCGGCAAGCGCCGGCGTTCACCTGAAAGATCAGATGGACGATTCAGTTCAAATCCATTGCACCAGATGCAAATCCACTTTTCGGGATCGGGCGAGGCGATTGCAGCCCGGCTATGCCCGGCAATGCCCCAATTGCGAAGTGGTGATCTTTTTTGAAGAGAGCTCCAGCGACAAGAACGTTAAAAGGGCATTATTGTCTGCACGGCGCTTGCGACGTGTGCTGAGAGAGCAGGACGAAATCAGGCCTGCCGCCAAGCAACCGCCAGTCTACGATCGCACATCCTGAGAACGCGGTTGTTGCGCGATCAGATGCTCCCAGCAGCCGGTGCGCTCGAGAATCGGCCGCAGCCCGGCCCGCGATTCCGCGTCCAATGCTGAAAATTTATCGCGAAGCTGCTGCAGGCATTTGATCTGGTATTTGAACGGCGCCAGCGCATAAGGCAGGCCCCAGACATTGATCTCCAGCCGATCGAGACCTTTCGCAAACGCTTCAGCGTTCGCGACCAGAAAAGGCAAATAGAGCTCGCCCGCGATACCTAGCAGCGCTTCCGCCGTGCCGGCCAACGCCTGCTCTCGGGGATACCACGCGCCCTCAACGCCCGAGGCGTCGTCCAGCCGCCGCACCCAGTGATCGGTGAACGGTGCCCTCTCGCGCATGATCCGCATCGGCGTCGGATCCGTCGCCATTTGGCTGAGCTGGCCGAACCAGGCGAAGTCCGCGAGCGACGGCCTGGTGCCGAACAGATAGCTGTTCATGCCGACGTGCGGCTCGAACGCCGCCAAAATCCTGCGATAGCTTTGGTCCAGCAGCGGCTTGTTTTCGGCGGTCGCGCCGAGAATAGCCATCCGCGAAATCTGCCGCCTTCGAAAATCCTCGATTTCGTCTGCGCTGCCGGCCTCGGCCTCCGACGTCGACCATTCCTCCGCGGCCCAGCGCGAGACATAGGCCTGATCCTCAGAATCCCACCAGCGATACATGAACAGCGGCTTGACCGCCCACTCATCGGCGAGGTCTTCCAGGAGATCGCAGACAAAGGCAATCGCCTTGTCATCGGGAATGACGGAGCGGCCCCGATGCCTTGCTTCGAGATCGTACGCCAGCGTCGTGGTTTCGCCGCGAAAGCTGCCGTCCGGGTATTGCAGCACCGGGATCAGCATCGGACGCAAATGCGCAGTCGCCGCGCGATGCGCCCTGGTCATGATGACCCAGTCGAACGGGATGCGGCGATAGCGCATCAGCGCGCGCAGCTTGATCGCGTAGGGCGATGCGGTCGATCCGATCAGCCGGTAGCGCCCTTCAGCCATGCCTTACACCCTTTTCAACGGAAGCGGGCCGCCACTTTCGCCAGCCAGACCGAAAACTGCAACGGCCATGCTTCCACGGTATTTGTTCGCCGCGGCCAGACCGGATAGCTTCGCCACAACACAAAACCCCGGGAGCAACACCCAGTGACTGCCTCGCCTGCGACCCCGCCGGCCTTCGATTACGACGCCATCGTCATCGGCGCCGGCTTGTCGGGCATGTACCAGCTCTATCGCCTGCGCGAACTGGGGATGCGGGTGCGCGTGTTCGAGGCCGGAACCAATGTCGGCGGCACCTGGTACTGGAACCGCTATCCCGGCGCGCGCTTTGATTCCGAAAGCTATTCCTACGGCTATTCCTTCTCCAGAGAGCTGTTGGAGGAATGGGAATGGTCCGAGCATTTTGCCGGCCAGCCGGAAACACTGCGCTATTGCAATTACGTTGCCGACAAGTTCGACCTGCGCCGCGACATCCAGTTCAGGAGCCGGGTTTACGCGGCGACTTACGAGGAGGAGACGCGAAGCTGGAAAACCACGCTGGAAGACGGCACCCACTTCCAGTCGCGTTTCCTGATCACCGCGATCGGCCCGCTGTCCACGCCTACCCTGCCCCGCATCGAAGGAAGGGAATCGTTCCGGGGCAAATCTTTCCACACCGCGCGATGGCCGCATGAGCCGGTCGATTTCGCCGGCAAGCGCGTCGCGGTGATCGGCACCGGCGCCACCGGCGTGCAGACCATCCAGACCATCGCGGCAGAGGTCGGTCGTCTCACCGTGTTCCAGCGCACGCCAAACTGGTGCGCACCGCTGCACAACGGCAGGATCGACGCCGAGACGCAAAGCAAGATCAAGGCCGGCTATCCCGAGATCTTCCGGCGCTGCCAGGAAACCTTTGCCTGCTTCATCCACACGCCGGACCCGCGCGGCGCGTTTGAGGTCTCCGATGAGGAGCGCGAGGCATTTTACGAAAAGCTGTATGGCGAGCGCGGCTTCGGCATCTGGCAGGGCAACTTTCGCGACATCCTGGTCGACCGCCAGGCGAATGCCACGATCAGCGATTTCGTCGCACGAAAGATCCGCGAGCGAGTAAAGGACCCGAAGGTCGCGGAAAAGCTGATTCCGAAGAACCACGGCTTTGGCACGCGGCGGTTGCCGCTCGAAACCTTCTATTACGAGGTCTATAACCGCGACAATGTCGAGCTGGTGGACATCACGGAAACGCCGATCGAGCGGATCACGCCTGATGGTATCAAGACCAACGCCGGGCAATACGAGTTCGACATCATCATCTACGCAACCGGTTTCGACGCCATCACCGGCAGTTTTGACAAGATCGACTTTCGCGGCGCGAACGGCGCATGCTTGAAAGACAAATGGAAGCGCGGGCCGCAAACCTATCTCGGCCTCATGGTCGACGGCTTTCCCAACATGATGATGCTGATGGGCCCGCATACCGCGCTCGGCAACATCCCGCGCAGCATCGAATACAGCGTCGATTGGGTCACCGGGCTGCTCCAGTTCGCCCGCGACAACGGATTGACGCGTCTAGCGGCCACGCCTGCGGGCGTTGAATCCTGGACCGACCACGTCAAATCGTTGGGAGTGGGCCTGCTCTCCAACGAGGTGAATTCGTGGATGACCGGGATCAATTCCAACGTCGAAGGCAAGCAGACCCGCATCGTCGCGCGCTATAGCGGCAGTGCGCCCGCCTACCGCGCGCGATGCGACGAGGTTGCCGCGAACGG
>JGI12053J15887_10000669_pt1 | contig 14408 bp, 14 predicted proteins | sample MedBloCAOM1_O3_FD_15887 | JGI IMG/M metagenome (IMG submission 15887)
CTGGCTGCCGATCTTCTACCCCCCGCGGATGGCCGACATGTACAACGAGTGGCTCGACGAGGGCTTCGCTCGGCCCGGCGCACGCCGCAGCCGCGAGGACTTCGAGGTCTGCGCGACCGCCAACATCGTCATCACCGATGACCGCAGTGCCGCGCTCGCGGCGATGAAGCCCTACCTCGCGCTGTACGTGGGTGGGATGGGCGCCGAGGACACCAACTTCCACGCCGACGTGTACCGCCGGATGGGATACGCGGACGTGGTCGACGACGTGACCGCGCTGTTCCGCACCGACCGCAAGGACGAGGCCGCAACCGTCATCCCCGACGAACTCGTGGACGACTCCGCGATCGTCGGCGATCTGGACTACGTGCGTAAGCAGATCGAGGTGTGGGAGGCCGCAGGCGTCACGATGATGGTCGTGACCGGCCGCAATGCCGAGCAGATCCGCGAGCTGGCCACCCTGATCTGAGCGACGCTTGTCTGTGAATTAGAACACGTTCTACAGTGAGCGCCATGCCAGCCTCACAGCACACCATCGCCGGAACGGTGCTCACCATGCCGGTGAAGATCCGCAAGGCCGAGCAGCACATGGCGATGTTCTCGGTGAAGGCCGACGCCGCCCAACAGATGATCGACTACAGCGGGCTGAAGGTATGCCAGTTCCTGCCCGGGCGCGCGATCGTGGTCCTGATGCTGATGCGCTACGTCGACGGCGACCTCGGCCAGTACTACGAGTACGGCACCAATGTGATGGTGAATCCGCCCGGGTCGGACGCGAGCGGGCCGCGCGCACTGCAGTCGGCCGGTGCCTTCATTCACCATCTTCCGGTCGACCAGGCGTTCACTTTGGAGGCGGGAACCACGATCTGGGGCTATCCGAAGGTGATGGCGGACTTCACCGTTCGTGAGGGCCATCAGTTTGGATTCGACGTCAGCATCGACGGTCAGTTGGCGGTTGGCATGGAGTTCCGCCCCGGCCTACGGATTCCGTCGGCCTTCACCTCACGCACGCAGGAGAACGCCACCTATTCGTATCGCGACGGCGTGTTGCGCGAAACAATCGGTGAGTTCTTGCCTACGGGCGTGCGCTATCGGCCGGGTGGTGTGCGGCTGCGGCTCGGCGACCACCCGTACGCCAAAGAACTTGCGGCGCTTGGCTTGCCGAAGCGTGCGCTGATGTCGGGTTCTGCCGAGAACGTCGAAATGTCGTTCGGCGACGCGCAGGAGGTTGGACGATGACGACGACCAAACCGGACGTGGACCTGACCGACGGCGCCTTCTATGCGGGCGACTCGCGGTCGGTATACAAGTGGATGCGCGAGAACGAGCCGGTGTTTCGGGACCGCAACGGCCTGGCCGCCGCGGCGACGTATCAGGCGGTGATCGAGGCCGAGCGGCAGCCTGAGCTGTTCTCCAACGCGGGTGGGATCCGGCCCGATCAGCCGGGCGTGGAGATGATGATCGAGATGGACGACCCGCAACATCTGTTGCGGCGCAAGCTCGTCAACTCGGGATTCACGCGCAAGCGCGTCAAAGATCTGGAATCCTCGATCGATTCCCTGTGCGACACGTTGATCGACGCGGTGTGCGAGCGCGGGGAGTGCGACTTCGTCTGGGACCTCGCCGCACCGCTGCCGATGGCGGTCATCGGCGACATGCTCGGGGTGCGTCCCGACGAACGCGAGATGTTCCTCAAGTGGTCCGACGACTTGGTCAGCTCGTTGAGTAGCACTGCGGCCGAAGCGGACATCCAGGTCACGATGGATGCGTTCGCGGCCTACAGCGGGTACATGATGGGCATGATCGAGGCCCGCAAGGAGGAGCCGACCGACGATCTGGTCAGCGTCCTCGTGCACGCGGAGGTGGAGGGGTCGAAGCTCGAGGACCACCAAATCGTCACCGAGGTTCTGCTGCTTCTGATCGGCGGCGACGAAACCACCCGCCACACCCTGTCCGGCGGAACCCGCCAGCTGCTGCGCCACCCCGATCAGCACCAGCGTCTGGTCAACGATCTGGCGCTGCTGCCGAACGCGGTCGAAGAGATGCTGCGGTGGACGGCACCGGTGAAGAACATGGCGCGAACGATCACCGCCGACACCGAGTTTCACGGCACCCGCCTCAACGAGGGCGAGAAGATGATCCTGTTGTTCGAGTCGGCCAACTTCGACGAGAAAATTTTTGAGAGCCCTGAGTCTTTTAATATCGACCGCTACCCGAACAATCACCTCGCGTTCGGCTTCGGCACGCACTTCTGCCTTGGCAATCAGCTCGCTCGGCTGGAGCTTTCGATCATGCAGACGAAACTGCTCGAGCGGCTTCCGGATATGCGACTGGTGTCAGACGCAGAGCTGCCGTTGCGGCCTGCGAACTTCGTCAGCGGCCTTGAGAAGATGCCGGTGAAGTTCACCCCGACCAAGCCCCTGAGTTATTGATTTCGGCGCGCTAACGCCCGCAGAGAGTCCGTTTGCGCGCCGAAATCGCTTTACTTCATCTGGAAGTTGGGGGCGCGCTTCTCCTTGAAGGCCAGCGGGCCTTCCTTGGCGTCATCGGAGATGAACACCTCGATGCCGATCTTGGTATCGATCTTGAAGGCGTCGTTCTCGTGCAGGCCCTCGGTCTCGTGGATGGTCCGCAGGATCGCCTGCACCGCAAGCGGGCCGTTCTTGTTGATCACCTCGGCGATCTCCAGCGCCTTCTCCAGCGCCGAGCCGTCGGGCACGACGTAGCCGATCAGGCCCATCTCCTTGGCCTCGGCGGCGGTGATGTGCCGTCCGGTCAGCAGCAGATCGCATGCCACGGTGTAGGGGATCTGGCGGACCAACCGCACCGCAGAGCCGCCCATCGGGTACAGGCTCCACTTGGCCTCGGAGATTCCGAACTTGGCACTCTCGCCCGCGATGCGGATGTCGGTGCCCTGCAGGATCTCGGTGCCGCCCGCGATGGCCGGGCCCTCGACGGCCGCGATCAGCGGCTTGGTCAGCCTGCGGCCCTTGAGGAGCGAATCGATGCGCGACGGGTCGTAGCTGCCGTCCTTGAACGAGTCGCCCGGCGGCTTGGCCGTCGCGGCCTTGAGGTCCATGCCCGCGCAGAAATAGCCGCCAGCCCCTGTCAGGATGCAGCTGCGGATCTCCGGATCGCTGTCGACGCGGTCCCACGCCTCGACCATGATCGAGAGCATCTCGGTGGAAAGCGCGTTGCGGGCCTCTGGTCGGTTCAGCGTTAGGATCAGGGTGTGTCCGCGCTGCTCAATGATGGCGTCGGGGCCTTTTTCTGTGCTTTTTACGTCACTCACGGACCGGTTGCCTTCCTGCCTAAAACCCACAGACTTGAATGAAAATGTAACACGTTCTAGTTTAGGTTCTGTGGCCCTGAACATTGCCGATCTCGCCGAGCACGCCATCGACGCTGTGCCTGACCGTGTCGCCCTCATCTCCGACGACGAGCAGCTGACCTACGCCCAGTTGGAGGAGAAGGCGAACCGACTCGCCCACTACCTCATCGACCAGGGCGTCAAGAAGGACGACAAGGTCGGGCTGTACTGCCGCAACCGCATCGAGATCGTGATCGCGATGCTGGGCATCGTCAAGGCAGGCGCGATCCTCGTCAACGTCAACTTCCGCTACGTCGAGGGCGAGTTGAAGTATCTGTTCGAGAACTCCGACATGGTCGCGCTGGTGCACGAACGCCGCTACGCCGACCGCGTCGCCAACGTGCTGCCTGAGACGCCGAACGTCAAGACCATCCTGGTGGTCGAGGATGGCACAGAAGATCCAGCCGGCGACTTCCGAAAATATGGCGGCGTGGAGTTCTACTCCGCGATCGCACAGGGCTCGCCCGAACGCGATTTCGGCGAGCGCAGCGCCGACGACATCTATCTGCTCTACACCGGTGGCACCACTGGTTTCCCCAAGGGCGTGATGTGGCGGCACGAGGACATCTACCGGGTGCTGTTCGGTGGCACCGACTTTGCGACGGGTGAGTTCCTCAAGGACGAATACGATCTCGCCAAGGCGGCAGCGGCGAACCCGCCGATGATCCGCTACCCGATCCCACCGATGATCCACGGCGCCACCCAGTCGGCGACGTGGATGTCGATCTTCGCCGGCCAAACCACTGTGCTGGCACCGGAGTTCGACGCAGACGAAGTCTGGCGCGCGATTCACACGCACAAGGTCAACATGCTGTTCTTCACCGGTGACGCGATGGCCCGACCGCTGCTCGACGCACTGGAGGCATCACAAGAAGGCGCGGAAGGGAAAGAAGCATACGACCTGTCGTCGCTGTTCGTGCTTGCGAGCACCGCGGCGCTGTTCTCGGCGAGCATCAAGGACAGGCTGCTCGACCTGTTGCCCGACCGATTCATCACCGACTCCATCGGCTCGTCGGAGACCGGGTTCGGTGGCACCAGCGTCGTCGCCAAGGGTCAGTCGCACGCCGGTGGACCGCGGGTCAGCATCGACCATCGCACCGTCGTTCTCGACGAGGACGGCAACGAAGTGAAGCCAGGCTCCGGTGTTCGCGGGGTCATTGCGAAGAAAGGCAACATCCCGGTCGGCTACTACAAGGACGAGAAAAAGACCGCCGAGACGTTCAAGACCTATAACGGTGTGCGCTACGCAATTCCAGGTGACTACGCGGAGGTCGAGGCAGACGGCACCGTCACGATGCTCGGCCGTGGTTCGGTGTCGATCAACAGCGGTGGCGAGAAGATCTATCCAGAAGAGGTGGAGGCCGCGCTCAAGGGCCATCCCGATGTTTTCGACGCGCTCGTGGTCGGTGTCCCCGACCCGCGTTTCGGTCAGCACGTGGCGGCAGTCGTGCATGCCCGCGAGGGCACTCGGCCGACGCTGGCCGAACTCGACGTATTCGTCCGCAAGGAGATCGCGGGATACAAAGTGCCGCGCAGTCTTTGGCTCGTCGACGAGGTAAAGCGCTCGCCGGCGGGCAAGCCCGACTACCGCTGGGCCAAGGACCATACCGAGGAACGGCCGGCCGACGACGTACACGCCAACCATGTGGGAACGCCGACCTGATGCGCACTGAGCTTTGCGACCGCTTCGGCATCGACTATCCGATCTTCGTCTTCACACCATCGGAGAAGGTCGCCGCCGCGGTCAGCAAGGCCGGCGGGCTCGGCGTGCTGGGCTGCGTGCGGTTCAACGAGGCCGACGACCTCGAGACCGTGCTGCGCTGGATGGACGAGAACACCGACGGCAAGCCGTACGGCGTCGACATCGTCATGCCCGCCAAGGTGCCTGCTGAGGGCACGGCCGTTGACATCAACAAGCTGATCCCGCAGTCACACCGCGACTTTGTCGCCAAAACTCTTGCTGATCTTGGTGTTCCGCCGCTGCCCGACGACGAGGAGCGCAACGAAGGCGTGCTCGGCTGGCTGCATTCGGTGGCGCGTTCGCACGTCGAGGTGGCGCTCAAGCATCCGATCAAGCTGATCGCCAACGCTCTTGGTTCCCCGCCGAAGGATGTCATCGATCAGGCCCACGAAGCTGGTGTTCCGGTGGCCGCATTGGCGGGCAGCGCCAAACATGCGCAACGCCATGTCGAGAACGGTGTCGACATCGTCGTCGCGCAGGGCCATGAGGCAGGCGGGCACACCGGCGAGATCGGTTCGATGGTGTTGTGGCCGGAAATCATCGACGAGCTGCGCGCACTTGGCCATAAAAATCCGGTATTGGCGGCCGGTGGCATCGGCACCGGCCGACAGGTGGCCGCGGCGTTGGCCCTTGGTGCGCAAGGGGTCTGGATGGGCTCGGCGTTCCTGACTTCGGCGGAATACGATTTGGGCCACCGCAAGCCGGGCGGTGTTTCGACGATCCAGGAAGCGCTGCTTCGTGCGAGTTCCAGTGACACGGTGCGCCGCCGCATCTACACGGGCAAGCCCGCGCGGCTGCTGAAGACGCGCTGGACCGACGCCTGGGATGCGCAGGATGCTCCGGAGCCGTTGCAGATGCCGCTGCAGAACATCCTTGTCAGCGAGGCGCATCAGCGGATGAACGAGTCGGACAACCCCGACACCGTTGCGATGCCGGTCGGCCAGATTGTCGGACGGATGAACGAGATTCGCCCCGTCGCCGACATTATTGCCGAGTTGGTGCAGGGCTTCGCGGATGCCACCCAGAGACTGGATGGCATCCGCGACAGCTGATCTGCGTCAGGGCGTAATTGCGGTCTGCGAATCGATCACATCGGTCGCCGCCCCGATGATTTCCTTCTGGTCCTCAAGGCCGTCGGCGTTGAGCTGCAGCACATAGAGGCCGTCGCTGCCAGGAATCACGACCGTCTTCTGGGCGACGATCTTGGTCTGGCCGTCCTGCGTCCATGTGCCGCCGAGCTGGAAGGCGGGATACTCGCCGAGGGTGCTGACCTCGCCCTCGTTCATCGGCTTCCAACCGGGCAGATTGTTCAGCTCACCCGGCGCGAGGTCGATGATCTTCTGCGGGTCGACATTTCCGGTCAGCTTGGACACCAGCGCCACGAGGCTCGGTGTGTAGTCGCCTGCATCCGGGCCGGTGTAAACGATGGCACCGTAAGCCCAATCAGGCGTGTCCTCGCCGGCAGGCTCCCAGCCGTCGGGCACTGGGAGATCGATTGTGGGAGAGCCGGGATCGCCTCGCTTGACCGGCGCTTCCTGGATGTTGTTGTCCTTGATGTAGCTGGCGATCGTGGGGTTCGGCCCTGCCGCGTTCTCGTCGCGCGGCGCCACCTTGGGCTTCGACGACGGGGCGGCCTTGGCGCTCGTCGACGAACTCGTGCTCTTCGACGCCGACGCGGACGTGCTGGGTGCGGTCTTGGTGTCGGAACCGCAGCCCGACAGCACTACTGCGAGGGCCGCGGCGATCGCTGCGGCTCCGGAGACTGCGGTCGATCTCATGAACTTAACTCCTGTCGATGGTGACGTTTGCCAGATGACGTTGTGGACGCCGTAGCGAAGCGTAGTGCAAAAGCGGGCTTATGCAGGGTGAGTACTTCTACCTAATCTGACTGAGCAGAACCAACCTCAAGCGTTCGGCGATTGCCTGTCGGGTTTGCTCCGCGCATTTGATGTCCGATTCGTTCACGACAGCACGAGCACCGCCGTCCTAGCGTGCTGAGCATGGATATTCGCCTCACATCGACGGTCCTGCAGATCTTCGCCCGCGACGTGCAACGATCGCTGGAGTTCTACCGGCTGCTCGGCTTGGCCATTCCCGCGTCGAACGAACCGCATGTAGCGGTGGAGCTACCCGGTGGCAACACGTTGTCCTTCGACACCGAGGACACCATCGCAGGCATGCATCCGGGTTGGGCACCGCCCACGTCATCGACAAGCCGGTTGGCGCTGGCCTTCGGGGTGGATTCCCCGGCCAAGGTCGACGCGCTCTTCGAAAAGGTCACCGCCGCAGGCCACCCCGGACCCTTGAAGCCCTACGACGCGCCGTGGGGCATGCGCTACGCGACGGTCGCCGACCCCGACGGCAACTGGGTCGACCTGTTTTCGCTGTTGTCCTGACGCAGCGCTGCCAGCGGTACTCCGGCAAGATCGCGGACCTCGCGGTGCAAGTGCGGTTGGTCGGCATACCCGGCGTGCACGGCCACCTCGACGGGCGGCAGCCCCTTGTCGAGCAGCAGCACCGCGCGACGAAACCGCAGGATCCGCCGCAGCGTCGCTGGACCATAGCCGTACACGGCGCCGCACTGGCGTTGCAGGGTGCGGCTCGACCAGCCCACCTCGCGCGCCACCTCAATGACCGCCGAACCTGCCGCCAGGCTGCCGGTGACGTTGCCCAACTGCGGCAGCGACCACGGCGCAGTCTCTGGTCGCGGACCGTCCGACGCCAGGTCGGTGGCAAGCTCCAGAAGCGAGCGCGTTCGTAGCGGGACCGACCTCAGATCGGTCACCGCCACCCGGGCATTGCGCAACTCCGACGCGGGTACACCGAGTAGCCGCGGAAGCACGCCAGGATGAAAACGCAAGCCCACGAACGGTTCTCCCCCGCGCGGGCTGACGGACGCGGTGGTGTCAGGGCCGGCCACCATGAAGCGGCCGTCCATCCGCATCAGGTCCATGCACCCGTCCGGAAGCACCCGCACCGGCTCCGGGGGACCGTCCACCACCCACGCGCATTCGACCAGGTCGCGCAGCGTGGTGGGCGGCGGGAATTCGCGGTAGCCCACGCGTGCGAGGCTACCTCGCGATCGGCCACACCGGATCGGCGCACTCGGTGCCCTCCGCGGATAGCCGGCGCTTGATCACCTTGAACGTCTCGGTGCGCGGCAGCTCGGCGCCAACACGCACGAACGACGGCCACTGCTTGGGCCCGAGATCGGGTTGCTCGGTCAGGAAGGCCCTGAACTTGTCGGCGTCGAAATCGGCGCCGGCACCGAGAACCAACGCCGCCATGACTTGATCGCCGATATCGGGGGCGGGGATGCCGTACACCGCCACCTCGATCACGTCGGGATGGCGCAGCAGCACCCGTTCGATCGGCGCCGAGCCGAGGTTCTCGCCGTCGACGCGCATCCAGTCACCGAGCCGGCCTGCGAAGAACACATAGTCGTTCTCGTCGCGGTAGGCGAGGTCGCCGCTGTGGTAAACACCGCCGCGCATCCGGTCGGCGTCGGCATCAGGATCGTTGTAATAGCCTTCGAAACGGCCTGCGTTGGAGACGTTTACGAGTTCGCCAGTCACCCCAGGCGGGCACGGCTCACCCGTGTCGACGTCGACTATCGCGATGCCGTCCGGCAGCGGGCCCAACGAACCCGGCGGGGTGTCGGGCGTGCGGGCGATGTTCACCCCGCCTTCTGTTGAACCGAACCCGTCCTGAACGACTGTGCCGAACCTCTCGCCGAAACGCTCGATGTCGCGCGGCGCCCCCTCGTTGCCGTATACGGCGCGCAGCGGGTTGTCCGCATCGTCTTCACGCTCGGGGGTGGCGAGCACGTAGGACAACGGCTTACCGACATAGTTCGCGTACGTTGCGCCGTAACGGCGGATATCCGGAAGAAACTGCGATGCAGAGAACTTTCGCCGCAACACAAGTGATCCTCGGCACCCGAGCGCCACTGCCCAACCGACAAGCACCGCGTTGGAATGGAACAACGGCATCGACACGTAACAGACGTCGTCGGGCCCGAGCGAGAAGCGTTGCGTCATCATCACGCCTGCGATCGCCACCTTGCCCTGGCTGCATTTCACCGCCTTGGGCTCACCACTGGTGCCAGACGTATAGATCAGCATGAACAGGTCGCCGGGGTCGGCGGCGTACGCGACGATCGGCTCGTCATAATGCGCCGCCACCTCGGCCGCCCACTGTGGCGAGTCGACGTCGACGTAATCGACATCCAGGGCCGTTGCCGATGCCGAATCAGCCAGCACCACCTGGCAATCCGCATGCGTGACATCGCGGGCGAGTGCCGCGCCGCGCCGGACCGGGTTCAGCCCCACCGGCACGATGCCCGTCAGCGCCGCGGCGGTCAGCACCGCCGAGAAGAACGGCGTGTTCTGTAACAGCACCCCGACGTGGGGCGGGCGTTCGGGATCGAGACGCGCTTTCAACGCCGATGCGATCGCGGCAGCGTGCCGGATGTGGTCACGCCAACTGGTGAACGAGTCCTCGAAGTACACGCCCCGATCGTCGACCTCAACCAGCGGCGTGACCAGGTCGGTGACGGTCGGCAGGTCCACGCTCACGAATCAGGCTGGCGTGTCGGCCAGCTCGCGGCCGATGCGCAGCAGCTGGCCGGTCGCGCTGCCGACGGCGAACTCCGTCTGCTTGGCCGCAAGGAAATACCGATGGACGGGGTGGTCGAGGTCGATCCCGACGCCGCCATGCACGTGAACGGTGGTGTGCGCCACGCGATGTCCGGCGTCGGCTGCCCAGAACGCAGCCGTGTTGACGTCGACGTCTGCCGGCAGATCCTCGGACAGCCGCCACGCCGCCTGCGTGAGTGTCAGCCGCAGTGCCTTGACGTCGATGTAGCCGTCGGCCAGTCGCGAGGAGACGGCCTGGAAGCTGCCGATGGGTCGATCGAACTGCTCGCGCTCGCGCGCATACTCCGATGTGAGCTCGAGCGCGCGCTCGAGCACGCCGAGCTGATATGCGCTGCGACCCAAGGCGCCGTGGGTAGTGAGCCAGCCGAGGACTGCGGCTCCCTGGTCACCACCGACGACCCGCGCGGCCTCGACACCCTGCAACTCCAGGTGCCCGACACTTCCGTGCCCGGTCGTGTCGAGGGCGCTTACCGTAACCCCCGGGTCATCCTTGGCGATCAGGAAAACCTTCGTGCCCGAATCGGTTTCGGCTGGAACAAGGAATGCGTCGGCGACCGGTCCGTAGCTGACCTGGGTCCGCGAGCCGGTGAGCTTGAAGGCGGTTCCGGTTGCGGTCGCCCGCACCGGGCCCTCGCCCATCTCGCCGTCGAGCGCCACCGCGAGGATCTTCTCGCCGTTGATCGCGGGCGTCGCCCACTCCTGCTGCAGCGACTCGGAGCCGAACTTCGCCAGCGCGCCCGCGCCAAGCACGACCGACTCCAGGTACGGCACTGCGGCGAGCTGGCGACCCAGCGCCACCAGCACCGCTACCTGCTCGAGCACCCCGAAACCGCCGCCGCCCAAGGATTCCGGAGCGGCGGTGGAGAGGATGTCGGCCTCGATAAGCTTTCCCCACAGGTCGTGATCTATGCGTTGCTCGAGCCCGTCGAGCTCCCGCTGATGCTCGGGGGTGCAGACCGATTCGGTGATGGTGCGGGTCAGGCCGCCCAGATCGTCGAAGGCTTCTGGTGTCTTGAAATCCATGATGTTCCTTACCGATTGACCCTGGGCAGGCCGAGCGCGACCATTCCGATGATGTCGCGCTGAATTTCATTGGTGCCGCCGCCGAACGTCAGGATCAGGCAGCTGCGGTGCATCCGCTCGACCCGTCCGCGCAGCAACGCGCCAGGGGAGTTGGTCCGAAGCGTGCCCGCCGTGCCCAGCACCTCCATCAGGAGGCGGTAGGCCTCGGTGGCCAGTTCGGTGCCGTACACCTTGGCGGCCGATGCGTCCGCGGGTGACGGGGCGGCCTCGGTCGATGCCAGCTCCCAGTTGATCAGCTTGAGCACTTCGGCCTTGGCGTGCACGCGAGCGAGGTTGAGCTGCACCCACTCCGAGTCGATCAGCCGCCTGCCGTGGGCGTCCTTGGTGTTCTGCGCCCACTCGCGAACCCCGTCGAGCGCCGAGAAGATCGGCTGGGCCGAAACCAGGGCAACGCGTTCGTGATTGAGCTGGTTGGTGACCAGCTTCCAGCCTGCGTTCTCCTCGCCGACCAGGCTAGTGGTCGGCACTCGAACATCCTGGTAGTACGTGGCGCTCGTGTCGATGCCCGCCATGGTGTGCACCGGAGTCCAGGAGAAGCCGTCGGCCGTTGTCGGCACGATCAGCATCGAGATGCCCCGGTGTTTCTTGGCTTCCGGGTTGGTGCGAACGGCCAGCCACACGTAGTCCGCGTAGGCGATCAGGCTGGTCCACATCTTCTGACCGTTGATCACGTAGTCGCCGCCGTCGCGCACCGCCGTGGTGCGCAGGGCGGCGAGGTCGGTGCCCGCGCCGGGCTCGGAGTAGCCGATGGCGAAGTGAAGGTCACCCGAGGCGATCTTGGGCAGGAAGAACTTCTTCTGCTCCTCGGTGCCGAACGCCATGATCGTCGGCGCAACACTGTTGATGGTCAGGAACGGCACCGGGACGTTCGCGATCGAGGCCTCGTCGTTGAAGATGAGCCCGTCCATGGGTGGGCGCGCCTGGCCGCCGAATTCCTTGGGCCACGACAGCGTCAGCCAGCCGTCCTTCCCCATCTGCGCGACGGTCTCGCGGTATACGTTGCCCCGCCCCATCTCGCCGTCGTTCGAGGCCAGCGCCTCGGCACGCTCGGGGGTCATGAGTTTGGTGAAGTAGGACCGCAGCTCGCGGCGCAACTCCTCCTGCTCCGGGGTATAGCCGATCCGCATCGCCTCGTCCTCACTTGGGTTAAAAGGGACCCGTGGTCCGACCCTTCTTCACACCCGGTTGTAACACGTTCTAGTCTTGGGGTCCAGGCCGGTGTCACACTGGTGCTCATTGGGCGGGTCGTATTCTCAAGGCTGAATACGGGCGAGGAGGTTTGTTGATGCGAGTGGAAGTAGACCGTGACCGCTGCGAGGGCAACGCCGTGTGCGTGGGAATTGCCCCCGACCTGTTCGATCTCGACGACGAGGATTACGCCGTTGTCAAAGCCGACCCGGTGCCGGCCGACGACGAGGAGTTGGCGGAGCAGGCGATTGCCGAATGCCCGCGAGCTGCCCTGATCCGCAGAGACTAGAGGTATTCATAAATTGACTCCGAACAACGATGCGACCGACCTGTCCGGGCTGGTCGCGGTGGTAACGGGTGCGGCCGCGGGCCTGGGCCGCGCTGAGGCCATCGGGCTTGCGCGAGCCGGCGCGACGGTCGTGGTCAACGACATCGCAGGCGCACTCGACAAGTCCGACGTCATCGACGAGATCGCGACCGCCGGTTCCAAGGCTGTCGCGGTCGCCGGCGACATCGGCCAGCGGTCCACCGCCGATGAGCTGGTGGAAACCGCCGACGGTCTCGGGGGATTGAGCATCGTCGTCAACAACGCCGGGATCACCCGCGACCGCATGTTGTTCAACATGTCCGACGAAGACTGGGATGCAGTCATGTCGGTGCACCTGCGCGGCCACTTCCTGCTGACCCGCAACGCTGCCACCTATTGGCGGGCGAAGGCGAAGGACGCGGGGGGAACGGTCTACGGGCGCATCATCAACACCTCTTCGGAAGCCGGCCTGGTCGGGCCGCCGGGGCAGGCCAATTACGGCGCGGCCAAATCCGGGATCACCGCGCTGACGCTGTCCGCCGCACGGGTGCTCGAGCGCTACGGGGTGCGGGCCAACGCCATCGCCCCCAGAGCCCGCACGGCGATGACCGCTGACGTCTTCGGGGAATCGCCCGAGCTCACCGNGGGTCAGATCGACCCGCTGTCGCCCGAGCACGTCGTGAACCTGGTGCGGTTCCTTGCNTCTCCCGCTTCGGAAGGCGTCAACGGACAGCTGTTCATCGTTTATGGTCCGACGGTGACCCTCGTTGCGGCGCCGACGGCCGAGCNACGGTTCAGTGCGGAATCCGACGCGTGGGACNCGTCGGAGCTGTCGGAAACTCTGCAGAATTACTTTGCTGACCGCGATCCCGAACGGAGTTTCTCGGCGACTGCCCTCATGGGTCAGGGAGAATGACGTTCTTGTTTGTCAAAGTCCTGTGAGGACTAGAACACGTTATAGGATGACCTGAGTCACACCGGCGTTGACCTGCGCAAATGTTACAATTCCGAGTAGTTCTACCGTTCTTTGACACCGCGAACTTGTTCTAGTTAGTATGATCCGGCTCACTAAGAGCAACGCTTAACTATGGGGTGGGAGAACCGCCGCGGCAAGCAGTCTCGAACTCTTCGCCATGGCATACCTTCCGCACACGCCCCGCCGAGAACGGAGCCGAGGTTGATCGAACAGCTTGCGGCACCGGCTAGGGCCGTGGGCGGGTTCGTCGAAATGTCCTTGGACACATTCGTCAAGATCTTCCGGCGCCCCTTTCAATTTCGGGAGTTCCTCGAGCAGACCTGGATGATCGCGCGGGTGTCGCTGATCCCGACGCTGCTGGTCGCCATCCCGTTCACCGTCTTGGTGGCGTTCACCCTCAACATCCTCCTTCGCGAGATCGGCGCAGCCGACCTGTCGGGGGCGGGCACCGCATTCGGCACCATCACGCAGCTGGGTCCGGTCGTGACCGTGCTCGTGGTGGCAGGCGCTGGGGCCACCGCGATCTGCGCGGACCTCGGCGCTCGCACCATCCGCGAAGAGATCGACGCGATGCGGGTGCTCGGCATCGACCCGATCCAGCGTCTGGTCGTGCCAAGGGTGCTGGCGTCGACGTTCGTGGCGCTGCTGCTCAATGGCCTCGTCTGCCTGATCGGATTGTCCGGCGGCTACGTCTTCTCCGTCTTCCTGCAGGGCGTCAACCCCGGTGCGTTCATCAACGGCCTGACGATTCTGACCGGCCTCGGCGAACTGGTGCTCGCCTTCATCAAGGCGATGTTGTTCGGGGTGGTCGCAGGTCTTGTCGGCTGCTACCGCGGGCTGACCGTGCAGGGTGGTCCGAAGGGTGTAGGGACCGCGGTGAATGAGACCGTGGTCTACGCGTTCATCTGCCTGTTCGTGATCAACGTGATCATGACGGCCGTCGGCGTCCGGGTGCTTGTGCGATGAGTTACGACGTAACACTTCGCTTCCGCCGGGCCTTCCGCGGCGTGCCCAAGGCCGTCGACACAATCGGCGAGCAGGCGCTGTTCTATGGCGAGACCATCCGCTATATCCCCAATGCGCTC
>JGI12053J15887_10000670_pt1 | contig 14404 bp, 14 predicted proteins | sample MedBloCAOM1_O3_FD_15887 | JGI IMG/M metagenome (IMG submission 15887)
CGCCGCGCGGCTTGTCGGCGGCTTCGACCGGCGCTTCGGCGCGCACGCCTCCTGGATCGACGACATCAACCATGTGCGGCCCTCCTGGTAGCCGTATTCACGGAGGCTTCGAATAACGCGCCATAACAGCTTTCATGTCCATGGGCGATAGAGGCGCGGTCGCGGCAGAGCTGGCCGAGCTCACCAGCTCGACAATCCGCGCCGGGCTGATCGGCGTCTCGGCGATCCGAATGCCGAACGCATCGAGGGCATGCTCGATCGCACTGATGATCGCGGCCGCCGCCGGTATCACGCCGCATTCCCCGACCCCCTTGACGCCCAGCGGGTTGAGCGGGGAGGGCGAGACGTGGCTGATCAGCTCGATCTGCGGCAGCTCGGTCGCGGTCGGCAGCAGGTACTCGCCGAAATTGGTGCTGACCGGCTGCGCGGTCTCGTCGTAGATCATCCGCTCGAACAGCGCATTGCCGATGCCATGCACGACGCCGCCTATGATCTGGCCGTCGACGATCATCGGGTTGATCTGCTGGCCGCAGTCGCTCACCACCACATAGCGCAGGATCCGCACCGCGCCCGTGACCGGATCGACCTCGACCTCCACCGCGTGCGCGGCGTTGCTGTAGGTGAGGCCCGTCGGCATGAAGTGGGCAGTCTGCTCCAGACCTGGCTGTCCCGGCTCCAGCCCCTTGGGCAGGGTATAGCCAGGGATGCCGGCCGCCTCGCGCGCAATGTCGCCGAGCTTGATCGACACGTTGCGGCCCCTGACGCGTACGAATCCCCCGTCGAGTTCGAGATCTTCGACCGGTGTTCCCAGAAGCCCGGCTGCGACCCTGAGTGTCGTCTCGCGCACCCCCTTTGCGGCAATGTGCACGGAGTTGCCGGCGTTGACGGCCTGCCGGCTGGCGAACCCACCGTGACCCATCGGCACGTGGGCGGTATCGCCGGCGATCACCCGGATGTCGGCGGGCGCGACGTTGAACTGGTCGGCGGCGATCTGGGCCAGCATGGTGGCGGTGCCCTGCCCCATCGCGGCGGCGCCGGTCGACACCGTGATTCGGCCCGACCGGCCGATGCGCACGATGCCGGTCTCGAATGGCCCGCGCCCGGTGCCCTTGGTCCCGTTGGCGATGCCGATGCCGATGTGGCGCCCCTCCGCTAGCGCGGCGACCTTGCGGGCGGCAAAGCCGTCGTAGTCGATCGCCTCGAGAACCATCGCCTGGCACTTGGGGAAGTCGCCGCTGTCGTACTTCACCGGCGTGCCGGCACGCGTCTTCATCGGCGTCGTGTAGGGCATCGCCGCCGCAGGGATCAGGTTGCGCCGCCGGATCTCGGCCCGGTCGAGACCTATGCGGTCGGCGGCGAGATCGAGCAGCCGCTCGATGGCGAACGTACCCTGCGGATAGCCGGCACCCCGGACCGGCATAGTCGGCACCTTGTTGGTCTCGACCGCGACCACTCTGAGCGAATAGCTCGGCACCTTGTAGGGACCAGGCAAGGCGGTCGCCGAGTTGTAGGAGACGTTGATGCCCTGCGGCGTGTAGGCACCCTGGTCGTTGAGCAGCGTGCCGCGCACGCCGAGAATCGCACCTTGGCTGTCGAGCGCAATCTCAAGCTCCCACTGCTGATCGCGCTCCTGGATCGAGGTCAGAAAGTGCTCGCGGCGGTCCTCGACCCATTTGACCGGGCGGCCGAGCAGGCGGGCGGCGAGCGGCACCACGACCTCCTCGGGATAGATCAGGTATTTGGCGCCGAAGCCGCCACCGACATCTGGCGTGATGATCCGCAGCTCCTCGTCGTCGAGCCCGAGCAACTGCACCAGCGACATGCGGATCTCATGCGGGCTCTGCGTCGAGGTCCACACCGTGGTCCGCCGCTCCCGCGGATCGTGGCTGGCAAGCACGCCACGGCCTTCCATCGGATGGGCGCAGCGCGGTGCTGGAACAGCGATAGCGTGAGCCGATGGGGGGCGGCCGCGAACGCACGCTCGCAGTCGCCGTAGGAAATCGTGTATTCGGCCAGGATGTTGCCCGCCACCCGCCGGTGCACCGGCGGCGCGTCGGGCGCAATCGCGGGGCGCATGTCCGCCACCGCCGGCAGCGGCTCGAACTCGATCTCGACGCATTGCGCCGCGTCCTCGGCGATCGGGCGGCTCTCCGCAACCACTACCGCGATCGGATCACCGACGTAGCAGACCTCGTCGCGCACCAGCACGAATGGGGTGATGTTCTCCCTGAGGCTACGGCTGGCGAGCCCGACGATCTCGCGCACCGACTGGCCGAGCGGCGTTCGCTCCGAGCTCAGGTGGGGCATCAGATCGTCGAGCGTGAAAACCGCATGCACGCCGGGTATCGCGCGTGCCGCGCGCGTGTCGATGCGATTGATGGCCGCATGGGCATGCGGTGAGCGCACGAACGCCGCCGACAGCGTGCCCGGCAGGGCGATGTCGTCGATGAAGCGGCCATTGCCCGTCAGCAGCGCCGGGTCCTCGACCCGCGCTGTTCTGGCGCCGAAGCTGATCCTCGCCGTGCTCACCTTGATGCCGCGGCGGCTTCCACACGATTGCCGTCCCAGGCCGCGAGCTTGGCCGCCGCGCGCCCGGCGGTCCAGCCGCCGACGAAGCATTCGGCAAGGTTGCCGCCCGAGATATAAAGATGGCCGAATACGCTGCCGAGTTCGCCGGCGGCGAACAGCCGACCGATCGGCTGGCCGAAGGCGTCGATCACCCGCTGCTCGGCATCATGGACTGGACCGCCCTGCGTGTTCGAGCACACCGGCCACACCTCGGCGAAATAGAACGGCGGCGTGGCGATCCGCACCATCGAGGTCGTTGGGCGGCCATGCACGCCGTCACGCCCACCATCACAGGCCTCGTTCCAGTCGGCGATCGTGCGCGCCAGGACATTCTCCGCGACCCCCATCTGTGCCGCGAGCCCGGCGACGGAGTCGGCCTTGCGCAGGATGCGGGCCTCGAGGTCACGCAGCGTCTTCTCGCTCCATTCGAACTTGAAGCGCCGGTCGTTGAAGGTCGGCGACACGATCGGGTAGCCGGCGCGGCCCGGCTCGTCCATCACCAGATAGGACGGGATACGCAGATAGCTCATGGACTGCGGATCATAGGTCGCCATCGCCCGCCAGGACGTGTCCTGGGTATAGGGCGGATACTCGTTCATGTACCTCCGGCCGGCGCGGTCGACGATGATCCATGGCACCGTGACGTCAGCGCGCGCCCCCTCCCCGGGGATCCAGTCGGGCAGCCGCTTAGGGCGGATGCCGAACGGGTAGCTCGGATCGGGGTGCTTGAAGCCGTAGACACCGTGGTAGTGCCACATGTGCCAGAGCGCGGCGCCGACGTCCTGAGCCATGACAATGCCGTCTCCTGTATTGCCCATATAGGCGGCGTTGAGCACCGGCTTCTCCTGCCAGTGCTGGCGCTGCATCTCAGGGTTGGCCTCGAAGCCGCCACAGGCGAGCACCACCGCGCGCCGCGCACGAATGCGGATCGCCGTGCCGTCGCGCTCGGCGGTCAGGCCGCGAATTTCGCCTGCCTCGTCCGTAATCAGCCGCAGCGCCGGCGTCGACAGCAGCAGGCGGATGCCGCGCTGGCGGATGTTGTCCTCGATCACGCGGAACAGCCGCACACCGGCCGCGCGGTGGATCGGCACATAACTCGATACGAACGGGTAGGTCGCGGCTGCGTCGAACCCGGGGATTTCCTTGATACTGACGTAGCCGAACGTCTTGGTCCCCGGGAACGGGTAGTTGCCGTCCGCCTGCCGCCGGTCGACGACGGCGCTGCTTGCCTTGGCGATCTTGTCGAAATAGGCGGGCATCTGCTGCATGCCGACCGCCAGCGCGCGCAGCACGCTGTCCGGCGTCGTGCCGTCGTTCGTCGCCTTGAGGTGCTGGAAACCCTGCTCTGCGTCATCGACGATCCGCACGTTGCCGCCCGACGTGATGGAGATGCCGCCCGGGTCCGGCATCTTCTCCAGGATCAGCACGCTGGCGCCGGCATCGTGCGCTTCGATCGCAGCGACCGCCCCGGCGTAGCCATAGCCGACCACGACGACATCGGCGGAATCCTCCCATCTGTCGGGCATGGTGCGGGGAGGCACGGGCTTCGCGGGCATGGTCGGTATCCTTGGGATTGAGCCTAGTGCGCTAGATGCTTGCGTGACGCATGTCCTTTTCGGAAAACCGGTACCCACTTTTTCCGGGACATGCGCTAACGCGGCCGGGGCATGGTCTCGCTGAGGCTTTCCATCTGCTCCCTGAGCACGCGTACGAACAGGCGTCCGTCGACAACCTGCACCGGGAAGGTCTGCAACGGAACGATGACGGGAGCTCCCATCGCTGCGCCGGTGCGCACGTCGAAGCGGCCCTGGTGGAACGGGCATTCCACGATGCAGTCGACCACCACCCCGTCCGACAGGTAGGCGTGCTCGTGCGTGCACACGTCCTGTGTCGCGTAGAACTGGCCATTGGCCTTGTAGACTGCCACGGCGAGCCGGCCCACCCAGATCTGCTCGACGTCCTCGTCCTCGAAATCTGCGGCGTTGCCGGCCGGATGCCAGTCCGGGCCGAGAGGCGATGCGCTCATGATTTAATCTAAGTGGCAGATCCAGCTCGTGTCGACGCTCTCGTTCCGGCGCTTGCGCTCCTCGACGATGCTCTGAGCTTGGGCGGGAGATACGATGCAGCTGCGACGCACCTCCTGGTCGACGGCGAGCAGGCCGTCGCCCATCGGCTTGAGCTGGTGTCCGATCAGCCGGTTGACCTCGGGCAACGCGAAGAACGGCGCCTGCGGCAGCACATGGTGCTCCGAATGGTACGGCATGTTCCAGCACAGCAGACGCATCGGCAGGCTGACCTTCGTCGAGCGCGTGTTGGTGCGAACGTCGGTTCCTTCCTCGCAGCCCTTGTGCTCCGCAATGCGCCAGGCGCGCTGCAGCGGCTCGCCCATCATGCGCGGGATCAGCCAGTAGACGAGCGGCGCGATGCTCCCGAAATAGATCGCGGCGCCGGCGACCACGCCGTAGACGGCCAGCATGATGCGCGCCTCGTTATAGATCCGGGGCAGGTCGTTCTTCGGCACGTACCAGGAGTCTTGCGGCCGCATGCGCCCCATCGCGTGCTTGGTGATGACGACCGGGAACGTCGTCCAGAACCGCCAGCCGAGCAGTTGCTCGAAATAGTGCTGCCATGTGGTCGGGCTCGGCAGCACCATCGCCGGGTCCTTGCCCTGGATCTGGGTGTACGTGTGGTGCACCGCGTGGCGATATCGGTACCAGGTCGGCTGGCTGATGTAGACGAGGCTCACCAGCCAATAGGAAGCCTCATTGAGCCAGCGCGTGCGGAATGCCGTGCCGTGGCTGCATTCATGCATGGGAGCGAACAGGCAGGCGAGCACGATGCCGTGCAGCCACATCGCCGGCAGCATGAAGATCGTGCCGTAGGTGAGGTAGACCGCGTACCCGCCGACCCCGATGGCAGCGAAGTGGCCGCCGAGGTGCATGAGGCCGATCCGGTCGTTGCGCCGCGTCAGCGCTTTGCGCGCTTTCTTGTCGATCAGTTGGTACGGATCGAACGCCATATCCCAGCGCAGCATGGCCAACCTCCAACCTCAGAGGGCGGATCGTAGCATTCCCGGCGTTCTAGCTTGACAATCAACGATCGCGGCCTATCAATCAAATGATATTTTACCACTCTGGTATAGAGCCAATCTATGACGCCGGCACAAGCGCGTGCCTTCCATGCGGTCGCGGTCGAGGGCAGCTTCACCGCGGCAGCCAAGTTGTTGAACCTTAGCCAGCCGACCCTGACCCACCAGGTGAAGCTGATCGAGACCCGCTACAAGGTCGAATTGTTTCACCGCAGCAGCCGCGGCGCGCGTCTGACCGCAACCGGCGCCGAACTGCTGGCGATCGTGCGAAGGATGTTCTCCGGTTACGACGAGGCCGTGGCCTTCCTCGACGAGGTGTACGGCATGCGGCAAGGACATCTGCGGGTCGGCTCGTACGAGCCCTATGATCTTAGCCGCATGCTCGTGCGCTTCATCGAGCGTTATCCCGGCATCCAGATCTCGGCCCGGTTCGCCAACTCGCCGGAGTTGTCGAACCGGCTGCTGCGATACGACATTGACGTGGCCGTGCTTGCCAGCATCGAACGGCGCGAGGAGTTCCTGGCCATGCCCTTCCGGCAGCCGCGGCTCATCGCAATCGCGCCGCGGAACGAGACCTGGTCCAAACGCGACAGCTTGCGGCCGAAAGACCTCGCCGGCCAGACGCTGATCGTCCGTGAGGCCGGCTCGATCGCGCGGCAGGCGTTCGAAAAGCTGTTGCTCGAATCCGGCATCTCGAAGCCGAGATGCTTCGAGTTCAACAGCCGCGAGGGCGTGCTCAGCGCGGTTGCCGCCGGAATGGGCATTTCCGCGATCTTCGACGAGGGACTACTGCCGGAAGACCGAGTCGTCCGGCTGCCAATCAGGGGCTGCAACATTCGCTCGAACATTGAGGTCGCCTGCTTGAAAGAGCGACGTAACAGCGCACCCATCCGAGCGTTCCTGAGTATCGCCAAAGAACTGGTCAACTAGCGGCGCAAGTTCGGATTTGCGCTATTGTTGAAAAGCTGCTGGATTGATTTGAGTTACTGAACATCACGCAACTCAGCACGGGATTTAGCCAGTCGTGCCTATTTGGGGAGCATCGTTTCTGGTCCCGTCGGTCGGGCCGCTGCCATGAAGGCACGCTGGGATCTCGTGCTGCTACCCCCGCTTGTCATTTCGCTCGTGCTCCTACTCGCTTCCCAGCTCGTGTTCCTGAAGGGCAGCCTGCAGCGCGACCTCGGCATGGGCGTCCTGGCGCCGGGCCTCACCCTCGGTAATTTCCGGGAGATCTTCACCGACCCCTACTTCGTCTCCTCGCTGTGGCTCTCGTTCTCCGTCTCGACCGTTGCCATGGTGATCACACTGCTGATCGCTTTTCCCGCGGCCTACGTGATCGCTCGCATGCAAGGGCACCTGTCGATCGTGCTGCTCGCGGCGGTGGTCGTGTCCTCGTTCCTGAGCATCGTGGTCAAGGTTTTGGGCCTGTTGTTGATCTTCTCGAGCAGCGGCCCGCTCAACAAGACGCTGTTCTGGCTTGGCGCCATCACCGAGCCGGTGACGATTGTCGGCAACATCCCGGGCGTGATCCTCGGCCTCATCTATTACACGCTCGGCTTCGCCATCCTGCTGTTCTACAGCATCGTCGTCACGGTGCCGCGCTCGCTCGAGGAGGCGGCGGAAATCCATGGCGCCTCCCGCGCCGGCGTGTTTCGGCAGGTCGTGATGCCGCTCTGCCTTCCCGGCATCGCCGCCGGCGCGTTGATGATCTTCAACGTCAACATGGGAGGCTTCTCGTCGACCGCGCTGATCGGCGCCGGCAAAATCCTCACCCTGCCGATCGTGATCCAGCGCACGGTCATCCTGGAGACCAACTACGGGCTTGGCGCCGCTCTCGCGGTGCTGCTGCTAGTGGTCGTGCTCGTCATCAATGCGTTTTCTGTGCTGCTGCTGCTCAGGGCGCGCCGAGGCATGATCGTCTAGAGCATGTTCCGTTCTGGTCGAATCGGAACATGCTCTGGATTCCTTACGTGGTCGCATTTTCTTGCGGCGAACCGGTATCCACCTCGCCGGAAAATGCTCTAAAGGATGGCCATGCTACATTACCGTACACGGCGCCGTTTGTTCTCCACCCTCGTGCTGATCGTGGCTTATGTAACGCTGCTGAGCCCCATCGCCTTTGTGATGATCGCCTCGTTCGACTATGGCCAGCGCGCCTACGTTGTGTTCCCGCCGGACCGGTTTACGCTCGAGTCCTACTGGCGGATCCCGACGCGCTACTGGGACTCGCTGTGGATCAGCGTGCGCGTCGCGTTTCTGTGCATGCTGATCAGCTGCGCGATCGGCATTCCTGCCGCGATCGGTATCGTCCGCTCCAGCCTGCCCGGCAAGGCGGCGCTGCTTGCAGTTTTCCGGGCACCGATGCAGATCCCGGCGGTGGTCTCCGGTGTCGCTTTCCTGAATCTCTATTACCTGATCGGGCCGCTCTTCGGCGTGCAGTTGGTCGGCAGCTTTGCCGGGATGGTGATAGCGCACGTGTTCGCGGCAACCCCCTACGTCGTCGGCACGCTGGTGAGCGTTCTGCAGCGCTTCAACTATGACCTCGAGGAGGCGGCGCTGGTGCTGGGCGCCAGCCGCTGGGGTACGTTCCGCCAAGTGACGCTGCCGATGCTCAAGCCCGGCATCTTCGCAGGTGCGCTCTATGCCTTCATGATCTCGTTCGCCGAGGTGCCGATCTCCGTGTTCCTGGCCGGCAGCCGGACGGTGACGTTCCCGGTCGAAGTGTTCAATTCCATGCTGTTCGACTTCGAGCCGACCATTCTCGCCATTTCCTCGATCGTCACTGTTCTGTCGCTGACGCTCGTGTGGTTCGCACAATGGGCCGTCGGCCTCGACAAATTCGTCCAGGTCGGAGGGTCCGACTGAGCAATAGCAATACGGGATCAATCAACAAGGGAACAGAATGCCATGCCAAAGCTCAAGCAATTCGCAGCGACCCTCGGTCTCGTCTGCACGGTCGGGATTGCGGCTTCAACCGCACCGGCATCAGCCGGCCAGTTCGACGGCGTGACGGTGAGAATCGGCACGTTCGGCGGCAAGTGGCGCGACATCGTCGACAGCTTCGTCGCGAAGGCGTTCGAGAAGGAGGGCGGCAAGATCGAGTACGTGCTTGGCCAGCCCGCCAACAACATGGCCAAGCTGATCGCTGCGCGCGGACAGGAGCCGCCCTTCGACCTGTTCGAGACGATGGACAACTTCCTGCCGCAGCTCGGCGCCGGCAACTTCACCGAGCCACTCGACCTGGCGCAGGTGCCCAACCTCAGGGAGCTCGACAAGTCGATGTACGACAGCGGCAAGGTGATGATCTGGATTACCCAGGAGGGCGTCATCTACAATCAGAAGAAGTTCGCCGAGGCCGGCATACCGGCGCCCAAGCGCTACCTCGACCTCGCGGATCCGCGCCTCAAGGGCAAGGTGTCGCTCCCCGACATCAGCGCCGGTGGCGCCATCCCCGCGATCGTCGGCATGTCCTACGAGGGCGGCGGCAGCGAGGCCGACATCGGGCCGGGGCTCGATCTCGTCAAGAAGATCGCACCGGCCAACTTCTGGTCATCGTCCTCCAACCTGCAGACGATGCTCGTCAACGGCGACGTCTGGGCGGCGGCGGCGCAGGCCGGCAATGTCCAGCGCCTGCGGGGCAAGGTCGATCTCGCAATCGTGTTTCCACCCGTGGCGCAGGGCAAGGGCGGCGTGCTCAAGCAGGGCTATCTGGTGAAGATCAAGGGCGCCAAGAACACCAAGGCGCTGGAGTGGATCATCAACCAGTTCTTGTCGCAGCCCATGCAGGTCGCGGTATTGACTGAGGGCGGACAGGTACCGGTGCACAAGGGCGCGCTCGCCGAGCTGCAGACCAATCCCGAATACTCCTTCCTGCGTCTGTCGACGGAGGACTTCGCTAAGATGTACAGCGTCGATTTCAGCAAGGTGAACGAGGCAGCCTATGTCCAGCGATGGAACCGTACCATCGGCCGGTGAGGCGCATTCGCCGCCGAAGCCGCCGCCGAAGGTCGTGCTGGAAGGGGTCGAGCGGCGCTACGGCGACGTGCTGGCGCTCGCCGCGCTCGACCTTGCGGTGCACGAGGGCGAGTTCCTGACGCTGCTGGGTCCCTCCGGCTGCGGCAAGACGACGACGCTCCGGATTATCGCCGGATTCGTCGACCCGACCGCTGGACACGTGCTGATCAACGGCCGTGATGTCGGGCGCCTGCCGCCGAACAAGCGCGAAGTGGGCATGGTGTTCCAGAACTATGCCCTGCTCCCGCACTTGACGGTCGCCGACAACATCGCGTTCGGCATGAAGCAGCGCGGCGCATCGAAGGCCGCGCGAGCGGTGCGCGTGGCCGAGCTGCTCGATCTGATCCAGCTCGCCGGCTACGAGCAACGGTATCCGGCCGAACTGTCCGGCGGCCAGCGCCAGCGCGTCGCCATCGCGCGCGCCGTCGCCCACCCTCCCGCGATTCTGCTGATGGACGAACCGCTCGGCGCGCTCGACCTCAAGCTGCGGGANGCGATGCAGCAGGAGCTTCGCGCGATCCAGAAGAGGCTCGGTATTACGACGCTCTATGTCACTCACGACCANACCGAGGCAATGGTCATGTCGGATCGGATCGTGGTGATGCGACATGGGCGCGTCGAGCAGATCGGCAGCCCAAGCGAGATCTACCGGCGACCCGCAAGCCGGTTCGTCGCCTCGTTCGTGGGCCGCATCAACTTCCTGTCCGTGCTCAACGACAACGGCCCGCGCTGCCGCGCCAACGGCGTGCCGATCAAATTACCGCGTCCGGAGCAGCCGTTGCCCGCGGCGCTGACGCTCGCCATTCGCCCGGAGTGGTTGCGCATACTGGCAGCGGGCGAGGCCGCGGACGGACACAACGTGCTCGACGCGCGCATCGTCGAAAGCGTGTTCATCGGCAGCCATGTCAGCCTGAAAGCCGATGTCGGCGGCGGCACAATTCTGACCCTGCATGGCGACCCGGACAGCGCCCTGCCGAGCGCCGGCGAGAGCGCCCGCATCTCATGGTCACGTGACCGCGCGATCATCTTGACCGATGAATAAGTGACGAACTCGAATCATGAATATCGCAATTGAATACGGCGTGCCCACGGACCGGTGCGGTCTCCAACTCCGGCTGGGGATCGATAAGGGATTTTTTCGCGACGAGGGGATCGACCTCGCTCTGCGAATCGTATTCGGCGGTCCCGAAATCGCCGCGGAATTCGATTCGGGCCGCCTCAAGATCGGAGAGCTCGGAACGCCGCCTGCATTGGCCGCACTGGCCAAAGGCGCGCGCTTCAAGATCGTCGGCAGCAGCGTTCGCCGTGGCGCGGTTCAATATTTCGTCGTTCATCCGCGTTTCGGCGATTGGCAAGATCTTCTCGGCTCCAACCTCGGCGCGTTGAGCCGCGGCAGTTGCAGCGATTGGTATATGCGGGAGGTGCTCGCGCATCACGCGATCGATCCGGACAACGATGTGACGATCATCGGCCTCGGACGGCGCTATCCGCAAATTCTCCGCCTGCTCGCCGACGGTGAACTCGACGGAGCGATCATCTCGGAACCGCACGTCACGATCGGAGAGCAAGCCGGACTGTTCAAAGTGTGGCTAGGCCTCAACTCGTTGGATTTCGTGCCGCGGATGCAATGGAGCATCGTGGTTGCCAACGATGATGTGCTGGCGCAAGAGCCGAATCTCGTGGGCGCAGTGCTGCGCGGCTGCCGGCGAAGCTATCGCTATGCCGCGCAAAACCGAGCCGAATGGGCTGATTTCGGCGCTCGATATTTTGGTATCAAGCACGACACGATGACAAAATCGATCGATCGTGAGTTCGAAGATTTGCATTTCGATTGCGAGATTGATCTTGAAGGCATGGGCGCCGCGATTGCGCTGCAACAGAAGCTCGGAGCTATGACTCTTCCGATCCGTTTGACCGATATTGTTGATGCGCGTTTTAGCCCGTGTGTTTTTTCAGATCGAACGGACACGCCGAAGGACCCGGCTTCCGCGCAGGCGAGCGGGCAAGAGTAAGCGACCGAGAACGCAAAGGTGTCCCGGAGAGGATCTTGATGTCGGAGACGCCATTAGAATTGGAAGAAATGCGGCCCTTGCAATGCGCCAATCTCGACCCGGCCGTTGCGCAGGACTGCGCGGAGGACCATGAATGGACATGGACGATGACGACTTCATGGGCGAGATCGAATTCGATCTCTCACCCGAGCAGAAGAAGATCGTGAGCCGGGCAATCAATCTCGCGTCGAAGGACGAAGGCGACGAGTTTGCCGTCACCAACCCGCTGATCTCGATCATGCAATGGTGGGCAACGAACGTTCGGGAAGCCGAAAAGCTCACGGGGCCGCCGGAGGCAGTCCTGGCGGAGGCCTGCCGCTTGTTCGTGCTGGCGCACGACAAGCGACCGTGAAAGAGGTCAGGCGATGGTTCGAACGCTCGTGATCTTGGCTATGCTTGTCCTGGCCGCCCGCCCCGATGCGTACGCGCAGGAATTTCCGACGAGACCCATTACGATCCTGATCGGTCTCGCGGCCGGAGGCGTGTCCGATACCATGGCGCGCCTCTACGCCGATGCAGTTTCGAAAACGCTCGGGCAGAGGGTCATCGTCGAGAACCTTGCCACCGGCAGCGGCTCCATGGCCGCGGCGGCACTGCAGAATGCGCAGCCAGACGGCCATACCCTTTTGATCTTTTCGGGTGCCCAGCATGGCGTCGTTCCGGCGATCGACAAGGGGGCGATCTATGACCCGATCAAAGGCAACCAGCCGATCACCCTCCTGTTCAACACCGCGAACGTCCTGGCAGTGCCCGCGGCTAGCCCCGTCAATTCGGTCGCGGAGCTCGTCGAGTTCGGAAAGAAAAAGGCCGACGGCCTGACTTTCGGATCCCCCGGCGTCGGCTCGCCCTCGCATCTCACCGGCGCCAAGATAATCGCCGCGACCGGGACGCCGGCTCAGGTCGTACATTACCGGGGCGGTCCGCCGATGATGGCGGACCTGCTTCCGGGGCGGCTCGATGCCGCCGTGATGAGCTTGGTCCTTGCGAGGCCTTACCTGCTCGACAAACGACTCAAGGGCCTCGCCGTCGACGCGGCCGAGCGCTGGTCGGTCGTCCCCGACGTCCCAACCTTGGGAGAACTGGGCCTGCGCGACGCTGCGGTCGCGGGTTGGTACGGCGTCGCGGCCACGCCCGGGACGCCGCGGGCGATCGTGCAGAAGCTGCAGGAAGCGTTCACCACCGCCGCGCGCGATCCGGACCTCAAACGGCGAGTCGAGGAGAACGGCCTCACGGTTGTCACCAGCACTCCGGAAGAGATGGGGCGGCTCTTGGTCAAGGAAGTGGCGGATATCTCTCAGCTCGTGCACGCGCTCGGCTTGGTCAGGCAATAGATCGCGCGACTTCGGCGCGCAACTTAGGGGAAGCCCTTAGCTTTGTTGATCCGCCGTCTGACGCGTTTGAGCCGCGGCGTCAAAGGCATCCTCGTCCTCTAATGCAGCGTGCGGGCCGGTTCGTGCAGCGCCTTCCACACGCGATAGCGGGTGTCGGCGAATTCGCCGGTGCCGCGCACGATGCCGAGATCGGGCCGCGGCCGCTTGAGCGGCACGGCCATGATTTCCTGCAGCATGCCGTTTCGCATCACCACGATCCGGTCGGCGATCAGCACCGCCTCGTCGAGATCGTGGGTCACGAACAGGATGGTCTTCCTGGTGCGGGCGTGGAGCTCGAGCAGCTCGGCCTGCATGGTCTCGCGGGTCTGGGCATCGAGCGCGCCGAACGGCTCGTCCATGAGCAGCACCTTGGGGTCGATGGCGAGCGCACGCGCGATCCCGACGCGCTGCTTCATGCCGCCGGAGAGCTGATGCGGGCGCCGGTTGAGCGAATCGGACAGCCCCACCAGCTCGAGATAGCGTGTCGCTGTCGCGCGCAGCTCGGCCCCGCGCATGCCCTTCATCTCGAGGCCGAACATCACGTTCTGCAGCGCGGTGAGCCAGGGCAAGAGCTCGGCGAACTGGAACACCATGCCGCGATCGTGGCCGCAGCCCCTCACCTCGCGGCCGTCGACCGTGACTTTGCCGCCCGATGCGGTCTCGAGCCCCATGGCGATGCGCAGCGCCGTCGTCTTGCCGCACCCCGACGGGCCGATGAGGGCGACGATCTCGCCGTCATTGACCTTGAAGCTCACGCGGCTGAGTGCCTGCACGACATGCACCGTGCCGTCGATGCGCAGCGTGAACTGCTTGGATATGTCGTGCAGGGTCACCTCGCCCATGCCGCGCTCTCACTTCCCGATGCGCGCCAGCGCTTCCTTGCGAATGTCCGGATAGACGAGCTTGCCGATGTCGCCTGGCTTCGTAAGCTGGCCGAGCGCGATCATCTGATCCTGGATCCAGACCAGGTTTTCCATCGGGATCGAGAAATCCGGATCGATGACGCCGGGCTTCANGCCCTCCTCGTAGATGTAGGCCGGGCGCGGGTCGTCGGCCTTGGCGCNGGTGGCTTCGAACGCCAGCTTGATGGTCTCGTCGCGATGGGTGACGGCATAGCGAAACGCCTTGATCTGCGCCGTCAAGAANCGGATCGCGTCCTCGCGCCGCTCGGTCAGCGTCTTGCCGGTCATNAGCACGCAGAACCGCAGGAACTTCGGCAGCACGTGCCGCGCCTCGACCAGCACCGTCATGTCCTTGACCGACGGCAGCGGCATGTATTCGCTGGACACGACCGCCGCATCGACCACGCCGCC
>JGI12053J15887_10000671_pt1 | contig 14398 bp, 19 predicted proteins | sample MedBloCAOM1_O3_FD_15887 | JGI IMG/M metagenome (IMG submission 15887)
CGCTGCCGAATCTGACACTGAGCATCGCTGGCTGCATACAGGGTCTTACTATCATTCAGTATCAACTTTTAACATCTATTATAAGTCAGTAGTAGTGCCTAATATGTATGCAGAGACCCCTCAGTGTCAGATTCGGCGCCGCCGAATCTGCAGTACTACATATTCGGCGCTGCCGAATCTGACACTTAGCATCGCTGGCTGCATACAGGGTCTTACTATCATTCAATATCAACTTTTAACATCTATTATAAGTCAGTAGTAGTGCCCCATATGTATGCAGAGACCCCTCAGTCTCAGATTCGGCGCTGCCGAATCTAACACTGAGCATCGCTGGATGCATCCAGGGTCTTACTATCATTCAATATCAACTGTTTAACATCTATTATGAGTTAGTAGTAGTGCTCTATATGTATGCGGAGACCCCTTAGTGTCAGACTCGGCAGCGCCGAATCTGATGCTGAGCATCGCTGGATGCATACTCCTTTACTATCCCATAATTATATAATTATGTTGTGTTGTCTGTATTTTATTAATCATCCATAGATTATTTAGAGATAATTTCAGCAGATTCAGTGATGCAGCAGATATATAATTCACCGGGATACTGTACAATGTATGTAATATCTAATTGAATTTATTATTCGGCAGTCCGTGCGTACTATCCTACCAAAATGTCATATGCGGCGCCGAAGTTGTACCGGTCCCTTTCTCCAGACCTCCACTACCCTCTGCCTCACCCTGAGTATCCATGACCTGTTTCTTTGAAACCGATGAATACAAAAAGGTAATATGTATATGACATAACAAACAACGTACCTTTGATGCTGATGATACCTTATCGGTGCGACGACGATTACTGAATATCTTTCCTGTGTATATTTTGCATGCGCGAATAGATTCCCTGGTGCGCATAACCTCGGGAACCTGTTCCTTACACTGCACAATTAATAATAATAAATAAATAAAATAGGACGACATGAGATGGACTTACGGCTTTCTCGAAAGCATCTCTGGCCTCTTGTGGCTGTTTCCGCCACACCAACTTCGCATCCAAATGTTCATACATAATATCTCGAAGAGCAACCCGTATGTCGTGGAATTTCTGCATATCGTCTGCCGATGCGGACAGGTCCAACGAGCGGCGAAATTCAAGTGTGTCGTTAGATTGACACACACCTTTGTGGTAAGCGTCAGTAATAATATACTAAAATCAATTATAGTCAACTCTTACGAGCGCGTTTCTTTGGCGAATTCACGATTGGAGACATAATGACTGTCAGCTGCAGAGCGATTCACTTTTACGTCGTGTTTTTATAGCTAAACCATGCTGTGCTGACTCATCTATCATGATGAGAACATAAGTTGAAAGTTGAACATGATGGAATTCTACACAAGAATACAATTGATTCGACCCGATCATCGGGACAATCTGGATTCATTAGAACATAAGTTGAAACCTGAACGTGATGGAATTCTACACAAGAATACAACCGATTATACCGAATCGTCGGGACAATCTGGATTCATTAGAACATCAATTGAAATTTGAACGTGACGAAATTCCTGTACTGAATACTGAACCATCGGGACAATCTGGATTCATTAGAATATAAGTGAACATGACGGAATTCTACACGAGAATATAATTCATTCTACCGAGTCGTCTGGACAATCTCTGGATTCAGGAGAACATAAGTTGAAACTTGAACATGATGGATTTCTACACAAGAATATGATTCATTCTACCGTATCATCGGGACGATCCGGAGTCATAAGAACATAAGTTGAAACTTGAACATGATGGATTTCTACACAAGAATAAATGTCATTCTATCGAATCATCGGGACAATCTGTATTCATTAGAAGAACATAATTTGATTTGAAACTTGAACGTGATGGAATTCTACCACGAAAATACAATTCAAATTTATTCTACCGAACGAATCATCGGGACAATCTGGATTCATTAGAAGAACATAAGTTAAAACTTGAACGTGATGGAATTCTACCACGAGAATACAATTAATTCTACCGAATCATCGGGACAATCTGGATGACCGAAGCATTTTACTTGGGGAAGTGGGCTGTTGCATCACATGGCAAGAGTACTTGTCCCTTTAGGAACATTGCCGGTGTTGTTGTTAACCATCGTGTTACTTGTTTGATATTATACTTTGGGATAATATGATTATTTAGAATAAGTAAAACCATTTTTTTGTTAAATTCGTTGACTGTTAACAATGAAATTGATGGGTGGAAACTGATAGAAAGGCGTAGCACTTGGCTGCTTGGTATCGTATAAGACCCACATTGGGGATTTAAAATCTACCTGAGGCTGCTGAGTCTATGACTATGTTTCAATTTAATTTATTGACATTTATGGGGTAACATATTTTCAGTGGGTGGAGGGGAATTCTACCAAGGTCCGAAATTTGAATTTTGGGTGCTTGGTACTTTACAAACTTTAGATAAAGGCTCCAGGCTGATAAAATGTTCGTCTACATGTGCAGGTCTGGCATAGTTCTGGGTCCATGGCAGTGAATTCGCAACAAGCATCTGGACGCCAAGTTCCATGATAGAGAAATGTAAGTCATGTCGAAATTATTTCATACTGAGCACAAGCGATATAAAACAATATAAACACAAGTTTACATGTATTCAATCAACCAAATGTACGCCTACGTAAATGATATGTATTGCCAAGAGACCCGCGTTCCAGAGCTTTCCTGTGGATATAAACATTTATAATATTATAATATACATTATTTCAGTATGAGAGTGAGACAGTCACAAATATCATCTATTCGCCAGGTTCATCAGGGTATCTGTGTTACTGATAGCCCTGTATGTGTGCAGTAACACTTTAAACCTCTATATCGAGCATATTAGGCTCTCCAATCCTCTGCTGTTCAATGGGAATAATGCAGAATCGGACTTCTGGACAACCACAATCGCCAGTTCGCACAGTCTACCTATCAACGTACATACAACGACATATATGGTAACAGGATCACATACACCAACCAGCTATCGAATTCATATGAGGTCCATGCCTGCGGTATATAATATGTTTCAAGCATTATTTTCCCTCCTTTTCCAAACCGACAATAGCAGAAAGCTGCGATCCAGAGGCCTAAGCGAAGACTCCGCCAGTTGGGATGCCGGTTGTCCATTCTTCGTCATCATTTTGCGAAGGGGCTGGAGTAGATTTGATGGACGGCAAAGGGACGCTGGAAGCGGAGGGAGAGTCGTCTGGCTCATGATGTGCATTTCGACGAGAGGAACGCCTCGCAGGTGGCTCCACTTGGAATAAACAAAGACATTAGAAGGGAGTATCACCATAGAAGGGAAACACGTACCTGCAACATCAAGGCTTCCACGATCCTTCCTCTTCGTCCTTCCTTTAGAATGACCTTCCTTTGTCCCGGCAGATGCGGCAAGTTGTTGTCGTATCTCTTGCCTTGACCTCGAGGTCGCAGATACGACGGCCTTCTGATTTGCCTTTGATTTTGAAGACGCAATGGCTACGGAAATGATAAATCCCTCAGTACATCAGTCTCATGTATATCAATAGCTCAGAACACGCACCAGTATTGCCCCTGACATTAGCCTTTGCATTCGGGCCTGTGATCTGCTTTTTTATGATGATGGCTTAAAATCAAACAGAGTTTCATTAGGGTAAATTTGATAAAGAAATTCTGAATAAATCGTACGAGGTTCCTCTTCTTCGTCGTCTTCGGGTTCAGCATCAGTCTTCTGAGGCTTACTCGAAGAGGCTTTCTGGTCCTTCCTGGTAGTTGGGGATAGCGGATCCTCGCCTGTAACCTTCATCGTGGGCTTTGGTCGACGTTTGGAAGACCTGATGAGACCTTCCTTTTCGACGACTGTCAACAATGTCAACCCAACAATATAATGAGAGCCATAACCTCAACAAAACAAAAAAAGGCTAACGTACCGGTTTCGGCCTTCGTCTCTGCGTCGTTCCCCTCCACGATGGACTTTGCGCGTCCCTTGGAGAAGGTGTCGGCCGTCCTTTTCTTCGATCCTGATGTGGAGGCCTTCTTCACGTCCTCAGAAAGAGCAGTCGATGCCACCCTACCTTTTAAAGCAGCATTTGCCTTCTTGGGAGGGGCAACTTCCGCCTGCTTACCCTTAGATGTGGCCTTTTTAACTTATTTCGACATGGTCAACCACCTCGAATAAATGGGTAAGAAACAATTTACCTTTGACCTTGACTATTACCTCCTCTTCGTCTGACGCTGTATCCTCCTCGTCGCTAATGTCTTCCTCCTGGACGGTAACAGTTTTCCCCTTGTTGCCAACATCTTCCTCATCGTCTTCATCGGACGTGTCGGGCAGATACTCCAACCAACGCATGACCTTCGTAATTATGCCACGAAGATCCTCGTCGCTTATTTCCATAATTTGATAATCGTACCCCCCTCCGTGATGCCAGTCGGGAACGGATGTCTCGTATTCAATCCAATCTGTGGCACATATACATATAAAATAAAATAAGGGCACATGGGAATACACGTCTAACATACCTAACTCAAAAGGATCTTCGTTCAGACCTGATCCAGAGTTCTTGACTTTATAGAGTTGCACGTCCCTGACATCATGCCTCTTGACATGGAACTCCAAACTGAGCCACCTGTCGAGAGCGGGACAACGCCAGTCAGGACTCAATTCCTGGGCGATAGCAGCTACGCGACACTGCTCCCAGGCTTCCATCATAACATTATCCATATAGCGTATATACTGTTTGAGACATCGAACGGAGTCCTTGTCGAATGGAGGATCATTATGACTGCCGTGAACAATATCATGAATGTCAAGGTAAAGTTCGAAACGATAGAAGAAACGCTTTAGAAATGGGAGATAGGCCGCTGGAAACCTCCTCCAATGGGTCCGTGCCTCGTCCTTTGGTTTGAGTGTGTTCACCTCATAAATGTCGAGCATCCCATCGTTGTCATCCTCGTCGAGGTCCAAATCATAAAGCACCTGACGAATCAGGCCCATAGCGTGGGTGTTGGGAGGCGCTTTCTTCCAGTGACGGTGTAATGAATCCTGTGAGGCGGACATAGTGAAAGTTGGCAGGTAGTAGGGATGGGGCAAATTGGAATGTGAGTCGATATCGATCCAACGCACGCGCCCCGCACCGGTACCCTGCACCGGTACAGAATAACACGGTCAAATAAACACACGTGTTAGGCACTAGCATGCCCACGAGGCGTGCGGGAAAAAGGTCGTCTGCATTATAATATGGCAATAGAACTGACTGATGGGAAGGCTCTAAAGAGTTCCACTGATCCACTGAATGCATAGATGCCACCAATATTACATATTAAAATACATATGAACCTAATCTGAACTATGAGATCACAAAGGCCTCGTTCTGTGGATGAAGATGTAGGATTTGACAGAGCCAAGTATTAGATGATATTGAGGCCTTATATATATGCAGTGATGCCCGGTCTCAGATTCAGCGGCGCCGAATCTGACACTGAGGCATCTCCGCATGCATATGAGACTCAACTACAGACTTATAATACATGTTCAAAGTCGTTATTGAATGATAGTAATGCCTTGGAATACATATGGGGCACTACAACTGACTTATAATATATGTTAAAAGTTGAAATGAGTGACAGTAAGACCCAGTATGCATCCAGTGATGCTGGGTGTCAGATTCGGCAGCGCCGAATCCGTAGTACTACAGATTCGGCGCCACCGAATCTGGCACTGAGGTGTCTCTGCATACATATGGGGCCCTACTACTGACTTATAATATATGTTAAAGGTTGATATTGAGTGTCGGTGAGACCCAGTATGCATCCAGTGATGCTGAGTGTCAGATTCGGCAGCGCCGAATCTGTAGTACTACAGATTCGGCGCCGCCGAATCTGGCACTGAGGCGTCTCTGCATACATATGGGGCCCTACTACTGACTTATAATATATGTTAATAGTTGATATTGAATGGTAGTACGACCCTGTATGCATCCAGTGATGCTGAGTGTCAGATTCGGCGCCGCCGAATCTGTAGTACTACGGATTCGGCGCCGCCGAATCTGACACTGGGCATCACTGCATGCATACAAGGCCTTACGATCATTCAATATCGACGTTAAACATGCATTATAAGTTGGTAGTGGTGCCCCATATGTATGCAGAGACGCCTCAGTGCCAGATTCGGCGCCGCCAAATNTGTCTGCATACATATGGGGCACTACTACTGACNTCTGATATCGGATATCCGCACTGAATGCTCCCATCTCCGAGGCCATAAGATGTATAATCTATATGGCCGTTTATGAATCATAACATTGAGGTCACACGTATCATGAGACGGCAAGCACTATGCGCAAACGATTGCATGCAATAATGGATTGTAAAATTGTAAATTAATAAACCAGCCCCTGATCGCCTAATAGATACACCCATATACATCGCAGCGAGAGGTGAATGCGCAAAGACCATGTGAAGGTTGACCGATGCGCATTCAGTAAATCATCAAAAGTCAAACGTTGTCTCGTAGTCATCCACCCAACCACATTCCTCTACAAACGAACCTGCTCTGCCTACCAAATTCCCATCCGATCCCCGTCTTATTTCGTAAATCCCACCCTCGAAATTGCCTCCAGGAAGGAAATAGTCATTCAAACCTTCAATCCGACCCTCCCAAGGTGTTCCTTCGATGGTCTGATACGTAACGTACTCTCCGTCGATGTAACTGTCTTCAACCTCCATCCCATAACCACAGCGTACCACCAACCTTTGAAGAGCATGACCAAAAGCGTCAGCCATCCTATGCACAAACCTATTAAATTCGGTTTGTGTGGGAGGAAAGACGACGAATCCAGGAGACTCAAGGTAGAACAGAATCATGGTGTTCCATCGGGCAATATCTTCAGCAAAATCATATCGCATCCAGGGTCCCGTCAGGGGGAGTGATGGATTCTACAAATTATATGTTGCTGGGATTACTAGGACAGTGAAATGCATAGTCGTTAACTCACATATACATCGGGCGTTCGGATAATGAGGTTTTGAAATGTCGTTGGAAATAGATGTGCGATGTTCGACAGTTCGTGAAAATTGTCCGACCGGTTGAAATCGTCATTATAACATAACCCAAATGTTATTAGATTTGGCATTTCCACCACAGCTCGCCCAAACCTTTCCCAAAAATTGGATGCTTCCATGCGGGTTCCATACCCACCAGGAGGGGCTTCTGGAAGCGCATCTCGAATGTCACGGGTAAACGTTGCGAAATTTACAGGGGTGAACGAGAAGATGAGCGTGGTGACGTATAAACCAACACCGGGGCGATTTGTATAAGGGACAGCAGAATGTGATATTCCGCTGAGGAACCAATTTGCCATGTGCTGCGACTTGAGATTGCAACGTCGATATACTCTCTTCCTCACCTCTATGCACCATCTTTTACATACCCAAGCGAATGGTGTAATGTATCCTGGATCTGCCTTTGTACCACTGCCAATATCTAAGAACTGGATTACCAGTGGATAGAGATCTTCTGGAAAATATCCGAGAGCTGTAGGCTTAAGTTCAGGGACAGTGTTTGCGCAAGGAATATAACCTCACATGTGTCCTTCACCGTTCCCGAGTGATTGTCCCTTACAACACGCCCTTCACGTGATAATATCATTCGGATATAATAATAAACATGTTCCAACGGCAGGAACTCACTTTCTCTGTGAAAGCCGGCGAGGAACTGTTCACGGAAATTGCTGAAGCTGTTTGCAGTCAATGGTAGCCCTTTGGAATCGTCACCCGATTCCGCGCCTGCGTCCTGAACATAGCGGCTTGGGATCGGCATGAATAGAGGTGGAAGGAGTCAGCGACAGTGACGATCAAAGTAAAACAGCTGATCTACGTTAGATATAGGAACAAAGCGGCCATGAGGCGACCCGACGGGGATAAACGGGCCTTCCTTCTATAAATGGGTTTGCATTCCAGAAAGGACAGGGGCGACGCATATCATCGCGATAAAATCTGATGTCACACTAATTCTGACCTCCTCTATGTGTTAATTGATGTTTTTACAACAAGGTCGAGGTTGTTTTAATTTAACAAACTTTGTATGTACATACATCTGCCAAATAAATATGTTGGAGAGGTATAAGTTCATGTCTATTGACTATCATAGATCCAAATCCCGCCTAGGACATACAAAACCTTTTTCAATTGATTCCCTGGATATCCTCCAATGGACTGTAGAATTATTGGATGTTTTCGGGGGAGAATACACTGGTTGTCAATGGAACCTTATCAGCTCCCTCTTCCTACATTATATAGGCAATTAGCTTACTCATCACATTCTGTCCAGATTGCAGCAAATATGTATATGATTATAGATGGAACATCCCCCCATAAATATGATATACATCAGAAGGATTTGGAGGCCGACTGTGCCAATATGATGGAAGATCTGATTGATGATACACACATGTACATATTACTATAACGGGTAACCGCACAGAAGCGTGTCAACACGGTTGATTTGATTTTCAAACTCCAACATCCATTCATAACCTGTTCACCATTTGCAGCTCTTTATCATGGATATCGATTCCGAGGATTTTCTGATGGCACCAGAGACGGATCACGAGCTGCGACATTCGGCTTCCAATCAGAGTATCCAATCTCAACATCGTATCACCAATGGATACGAAATATGTGTGCATACTTGCATCGAAGGGGGGTGCATATCCAGGAAGACCAACACAATACTGTGGTGCAAGGAAGGACATGCGGTTCGCAAGCATGCAAACAACGCGAATATGCATCCACAATGTACACAGGACTGTCCTGGAAAACATCTGCTCGGTAAAGTTAAAACATCGCCTACTGCAGGACGTGACGCAACGGATGAGGAAGTTGCATTTCATATGGATATGGAGATGGAAAGCGACCACACTCCAATGAATCGATGCTTCAATATCCTATATATCCCAGACGCTGCTAAGAGGATCGTCAACAAGGAGAAGGCCCAGAATGATTTGGGATTCATACCCACATCATTATCCCAATCGGAATACGAGCCTCTGAAGGGACTCAAGGGCAGCATCCACGTCTTATCTAGAAGCAAAAGTAAATTTTCAAATGTTAATGTTATCATGCAGGAATGGGTAAGCATATTCCTTCGATAATGTTTCATATATCATTATCTCTCATTATTTCTTTTTAGCTCTTTGTGATGATATGTATGCAGAGGTGGAGTGCTGAACAGAGCGGGGGCCGCTTTCGTGTCGCGTTTATGTTGTGGGAGACGTTTTTCGAAGCTATTATGTTTCCGGAAAACCATTCAGACCGTCTAAAGAATGTTTTCAAAGCGGACCTCGTCATAGGCGGAGTGGATATGTCGATTTCGTATCTGTGAGTAATATTATACATGTCTACACACTTATTTTGTAATTTAGTCTAACAGTAACACGCAATACGGTTTAACAANGACCAACTTCCACCAGTATATGGACAACCTACATAGATTGAGCCGAGCTATTCGCATGTGGCCTCATCAAGATCATATAAACACCATTGCATCTAAATGGGAAATTTCCCGATCCTTGGATCATATCGCTCAGGTAAGGACACGTACTGCGCGTCCAACGACCAGATTGCTGGTAGACGGAGTGACAATAGTCAATGTGATGGTGCTGAAGAGGACGCATAGCGATGGCGGAGAGCATGTAGTTCTACCTCGGGACGTCGATAAGCGTAATTGGGAATACCTGCGCAGTCAATTGGACGTTCCATGTGCACGGTGGATGGCGCAGTCCTACGTGGAGCCACTTGATAGGTTGGGAGAATGGAGGGTATTCCTTGTAGGGGGGAAGGTCCTATATACGGTTCACACATTAAAGAACCGGGATCGTAATACGTGGTCTTGGGATATAGTCAACACCTTCTATACATTGGAAGAACTCAGGTAGGTCGACGGTGTCCATGGGAATTGGTATAGCGATTCTAATCCGTCACATAAAAGTGAAAAGCACAGGAACGGGACCCTTCTAACCACCGACGTCTGTAATCCAGTATTTAGAACCGTGGACACCCGTGGTCACGGAAAGGAACAGTTTTATCAGTTCATCATGGACACATACGACGAGCTGTACAACATAGAGTCGAAACTGCTCATGGCCAAGCCTTCCATCGGAGTATTTGTGCGGTTTGATGTAGCTCTGATTGTGGATCAGAAAAGTCAGCGGATCACATATTTTGTGTACGAGGTCGAACGCACACAAACGACAGCATTGTGGTCCAATAGATTGAAGGCTAAATCGTCGGCACCTCCGACCGGTATATTTGGATACACGTTAGCGGAGACCCTATATAAATGGCTTTGTGTAATAACGGACCCATCTGCATTGTAATATTTAATATATCCCTAATCCCCGAATTTATGTATGTTTAATGTCATTTCTAATTAAATTGCTTATATATCATGAGAATGGGGTCTATATCGTTCGCATTTAGGAGAGCTAGGAGGCCAAATTTGATCGCGCCGAATCTGACACTTAGGCATCTCTGCATGCATACGAGGCTCTACCACTAACCTTTAATGCACGCGTTCCAAGTTGGTATTAAATTGTAATGAGGCCTCATGTTCACCCAATGATGCTCAGTATCAGACTCGGCAGCACCGAATATGCTGTACTACCAGATTTGGCAGCGCCGAATCTGACACTGGGAATCACTGCATATGAGGCTTCACTAAAAATTATAATACCCAATTTAAACGTGCATTATAAAATAGGAGTAGAACCTCATATGCCCAGCGATGCGTCAGTGCCATATTTGGCGGCGCCGAATCTGACATTGGGAATCATTGCATGCATATAAGGGCTACCTACAATCTAATACCAACATTAAATGTGCATTATGTAGACATTGTAAGGTAGTACTAGAGCCTTATATGCCCAGCGATGCCTCAGTGTCACTGCACGCATATAGGGCCTTACTACAATCCCATACCAACTTTATTTAAATATGGATTAAAATGTAGTAGTGGAGCCTCATGTGCCCAGCGATGCCTCAGTGTCAGATTCGGCGCCACCAAATCTGATACTGGGTATAAATTGCTGTTGAAGCACACTCATCCGTTCAGTAAGTACATCACGAACGATATCTTATATATCTTATACCATATTATCGTTACACGAATGCACAACAAATCTATACATTGTTGATTTCCAATGGCACCCTATGCGTGCTTTACAATTTTGCTTAAAAATGCCAAGTCCAAAACTTCGCCTGGATGATCCCAATTGCCATCGTTCCTCGACGTCAGTTCGGTGTCTATCCCTTCCCATGTGAGATTCAGTTTCTTCCTGATCACCTCTACTATGCGCATTGCCGCCTTTGCCTCGTTCCTCGTTTCCTTGAACAGGTAGTCATCGGGACTCAACTTAAGACCTGCAGGTTCATAGCTGTTTAGGGAAAACCTGCTGATCATGCGCATGTGCGCGAGAACAGGAAACCGATAAAAATCTAAATTGTTGAGAACAGATCAGGATAAGGATAGTCTGGACGCATATCAAACTTTCAATACATCTCACCTCGTATTAAAACCAGGTCTGGAAGCGCCAACATCATCCGAATGATTTGCCTATCTGCCACGTGTGTTTCGTTCGTCGAATAATCGGATCTGACGACTCCTTCTTTGTCCATGGAGTTGTCATATGCGCGGCTTATTTCGGTCAAATGAAGTGCTTCGTACATCCATATATGTCCACCCGTAGTCATCCCTTTTGTAGGGGTGTACACCGTGTGCCATGCACCTGGAGGCTGGATTCTATGATAGCTTCTGTAAATGCCCGGTTATCAAGATGAATCATGTCACTTACAGCATATCACCTTCTTCAAGGAGAATGGTTCCCATCATAAACCTGTCCTCTGATGGCGGGGAGTCTTCATCCAGTATAGAATCGAACTCCTCGAAAAGATCTACTCTGTTGTCAGGACTGTGTTCAGCCTTCACCTTGACTATTCCCCACATCTTCACGCCTGAACGTGGAGTGACAAATGTCACCGCACCCGACACATCGTGATGGACATATGTTAGAAATCCTCCATGCGTTGCGATGTCCCATCCCTGACCACGCCACATATCATAAAGTATGACCTGTGGGCCCTGTTGAGATTTATCGAAAGCACCCGTGGGTGTGTTGGTTTTTATGTTTCCGTAGTGATCTCTACGGGTGATGTACAGTGCATTGACATCATCTGATAGTACGCTGTTGGATGATATATAAATGATGTGGCAGTGTGGATCACATTATTTTACGCACTCGATCCATTGGGGAGCATCTTGTCGAAGTCGTTGGAGGTCGAGTACGTTGCCACATGATTTTGTATTATGGGCATCTAGTATGAATTCAGTCAAGTCCATGACCTTCACAACACTTTGTTGTTTCTTCCTAGAGAAGTTCCTCGCTCGCTCCATCGCATCTTGAATAGGAAATGCATTTTAATCGACTGTAAATCGACTGCTTAAGTGGAGAGAAATAATTGCATGCACATACCATGCCAATAAACTGAATGCGACATAGTTGGCCGTACCATGCCGATATCCTCCACGCTGAAACCCCTGAATTGACTGAAGCAACACCCCTTGATAACGACGGCTCTATTGTTGGATATGTTGCTCCTGATCTCCTTCACAAATCTTTCCCTTGCTGTCAAGGCGACGGAGGAATGTATGGGATGCTCCGAAGTTTGTTTCAACTCTGCTGGAAGTTCTAATACGACTGCAATGGGCTCATAATTGCTCATGCGAGTCGCATTGTTCGCTCGGGCCATGAATTGTACCCAATCACCATCCTGTGTGGGTGATATATATGTTGACTCTAAAATCTGTATGTTGCACACACACCTTGTCCAGTTCTTCGCATCCGGTGAATGGCTTGAATGTTGCCACACCATGTGCAGGCCACTCTACCAGTTGTGTTCCTAATGGAAACTCTATTCCGCCACGTCCGGCAATCAGTCTGTCATGTTCTGTTGCATCGATGAAAATCCAAGCACTGTAAATAATAATAAACGTATGACTTGCCAGAGGATGTGGCCAGCGCTTTCTCGATATCGTCGTTTTGGACGCGCATAATTCTGCAACGGTTGTCTATGTCCGTGCGTAATTCCTCCATTGTTTCTGCCTTGGTTTCATTTGGAACGTTCCCAGCTGAATTGGATCCGGTCACCACGGGACTATATAGCCTTTTAACCTCTTCATCACTATCATAATAAGGCGATGGTTCTTTGTTGGGTGGAGGTGCCTCTATTTGTGGTGGGGCGGGCTTCACACCACGCTCGTGATCCAATATAAGCTTGACATGTGTATCGGCAGAATCGTTCCGCTTCCCCAGCCTCAACATTGTCTGGCGAAGGTATGCATCGTAACTGGATAGGGGTACCCACGCGAGACGTTGTACCGAAGGGTACAGAATACGATCTACCTTTGGATGTTGGCAATTCCTGCCTTCGGCCATGGACGTCCATTCATTCCACTCGAAATCTGACCGACAGACCCATACGGTATACGGTTGCTCCTTCACATCGAAATAGACATCGCCTGGGCTTGCGGGTGGATTTCCCCTAACTGGCTTTCCCTCTCCCCTGTACTCTACGAACCTGCATCCCACTGCTTCTATTACCTTTTTCTCAGTCGTTCCCCCAGCGCTAGTAGTCTGATTTGAAGTGTTTGCGTTCATTATGCGTAGAGCAATTGAGTGAGGTAATGAAAGTTGGTGATGTAGATCGATTTCAGCACTGCCACCATCACATACATTCCGGATCGGGACACGGCAGTATCTTCCCACATATCTAAACGAAACGTTAGTTGGGTTCGTCACATATGGCATGGACGATTGAAGATATGTGGACCTTTCATATAGTATTACTAAATGATGTAGTACCATCCGCTCGAGTATGAACGGCCCAACATGTGTTCTGCAGATTCGGCGCTGCCGAATCTGACACTGAGCATCGCTGGATGAACACGAGGCCTTACTATCATTCAATAACAACTTTTAACATCTATTATAAGTCAGTAGCAGTGCCCCATATGTATGCAGAGACCCCTCAGTGTCAGATTCGGCGGCGCCGAATCTGCAGTACTACAGATTCGGCGCTGCCGAATCTGACACTGAGTATCACTGGATGCACACGGGGCCTTACTATCATTCAATAACAACTTGTGACATCTATTATAAGTCAGTAGTAGTGCCCCATATGTATGCAGAGACCCCTCGGTGTCGGATTCGGCGGCGTCGAATCTGCAGTACTACAGATTTGGCGCTGCCGAATCTGACACTCAGGGTTCTTTGCATACATATGGGGCACTACTACTGACTTATAATAGATGTTAAAA
>JGI12053J15887_10000672_pt1 | contig 14393 bp, 10 predicted proteins | sample MedBloCAOM1_O3_FD_15887 | JGI IMG/M metagenome (IMG submission 15887)
ACAGATGCGCCACCGAGTGCTTCAAGCCGTAGCGGGCAAAGCCCAGCGCGATCAGCGCATTGTCGTGCGGCCAGATCGAGCCGTCATGATAGGACATCGGGTTATAGCGGGCCTCGCCGCGCGCGACGGTGCGGATGCCCCATCCCGAATAGAACTTTTGGCTCATCAGGTCGGCGGCCACCAGCCTGGCGCGATCCGGGTGCGCGATGCCGGTGAACAGCAGCTGCCCGGCATTGGAAGTACGCACCCGGCACGGCTGCTTGCCGCCATCGAGCGCCACCGCGTAGGTGCCGAGCTCCTCGCACCAGAACGCCTCCTCGAACCGTGTGGCAAGAGCCTCCGCCTCGGTTGCAAGTTGCCCGGCCCTTTCCGCCAATCCCATGCGCAAGGCGCATCGCGCCGCCAGGCGCTTGCCGGCGAACACGTAGCCCTGCACTTCCGCCAGCGCGATGTAGCCTTCAGCGAGCTTGCCGTCGGCATGAAAGATTGCGTCAAAGGAATCCTTCCAGCCCTGATTGGCCAGGCCCTGCTCGGTCGCGCGCTGATATTCGACAAAACCGTCACGATCGGGATCGCCGGGACCATCGATCCACTGCAACGCGGCTTCGATCGCCGGCCACAGTTCGGCCAGCGTTTCCTCGTCGCCGGTGCGTTCGACATAAAGCCCGGCAAGCAATACAAACAGCGGCGTCGAATCCACGCTGCCGTAATATTGAGCGAACGGCACCTCACGCAGCGCCGCCATTTCGCCGCCGCGCATTTCGTGCAGGATCTTGCCTGGCTCGGCATCATTGAGCGGGTCGGTGGCCTTGGCCTGAAAGAACGCCAGGCGCTTGAGCACGCCGCGGGCGATGCGCGGATCGATCCACAGCATTTGCAGCGCCGTGATCAGGCCGTCGCGGCCGAATGTCGTCGAGTACCAGGGAATTCCGGCGTAGGGGTAGCGCCCCTGCGGCGTTTCCGTCATCAGGATATTGAGGTCGGCCATCGCCTGGCACAACACCTCGTTGAAGATGTTGTTCGATGTCTCGATCGAGGCGGCGCCGGCCGTCGATCGGCGCATCTCGCGACGGTGCGCCAACAGGCCGCGGAAGAACGGCGCCGGCTTGTGCATGATCGGCCTGTTGCAGGATACGGCGATGAACAGCGAGGTGATCTGCTTCGGCGCCAGGTCGAAATGATAGGTTGCGGAATTGATCGCAAGCCGGGTCGGCCGCGGATCGAAATGCAGCGCGGTGATACGCGACTGCGCGTCCAGTCCGGAATATTCGAACACCACGTCGGTCGGACCCAGCAACCTGCTTGAACCGACGCCGCGGCGCGGACGGCGCTCGCCGCGAACCTCGAACAGATCGGCAAAATCATTGTCGAATAACAGCGAGAGATCGAAACTCGCCGGCCCGTCGCCGTGATTCTGCAGGCCGATGCGCTGGTAGGCGGTGCCGCGCCACAGGAATATCGAGCGCACGATGTGCAGCGTGTCCTTTTGCAGCACCAGCCGGCCGTTGCGGTAGACGTCGGAATTGGTGAGGTCGACGGTCAGCGCGGAATTGTCGTCGCGCATATTGGAGCCGAGCAGCAGCGGCTGCATGTCGTCCAGCACCATTTCGAGGCGCGCGAGATAGCGGGTATCGGCGTTGAACAGACCGTCGGGTCCGCCCGCGGACGCGCCGATGTCGCCGTGGCTGTCCAGCACGATGAAGGTGTCGTCATGTTTCAGCGAGCGCCGCGGCCGCGCCGCCGGGCCCGTCATCGGGATATAGAATGGCTGTTCCGATACCGGTATGATCGTGCGGTTGGGTGCAAGTTGCGTCATGACTTCGGCTGCCATTTGGACCTCGAGCGATTGGACCCACCGGACGCAGAACGCTACTGCCGGGCATCAGGCCGCATGCGTTGTGAGGCGGCCCAGCTCCCTTGCAACCAATTCGCGGTAAGGGCCCTTCCCCTGCAGCAGAATGTCCGGCGGGCCGTCCTCGATGATCCGGCCGCCCTGTAATAGCACGACGCGGTCGAAATGGCGCAGCGTCGCGAGGCGATGGGCGATCGCGATCACGGTCCGGCCGTGCATCAGGCGGGCCAGCGCCTCGCGGATCGCTTCCTCGGATTCGCTGTCGAGCGCCGCGGTCGCTTCATCGAGCAGCAGGATCGGCGCGTCCTTCAGAAACGCCCGCGCGATCGCGATGCGCTGCCGTTGCCCGCCCGATACCTTGATGCCGCGATCGCCGACGATGGTCGCCATTCCCTGCGGCAAAGTGTCGATGAAGTCGCAGCGCGCCGCGATCGCCGCGCGCAGCACCTCGCTGTCGGTGGCATTCGGACGGCCGTAGCGGATGTTCTCCATGATCGAGCGATGGAACAGCGAGATATCCTGCGGCACCACCGAGATCGCCTCACGCAGGCTTTGCTGCGTGACCCTCGCAATATCCTGGCCGTCGATGGTGATGCTGCCGCGCTGGACGTCATAAAAGCGCTGCAAGAGCGTAAAGAGACTGGATTTGCCGCCGCCGGATTGCCCGACCAGCCCGACCCGCTGCCCCGGCTGAATGCGCAGGCTGAATTTATCAAAGACTTGCGGCCCGCCCGGATAGTGGAACGAGATATTGTTGAACACAATCGCCGCGCCGCTCTTGACCAGCGGTTCGGCCTCGGGGTGATCCTTCAATTCGTGCGGCAACAGCAGCGTGGCAATCGCCTCGGTCAGGCGGGCGACATGCTGGGTGACATCGACCAGCGCCACCGCGAGATCCCGCGTAGCGCTCAGGATGGAAAGCCCGAGCGTGCATACCAGCACGACGTCGCCGGTCGTGGCCGCGCCGCGCTGCCAAAGCGAAATCGCCCAGGCCAGCAACGCGATTGTCAGCACCACGGTAATCGCTGCATGGGTAAGCCGGAGCTTCTCAAGATAGCGGAGGCTTCGCCCCCGCGCCGTAAGCTCCCGGCTCACCGTGGCGTCAAACCGGTCGTGCTCGTGATTCAAGCCGCAAAACGCCCGCACCAGCGGCAAGTTGTTGATCACGTCAACCATTTCGCCATCGACGGCGGCGGCCTTGTCGGCGAAATCGTCATGCAGCGGCCTGCCGGCAGCGGCCATCTGGAACATGGCGAACACCATGATTCCGGCGATGACGATCATGCCTGCCGACATCGTCAGGCTTACGGTCCCAATCAGCGCGATCGCCGATACCGTGGCGACGCAGGGGGGAAACACGTTCCAGACGAACATGTTTTCGACCGTATAAACGGCGTTCGAGGTCGCCGTGATGCGGCTGGTCAGCATTCCCGGCAGCCGGTCGGAGAAATAGCTCGGCGCGTGGCCGGTCAGATGGCGAAACATGTCGCGGCGTAAATCGCCGGTGACGCCGACGAAGGTGAAGCTCGCGGTCCAGCTGGCGATCCGCCACAGAAAATTATCCGCCGCGATCAATGACATGAGAAAAACGAATGCCAGCCATACGCTGCCTGCACGGGACGGTCCCGCCGACAGACTGTCGACCAGACTCTTCACGCCGTATTGCGTACCCACCGAGCAAGTGACGGCTGCGACGACAGCGACCAGGATGACGGTATGCGCTGCGAGGCGTTTGCGCAGATAGCGCAACACAAACGGAAACGGGCGATGCGCATATCCTGAAAGATTGTCCATAACGTCGGTAAACCTCTTGGCGGCGAACAGGAATTTCTACGGCGTCCTGTGCACGATTACGTGAAGAGCGGCGGTCGCAATTTCGCAGCGCGAAGCCATCACTGCGCAACAATTCTGCAGCACCGTTGAAATCTTGTTTGCAGCGGATGGCATCAGAAAGACCGCACTGTGGAAGAAGCAAGAACAACGCACCATCAAGGGAACCTCGCACATGCGAGAACGTTCCCCTAGAAATGGCATGCCGGTGCCAACGGCGGGCTTGGGGATTTGTTCATCCATGATCAGAAACAGGAGACGGAGAGATGCGCATCGCGCAGGTTGCCCCGCTGACGGAGGCNGTTCCCCCCAAACTGTACGGAGGCACCGAGCGGGTGGTGCATTGGCTGACCGAAGAACTGGTGGCATTGGGACACGATGTCACCCTGTTCGCCAGCGGCGATTCGCGGACTTCGGCAAAGCTTGACGCGACCTGGCCAAAGGCGCTGCGTCTCGACGGCGCGGTTCGCGATCCCAACGCCCTGCACATGGTGATGCTGGAGCGCGTCCGCCGCAAATGCGACGACGAGGAATTCGACTTCCTGCACTTCCATCTCGACTATTATCCGTTCTCCCTGTTCTACCGGCAGCCGACGCCGTTTGTTACCACCCTGCACGGCCGGCTCGACCTGCCCGAGCACCAGCCGGTATTCAACACGTTCTCACAATTGCCGGTGATCTCGATCTCGAACGCGCAGCGCCGGCCGGTGCCGCAGGCCAAATGGGTACAGACCATCCATCATGGCCTGCCGGAAAATCTGCTCACGCCGCAATCGACCAGGCCGTCCTATCTCGCGGTGCTCGGGCGGATCGCACCGGAAAAGGGCGTCGATCGCGCGATCAGGATGGCGACCCGATGCGGCATTCCGCTCAAGATCGCGGCCAAGGTCGATCGGGCCGACCAGGACTATTATGACGAACTGATCCGGCCCATGATCGAGACGAATCCGCTGGTCGACTTTATTGGCGAAATCAGCGACCACGAGAAATCGGATTTTTTGAGCGGTGCGATCGGCCTGCTGGTCCCGATCGACTGGCCGGAGCCGTTCGGCCTTGTCATGATCGAAGCCATGGCCTGCGGGACGCCCGTCATCGCCTTTAACCGCGGCTCGGTCGCAGAAATCATCGACGACGGCTTGACCGGCTTTGTCGTGGAAGACGAAATCAGCGCTGTCACCGCGGTCGACCGGCTGTCGCAGCTCGACCGCGCCGCGATTCGCAAGGTCTTCGAAAAGCGGTTCACCGCGCGCCGCATGGCGCTCGACTATCTCGCGGCCTATCGTGGCCTGATGGAAGCCGCCGAACCGCGCATCAAGCTGGTGAGCAGCGCCGAATAGNATTTGGGGCGGACCGGCACGTACTCAAAGGACGTGCCGGTCTCGCCGCAAAAGGCAATGTGACAATCATTTGCGTGAGCCCTCTGGCTGGTTCCGGTCCCTCAAATCTGCGGCGGACCGGTCCAAGCGACCGGTGACAGCGCCGTCGTCAGGACATGCCTGATCTGACCTGATATAATAAGGCTGCTTCAGCGTAAGCGTTCTTGATCGGGAGCTCGCCATGACCGACGCCAAATGGACCATTCACGGTCGCGAATTTACCAATTGCAATTGCGCTTATGGTTGTCCGTGTCAGTTCAATGCCTTGCCGACCCACGGCAATTGCTCGGCCGTGATTGGCATGCAGATCGACACCGGTCACCATCGCGATACCAAACTTGACGGCTTGCGGATCGCCGGCGTGTTCGCCTGGCCAGGACCGATCCATCACGGCAACGGCCAGGCGTTCCCGATCGTCGACAAGCGCGCCGATACCGCGCAGCGGGACGCGATATTGCGCATCATGAGCGGACAAGACACCAAGCCGGGCGCCACGATGTTCAACGTTTTCGCGTCCATGCTGAGCAAGCTCCACGATCCCGTCTTCACCGACATCGACTTCGAAGTCGACGTGAAGCAGCGGCGGGCAAGGTTGAAAGTGCCTGATTACATCGAGCAGCGCGGCGAGCCGATTATCAACCCGGTGACCGGCGCCGAATACCGGGGCGCCATCGTGCTCGATGGCGGCTTCGAATACACGCGTGCCGAAATGGGCCGTGGCTGGTCCAAAACGGAGGGGCCGATCAAGCTCGACCTCGCCGATTCCTACGGGCAGTTCGCCGAACTGCATCTCTGTCAGGACGGTATCATCCACTGATGCAGGAGATCGATACCGGGCTTGCCACGCTGCTGAGGCGGGATCGCCTCGCAGTAGCTGCGGCATTGACGGTAGTAACGCTGCTTGCGTGGGCCTTTCTGCTTTGGCTTTCCGCGCAAATGGCGGGTGACGCCATGACAGGCATGCCCGGCATGGACATGAGCGCAATGGCGGGAGCGATGGCACCTTCCATCAGGGCCTGGTCACCCGCCGACTTCGCCTTCATGTTCGCGATGTGGGCCGTGATGATGGTGGGTATGATGACGCCGTCGGTCGCGCCGATGCTGCTGCTCTATGCTGGCGTCGGGCGCAAAGCGGCGGAAGGCGGGGCGCCTTTCGCGTCGACCGGGTGGTTCTTTGCAGGCTATCTCGCCGTCTGGACAGGTTTCAGCGCGCTGGCGACATTTGCCCAATGGGCTTTGACAACGCTCGCCCTCCTCACCCCGATGATGGCGACGTCAAGCGCGACGCTCGGCGGCATCGTTCTGATCGCGGCCGGGCTCTATCAATGGACGCCTCTCAAGGAAACCTGTCTTCGGTCCTGCCAGGCGCCGCTCGGCTTTTTGGCGGCGCATGGCGGGTTTCGCGGTGAACCGCTCGGCGCGCTCCGCCTCGGCATGGCGCATGGCGGGTATTGCCTCGGCTGCTGCTTTGCGCTGATGGCGCTGCTGTTCGTCGGCGGCATTATGAACGTGCTCTGGATTGCCGGGCTGACGATCGTCGTCCTTCTGGAAAAGATCGTTCCGGCCGGACGACTGATCCCGAGGATCTCCGGCGCACTGATTGCCGCCGCCGGGGTCTGGCTGCTGATCCAAGGCTAGAGCGTGATGACTTTTCTTCGAATCGTCATCCCACTCTACTTTTTTGTTGGAGCATGATCTTATCGGAAAACCGGTGCCCACTTTTCCGGATCATGCTCTAGCTAACCGCCGTACGCTTCGGCTCGACGATCTCGAACATCCGCGGGAATTCGTCCATCAGCATCATCAATTCGCCGAGCCGCATCGGGTTGCCGGTGCATTTGATCCTGCCACTGCCGACCGCATCCTGAAACGTCGTCAGCTTGGCGATGACTTCATCGAGCGTGCCGCGCACCAGCGTGAATCCGGCGTCCGCGTCGGCCGCAAGCACGCCGGCGGCGTAGGTCAGCGCCGAATTCTCGAGATTGAGAATGAAGGTTTCGCCGGTGTCGGTAAAACTCCAGTTCAGCACGATGCGCTTGCGCTCCGCCTTAGGCCCGTTGAGGCGCACGCCGAGCACGTCCCATAATTGCTCGGTGCGCAACGCGGCCAGCGTTTCGCGTGGCATCGGCGAACGCGGCGGCACTTTCGGCATACCGTGCCGCAATTCCTGGGCCCCAAACAGATAGGCGTTGCGCCAGGTCGAACTTTCCGCGGCATAGCCGAGCTGTTCGAAGGTGTCGGCGAGCATTGCGCGCGCCGCCTGATTGTCCTGTTCGGCGAACACGAGATGGCTCACGGCCTGTGCCACGAAACGGAATTCGCCCTTGGCGAAATCCTTGCGCGCCCGATCGAGGATCGCTTCCGCCCCGCCCATGTATTCGACGTATTTCTTTCCGGATTCGACCGGCGGCAGGGGATCGAGATGGACCGGATTGGCGTCGTACCAGCCGAGATACTTTTGGTAGATCGCCTTCACATTGTGCCTGATGTGGCCGTAGTAGCCACGCCCGTGCCAGGCGCCGTCGAGGCTTTTCGGCAGGCGGATCGTCTCGGCGATTTCGGTCGCCGTGAGGCCATGGTTCATCAGCCGGATGGTCTGGTCGTGCGCGAACTTGTAGAGATCGCGCTGCTGGCGGATCATCGTGTCGATGCGCTCATGGCCCCAGACCGGCCAATGGTGCTGGCCGCACATCGCGTCCGCCTTGCCGCCCCACATCTGCAGCGCCTCGCCGAGGTATTTCGACCAGGCCAGCGCGTCGCGCACGTCGGCGCCGCGGAACGGCAGCAGATTGTGGAAATTATGCGTGCAGTTCTCCGCGAGATTCAGCAGCTTGTAGCGCGGCACGAAAAAGTGCATTTCCGCCGGCGCCTCGCTGTTCGGCGCCATCTGGAATTCGAATTCGAGCCCGTCGATGGTTCGCTTGTCACCGGTCGCGATGATCAGGTCGGTCGGCCGCAGCAGCGCCACTGAGCCTGCCGCCATCGACTTGCCGAGCCCGCAGTCGACCTGGCCGCGGACGCCCTTCGCGAGCAGCGGCCCGAACTGATATTGCGCGCGCCGCAGCATCGCGGGACCGGCAATGATGTTCTCCGAGACCGCATGTTCCATGAAAAAATTCGGCGCGATAATCGGCACGCGGCCGCCGGCCGGCGTGGCGTCATCGAGCACGCCGCGCGCGCCGCCCCAATGGTCGGTATGGGTGTGGGAGAAGATCACGGCTGCGACCGGCCGCTTTCCCCGGTGCTGGAAATAAAGCTCCATCGCGGCGCGCGCGCCTTCGATCGAGGTCAGCGTATCCACCACGATGACGCCGCTATCGCCCTCGATCAGCGTCATGTTGGCGATGTCGAGCCCGCGCACCTGATAGACGCCGGGCACCACTTCGAACAGGCCGTGGTTCATGTTGAGGCGCGATTGCCGCCACAGGCTGGGATCGACCGTCGGCGGCGCCTTCTCTTCGGCGAGAAAGCCGTAAGGCTCGAGGCTCCAGACCACGCGGCCCTGCGCCGAGGCAATGCGCGCATTCTCGATCGTGCCGAGAAAGCCGCGGCTTGCGTCGTCAAAATCACGCGTATCCGAGAATGGCAGCGCCTTGAGCGTCGCGGCGTGCTGCGCGACGACGGAAGCGGAAGCGTCCTTGGGCTTCTCGCTGGAAACTGTCTGGGTCATGGCGGTCATGGCAAAAAATTTCCTTTGCGGGTTACGCGGGACGCGCGGCGAGATAAGGCGAATTGGCGATCGACCAGGGCGGCATCGGCTCCATCCGAAAAATCTGCCGCAGATGCACTTCGTCAGGGCCGTCGCCGATGCGCAGCAGCCGCCCCCAGGCCAATGCCTGATGGATCGGCGTATCATCGGAGCCGCCCATCGCGCCGAATACCTGCATCGCGCGGTCGGCGATCCGTTGCAGCATCGCGGGAACGGCGACCTTGATCAGCGAGACGTCGCGCCAATTCTTCATTGCAGAACTTGCGCCGTGATGGCCGGTCTGGTCGAGCAACCACGCGCAGCGGCAGGCCAATAGCCGCGCCTGTTCGAGCTCGACGCGGGATTCCGCGATCCAGCGCTGCACGGTGTCGTACTGGATCACCGTGCGGCCAAACGCGGACCGTTCGGACGATCGCACCATCATCAGTTCGATCAGCAGCTCGCACAGCCCAATCGAGCGCATGCAATGATGAATGCGCGCGGGCCCAAGGCGGACCTGCGCCACCCTAAAACCTTCGCCTTCGGCACCGAGCAGGTTTTGCGCAGGGACGCGGACATTTTCGAAGGTGAGTTCGCCGATCGGCGCGACATGGTCCTCGCAGCCCATCCAGCGCAGCCGCCTGACGAGGCGGATCCCCGGCGTATCCATCGGCACGATGATGCAGGAGTGGCGGCTGGTCCGCTCGGCGTCCGCATCGGTCACGCCCATCACGATCAGAAAGCTGCATTGCGGGTGCGCCGCGCCGGTGATGAACCATTTGCGGCCGTTGATGACGTAATCGTCGCCGTCGCGGACCATTTTGGTCGCGATGTTGGTCGCGTCCGACGAAGCCACGTCAGGCTCGGTCATGCCGAACGCGGAGCGGGTTTTGCCTTCGAGCAGCGGCTGCAGCCAGCGCGCCTTCTGCTCGGGCCTAGCGCATTTCTGCAGCGCGATCATGTTGGGCACGTCGGGCGCCTGGCAGTTGAATACTTGGGGCGCCCAGAACAGCCGTCCCATGATTTCGGCTGACGGCGCATAGTCGAGATTGGAAAGCCGGGTGCCGGGCTCGTCGGCCGCGAGTTCCGGCAGGCCGAGATTCCACAAGCCGGCCGCCCGCGCCTTCTGCTGCAGGTCGGCCATGAAAGGCGGCGTTTGGTTGTTGGCGGCGACATGTTCGAGCCAAGCGCGGTGGCGCGGCAGCACCTCCGCATCGAAGAACGCCTGCAGCTTCTTCCGCCACTGCTCCGACCTCGGGGAAAGATCGAAATCCATGGTTCCTCCCGCTCTTTTGGGAATACCTAAGCTTATATCGAAACAAATAGCAAATATGTTTCGATATATTGACAGAATGCCAAAGTTAGGACCATTATCCGGGCATGGCTGCCTTATCGACCGCCGATTCCCAGACCGACCCGTCCTTTGCGACCACGCTCGCGCACGGGCTCGACGTGCTGGCCGCGTTCCGCAACAGCCCCGGCTCGTTGTCGAATGCCGACCTCGCCCAGCACACCGGGTTGTCGCGCCCCACGGTGTCGCGGCTGACCTACACGCTGGCGCAGCTCGGCTATCTCAAGCGCGACGCCAAGGGCCGCTTCGAACTCGGGCTCGGAATCCTCGCGGCCGCCTACCCCGTGCTGTCGGCGCTAAAAGTCCGGCAGCTGGCGCGGCCCTTGATGCGCGATTTTGCCGCCTATGCGGGCGGCACTGTCTCGATCGCGATGCCGTTCGGGCTCGACTTCATCTATGTGGAGACGCTGCGCACCACCGATGCGGTGCCGCACGTCCCCGACGTCGGCTTTACCAGCACGATGGCGACCACCGCGGTCGGCCGCGCGCTGCTGTCGCTCTATACCGAAGATGAACTCCGCCGCCATCTCGAGACGGTGAAGGCGGAACGTCCGCACGAATCGGAATATGTGCGGACGCGAACGTTGCCCGACATCGAGCTCTGCAAGGAGCGGGGATTTGCGGTCTCGCTTGGCGAATGGCGGCGCGAGATCTTTGGCGTCGCGGCGCCGCTGTTTCGAACGCCGGCGGGCGATTGTCTTTCCGTCAATTGCGGCATTCCGTCGTTTCGCTTTTCGGCCGAGCAGATCGAGCGCGAGTGCGGGCCGCGCATCCTCGGCCTCGCCCGCAGCATCCGATCGCTGGTCGCCAACAGCCAGGCTATTGTGGACAATACATAACGCATCGCTGCAGCGGTGCAGCCAAATGGGAGGGGACAATGGGGGGCATCAAGACAGCCTTTGGCTTCGCCGCGTGCGCTGCCGCCATGCTGCTCGTCAATGCGGCTTCGGCGCAGGCGCCAAACAATTATCCGAGCCGGCCGCTTCGCATCATCGTGCCCTACCCGGCCGGCGGCATCGTCGACATCGTCGCGCGCGCCGTGACCGAGCAGATCGGCCGTGACTGGAAGACGCCGGTGGTGGTGGAGGCGCGCCCCGGCGCCAACAGCAATATCGGCACAGCTGCCGTCGCCCGCAGCGAACCCGATGGCTATACCTGGCTGGTCACGGGACCGGCGGTGCTGGTCAATCCCGGCCTCTACAAGGAGGCCGGCTGGGATGCGCTGAAGGATTTCAAATGCGTCGGCCTGGCGGTGTGGAATCAAAGCGTGGCGGTGGTGAATCCATCGCTGCCGGTCAAGACCATCGGCGAATTCGTGGAACTGGCGCGCAGCAAGCCCGGCCAGCTCAATTTCGGCAATCCAGGCACCGGCTCGTCGATCGACCTGAGTGCACAAAAACTGTTTCAGGTGGCGGGCATCAAGCTGACCAATGTCGGCTACAAGGGCCAGCCCCAGGCATTGATCGATTTGATGACCGGTCTCATGCACTTCGAGATCGTATCTCTCGAGCTCGCCTTGCCGCACATCATCGCGGGCACGGTAAAGCCGCTCGCCGCGTTGACCCCAAAACGCGTCGCGGACCTTCCCGATGTCCCGACGGTCGCGGAAGCCGGATTTGCGGAAGCCGCCTACGTTCCGTGGTACGGAATCTACGTGCCATCGGCCACGCCCGAGGCGCTGGTCAACAAGATCAATGAGGCCATCAACAAAGCACTGCAACATCCGGACGTTCAGCGTCAGCTCTCGGTCGCCAACATCCCGGGCAAACCCATGCCGCTGGACGAGCTCGCTGCGCTGATGAAGGCCGATCACGAGAAGCTGACGACCGTGGTCCAGACCTCAGGCATGGCGCTGCAGTGAGACCATCCACCGTCATTGCGAGGAGCGAAGCGACGAAGCAATCCACTCTTACTTTGCGGTACTATGGATTGCTTCGCTTCGCTCGCAATGACGAGCTCATTTCTTCACCTTGCTCGCATCCATCTTGATCGATGGGTCGAGCAGTTTTGTCGAGAAAGCCGTTCCGACCTCAAACGGTTTTTCCATGCCGAGATAGGTCTGGACCAACTCATAGTCCTTCTTCATCCGCTCGCCGTCGATCCAGCCCAGTGCCTTGGTCGTGGTAAAATCGTCGGTCATCAGGAATTTGATGCGCTCCCACTGACGTTCCTGATTTTCCTTGTCGAGACCGGAGACCTGATCCAGCAACGCCTTCAGGCAGGGCGCGACATCGGCGACGCAGGCAGCAAACGCCTTCTGGCTGACCCGCACGAAATCCTCGGCGAGTTTCGGGTTCTTCGCGAGGAACGCGCCGTTGACGATCAGCGAATTGCCGTAAGGATTGAGCCCGATATCCTTCCAGTTGACGTAGCCGAGATCGGCGCCGAACTCGATCACCTTGAGATCGTGCTCGTTGTAGAAGTCGCTGATGATATCGACGGTGTGGCTTTTTAGCGCGGCGATTTTTGCGGTCGGCCCGACGTTGACGAAGTTGACCGCATCTGGCGCGATGCCAGCGGCTTTGGCAAATGCCGGCCACATCACCCGCGACGCGTCGCCCGGCGGATTGCCGATCTTGTGGCCCGGAAAGTCCTTGGCGCCGTTCACGCCGTAGCTCTTGAGCCAGTAGAAGGTCTGCCCGGTATTGGCATAGATGCTCATCAGCGCGACGACGTCGGCTCCCTTGCTCTTTGCCACCAGCATGGTCGCAAGATCCGCGATGCCGAACGGCGAGCCGCCGGAGCCGACCTTGAGCGAGGAGACGCCGGACCCCTTGCCAATCTCGATGGTAAGGTCGATGCCGGCCTTCTCGTACCAGCCCTGCGCCTTGGCATAATAAAACGGCGAATGGTCGGCGGTCGGCGCCCAGTTCAGCATCAGGTTGACGGCTTCGCCGGCGCTGGCCGAAGCGGCAGGGACCGCGAGCGCAAGCACAGTTGCGGCAATTCCAAAACCCTTCATGGCAATACTCCCGTTTGCAACCGGCCTTGCCGCCGCGCGTCGGTGACGTTACCAATGCAACAAGGGACCGAGCAAATTGTCAACTATTTGGTTGGAAATGCCCAAAAGACGATCTGACGACTTACGGCGGCAGCGGCGCGATCCNGCCGCCACCCGCAGGAAACTGCTCACCGCGGCGCGGCGCGAATTCGCCAGCCGCGGCCTTGCCGGGGCGCGGGTCGACGACATCGCCGGCCGCGCCGGCGTCAACAAGCAGCTTGTCTATCATTATTTTGGCGACAAGGACGCGCTTTACCTGGCGGTGCTTGAATGGGTTTACGAGGAAATCCGCACCCAGGAGCGCAAGCTCAACCTCGAGGGGTTGCCGCCGGAAAAGGCCATCAAGAGGCTGATCGAAAGTTCCTTCGACCATCTCGCGGCGCATCCGGACTTCATTCTCCTGCTCAATGACGAAAACCGCGGCGGCGCCCGCCATGTGCGCGGTTCCCGCAAGCTCGAGGCCATGCATTCACCGCTGGTCAGCATGGTCTCAAAAATCCTCGGCGAAGGCGTGAAGGCGGGAACTTTCCGCAAAGGCATCAATCCGGTGCACCTCTACATCTCGATCGCGGGGTTGAGCTATTTCTTCTTTTCCAACACGCCGACCCTGTCGGCGATTTTCGGCAAGGACCTGTCCAGCACCGCGGCGAGGCAAGCCCGCCGCAGGCACGTGGTTGATCTAGTGCTGCAGTCGCTGCGGCCGTAATCAACCAGATGGTTGAAACTGCGGCGTGATCGCGATACGTTGAGCCCGGCTGTCTTGGGAGTACCTGGTGTTTGGCGACGGAATCCGCTCGGCGCGATCGTTGGCGATCATTTTGATCGTGCACCTTGCCGTGATCGTGCTGTGGCAGGTCCTGGTCGACGCCTTCCAGGTGCCGAAATTCATCCTGCCCTCGCCGCTCGCCACGCTGGCGACCCTCGGCTCAGTCAAATATGCGTGGCTGTCCAATCTCGCGGTCACGGCCGCCGAGATCCTCGGCGGCTTCTGCCTTGGCGCCTTTGTCGGCGTGACGCTCGCCATGATGTTCACCTGGTCGCCGCTGGTCAGCCTGTTGCTGCTGCCGCTGTTCGTGACGCTGAACATGATCCCGAAAGTCGCGCTGGGGCCGCTNTTCATCGTCTGGTTCAGCTACGGCATCTTTCCGAATATTTTGATTGCATTTTCCATCTGCTTCTTTCCGATCCTGCTGACCACCGCGCGCGGCCTTAGCGAGGTGGAGCCCGATCTGCTCGACCTCGTGAAATCGCTGCGCGGATCGCGCTGGACGCTGTTCCGAAAAATCCAGCTGCCG
>JGI12053J15887_10000674_pt1 | contig 14384 bp, 11 predicted proteins | sample MedBloCAOM1_O3_FD_15887 | JGI IMG/M metagenome (IMG submission 15887)
AGTAAAAATTCTCTGAGCTTGTTCAGACTTTACCAACCAAGCTGCTCCAATGTTGCCACGGTTGGTATGGTAAGCATCGGGTAAAGATCTCAAGCGGTTGCCCCTGCTCGGTAAGTTGGGAGTTTAGTATGCTCGCGCGTTTTGTGTTGGGAGCCTTGACGGCCGGTGCGGTGATCGCGCCCGCCCTCGCCGGACAGATCATGAATGGCGAAGAAGCCCGCAAGTTTGTATCCGGCAAGGTGTTCGCGTTTACCTGCTTTGACGGCACCCGCGGCGCAGGCCGTGTGCTCGATGACGGTGGCGCCATGGGCGCCGTACAATTCAGCGGTTCCGGTCCGGTGCGCCACATGCGCCTTCCCGGCAATACGCTTCAGGTCCGCGGCCAGTCCGTCTGCGCCTCGATCAAGGGCCTTCCGTTCGAGCCGTGCTTCAATCTCGACAAGAAGGACGAGCGCAACTTCCGTGGTTCGGTCTCCGGCATGGGCTTCGCCTATTGCGACTTCCGTCATCAGGGCGCCGCCCAGATGCTGCTGGCGCGGGCGGTGGCCCGGCCGCGTGTGCTGCATCCGCCGGAGGAGCGCTCGGCCGATGCGTTGCGGACCACGGCATCCGTGCGTGTCGAGACACCGCCAGTCGAGCGCAGCAGCATCGAGCCGGTCAAATCCGAGCCGGCGAAATCGGAAAGCGCGCCGGAGCTGCGCCGCTCGACCGACTGAGGCGACTCCGTCGCTGACCGGTGCATGCCACACGCTTGATCGAAAAACTGGCGGCGCGTGACCCATCGTCATCCCGTAGTCACACGGGTGAATACATTCATGTGTTGGTAGCGACTCCCGCTCCAACCTGCCGATCTTCGACAGGCCTGGGGGCGGCCCAACGCATGGGTTCAACGATGTCGCTGTATTTTTTCCGGGTCAGCCATGGTCGCTATTCGGGCGCTTCCGACCACGGGTCCGAATTCGAGAGCCGTGAAGATGCCTGGTCGGAGATGACCAAGGTTTGCGGTAACCTTGTTGGCGGCGTTTCCCGCAGCCTGAAACAAAACGGCGCCTGGCAGATGGAGCTGTTGGACGAGGCCAAAAAGCCGGTGTTCAGGATCCGCCTCGTGGCGGAATCGCTCGGCTAGGCTACCTGCGTTTGGCGGCGTCGACATCTCTCCGCCGATACCTTTAAACCCCGCGCCCTTGCCGTCCTTCAGCATGCGGCGGCTGAGTTCGTTGGCGATCATCCTTTCAATCCTGGTCAAGCTTTGTATCGCGATTCCCCATCGTCGATGCGTGTAGCCCCAATGCGCGTCAGATTGCCGGTGAATTCCGCCTGATGTCCCCGTATTCTTACTGGGGCTTAAATTAACGCTAACAGAATGACACAAGCGCTATTGCTCGAGCGAGAGAGCGCTCGCTGCCCGCTTCGAACGCAAACGTGAATTTCGCCGGCGGTGGCAATGTTCGTTTCTTCGATTTTGAACCCGCTCCACCAGCAAGGACCAATCGCATGTCGTTTCTCAATCTCCGAATTCGCGGCCGGCTCTACGGCGGCTTTGGCGCGCTGGTGCTGTTTTGCGCGGCGCTCGCCGGCTTCGCGGTGTGGCAGTTGTCGGCGATTCACACTGAGGTCGGGGCGCTGACCGTACAATCCAAAAATACCATCCGCGTAGGTGAGATCACGACCGAGCTGCAGGGGACCCGCCGTGCTCTGCTGCGGTACACTTTTGACCAGGACGAAGCCTCCTTCGCGGAGGCCGAGAAACGTATGTCCAAGATAACGGATCTTCTTGAGGAGGCCGTCAAGACGACAATTTCCGAGGAACGCCGCACCGTCTACAGGGATGCCGCGAAGGAGATTGCCGAGCTGAAGACCAAGCGTCTTGTCCTTGGCGACGCGATGAGGCAGATGCTGGCGGGACGCAACCTGCTGTTCAGCGACGGCGACCAGATGGCAGCCGATGTGCAGAAATTCGTGGAAGCCGCGGATAAAACGGACTTCACGCACGAAGCAAACGCCCTCGAGACCAAGGTCCTTCTGGTCCGCGTCGCCAACTGGCGAACGCTGGCGACGCGTGACGCGAAGGGTCTCGCGACCTTCAAGACCAATTTCGAGAAGGCGCAGCAGCAGATCGCCGCTCTCGAGAAAGCCGCGTTGCCGCCCAATCTCGCGGCGCTGCTGGCGCCGGTCAAGGCGAGCCTCGGCAAATATGCCGAGGCCTTCGACAAGACCGGACCTAACCTGCTGCTCGGGGATGAACTGTACTACAAGGCCATCACCCCGGTGATCGTGAACACAATCGCAAAAATGGACAGCGCGAAAGTTTCAATAGGACAGGTTTTCGAGAAGACCGCCACCGAGACCGACGACCGGATCTCCAACACCACTGCCACTCAGGAGGTCGTAGCCGGCGCAGCCGTGCTGATTGGCCTGCTGATCGCGTTCTTCATCGCACGCGGCATCATCGGTCCGCTCTCGGGCCTGACCTCCGCCATGAAGGAACTCGCCGGCGGCAATTTCGGCGTGGTTCTTCCCGGCCTCGACCGCAAGGACGAAGTCGGTGACATGGCCCAAGCGGTCGAGACCTTCAAGGTCAAGGCCGAGGAGAAGGCCCGCGACGAAGCGGAAGCCAAAGTTGAGCAGGATCTAGTCGCCGCGCGGCAGCGCAAGGCGGACATGATCAAGCTTGCCGATGATTTCGAGGGCGCGGTCGGCGAGATCGTCGAAACCGTGTCGTCGGCTTCGACTGAACTTGAAGCCTCAGCCAACACGCTCACCTCAAGCGCCGAGCGCGCGCAGGAACTCACCACCATGGTCGCGGCGGCGTCCGAGGAAGCCTCCACCAATGTGCAGTCGGTGGCGTCGGCGACCGAGGAGATGTCGTCGTCGGTCAACGAGATCAGCCGTCAGGTTCAGGAATCGGCGCGGATGGCCGGCGAAGCCGTGGATCAGGCGCGCAAGACCAACGATCGGGTCAGCGAGTTGTCGAAAGCGGCCGCCCGCATCGGCGACGTCGTTGAACTCATCAACACCATCGCGGGACAAACTAATTTGTTAGCCCTGAATGCCACCATCGAGGCGGCGCGCGCCGGCGAAGCCGGCCGTGGGTTTGCGGTTGTCGCTTCCGAGGTCAAGGCGCTGGCCGAGCAGACCGCGAAGGCCACCGGCGAGATCGGCCAGCAGATCAGCGGCATCCAGGCCGCGACTCAGGAGTCGGTCAACGCCATCAAGGAAATCAGCGGCACCATTGAAAAATTGTCCGAGATCTCCTCGACCATCGCAGCCGCCGTGGAAGAGCAGGGTGCGGCGACACAGGAGATTTCCCGCAACGTGCAACAGGCAGCGCAGGGCACCCAGCAGGTCAGTGCGAACATCACCGACGTGCAGCGCGGCGCCAGCGAGACCGGCTCGGCGTCGTCGCAGGTGTTGTCGGCGGCAAAATCGCTGTCCGGCGACAGCAACCGCCTCAAGCTCGAGGTCGGCAAATTCCTGAATTCGGTCAGGGCCGCCTGACAACAACGAACCCGGCCTCAATGGGGCCGGAGTTCCGCTCCCGAGCATTGCGTCTTCGAAGAGCGTGTATCCGGGCAAAGCACGATCTTGGAAAATCCATCTCGTGCCAAGACGGATCGAGGCGAACCTGTTCGCTGCGCTCGAGCCGTAGTTGTACGGGGCGGTAAATTAACCGAAATCGCAAGTTGAATCGTTAACCCTCAACGGGACACGGAAAAATGTTGCCTGGAACGACGCGAAGTCGCGTTGCGACGACGGGCAAGGACACAACCCAGAGGACACGCGATGCGCACCAATCTTCCCGTCACGAATGTCGAGTATCCGATCGATGATCAGACCCTGATTGTCTCGAAGACCGACACCAAGGGGAAGTTGGTCTATTTCAACGACCAATTCGTTGCAGCCTCGGGTTTCACGGACGCCGAATTGGCGGGACAGCCGCACAATATCATCCGCCATCCGGACATGCCGCCGGAAGCGTTCGAGAATCTCTGGACCACGCTGAAGGCCGGCAAGCCGTGGGCCGGCGCGGTCAAGAACCGGCGCAAGAACGGCGACTTCTACTGGGTGCTGGCAAGCGCCACGCCGCTCTGGGAGAATGGCCAAGTTACCGGCTATATGTCGATCCGCTCCAAGCTACCCGCCGACCAGCGCCGGGAAGCCGAGCAGGTGTATTCGCTGCTGCGCGGCAAACAATCCCACAATTACAGGCTCGATGCCGGCGTCATCCGCCGCCGCTCGGTGTTCGATCATGTCGCCGTATTTACCCGCACATTAAATGCGCGGTTGATCACGCTGGCTGCGACCCTGATGCTTTTCATGCTGACCATCGGGGTGGCCGGCATCCTGGCAACGCGAGAAAGCAACGCGCGGATGAAATCGATTTACGAGGACCGCGCGGTGCCGCTGGCGCAACTGTTCGAGATCAACGATCGCATGAAGGACAATACCATCGCGCAGTATGACGCCGTCACCAACGGCCGCGCCGGCAAGCCGGTCGGCGATATCGCCGGCAGGATCGCTGCCAACATCGACACCATTTCCAAGACCTGGGCCGCGTATATGGCGACCTATCTCACGCCAGAGGAAAAGGGTGTCGCCGAAAGCTTCGCTCCGAAACGCAAAAATTATGTCGAGAACGCCATCAAGCCCGCCCTCGCCCTGCTCGCCGATCGCAAATACGACGAGGCGGCTGCACTTCTGGCCGGCAAGGCAAGCGAGCTGTTCGCTTCGGCCAAGCAGGATCTGGACAAGCTGGTTGCGATCCAGATCAAGGAATCCAAGGCGGAATACGACGCGGCCGAGAGCCAATACACATTGGTCGTGGGCTTCGCGATTGGTCTCCTGTCCATGGGCTTGCTGCTCGGAGGATGGTTGGCGCTTAAGACCATCCGTGCCATCGGCCTGCCGATCGAGCAGCTGAATGGTGCGATGACAAAAATCGCGCAAGGCGAATTTAACAGTCGCGTCGTCATCGAACGGGACGACGAGATCGGCATCGCGCTGCGAAACATTCAGGCGATGCAGGCCAAGCTCGGTTTCGACCGCGAGGAGACCAAAGACACCGAGAAGCGCGTTGCGGTGCAGCGCAAGATCGACATGCAAAGACTTGCAAACGACTTCGAAGGCGCGGTCGGCGAGATCATCGAAACCGTGTCGTCGGCCTCGACCGAGCTCGAAGCCTCCGCCAGTACGCTCACGGCGACCGCGGAGCGCGCGCAGGAACTGACGACGATGGTCGCCGCAGCGTCCGAAGAAGNCTCCACCAATGTTCAGTCGGTGGCCTCCGCAACCGAAGAGATGACATCGTCGGTCAACGAGATCAGCCGTCAGGTTCAGGAATCGGCGCGGATGGCCGGCGAAGCCGTGGATCAGGCGCGCAAGACCAACGATCGGGTCAGCGAGTTGTCGAAAGCAGCCGCCCGCATCGGCGACGTCGTTGAACTCATCAACACCATCGCGGGACAAACTAATTTGTTAGCCCTGAATGCCACCATCGAGGCGGCGCGTGCCGGCGAAGCCGGCCGTGGGTTTGCGGTTGTCGCTTCCGAGGTCAAGGCGCTGGCCGAGCAGACCGCGAAGGCGACCGGTGAGATCGGTCAGCAGATCAGCGGCATCCAGGCCGCGACCCAGGAGTCGGTCAACGCCATCAAGGAAATCAGCGGTACCATTGAAAAATTGTCCGAGATCTCCTCGACCATCGCAGCCGCCGTGGAAGAGCAGGGCGCGGCGACGCAGGAAATTTCCCGCAACGTGCAACAGGCAGCGCAGGGCACCCAACAGGTGAGTTCTCACATCACCGACGTGCAGCGTGGCGCCGGCGAGACCGGATCGGCGTCGTCGCAGGTTCTCTCCGCGGCGAAATCGCTGTCCGGCGACAGCAACTGTCTCAAGCTCGAAGTCGGCAAGTTCCTCAACACGGTGAGGGCGGCCTGACCACGCAAGGGCTGGGCGCCTACGCACCCGGCTGTGCGATCGGCACGGTCGGCGGCGCCGCCTGCCGGCGGAACAGGATCCGCTGATACAGCCAGCCGATCGCTACCAGCACCAGGCCGAGGCACATGAACGACAGCGCGCGATAGACGCCCGTCAGTGTCGACATGTCGATCAGGAACGCCTTCAGAATGGTAAGTGCGATCACGACCGCGGAGGCGAGTCTTGCGCGCTGCGAACTGAAGACGATGCCGATGCCGAGCAGGGCCACGCCGAACGCCAGCCACGCGATCGAATAGGTGTATTGCTCGGCGTCACTGGTGGCGCCGCTGGTCAGCACCGGGCCGTGATAGAGCCGGCGGATTTCAAACGTGACATAAGTCAGCGCGAAAACCAGCGCGCCCGCAGCCATGGTGTTGGCATAGAAGGCGGGACGCCGGCCCGCCACCGCGTAGGACAAAAGCAGCGCAAGCACCGCGGGCAGGGCATAGCCGAGCAAGATCTGATTGATGAAAACGCCGCCGACATCGATTGACCACCAGATCATCGGATTCTCGAGTAACAACAGCCCGAATACGCTCGCCAGTCCGGCGAACACCGTGAGGAGGATAGCGCTGACGTTGTGGACAATGCTGCCGGTGCGAACGCGTAGCCGCTCCAGGCCGATCGCCATGGCGAGCGAGACGCAGACCTGCAACGCGATCTCGGTCAGGCCGGCGTTGTCGTAGTAAACGTCGCCGCCGTTGACGGCGTGACGAATTTCCATGAACGCCAGCATCACCGTGAACAGGATCGCTGCCGACTCCACGGTTCGCAGCGGCGCATCGTCGCCACGGCGGCGCAGGAAGTGGCTTGCGGTCCAGAACGACAGCGCCGGAATGCCGTAGCCCCACAATAGCCAGTTGAAGATCGGGGTGGTACCGACCGCATCGCCGACGATGCGCGGCGCGTAGCCGATGCGCAGCACCACGATGCCCGCAAGAATGGCTGCCAGCGAGCGCAGGAATGGAATCGGCCGCTGCATCGAAATCCACGCGGTGCCCATCGACATCAGCGCCAGCGCAATCGTGAGCCAGCCCTTTTCGAGCGCAAAGGTCAGCGCCAGCGCCAGCGCGCCCAGCGCGCCGGTCGCAAACAGCGCGATCGAAATCGCTAGTCCCGGCCGATTGTCCCGCTTGGTCAGAATTTCGGTCGCGGCGCCGTACGCCGCCGCCAGCATCACCGCCAGAATAGCAAACGGGATCGAGCGATCGAGATGAGCGATGCGGGCGTACAACGCGATCAACAGCGTCAGCGGCGTGAATACGGCCGCGGCCGACCATACCACCGGTATGATGGCGTTCACGAAGCGGCCCTGCGCCAGGAATCCCGCGGCGCCGAATCCGATCGCGAAAATCGCCGCTGATATCAGGTGCGACGAGACCGAATCGTCGGTGGCGGCCGGGCCAATGCCGGGCAGCGGCCCGCCTGGCAGCACCAGCATGTCCGGATTGGCGCGAACCGCCCATTCGGCAAACACGACGAACACGAAAATGGCTGCGGCGCCGACCGCGCCGGTGGCGGCCTGCGCGCGCCATGCCACGAATATTGTGCCGGCCACCAGCAGAGCGAACACGATGATGGCGGCGTCGGTATGGAAACTCGCGAGCACGATCATCGTTGAGCCCGCAAGGTAGGCCGCGAGCGAGCCGGACGAAATCGGCTCGATCCGGTCTTCGTCGGCGGGCGGGCCGAACATTAGTCCGCATACCACTAGCAGTGCGGCGAGCACGAACCCTGCGATCACATGCAACGCGTGCGGTCCGACCATCGACGGGCCGCATTGCAGGCAGGGCAAGGTCCACAGCAGCGCGAACGCGATGGTGGTCACGGCAAGCCAGCGCCACAGCCTGATCCGTGCCAGGCCGAAGGCCGCCGCGGTGACGATGGCTAGATAAATGTACAGCGCCCAGAAGTCCGGTTTGTCGGAAGAAACCAGCACAGGCGTGACGAAGGCGGCGGCGATGCCGAGGCCCGCCAGCGCCGGTCCGTGCAACAGCGCCGCGGCGAGCGTGCCCAGCGCCACCAGCCCGAGCAGAATGAAGGCGGTGGCGGGGACCAGAAAACCGTACAGCGCGTAAGCGGTGTAGACGGTCGCGAAGGCAACGGCTGTCCCGGCGGCGGTGAGAATCGCCGGGATATTGGCGATCGGTAGCGCTTCGATCGCGGAGATGCTCTCCTTGCGGCGTGTCCATTCGCCCGCGGCAAGCAGCGCCAGCGCGAACAGGCCGCCCAGCAGCGTGCGCACGCCGGGGCCGAGCAGACCGGCGTCGATCGAATAGCGGACCATGAAGAATCCGCCAAGCGCCAGCGTCAAGCCGCCGACCCAGACCACCCAGCGGGTGCCGATGCGCTCCTCGAAGCCGGGACCGGGTTGCGATGCGGCAGCTGGAATGTCCGGGATCGGAGGCGGCGGTGCCGGTTGGCTCGGCGGCGCCTCTGCTTCGGTTGTTTCAATTCTGATCTCGTCTGGTTCCGATGGAGCGATTGGCGCTTCGCGCACGGGAATTGGCGGCGGCATGGACGTTGTCGCTGCCGTCGATGCCTCGATCGCATCCAGCCGCGCGCGCAGCATGGCTGCTTGATTGAATGCCTTGCGCGCAAAAATGAACGCGACGATCGCAATCACCAGCGAAAAGAAGTCGAACGGCAAATCGAACATCGAGCCTCCAGGCGATTGGCCCGGCCTTCGGGCCTACCGCGTCAAATCGTCAGCGTCGCCCGCGCACCCGCAGGCCCGGCGCGGGCCGCTCCTGCAGCACCTCGCGGCGGAAGCGAAACAACGCGGCGGGCCGCCCACCGGTCTGTGTCGACATCACCCCGGTTGGTTCGACCAGGGCGCCGGCTTCCACGAGGCGCCGGAAATTCTGCTTGTGCAGGTGCCGCCCCGAGATCGCTTCCACGGTCCGTTGCAGTTCAGTAAGTGTAAATTCGGGCGGCAATAGTTCAAAAACCACGGGGCGGTATTTCAGTTTGGCGCGCAGCCGCCCCATCGCGGTCGCGAGGATTCGCCGGTGGTCGAAGCGCATCGCAACACCGAGCGCGGGAACGGACCCGCGCGCCAATGCCGCAGGGCGTCCATCCCGCCGTGCCTCCTCGATCAATCCGGCTTCGTAAAGCAACTCGTAACGGTCGAGCACGCGCTCCTCGTCCCAGTACGCGCCCTCGGTTTCGAAATACAGCCGGACGCGATCCTTGCGGCTCAGCGCGCGTGCCGCGTCGGGCTGCTCGGTCTGCGCCGCCCAGCTGGTGAGTTCCGGAAAGATGTCGCGCTCGATCATGGCGGGCCGCGCTTCGCGCCAGTCTTCCCATGGGAAAAACCGATACCAGGGCTCGAAAGTCGCACCCGGCGCGCGCGATGCATTGTCGGCCGCGCGCGTCAGCGCGAGGTAGCCGATCGAAGCGACATGGGCATCGGTGTCACCGGCCTGCGTATGCCTGCCGCGGTCTCCGAAGGTATAGAGCTGCTCGACGTAACCCAGCCGCAATCCCGCCTGTTCTTCCACCCAGGCGCGCAGGCCGATCTCGAAAGTGCGGTGCGCGACCGCTTCGAACGGGCCGAACGGAAGCCCCGCGAGCCTGTCGCCAACGCCGCCCGATGCGGTGAGGATTAAGGGTTCGTTGCCTTCGATCGCGACGATGGCCGCGGTGAGGCCGATTTCGATCGGCGTCAGAGGCTTTTCGCTCATCTGGCGTCGTTTGCGGGCATCATTCGAGATCGATGCGGAATGGCCGGCCTTCGACCATCATGCTGCCCGGACCCATCTCGTCAAGCGCGCGCAGCATGCGTCCTTCGCGCCCCAGCGCCTTGTCCGCCAGACCGACGATCAACCGGTTCGGCGATGCGATCGGAGAGGCCGCGCGGATTTGCCGTGCAATCGAGATTTCGTCGCGGTGCGGATTGAGCAAACAGGCGGCGGCGAAGGCGCTCGCGGTCGAGCGGCTGATGCCGGCGTAACAATGCACGACCAGCGGCGCGCTGCGGTCCCAGCCGCGGACAAAGCTCAGGACCTGTTCGATATGCTGGTCCGAGGGCGCGACAAAGCCGTCCATCTGTTCGGTGATGTCGTCCATCGATACTTTCAGATGATTGGCGGGGAGTACCGACTCCGGCCGCTGCACCTGGTCGACATTGGCCATCACGGTGAGGACGTGGCTGGCGCCGGTGGCCTTGACGGTGTCGGGAAGCGCGGCGAGCGAGCAGACGTGAATCATGGCGGTCCTTTTGTTGGTGCAATTATAGGCTTGCCCCCGCCACGGGGAAAGCATCGATGTTCATGGAAGCAACGTCTTGAACCGCGCCAGGAACCGCTTCTCGGCCCTGGCCGCGGTCCAGGGCGTCAGGTAATCGTGCACGCTCGCCGGCGGCAAGCCGGGATCGCGGCCGAACAGGCGTTTTGCCTCGGCTTCGGCGAAGCCTGCGAGCTGCGTCGCCTCGAGATAGGCCGCGCCCTTGTCGGCGGCCTTGATCTGTCGCGTGACCTCGTCGGCCAATACCGGCGGCAATCCGAAGCGGATGTGGATCGCCGAAAGCAGCCGCTTTTCCACCACCCTGTAATCTCCGCCAAGCACCGCCTTGAACGGCGAGATCATGTCGCCGATGACATATTCCGGCGCATCGTGCAGCAGTGCTGCGAGCCTCAATCGGACATCCACGCACGGCGTCTGCTCGCGCATCACGGCTTCGACCAAAAGCGTGTGCTGCGCCACCGAAAAAATATGCGCGCCGCTGGTCTGGCCGTTCCAGCGCGCGACCCGCGCCAGGCCGTGGGCGATATCGACGATCTCGATATCCAGCGGCGAGGGGTCCAGGAGATCGAGCCGCCGCCCCGACAACATCCGCTGCCAGACGCGGGGCGACGTTTCGGCTGCGGACAATTTTCTGGCCGTCATTTGACTTTGAGGCGCGGGATGCGATGTTTTCCGGCGCAGGTTGCATGGCAAAAGCAGGTCACCAGATGGTCGTTGACCATGCCGGTGGCCTGCATGAAGGCATAGACGATGGTCGGGCCGACAAATTTGAATCCGCGCGACGTCAGTTCCTTCGACATCTGGATCGACAGCGGCGTCGATGCCGGCACGCTGGCCGTGGTCTTGAAGTTATTGACCTTCGGCCTGCCGTCGACGAAATCCCACAGGAATTTCGAGAAGCCCGGGCCGTCCTCCATGATCTTGAGATAGCCCTTGGCGCTCGCGACCGCGCCCTCGATCTTGGCGCGGTTGCGGACGATGCCGGCGTCGTTCATCAGCGCATGAAGCTTTTTCGCGTTGTAGCGCGCGATCTTTTCGGGGCGGAAATCGTCGAAGGCGCGGCGAAAGTTGTCGCGCTTGCGCAGGATCGTGATCCACGACAGCCCGGCCTGAAAACCGTCGAGAATGAGCTTTTCGTACAGCGCGCGGTCATCATATTCGGGCACGCCCCATTCGGTGTCGTGATAGGTCATATAAAACGGATCTTCGCCGGGCCACGGACACCGCACCAGGCCATCGGCATGCAGGCGCGCCGACCTCGTCATGCCACGGTCTGCTTCGGTGCGATCAGCAAATCCTCCGGCTCGGCAACGCGGATGGCCAGGCCGCCCGATGTCAGCGGCAGTCCGGCGGCAAGCGCGTCGGCCACGCGGTCCACTCTGATCAGTGCGAGGCCATTGGGGCCTGCCGTCGAGCCCATGGTGCCCACCGATTTGTCGCCGGCCAGAATGGCCGCGCCCGGCTCCGGCGACGCGCTCTCGAGAATGACCCGTATTGTTCGCGTGCGGGCGGTACCGCGGTGCTGCATCCGCGACACCACCTCCTGACCGACGTAACAGCCCTTTTCGAAATCGACGCCGTGCAGGCGATCCATGTTGGTTTCGTGCGGAAACGCGTCGCCATACATAAAATCGAGTCCACCGCGCGGAACGCCCGAGGCGATGCGATGGGCGTCGTAGGCGCCGCTGTCGACCAGATCGGCACCAATCAGATCGGCGACTTTTTGCGCGAGTTCCACGGGTACCAGAATCCGCCAGCCGAGCGCGGCATGGCGCGGATCGGCGAACGAAAGATCGGGCATCACCGCGGGAACACCACCCCACGCCGCCAGCACACCGAGACTGTCCGAGAGATTTTCGACCGCGACCTTGGCGCGCAATTTATAGAAGCCAAGCTTGTCAGCAAAACCTTGCGCGAGCGCGCGCGGGCAGTCGATCAGGAACCCGCCGCCATGGCCGGAAGGCGCTTCAGTGACCAGGAAATCCACCGTGATCTTGCCCTGCGGCGTCAGCAACGCGCCGAACCGGCCGAGGCCCGGGCGAAGCAGCGTAACGTCTGTCGTGACGAGGCCATTGAGAAAGTCGCGGGCCTCGATGCCGCTGACCTTGACCATGCCGCGGTCGGGAAGAAACGCTGCCTTCATAAGGAGTTCTCTGACAAAGTTCTTTTGGATGCTCGCTTGGAAGTTCTCTTGGAAGTGCTCTTTGAAGTTCTTGGGGAAACGCCAGCGCCGGATATCACATGGCAACGTAAGACGCTAAGGTATCGGGAACAAGGCCCGCGCGACATCGGTTCCGTAAAGCGGGCACCGAGGACCCATGAATCAACGATTTGATACCATTCTGAAATCCGGCACCGTGGTCAATCAAGATGGCGAGGGCATGCGCGACATCGCTGTCTCGGATGGCCGCATTGCAGCAATCGGCGGGCTTGGGCAGGCCTCCGCCGCCGAGGTGATCGACTGCAACGGCCTGCACATCCTGCCCGGCGTGATCGACACCCAGGTGCATTTTCGCGAGCCGGGCCTGACCCACAAGGAGGACCTGGAAACCGGGTCGCGCAGCGCCGTCATGGGCGGCGTCACCGCGGTGTTCGAAATGCCGAACACCGATCCGTTGACCGTCACCGAGCAGACTTTCGCCGACAAAGTGAAGCGCGGCCGTCACCGCATGCATTGCGATTTTGCGTTTTTCATCGGCGGCACCCGTGACAACGTGCAGGATTTGCCGGAACTGGAGCGCGCGCCCGGCTGCGCCGGGGTCAAGGTGTTCATCGGCTCGTCCACCGGGGCGCTGTTGGTCGAGGATGACGAAAGCCTGCGGCGGATCTTCAAGGTGATCCGGCGCCGCGCCGCCTTTCATGCCGAGGACGAGTACCGCCTCAACGATCGCAAGGGGTTGCGCATCGAAGGTGACCCACGCTCGCATCCGGTGTGGCGCGACGAAACCGCGGCGCTGCTGGCGACGCAACGACTGGTCAAACTCGCCCATGAAACCGGCAAGCGCATTCACGTGCTGCATATCTCGACCAAGGAGGAGATCGAATTCCTTGGGGATCACAAGGACGTTGCCTCCTGTGAAGCGACGCCGCATCATCTCACGCTGGTCGCTCCCGAATGCTATGAGCGGCTCGGCACCCGCGCGCAGATGAATCCGCCGGTGCGCTCGGCCGATCATCGTGACGGCATCTGGCGCGGCATCGCGCAGGGCATCATCGACGTGCTCGGCTCCGATCACGCGCCGCATACGCTGGAGGAAAAGGCCAAAACCTATCCGGCCTCGCCGTCGGGCATGACCGGGGTGCAGACGCTGGTGCCGCTGATGCTCGATCACGTCCATGCCGGGCGATTGTCGTTGGCGCGCTTTGTCGACCTCACCAGCGCCGGGCCCGCGCGGCTGTACAACATTGCCGCCAAGGGCAGGATCGCGGCAGGCTATGATGCGGATTTTACCATCGTCGATCTCAAGCGCAGCGAGACCATCACCGATAAATGGGTGGCTTCGCGCGCGGGCTGGACGCCCTATGACGGCGTTCGCGTCACCGGCTGGCCGGTAGGCACCTTCGTGCGCGGCCGCCGCGTGATGTGGCAGGGCGAACTGGTGACGCCCTCGACCGGCGAGCCGGTGCGGTTTCTGGAGACGCTGAAGGCTTAGTTCAGCACTTTCACATTTCGCGTTAAGGCGAGATGCGACGCCAAACCTCAGACGTCGTCACCCGGCTTGACCGGGTGATCCAGTACGCCGCAGCGTTGATGTTAAAACGCAAAAGCTCTGCAATACTGGGTCGCCCGGTCAAGCTGGGCGATGACAGCCATGTTCGCCGAGGCTTTACTGCCTCGCCCGCGCGGTCGAGAACTCGCCATTGCGGATGCGGGCGGGGAGGCCTTCCACATAGGTCGCGACCGCGTCTTCGCCGTAGGTTCCGACCAGTTCGGCGAAGGCGGCGAACAGGCTTGCCTGTGCCAGGCAGTCGCCATCGACGCCATCGTGGCGCGCCTCCGCCCAGGCCTCGTTGAGATAGCCGAGCGCGGCCTGTTTCTGTTCCTGATCGGACAGGGGATTGCGGACGGTTCGAAACGGCGCGGGATGGCTCATGAAACTCGGCAGGGTGTTGCGCGATCCAGGGCGGAACGCGTCGAATGCGCGGGGGTTTACCATGCGATT
>JGI12053J15887_10000675_pt1 | contig 14377 bp, 13 predicted proteins | sample MedBloCAOM1_O3_FD_15887 | JGI IMG/M metagenome (IMG submission 15887)
TAGAGCATGATCCGGAAAAGTGGGTACCGGTTTTCCCTCGCGACAAACGCGAAGCGTTTGTGCGGAGATCATGCTCAAACAAAAAGATAGAGCGGGATGACGATTCGAAGAAAAGTCATCATGTTCTAGAGTACCTTCAGGCGAATTGGATCCGGTTCGCCATCAAAAATGCGATGGGCACAAGAGACGGGAACTGATGTCACGTCCGTGAACCAGCTACAGGGAAATGAGGTTCTGATCCGATGGCACTGCTCGAAGTCCAGAATCTGCAGACCCATTTTCGTACCCCCGAGGGTATCAACCGCGCCGTTGATGGCGTCTCCTTCCATGTCGACGAAGGTGAGACGCTGGCCATCGTCGGTGAATCCGGCTGCGGCAAGTCGGTCACCGCCATGTCGCTGATGCGGCTCATCCCCGAGCCGCCGGGCAAAATCGCGGGCTCTGTCCGCTTCCAGGGAAAGGATCTGCTGCAACTCTCCGAGCGCGAGATGCGCGCCATCCGCGGCAACGACATTTCGATGATCTTCCAGGAGCCGATGACGAGCCTGAATCCGGTGCTCACCGTCGGCCGCCAGATCGGCGAGACGCTGCGGATGCATCAGGGGTTAGACAAGCAGGCCGCAGTAGCACGCGCTATCGAGATGCTGACATTGGTNGGCATCCCGGAGCCGGCGCGGCGCGTGCGCGAATATCCGCATCAGCTCTCCGGCGGCATGCGCCAGCGCGTGATGATCGCCATGGCACTCGCCTGCAACCCCAAGCTCCTGATCGCCGACGAGCCGACCACGGCGCTGGACGTAACGATCCAGGCGCAGATCCTGCACTTGATGCTGGACCTCAAGCGCCGCGTCGGCGCGGCGATCGTTCTGATCACCCACGATCTCGGCGTGGTCGCCGAAATCGCCGAGCGCGTCATGGTCATGTATGCCGGCCGCAAGGTCGAGGAGGCGCCGGTGGCCGAGCTGTTCCGCTCTCCCCGTCATCCCTATACGCAGGGCCTGCTCGGCGCGGTGCCCAAGCTCGGCTCCTCCCTTACCGGCGCGGCGCGGCGCCTCGCCGAGATCCCCGGGCAAGTGCCCAGCCTCAAGAAGCAGATCGAGGGCTGCGTCTTTGCCGGACGGTGTTCGCTCGCTACCGATCTCTGTCGAGAGGTCGCGCCGGGTCTCGAAGAGAAAGGTCCCCGCCACATCGCCGCCTGCCATTACGCGCCCAAGGAGGCGGCCGCGGCATGAGTGCCCCGCTGCTCCAGGTCAACGACCTCAAGAAGCATTTTCCGGTCCGCGGCGGCCTCTTCAGCCGCAAGGCCTGGGTCTATGCCGTGGACGGCGTGTCCTTCGAGGTCGAGCGTGGCGAGACCCTGTCTCTCGTAGGTGAGTCCGGCTGCGGCAAGTCAACGGTCGGCCGAGCCATCCTGCGACTGTTCGACATCACCGCCGGCCAGGTGGTGCTGGATGGCCAGCGTATCGACGGTCTTTCGCCCGAAGCGCTGCGCAGCATGCGCCGCCGCGTGCAGGTTGTATTCCAGGATCCGTTCTCNAGNCTCAATCCNNGGATGCGCGTGCGCGATATCCTGGCCGAGCCAATCCGCAATTTCGGCCTCGCCAAGTCTTCCGCCGAACTCGAGGCGCGGGTTGTAGCACTGATGGACACCGTGCGCCTGCCGCGCGACGCGCTGAACCGCCGGCCTCACGAATTCTCAGGCGGTCAGCGCCAGCGCATCGGCATCGCCCGGGCACTGGCAGCGGAACCCGAACTGATCGTCTGCGACGAGGCGGTCTCGGCTCTCGACGTCTCAGTCAAGGCGCAGATCGTCAACCTGCTGCAGGATCTGCAGCAGGAGTTCGGTCTCGCGCTGCTCTTCATCAGCCACGATCTGGCGATCGTCGAGCACATGACGCACCGCGTCGCAGTCATGTATCTCGGCAAGATAGTCGAGATGGCGCCCAGGCAGCAAATCTTCACCGCGCCGAAGCATCCCTACACCAAGGCCCTGCTCTCGGCGGTGCCGGTACCGGAGCCCGGGGCCGCCCGCACTCCGATGATCCTGAAGGGCGACGTGCCGAGCCCGATCAATCCACCCAGCGGATGCCGCTTCCACACCCGCTGTCCATTCGTGTTCGATCGCTGCCGGACGGAGGAGCCGGAGCTTCGGTCGACCGGAGGCGGTCAGTGGGTGGCGTGTCATCTCAACGCACTGCCGGACCAGCCGGGACCCGTTCGGTGATCCACGTCAGGCGCCGCCGATATCGACACCGGTCGAATGAGGATTGCATAAATGCGATTGGATAACTGGCGGCGCAGCACGATGCTCGCAACGCGGAAGGAGCTGGGAGGCCGCGTCGTCAGCCTACGACGACTTCACTGATCTGGATGACCGGAGTCTGGTCGGTATAGTTTGGGATGTCCGCCATGATCTCCTTGGCGTGAGGCCCGAAACCAGCCTGAAATGCCTCGATCGAGTCGCAGAAGATGTGACACATTCCGACATAGGTCGCGGGAGCGCCGGGTGCTCCGCCCGCAATGCCCTTGTCAACAGTATAGTACTTGCAAGCATCACCCATGCGAGCTTTCACGAGTGGCATATGCTTGTCTCGGTAGTACTCGTGGTCGAATCGCGCGCCAAGCGTATTGGAATACATAACGCTTACCTTGATCATGGCGTGCTCCCTAATCTGATATTCGCCGGTTGACCTCCGGCGCTGATCCAAAGTCTGCGTCAGTTTTGCGGATCCCGCAACTCCGAAAAGCGACTCCGTCCGGGTTGAATTCGGCTGCCGCCGCCAGTGCGATTCTCATTCGCCCCGCTTGCTCCAGATCGTCGGAAAGCACAGCGCAAGAAGCTGGTTCAGACTAGGATTCCAGGCACGGCGTCAAGACGGTGGTCACAACCGACGGCTACAACATGGATCTTCTCGGGGAATTCGGCGCGGCTTCGATGATCTCGAAAATTGCGTCCGGTCGCGCGGATGTTGCAAGCGCGCCTGACCTGATCGAGTCGGTCACCGCAACTGCAGCCGCGCTCATCAAGCGGCAGAATCTTGGGACGAGCGCGCCGGCACAAGCGCCGACCTCACCGTCGTTCGACTTGACACACCGAACGGGCGTGATCGGCGTGATATCTCCTTTCGATGGAGCAAAATGTGGCGATGTGCTAGCGCGCTTCGAGCGCCATCATTGCTGGGCCAGAGGTCGCGAGTTGGTAGAAGTTGCGCCGCATAGGTGCCCAGCAAAATAGCTGGGCGCATCGCCGCGTGCGTAGTCACTGGCATGGAAATTGCTGCAACGTAGGTTCAGTTGGCTCAGCCAGCGGCGCGGAGATATGGCAATGCTTCAGGGAGCCGAAGTGCGGCTTGCCGTCGATATCGGCGGCACCTTCACGGACATCGTGTTGGACGTGGGCCAGGATCGCAGGACGCGCAAGTTGCTGACGACGCCGGTGCGACCGGAGCAAGCGGTGCTGGACGGGATGCGTCTCATTCTGGCCGACGCGCGCGCGCACATCTGCGATATCGACGTCTTCATTCACGGCACGACGCTCGCGACCAACGCCATCATAGAACGCCGCGGCGCGAAGACGGCGCTTATCGCGACGCAAGGTTTCCGCGACGTGCTCGATATCGGTACTGAGAGCCGCTACGATCAATACGACCTTGCGATCGAAAAGCCGAAGCCGTTGGCGCCGCGCTCGCTGCGCTTCACCGTCCCTGAGCGCATCGATGCGCATGGTGCGGTGCGGCTGCCGCTCGATGAAGCCGCCGTGCGCGCACTCGCGCCCGACCTGCGCGCGCATAACGTGGAGAGCGTCGCCTTCGCGTTCCTCCACTCCTATGCCAATCCCGAGCATGAACAGCGCGCCGCCGCGATCTTGAAAGAGGAATTGCCGGCCATATGGGTGACGCTGTCGTCGGCGGTGTGTCCTGAAATTCGCGAATATGAACGGACCTCAACAGCCGTCGCCAACGCCTATGTGCAGCCTCTCATCGACGGCTATCTCGCACGCATGGCCGAGGCGCTGCAGGTCGAGCAGTTCCGCGGCGCCATCTATCTCGTGACCTCGGGCGGCGGCGTCACGTCGATCGAGACGGCGCAGCGCTTTCCGGTGCGCCTTGTCGAATCGGGCCCGGCGGGCGGCGCGATTTTCGCGGCGCAGATCGCGGCTCGTCTCGGCGAGACCAAGGTGCTGTCCTTCGATATGGGCGGCACCACCGCGAAGATTTGCCTGATCGAGAAATATCAGCCGGAGACGTCGCGCGTGTTCGAGGTTGATCGCGCCGCACGCTTCCTGAAAGGTTCGGGCCTGCCGGTGCGAATCCCCGTCATCGAAATGGTTGAGATCGGCGCCGGCGGCGGCTCGATCGCTCGGGTCGACGCCTTGAAGCGCGTCACCGTAGGGCCCGAGAGTGCATCGTCCGAGCCTGGACCTGCTTGCTACGGCCGCGGTGGTCAACGCCCCGCCGTGACCGATGCGGATGTCGCGCTCGGCAAGATCGATCCCGATGCATTTGCTGGGGGAACGCTCAAGCTCAGCCTCGAATTGTCGAAACAGGCCTTGTTGCGCGACATCGGTGAGCCGCTGGGATTGTCGGCGGAAACCGCGGCCTATGCCGTGCATGAGGTCGTGTGCGAGAACATGGCGAGCGCAGCCCGCGTGCATGCGGTCGAGCGCGGTGCCGCCGTTGGCCAGTACACGTTGATCGCCTTCGGTGGCGCTGCGCCGCTGCATGCGGCTCGCGTCGCCGAGAAGATCGGCGTCTCGCGCGTGATCGTGCCGTCGAACGCCGGCGTCGGCTCGGCCGTCGGATTTCTTGCCGCACCCATTGCCTATGAGCTGGTGCGCAGCCGTCATGTCAGGCTCGATGCTTTCGATGTCGCGGCGGTGTCTGATCTGCTGCATGACATGGCAACGGAGGCGCGCGCCCTGGTGGAGCCCGGCGCCGCCGGCGCTCCGGTACGCGAACGGCGCGCGGCCTTCATGCGCTATGTCGGACAAGGCCACGAGATTGCGGTCGAGTTGCCGAACCGGCGGCTGACAGAGGCGGATCTCGCAGGCCTGCGCCGGGCTTTCGAGACGAATTATACCGCCTTGTTCGAGCGGCCGATTCCGGGCGCCGCGATTGAGGTGTTGAGCTGGTCGGTGCTCTCGACCACCGAGCCGCGCAATCCGCCGCGCGTCGCTGCGGTGCCGCGCAAGCCGGCCGGGAAAGCCGCCGGCAGCCGCAAGTTTTTCGACGGACGCGCGGGGCGGGTCGTCGAGATCCCCCTGTATCGCCGCGACCAGATGACGCCGGGGGCGACCATCGCGGGACCGGCCGTGATCGCGGAAGATGAAACCTCGACATTCGTCTCGACGAACTTCGAGGCCCATATCGACGGTGCCGGCAGCATCGTCATGGAACGGAAGGCGGCGTGACCGTGAGCGACACAAGCAACGCGAGCCTGATCGATCTGCAGATCATGTGGAATCGGCTGATCTCCGTGGTCGAGGAGCAGGCGCAGGTTCTCCTGCGCACGGCCTTCAGCCCGATCGTGCGCGAGTGCGGCGATCTCTCGGCCGGCGTGTTCGACCTGAAGGGTCGTATGCTGGCGCAGGCCGTGACCGGCACGCCAGGGCACGTCAATTCCATGGCCGAGTCGGTCAAGCATTTCATCGCGCATTTCCCGATCGAGACGATGAAGCAGGGTGACGCCTACATTACGAACGATCCCTGGATGGGGACCGGCCATCTCAATGACTTCGTTGTGACCACGCCCTGTTTCAAGGACGGCAGGCTAGTCGCGTTGTTTTCCTGCACGAGCCATCTGATGGATATCGGCGGCATCGGTTTCGGGCCGGACGCCACCGACGTCTTCATGGAGGGGCTCTACATCCCCATGCTGAAGCTGATCGATCGCGGCGTCGTCAACGAAACCTTGATGGCGATGATCCGCAGCAACACGCGGTTGCCGATCGACACCGAAGGCGACACCTATTCGCTGGCGGGCTGCAACGATGTCGGCTGTCAGCGCCTTGTCGAGATGATGCGCGAATTCGGCATCGATTCGCTCGATCAGCTTGGGGATCACATCTGCGACCGTTCGCGCGAAGCGGCGCTCGCCGAGATCGCCAAGCTGCCGAAGGGCGTCTGGCGCAACAGCATGATCGTCGACGGTTATGACGAGCCGGTCACGCTCGCGGCGACGCTGACGATCTCGGACGAGGGCATTCACGTCGACTATGGCGGCACATCGCTTGCCTCGAAGTTCGGCATCAATGTGCCGCTCTCCTACACCACGGCTTATACCGTGTTCGGCCTTGGCTGCGTGGTCGCATCGCAAATCCCGAACAATGCAGGTTCGCTGCTGCCGCTGACGGTCGCGGCATCCGCGGGCTCGATCCTCAATGCGCCGAAGCCGGCGCCGGTGGCGTCGCGCCATGTCATCGGCCAGATGCTGCCAGACGTGGTGTTCGGTTGCCTGCGTCAGATCATTCCGGAGCGGGTGCCGGCCGAAGGCACATCCTGCCTGTGGAATCTCAACGTGCGTGGACAAACGCGCGATGGTGCCGGCGGCAATTACGGATTCTCCATGGCGGTGACGAGCAACGGCGGCACCGGCGCGCGCTTTGCCAAGGATGGGCTTTCCGCGACGGCTTATCCCAGCGGGGTGCGTGGCACGCCGGTCGAGATTGCGGAGACGCAGACGCCGTTGATCTTCTGGCGCAAGGAGCTGCGTCCGGATTCGGGCGGCGCCGGTCGCACACGCGGCGGCCTCGGCCAGATCATCGAAGTCGGCAGTGGCGTTGATGCACCGTTCGACATTCTGGCGGCCTTCGACCGCATCGATCATCCGCCCCGCGGACGTGATGGCGGCCATGACGGAGAGCCCGGCTATGTCGGACTGAAGTCGGGACAGAAGCTGCGCGGCAAGGGTTTTCAGACGGTGCCGCCGGACGATCGGCTTGTGGTGATGACGCCCGGGGGCGCCGGGATCGGCGACCCAAGGGAGCGCGCGCCGCAGAATGTGCGCGACGACGTCGACGGCGGTCTGGTGTCAAGCGAGCGTGCTGTTGCGGTTTACGGTTTTGCGGGCTGATTGGCGCGGCGGTGCCGTTGCGCTTCGATTTCAACAAACCGGAGAGGGTGTATGATTACGCGACGGACTTTCACGACAGGTGCGGCAACGATGCTTGCCGCCGGCCGTATCTCGACGCGCGCCACGGCGGCGACGGCGAGCTGGGACATGTCGACGGTATGGCCCGACGGCAATTTCCATACCCAGAACGCCATGGCCTTCGCCGAGGAAGTCAAGAAGCAGACCGGTGGTGCCGTCAACATCACGGTGAAGGCCGGCGGCCAGTTGGGCTTCAAGGGACCTGAACATCTGCGCGCCGTGCGCGATGGTCTGGTTCCGCTCGCCGACGTGCTCAATATTCAGCAGGTCGGCGATGAGCCCTTCATGGGTGTCGAAAGCATTCCGTTTCTCGCCGGCTCCATGGATGAATTGAAGATCTTGCACAAATATGTGCGGCCCGAATACGACAAGATCGTCGCGCGCAACAATCAGAAGATCCTCTATGTCGTGCCCTGGCCGACGCAATACCTTCACCTCAAGGTAAAAGTCTCGACCTTCGATGGGTTGAAAAACATCAAGATCCGCGTGCCCGACAAAAACGCGGTCGACATGCTGAACGAGGTCGGCATGGCGCCAGTCATGATTCCCTGGGGCGAGACGATTCCGGCGCTAGCGTCCGGCGCGGTGGCCGGTGTTTCGACCTCGGCGGTGTCCGGCGTCGACGGCAAGTTCTGGGAGTTCCTGAAATACATCTATCCGACGAACCATGTCTGGTCGTCGCAGATGCTGACCGTCAATCTCGATTCCTGGAAGGCCTTGAGTGCGGATCAGCAGAAGCTGGTCGCAGATGTCGCCGCGAAGATGGAGCCGGAATTCTGGGCGAACTCGCTCAAAGCCGACATCGACAGCCTCAACCGCCTCAAGGAGGGCGGCATGGAGGTGGTGCCGGTGCCGGACGCGATGATGACGGAGATCCGAACCAGGACCGCACCGCTGCTCGAAGCCTTCCTCAAGCGCGTACCGGTGGCGGACAAGCCGGTGAGGGCCTATCTCGCCGAAATGAAGCGCTAGACAGGAGCCTGGCCATGGCGACCGTGCTGCCTGCTGCACCGGAAAGCCTCAACGCGGCGGCGCCTGCGCCGCTGCGCATCCTGCTCGACGTGATCGATCGTCTCGGCCGGTTCGACGGCTGGATCGGCGGAGGTTGCCTGCTGACGCTGACGCTGCTCATGCTCGCCGAAGTGACGACGCGCTTCCTGTCGAATTTCCTGCCGTTCTTTCCCCCGACCATCTCGATCGCCTGGGAATATTCCTCCTATCTGATGGCGGCCTCCTTCACCTTCGGCGCCGCCATGACGCTGCGTGTCGGCGGCCATATCCGCGTCGTGCTGCTGCTGAAGAGCGCACCGTCGCCGGTGCGGCGCGCGCTCGAGATCCTCTCGGCGTTCGCGGGTTTTGTCTTCATGGCGTTTCTGACCTCCGCGATGGTCAAGTTCGCCTGGGGTGCCTTCACGCGCGGGCAGCTGTCGACGTCGAGCGACACGCCGCTGTGGTTTCCGCAGGCCGTCGTCACCTTCGGGATGCTGCTGCTTACGCTCCAATTCCTGGCGCGCGCGATCCAGGCGGCGCTCGGGCTGCCGCTCGAAGACCATCGCATGAAGGCCTCGCCTGTCGAATGACCACGCGTACAACGAGCGCTGCCATCCCTGCAGCCGGACACCACATCCTATGACCATCGAGGTCGTCAGCCTGTTCGTCATCCTGTTCGCATTGTTGGCGGGGGGCCTCTGGATCGGGCTGACCCTCGCCCTCACCGCGACCTTGCTGCTCGCGATGTTCCGGTCGATCCCGCTCGACAAGCTGCTTGCGCAATACGCCTGGAATATCCTGACCACGCAGGAGCTCTTGGCGCTGCCGCTGTTCATCCTGATGGGCGAACTGTTGTTCCGCACCCGTCTGTCGCGGTCGCTGTTTCAAGGGCTGGCGCCGTGGGCCGGACTGCTGCCGGGACGTCTGCTGCATGTGAACGTGATCGGCTGCACGATCTTCGCGGCGATCTCGGGCTCGTCGGCTGCGACGACGCAGGTGATCGGCCGCATGTCGCTCAACGAACTACTGCGTCGGGGTTATTCCAGGGATATCGCGATCGGCTCGCTCGCCGGGGCTGGCACGCTCGGTTTTCTGATTCCGCCGTCGAACATCATGATCATCTANGGCGTGCTCGGCGACGTTTCGATCCTGAAGCTGTTCACCGCCGGAGTCCTGCCGGGCCTGCTGTTGGCGGGGTCNTTCATGGCCTGGGTGATGCTGCACACGACCTTGGACAAGACGCTGGTGCCGGAGGCCGAGGCGAAGCTTGCGCTGGTCCCCTGGCGCGAACGCTTCGCCGCCCTCAAAGATCTTGCGCCGGCGCTATTTCTGATCGCCTGCGTCCTGGGCTCGATGTATGGCGGCCTCGCGACGCCATCGGAGGCGGCGGCCGTCGGCGTGCTCGGCGCGGCGCTCGTCGCCTGGGGGCAAGGATCGCTGACGCGGCAGGTGATGCGCGACGTGATGATCGGATCGGTGGTCACGTGCTCGATGATCGCGCTGATCGTGCTCGGCGCGTCGATCCTCGGCAACGCCGCGGCGTTTCTCGGCATTCCGCAATCGGTGGCCGCGTTCGTGAAAGGCCTCGGCCTGTCACCCTTCATGCTGATCGTCGTGCTGATCGGCTTCTATCTTGTGCTCGGCTGTTTCCTCGATGGCTTCTCGATGATCGTGATGACGTTGCCGATTGTGCTGCCGATCGTGAAGGCCGCGGGGTTCGACGACATCTGGTTCGGAATCTTCCTCGTGCTCGCGGTCGAGATGGCGCAGATCACGCCGCCTGTCGGATTCAATCTGTTCGTCATCCAGGGCCTGACAGATGACGGGCTCGGCTATATCGCGCGCGTGACGTTGCCCTACCTGATCATCATGGTCGGCTTCGTGCTGCTGCTGACGCTTTATCCGAACATCGTTACGATCTTGCCCAAACTGCTCTACGGATAAACCGGCCTGTGGTTCATGAGGCGCGGCGAGGGGCCTGACGCGTAAGCGCCTCCAGGGAGAAGACGTGCAAAACTGGGTCGAGCAGGCAATATGGTGGCAGGTCTATCCGCTCGGCTTCGTCGGAGCCGAGCGCGAGGCTTCCGCTTGCGCTGTCGTTACGCATCGTCTCGATCATCTTGTCGCGTGGCTGGATTATGCCGTGAATCTGGGCGTGTCCGGCGTCCTGCTCGGGCCGATCTTCGCCTCATCCACGCATGGCTACGACACGATCGATCACTTTCAAATCGACCAACGGCTTGGCGACGATGCGGATTTCGACAAATTCATCGATGCGGCGCGTCGCCGCGGCTTGCGCGTCGTTCTCGACGGCGTGTTTAATCATGTTGGTCGCGAATATCCGGCTTTCCAGCGGGCGGTCGCAGCTGGTCCGCATTCGCCGGAAGCCTCGTGGTTTCGCCTGGCCTGGCTGGCGGACGCGGCTTTGGGCGCAGAGCCCGATTATGCGACGTTCGAAGGCCATCGTCAGCTTGTTGCTCTCAACCATGAAGAGCCAGCCGTCTTCGATTATATCGCGCGCGCAATGACCTACTGGCTCGAGCGTGGCGCCGACGGCTGGCGGCTCGATGCGGCCTATGCCGTTCCAGGACGATTCTGGACGCGCGTCTTGTCCGCGGTTCGCGCTCGGCATCCGGACGCCTACATCCTCGGCGAGGTGATCCACGGCGACTACGTCGGCTTTGTTCGCGAGACCGGCGTCGACGCGGTCACGCAGTACGAATTGTGGAAGGCGATCTGGAGCGCACTGAACGATCGCAACTTCTTCGAGCTCGCCTGGGCGCTGGATCGGCACAATGCGATGCTCGATTCGTTTGTGCCGCAGACATTTATCGGCAATCACGATGTCACGCGTATCGCGAGTCAGCTTCTGGATGAGCGGCATCTTGCCCACGCGCTGGTCATCCTGATGACTTGCAGCGGTGCGCCGTCGATCTATGCCGGCGACGAACAAGCCTTCCGGGGGATCAAGGAGCGCCGTGCCGGCGGCGACGATGCGATCCGTCCCGCGTTTCCCGCGACGCCAGCGGATCTGGCGCCGTTCGGCTGGCCGACCTACCGGCTTCATCAAGATCTGATCGGGTTGCGGCGACGGCATCCCTGGCTCCACAAAGCGCGCAGCCGCGTGACTGAGCTTCGCAATACCGATCTCACGTTCGAAGCGTTCCATGAGGAGAATCGGTTATGGGTTGCGCTGAATCTGGCCGACGCCCCGGTCGTGCGCGCGATCCCTGCTGCCGCCGACAAGCTGGCCGGAGACCTCGCGGTTCGCCGAAATGGAGCAACGACCGAGATTACGCTGCCGCCCCATGGCTGGGGGATCCTTGCGAAGCAGTCAGAATAGGAGACCCGAAGCATGGTCCGCCTGTCTTCGATCTGTTTGACGCGCTGGAACTGCAGCAAGGCTGTCGTTGGCCACCATACCGTAGTGTCGCTCTGGTCTTCAGCTTTTAGACTATCGCTACGCCATCTCGGCCAGCATGACATGCAGAACCGTCTTACAGACCTTCGCTGGACCGAATTGACTTCGCGGCAATCAGAATTCTAATAGTGAAATCAAATACGGAATGGACTGCGGAGGCGCAGCGCTCGAACTGCTCCTTTTTTGTTCAACGCAGCGTCAAATCAAGGCAGCCAGAAAGTTCGCTATGCGAGTCATCAACGTCGCAGCCGCTCAGATGGGACCGATCCAGCGTGCCGACAGCCGGGAAGTCGTCGTTAAGCGCATGCTCGCTCTGATGGACGAGGCCAAGGCCGGCGGCGCAGACCTCATCGTTTATCCGGAGCTGGCACTCACCACATTTTTTCCGCGCTGGTATATGGAAGCTCAAGCCGAGGTCGATACCTGGTTTGAGCGCGAGATGCCGAACGCAGCGACAAGGCCGCTGTTCGCGCGCGCTGCGGAATATCAGATGGCGATGAGCTTCGGCTATGCCGAGCTGACGCCGGACGGACATCATTTCAATACCTGCATCCTCACTGACAAGTCGGCGAAAATCGTTGGCAAGTATCGCAAGGTTCATCTGCCGGGCCATTCGGAATTCGACACCGAGCGCGCCTTCCAGCACCTTGAAAAACGCTATTTCGAACCGGGCGATATCGGCTTCGAGGTGTGGCGGGCGATGGGTGGCATCATTGGCATGGCGATCTGCAACGACCGGCGCTGGCCGGAGACCTATCGCGTTATGGGCCTGCAAGGCGTGGAGATGGTCGTGCTCGGCTACAACACGCCTGCGGTCAACGCCCAGAAAAGCGAGGAAGGTCCCGAGAAGCGGCTGTTCCACAATCGTCTGTCAGTGCAGTCTGGCGCGTATCAGAACGCGACGTGGATCGTGGCTGTCGCCAAGGCCGGCGTCGAGGACGGCTTCCCGCTCATTGGAGGCAGTCTGATCGTCGACCCCAACGGCGAGATCGTCGTGGAGGCCAGCACTGAGGGTGACGAGCTTCTGCTCCATCCTTGCGATCTCGACGCGACCATCTTCGGCAAGAACACCATCTTCGACTTCGCCCGTCACCGTCGTATCGAGCATTACGGCCTGATTACCAGCCGCGTCGGTGCGGTGCCGCCGCCGAAGACGTGAGACTTAGGCGAAGCGCCATTCGACGAAACGCCCACAGGTACTCACGCGATGTCCGGAATTTCGTTCCAAGAACTTAGCCCGCACGACCGCTATAAGCTGCTCTGCGGGGTTGTGGTGCCGCGCCCGATTGCTCTGGTGACGACGCTTGACGAAAACGGCGCCGTCAACGCCGCTCCGTTCAGCTTCTTCAACGTCTTCTCCGAAGATCCGCCGCTGGTTGTGCTCGGGCTGCAGCGCAAGACCGACCTCAGGCGCAAAGACACCACCCGCAACATCCACCGCGACGGCGAGTTCGTCGTGCATATGGTGGACGAGGCGCTCGCGGCGACGATGAATGATTGCGCGGTCGATTTCCCCGCTGGCTCAAGCGAGGTGATTGCCGCGGGGCTTGCGACCTTGCCGTCGGTAGACGTCAGGGTGCCACGTCTTGCTGCGGCGCCCTTCGCGCTCGAATGCAAGCGCCAGGTCGCGCTTTCTTTCTCGCCGGGGCGCGAATTGCTGGTCGGCGAAGTGTTGCGACTGCATGCGCGCGAGGGTCTGGTCGATGCGGCCAACATGCATGTCGATCTCGCGGCGTACCGGCCGATCGGCCGCATGTTCGGCAATTTGTACACCTATCAGCGCGACAGATTCGCGATGGACCGCGAGAGCTATGCGCAATGGAGCGCTCGCGCGCGTAGCGGCAATGGAGTATCTGAACCGCTCAAGGATCCCTAGTGACGCGAAAACTGCACCGCACCCAAAGCCATGGCCACGGCAGCCTGCGTTGGATCGATCACCGGAATGCCGAGCGCGTCCTCCAGCGGCCGGCGCAGGCGCGCCATGCCGGCGCAGCCCATGACGATCGCGCCGGCCCCGTCCTCGTCCTTCAGCGCGCGCCCGACCTCGATCATCTTCGCCAGCGTTCCGTCGCCCGACGCCGTTTCAGCCACGCTCATGTTGAGGGGGCGCTCGCCCGCCAGCCGGTCCATCAGTCCCATCTGGCGGAGATAACGGATGTGCCGGCGGATCGAGCGTTGCGCAATCGCAATCACGCCGAAGGTTTCCGCGCGCGTCATCGCCGTCAACACGCCGCACTCCGCTATGCCGAATACCGGTCGATCCGTCCCTTCGCGGCAGACATGCAGACCTGGATCGCTGTAGCAGGCGATCACGAAGGCGGCCGAGCCGTTGTCGCTCTCGACCAGCCGGCGCAGCGGCATCGTAACGCTGTCGACGTCGGCTTGGCTTTCCACGCCGAAAGGTCCCTCATCCAGCGTCGCACAGACGATCTCCGGCCCGTCCGCGAAATCGAGCGGCTGCAAGGCCATCTCAAGTCCCTTGGTGACGATGACGTTCGAATTTGGATTGATGACGAGGATGCGCGGGCGGGGCATGATTTCTTCCTTGCAGCTGACATAGTTTCGAACGTCAATTCCGCGCCGTCCAGCGATTTCTCGTTCTTCCCATTTCAGCCCATACCTTCACGATTGCCGAACGGCGGCATAACAATCCGGAGCCCGTCATGACCGAACCCGCTTACGACATCGTGATCCGCAACGGACGCGTCGCAACCGTCAGCGATGTATTCGAGGCCGACGTCGCCATAGCAGGCGAGACCGTCGCCGCGATCGGCCGCGGCCTGCCGGCCGGCAGGCGCGAGATCGACGCGCGCGGCA
>JGI12053J15887_10000676_pt1 | contig 14374 bp, 10 predicted proteins | sample MedBloCAOM1_O3_FD_15887 | JGI IMG/M metagenome (IMG submission 15887)
TGCGCTCCCCAGAGCTTATCGGCGGGAACGTTGACCTCGCCGAGGCTGTCCATCTCTTTACGAAAGCCGCTAGTCATATTGACTACCTCNCTTAAAAGTCGTGTTAAAACGCGCCCCATAACAGGATGCTGGATGCCTTCACCCTCGAAAGTTTGTTGTCGAGAGAGAGAGAATAGAAACGGGACAGGGGAGGGCCATTAAATTGACGTTAAGTTAGCCTTTAGAATGTTGGCGCGCATGGAATGGATTATGCGAGCCAGCAGTTCAACCGCGGTTCGAGAACCTTATCGGACAGCGATGTGTATGTTCGCGGCATGGGCTCTCAAAAGAAATACGTTTGCGTCATCGAACGATCGAATGCGTGAAACAAAAGCATCGCGCTTTCGCTAAAATGCGGTCGCGTAGCCGAGACGAACAACGTCGGCGATCAGGTAATGGCTCGTTGGGAGTGAGTGCCACCCGTTGTTTTGGATGGCGCGCATCCTGGCTCGCATCCGGGCTTCCCACGACGCACGGTTGCTTTACGTTGCTCTCACTGCTGCTGTTCGATGCGCGCCTTAAGCGCCGGGTATAATCGACCCGCATTGCCGTACGACAGGCTTTGCAAATCGGCTTCGTTGAATGCTGGGTAACGTGTGATGTCGGCGATGGCCGGCGCAAAGGTCGATTCCGGCATAAGTGGGAAATCAAGCCCCATCAACAAATGCGATACCGGCACAAGTTTGAGAATGGCGTCGAGTTGGGCGTCGGAGGTCGCTGCGGTCAAGTCGTAGTAGAATGAAGCGATGCCTTCCCGGACCTCCTTCGGGGAAAGCTCCAGCCGTCCGGGCCCCACGCCGAAAGCGTGCTCAAGCGTTTGGATCCGGTTGACTAGGTATGGGATGGTGCCACCGCCATGGGTTGAGATGATCTTGATGTTTGAGAACCGCTTTTTAGCGCCAGTGGCGACCATGTTGGTAATCATGCGAGTGGTATCGAACATGAATTCGAGAACGGACGGGTTCAACCCGTTGAGCACCGTCAGAGAGGCCTTTGTGAAGGTAGGATGGACGAACAGGGTCGCTTCGCGCCGGCTCAATTCCTCGAACCATGGATCGAATTGCGGCTCGCCGAGATAGACATCGTTGACACTCGTTGAAGTGCTGACCCCGTCCAACTTCAATGTGTCGAGCGCATATGCGATTTCGGCCAAGGCACCGTCTGCATCCTGACCGGGCAACGTTGCGACCGCCCCAAACCGGCTGGGGTGTCTGGAAACGATGTCCGCCAGTGTTTCGTTGACGCACCTGGCGGTATCGCGTGCCTGCTGTCCCGTCGCATGGTTGGCCGAGTCCGGGTCGGACAGGACGCACGCCGAGATGTCATGTTCGTCCATATACGAGAGTGCACTTTCGACAGACCAATCGGGCTGTTTATGCCCTTCTCCCACCGGCGCACCTTGTCCGAAAGGCAGGATAGGATGTGAATGAACGTCGACAAGTTTAGCCAGACCAGCCATTGTGGTCACTCCTGATCGTAAGCGCGTCATGCCGGGTCGTGATGGGACAACGTAGAGCGGTGATCGCCAAGCGCAATTAAGTTGGCTTTGCGGACTTCCGAGTGGGATCCTTGACCACGCTTCTCCGAACTATCGCACAAGGGCCTGCTGGTCCCGAGAGGCCCGGTGGCGAGCCCGGGCCGACTGCGCCGGCAACGCCTTCGCATAGCCACGCCGCACGGCGTGCGGCCTGCGTCGCGCCAAGGCGCGGGCCAGGAAGGGGCGCAGGAGGCCATTAACTCGGCTTTTAAGATAATTGAGTTCGAGTTGAATCGGCATCGGTCAGAACCTTGCGAGATGGAGACGCACTTAGAACGAATCCTGCGCCGCGGACATTGCGAATCATGGGGTCTTCATTTGGCCCGTCGACCTTGCGACGCAGTTTACCGATACAGACATCGACAGCGTTTGTTTCGGGAACGAATTTGTAGTGCCAAACCTCTTGTAAGAAGGTTGCGCGCGTCAGCAGTTGGTCGCTCCGTCGCATCATGTACTTGAGCAACTGGAACTCGCGGGGCGTTAGATCGATCGGCCGCTCGCCACGCTTCGCAGTTCGATCGATGAGATGGAGCTGCAGTGATCCTACGCACAGCACCGTTTCCTTCAATTGGCCGTGCGGCCAGACCAAAGGATCTCTGCTCGATATCAGTTCAACTATCGCGATTGGCTGTTTCGAGGGTGTGCCCCTTTGCGGGTGCGATCCACGGATCCGATCAGCCATCTTCTCAAGTGCGATCGAGAGCAGCGAATGAATGCCGGTATCGTTAGAGACAAAACCACTATCGTTGGATTGCATTTCTGCGGGTAGATCTTTGACGAAGAAACGAAACAGAATTGGCAAGCTGTCGATGTCGGCCAGAAATTCCGCTGTTTCATTACGCAAAGTCCGCGGAAACTGCGTGCTCGGAGCTGAGTTCTGTCCAAGCCTGGTTGGCGGAGACACGATTGAGGCTGACCTTAGTTCTGAAGGGCTTGGGTCAGCGGGCGTGAATTCGCGGGAGCCTTTTTTAGAATTGGCCATGCTCGGCTCTCCTCAATTCATTGACTCCTGGCGCGCTGTTTTGAGACCCCCGATCGCTCCATGTTCGAAGAAGATCGCCTAGGCGGGCGTTGCGCGGGCGAGTTTCGGGGGACGACGTAGCGCTTGTAGACAACTTGTGACGATGTACGGCCGCTAAGTCCTGCATGAAGAGACCTCGTCCAATCCACCTGTGTCGCCCTCACCGATAGACTAGTGGAACTGAGGTTGGCCGCTCTATCGCGCTAGGGGTAGTTCACAACATAACAAGAGATGGGAAATACATACTCAGGTATCATGAGATGTGATAGTGTCCGTCCCATCTCGACTTGGTCCGGGCTGATCCCCTACAGAAGCAGGTACGTTAACTTGCGGACGTCTCGATCGATGCCTATAGGGTCTAGATTGTGGTCCAGTACCGTGCAAGGCACGACGCCGCCAGCAGCGCGGTAGTTCTCGATCCTTCCGACACAAAATGCGGGGGGAATTGGCATCAGGTGATGCAACGTGTCGTTGCCGTTTTCGTTCGCCCCAAGTCTCTCGTTCCCCGAGACGTCGTCCTGGCGCCCTAGCCAACCAACCAATGCCGCGCGTTTTCCGATCGGGTCTGACGGATTACGAACATCGCGCCTGGTGGCAAACGCGGCAATCGTCCGTTTCGCACGACAGCTGCTTGACGAACAGCCCTCCATTGTCGCAGAATTTTGTGGCAGAAGTCGCGGCGCGGTCCGGGCGGGAAGGGGCAAGGTTCTCTTCTAGTGCTGCTTTAAGCCTTGGTGCTTCTTTAAAGAATTACAGCGCCGCGCATATCACCGAGTGATCATGAATTCGCTGGCTTATCGCATTAAGGCACGCGTCACCGTCCGGCGCCCACGCGGGCCGTTAATCTCATCTCGCGCGCTCGAGCGCCGACAGGTGTTGCCTGGAAGGCGCAGTCGGGGCTCCGGCTTTGTCCTGTTAGGTACGCACCAGCATCTTGAGAGACTGGGTTCCGTCAAACCCCGCGAGATTGGAAGTGGCTCGTCGACTTGCCGCCCGATCATGATAGCACGCATTAAACGGACGACTGTTCCTCGCCGCCGTGCCGCTTTGGTCGGGACGCTTCACGTCGTTGCGTGCGAGGTCGCGTCATGACCCGCCGCAAGTCTCTATCCACGCGACAGGGTTCCTCAAAGGAGTCGATCGTCTATATCGTCGATGACGATCCAATCGTGCGGGGAGCGATCAGCTCCCTTCTCATGTCGGTCGGCCAGCAAGTCCAGCTGTTTGAATCCGCAACGGATTTGCTACAATCCAGTCTCCCGGCGATTCCCAGCTGCATGGTGCTGGATATCAGGTTGCCGGGGTTGAGCGGCTTGGATCTCCAAGCCCTGCTCGCCAATGTTGGCCTTCCGATACCCATCATTTTCATCACAGGACATGGCGATATCCCGATGTCGGTGAAAGCCATGAAGGCGGGAGCCATTGATTTTCTGACAAAGCCATTTCGCGATCAGGATCTACTGGACGCCGTGACGGGCGCACTCGAGCGTGATCGAGAGAGACGCAAAGATGAAGAGGATGCCCGGGACCTCCGCGCCAAATATTCGACTTTGACCACCCGGGAACAGCAAATCATGGCTTTGGTGAGCGACGGGCTCATGAACAAGCAGGTCGCCAGTAGATTGGAAATCAGCCAATTCACGGCCAAAATCCACCGCGGTAGAGTCATGAGAAAGTTGGGCGCAAAGTCCCTGGCGGACCTGGTGGTCATGGCCGAAGCCTTGGGGGTGCGCGGCAAACTGCCTCATGAGCCCTGAGGTCGGAGATATAGCACCTTTGGATGATATCGGCAGACCGTCGCCAAGTGGCATTGTCTCTACTTCCACGTGTGGCCCTTCCATCCAAGCGAACGGACTGGTCGATTGAACAAAACTCCGTTGATCTCGATCGTGGATGACGACCGTGTTGTCCGAGAGGCAATAGAGAGCCTTGTGACGTCGCTTGGATTTCTGGCTTGCACGTTCCCGTCGGCACAGGCATTTCTGCAATCGCCCCTTGTGGCGGAAACATCGTGCCTGATTTCTGATGTTCAAATGCCGGATGTTAGTGGGGTCGAGTTACAAGCTCGTCTAGCTGACTTGGGACTGGGCATTCCGACGATCTTCATTACCGCCTATCCCGACGATGCCGTCCGCACGCGAGTCCTAAGCACCGGAGCCGTCTGTTTCCTCCACAAGCCATTCGACGCGCGCTCGCTTATTCAATGCATTGACAATGCTCTCAGCAGGCGGGGCGGAAAAATCACGGCCGATTAGCCTTCAACTCAGCGCAACCGCGGGGAGGATCGAGTGAACGTATCGATCATGGATCAAGTTTACGATGTCGTCTCTCGACACGCGGGCAATGTAAATTGAAACGTGCTACCCGTCCCGGAATTACGAGTGGCCCATATACGTCCGCCATGCCGCTCGATAATCGACCGGCAGATCGACAGCCCCATGCCCATGCCATCCGGCTTCGTCGTGAAGAAGGCGTTGAACAGCCGACCGAAATGTTCCGGCTCGATTCCGGTGCCGGAATCCTCCACCGCAACNAGTATCTGATCGGCCCCGTGCTCGCGCGAGCGTATCAGCAGTTCGCGACGGCGCCCTGTCACCCGACTCATTGCCTGGATGCCGTTCATCAGAAGATTCATCATAACTTGTTGCAACTGGACGCGGTCGCCATCGACCGGTGGAAGCGACGTCCCGAGGTCGAGCCGCAGAGATACTCCATGAGCGTTGATCTCCCGGAGAATCAGCGCGATGACGTCGTCGATGGCGCGATTTATGTCGAACCGCACGCGTTCGGACGCGCCCTTCTTGGACAGCGCGCGGATCCGCGCAATCACGTCGCTCGCGTGTCTCGCGCTGCCGATCATCTGTTCGACTGCGCTGCGTGCCTGGTCAGTTCGCGGCACCTCGCGGTCAAGCCATCGGAGGCATGCACCGCCATACGTGACTACGCCGGTGAGCGGTTGGTTCACTTCATGAGCGATTGAGGCGGTCAGCTCGCCCAAGACGCTCAGGCGCGAGACATGCGCGAGCTCTGCCTGCGCCTCGCGGTTTCGCCGCTCGCTCTCGCGCAGATTTTCCTCGCTCTGCTTGCGCTCGGTGATGTCTTGGACAATGCCGAACATGCGGCGAGGCCGGCCTGTCTCGTCGATCGTCACATCGCCCCGACTATGCACGATGCGCACCTCGCCATTGGGCCGAACCACCCGATACTCCACGTTATAGGGCGGGCCGCCACTTTGCGCACTCATGCTTGCGCGAGTGTAGCTCTCCCAGTCCTCCGGGTGGATCAGCGCCTTCAACACAGCAGAGGTGTTGCGTTTTTCCTGCAGCGGCACATCAAAGATTCGATAGGTTTCGTCTGACCAGGTGAAGCTATCGGTGTCGAGGTCATGGTCCCAATGGCCGACATGGGCGATGCGCTGAGCTTGCTCGAGTTTGCCCTCGCTTTCCCGCAGGTTACGAAGCATCAGCAATCCGGTCAGGCCGTCGCCAAGCCTACGGCCGACCTCTTGGAAAAGACGCTCCTCCCGCGCCGTCCAAGTCCGCGGATATGAGCACTGGTGCAGGCCGAACAAGTACGGCTTATCAACCTTCGGGTGGATGGCTATTGCGATGAGGGACTGTATGCCGAAACGCTCAGCGAGCTGCGTCGGCAGTGGACAATCGGATTCGGAACCGAATTGCACGGCGCCGCCGGAAGCTCTCGCGGATTGGAACACATTGACGACTTCCGCATCCACGGGCAGATCTATCCCCAGAGCGAAGGCACCGGGATAGTCCGGCCGAGTATACTCCATCGCGGCGCGCCATGTTGGCGCTTCAGGATCGCATGGGTACACCAGCCACGCGCGATCGCACGCGAAGATCGATAGCACCGCGCCAAGCACGTCTCTCATCATCTGCTCAAGGTCATTGGTGCCTTGAATTGCCCGGTTGACCTTGTCCATGCTCTCCAAGAACCAGATATGGGCTTGGCGTTCCTCCTCCGCCTGCTTGCGTTCGGTCACGTCGATTACGGTACCCACGAATTCAGCGAAATCGCCAGATGCGCTAAAAACCGGATGCCCAACGAGATGAAGGTCCCTGATCCGGCTGTCGGGATGGATGACTCGATAATCCAGCGTAAAATCAGCCCTGTCGCGGGGTGCTCGCTCCATCAATTCGGTAACTCTGGCTTGATCATCCGGATGGATTCGCTGGAAAATTGCTTCCATTGGCGGTGGCTCTTTCGCCGGATCGAAACCTACGATGCGAAAGCACTCCTCGGACCAGTATCGGATTTCATCCCTGGCTGGGACCCATGCCCAACTGCCGGTATGGCTCAGCCTCTGCGCTTCTGATAAGTAGCATTCGCTTTGCCGTAACGCCTCTTCGGCCTGCTTTCGCTCCGTCAAATCGAGCACGAACGACACGCCTTCGTCTTCACGGTCATCGAGCATCGTCGAGCCGAGAAGAACCGCCACGCGGCTCCCGTCTTTGCGAATGTACTCTTTCTCACGCGGTTGGGCAGTTCCGCTCGCCCTCAGCTCTGCCAATGCCTGGTCGTCGGCATCGCGCCATTCGGTCGGCGTCAGCTCTGTCCATCTAAGCCGACCCAAGACGAGATCTTCCCGGCTATAGCCGACAATATCGAGAAAGGCTTCGTTAGCGTCGAGAATCTGGCCTTTAAGATCTCCAATCACGATCCCGATGATGTTGGAGTCGACTAGGCGTCGTACCTTTGCTTCCCTTTCCTTGAGATCGTTGTACAGACGGGCGTTCTCCAGCGAGATCGCCGCTTGCGACGCCAGCAATTCCAGCACCGAGATCCGGGCGGGCGTGAACACGTGCGATGCCAAATTGTTCTCGAGATAGAGCACCCCGATCAGCCTGCCCTGCTTCACCAGGGGCAGGCAGAGGACCGACCGGGCGTGCTTCTGACGGATGTACTCATCTGCCGAGAACGGATTCTGCACCGAGGCGTCATCAAGGATCACGCTCTCCCGTGTCCGTGTCACGGTGTGGAGTACTGATTCGGGAAGCTCGGCCGGTGACAAGGCCGTCTGGCGCAGCGTGACCTCAACTTGGCCGCGCCCGGTCGTTGCTTCCGCTGCTATCCGTGGCTCGTCGCCGGGGAATAGAATGAGCAGGCCATGCTCGGCGCCCGCATGCTCGACCGCGATCCTCATAAGCCTCTCGATGAGCTTGTCGAGGACGATCTCGCCCGACACCGCCTGCGAAGCCTTGACCACCGTTCCGACATCGAGCTGCTCGACGGACGTGTCGATCATGGCTGTCGGCAAAGACGGCGCCGTTCTTTCGCGCGGACGCGGGTAGCGCCGATCGAGTTGCTGCACCTTGCCGAACGCTCCCCACCGTGCAAAGCAACTGCGCGCATTCTCCAGATGGGCGCGTGCAGCGGTCGTGGAACCGCGATCTAGGTAGAATCCTGCAGCAAGCTCGTGGGCGACTCCTTCGTTCTGGACGAAGCCGTGGTCGCGGGCCGATTGAATGGCCCGCTCGTACAGATGCATTGCATCGGCGTCTCGCCCTTCGAGGCGGGCGATCTCGGCCGACACCAGTTCGTGTTTGTCCGCGAACGTCGGTGGGTAGTTTTCGGCCCACTCGCGCAGTTGCTCCCGGTGCGCCGTCAGGAGTTCGTGCCACTCTTTCTGCTCGTCGGCCGACGCGTACTCATAGAGTGCCGTCACCGTTAGCGCGGTGTAGTAAAAGTAGTCGAGCAACTGGATCTGGACGGCTGAGGCCGAAAGCAGCGGCTTCACCTTGCCGGCTGCCGCGAGAGCCTCGGCGTAGTCGCCCGACAGGAACCGCGCCTTCAGTTTGAGGATCCAGTACCAGCAGATCATCAAGGCCATCCGATCCCCTGTCAGTTGCGCCTCGAACGCCGCTTCGTCGAATTGCGAATCGCTGAAGGTAGAGAAGGTCTTGGTCCAGCCCTTCATGGTCGCGATGAAGCGTTGCTGGCTCCGGATGATGTCCGCTGCGTCGTCGTATTTGGCTTCCCGGGCAAACTCCAAGGCCATCTCCGTCTCGCGCCACACCCCGTCGAGCGGATCGTTGCGCAGGAGAAAGCCTGTGACAGGTTGGGACATTCCGTAGCAAGCGAAGGTTAGATCACCCGTCTCAATCGCCGTGCGAAAGGTCGCCCGCATGAAATCAATGGCGCTCGCGATCGGCTGCGTCCAGACGGCGATGCTTCCCATTACGTGATAAGCCTTCGCCTGGTAGGCGATGAAGCCGTGCTTCTCGACAAGGTCGCAGGCGAGCTTAGCGAAACGATGACCATCGGTGTAACGATGAAAGACCGGACCGAGGATACTCCCGAAATAGCCATAGGCTAACGCGGAAGCCCCGCTCGTCCCGTGCTGCATGCCGACCTTCACCATGCGGCATAGCTGCAAGCAACTCAACCGGAAGTCTGTAAAGTAGGCAGGGGGACTAAGGACCAAGAGTACCTGCACGGCGGCCTGCAGTTCCGGATCGGTCATCAGCGGCAAATCGATCAAACCTTCGATCGGGCGCCCATTCAGGGTCTGCCACACCGTCTCGTATTCGGCCTGGACCTGATCCCAGGTCGGATGTGCCGGCAGGTCAATGCCGAACAAGTTCAGGCATGCTAACGCGCTGGCCACGGCTTGCGGATATTCCCCCTTCACTTCATGCAATTGGACCTTGAGATGGTAGACGGCCGCCTGATCGACTTTGGGCGCTCTGCGCTGCAACAGCTCTCCAATCAGTTGCTCGGCCTTGTCGAAGTTACCGCTCAGAAACTCGCACTCCGCGAGTTCGAGCCGCAGGCTGAACATTAAGTCGTACTGGCTGTCCCAGTCGCTTTCGTCAAACAGCGCGATGCCGGCCGAAAAATACGCGCCCGCCGACGCATAGGCCGCCGACGCCTTGGCCTTTCGCCCGGAGCGCAGGTCGATCGTCGCCAACTGCGCTTTCTCGTCCCGGTCGACCAGCCGTGCGGCGCCCCGATTGAGCTGGTTCGCGACATCGAACAGATCCTCGGCGAGTTCGTCCGATGTCATGCTCGCCAGCAGCACGCGGCCGATGCGCAGGTGGACGTCGGCACGTTGTTCATCGGGAATCAGCGAATAAGCCGCCTGCTGGATCCGGTCGTGCAGGAATCTGTAGGTACTGTCCTCGCGAAAGACGAGCCCGGCTTGGACGGCTTCCCAGAGGGCCGCGTGCATCGCCTCCTCTGTTGTCCCGTAGACCACCGCCAGGGTGGCGGTCGGGGCGACATTGCCCAGGCAGGCGAGCTGTTTCAGCGCTTCCTGGCTATTGGAAGACAACCGCTTCAGCTTCCCGGCCATAAGATCCACCACGTTATTGGTGTAGCTTTTGGCGCGGATGCGATCCATGTTCCATTGCCAATCCCGCACGACCGGATCGAATGCGAGCAGTCCTTCTTCGGCCAGCGCCGTGAAGAACTGGATCGCGAAGAATGGATTTCCGCCGGTCTTCTCCTGCACCAGTTGCGCTAGGGCGCGCACACGCGCCGGCTCGCAATGCAGGGCGTCCGCGACGAGTTCGCCGACATCGTCGAGTCCGAGAGGAGCCAGCACGATCTCCTGGACCCGCGCTCCCGCATTGCGGATGGCCTCCAGCATCCGCAAAAGCGGGTGAGAGGGACTAATCTCGTTGTCCCGGTAGGCGCCGACCAGAAGCAGGTGCCGCACTTCCGAGTGCGTGGCGAGATGCTCGAGGAGGTCGAGGGTTGCTGCATCCAGCCATTGCAAATCATCGAGGAACAGCGCGAGCGGATGCTCCGGTTTGGCGAAGGCGCCGAGGAACCGCCGGACGACCATCTGGAAGCGGTTTTGCGCCTCTCGCGGCGGGAGGTCCGGAACGGGCGGTTGTTTTCCGATGACGAGCTCCAGCTCGGGAACGAGGTTCACGATGAGCTGACCGTTCTGGCCGAGCGCCTCTCGCAGCGCGTTTCGCCAACGGCCAAGCTCCGCCTCACTCTGTCCGAGGATCGGGCGAACAAGACTCCGGAAAGCTTGTGCGAGAGTGGCGTACGGGATGCCGCGTTTGTATTGGTCGAACTTGCCGGACGCGAACAGGCCACGCGCCGGGACCAGCGCCTTATGCAGCTCGTTTGCCACCGAGGATTTGCCAATCCCGGAATAGCCGGACACGAGCACGAGCTCCGGGATGCCATTCGCCACGACTCGGTCGAAGGAAGCGAGCAGCGTGTCGATCTCGCGCTCGCGCCCGTAAAGCTTCTCCGGGATGAGCAAACGATCTGGCGCGTCGTGCGCGCCTAGCGGGAATGGCTCGATGCGGCCGGTCGCCTCCCATTCCGCCAGGCAACGCCGCAGATCGCTCGCGAGACCGGCGGCGGTCTGGTAGCGGTCCTCGGCGGTCTTTGCGAGGAGCTTCGTCACGATCGCCGCGAGCGGCCCCGGCACGCCCGCGACTCGCTCGTCCGGCGGCGCTGGACGCCGGGCGATGTGGCAGTGCACCCACTCCATCGGGTCAGCAGCGGCGAAGGGAAGCGTCCCCGTCAGCATTTCATAAAAGGTAATACCGAGAGAGTAGAGATCACTTCGGGAATCGATCGAGCGGTTCATCCGGCCGGTCTGTTCGGGCGCCATGTAGGGGAGTGTTCCGGCGATGAACTCGAGGGGTTCGGGCGACTGGCGCTCGCGCGGAAGGCGCGATGCGATGCCAAAGCCCGTCAGCCAGACCTGACCGGTCGCGGAATCGACAAGGATGTTGGTCGGCTTGATATCTTTGTGGACGAGACCACGTTGGTGTAACCGGCCAAGTGCGCCCGAAAGAGCGACAGCCAGGCGCAGGAATCTTCCTACCTCCACGGGCGATCCAAGAAGCCGATCCAGCGGCTCGCCCCCAGGATCCTTGAGCACCAGCATGGTCCGGCCGCGTTCGTGCACAAGCTCCAGCGGTCGCACTGCCCACGCATCGTCCAGGTCATCGCTCAGTGCGTATTCGTGTCTGAGCCGATCGAGGCTGTCACGCGTTGGGTGCTCCGCAGCGGGAAGCACAACCAGGACTGTGTTCTGGTCGCCGTCGGCGCCATCGCGCCATCCCCTGCAGAAGACACGGTCGCCGTCCTCGCACAACACCGCGAGATTGCTTCCCGGACCAGCGTTGAACCAAGAGGACGGGTTCATCTGCCGGACTCCACCGTCTGACCATCCATCAATTGAGAGGGTACTGAACTCCCAGCCGCCTCTTAGAGGTTAATCAGAGCAAGTTTGAACAGGAATTTACCATAGACGGGGTCTACGGGATAGCTCATGGCAGGATCCTCTTGGATCCATTCCGCCCGATCAGTCCGCATGTCGAAGGTTTTGCCTTGCAGAGGAGCCGGCGCGGTTCCGATTTGTTTCGAGACGAATTTCTCTCGGTTGTGCGCGGATGACATTCGGTTCAACAAGCCGATGTGCTAGTCCGCCGCGCAGATGCCGCAACGCAGATTTCAGTCTCGCACGTTGTCCTCACTCATGGGCCCGGTAGGACCCGAAGCGCGCTTCTAGTTGCCTCAAACTGCCGCTGCGTCGAGCCGCCGTATCCGATCAGATCGCCTCATGGCTAAAGGCCCGGCTCCTCCTAAAAGGGGTTGGCGCGCGCCTCATGCGTCGCCTTTGGGAACGTAATTTCCCAAGACGCACTTGTAACTTTTTAGCCTCCACTCGTGATACGGGCCATTTGCCAGCCACGCGGCAATACCAATTTGCGCGTTTACCTGACAAGCAGTCATGGTAATATCCGACTGCTCACTGGTGGTAACGACCTTTTCCAAGCAGACTTGGCCATTGCAGAGAATAGCGACAAGAGTAATAAGCATGGTGACCTTCGCTGATGAGGTTAACCCGATCAATTCTGCTCATGCAGAGTTCATGCCACCATTGGCGCACGCCGTGCTCTCTAAAGGTGTCTGTCCGGTATTGATGTCTAAAATCATATTTTCAGTACCGGCAGCTTCGGCGCAAAGCGGACGTGCGTAACCCGCTGCCTGAGATTGCAATTGACCGAGCAGCGCCGCCTCCAAGCCGAGGGATGACTGAAGATCTGGCACAACGCTCGAGCGCCAAGCAATGTTAGAAAGCATTCTTGTCTCGCGCGAGCGAGCTGGTCCCTCCATAGACTCACATGGGCTCGTCGCATTGGCTTGGGCCGTGGTCGGTCATGCAGGCAGCGCTCGAAGGCGGCGCCGCGGCCTCGCGGCCCGCGAACCTGGACGCCTGCGGGGACGGAGTGCTGCTTTCGTGCGTTCCTGCCTGAACCGTAGCTGGCGTACCAAGTGACGATACGAGCAGCAGCGCTGCCAGAAAGTATTTCTTCTTCATCGTTCGGTACCTCGTTGCGGGAGGCTCATTGCTAAAACTGGATGGCCGCAGTTCTCGAATCGGGTCATCGAGCTGCACGCGAGTGCCAACTAGAAAATAACAACGATGCACGGGACGGCCATTAAATAAGAACTAAATTCGGATTGAATCGACAGGCATCCTCACAAAGATGGAGGTTGTGAAAGTGCGCGAGGACGCGCGCAAAGCGGACATCCGCGAAACTGGCGAAGTAGGCGCCGAATTCCCGGCTACCTCCAGCATCGCAAGATAGAGCGTGGAGACGATGCTGTTGCCTTGTCTCTCCTTCTGGCCGTCGTCGTCAGCGGCCCGGAAGTCCAAAAACCACAAGAAAAATGACGCGGCGTCCAACATCCATCAAGCCGGCGAAAACGGACGTGAAGATGATTCCGATCAACCGTATGGCGCCGCGATCCTTCGTCACCAATATTGCGTCGGCTGACAAGGTGAAAGCCGCTCCACCGACGACATGCGCTGCATTACATTCGGTGGCGATTGAGGCGTGGCGAGCGTCGACTTCTCCATCGATTGCGGCCAGAACTGGCGTCGGACGCAGCTTGGGAAAGAAGAAGGCAAATATGGATTGCGGCCGTGGCAGGCGGCCTTAGCGCTGTCCACCCCCGCTGGGTACAGCTTGTTGATCCGCCGCACCAACACCAACGGTGTGCCGCAACCCGACACGCCGAACTGGAATCCTGCCGGCTTTATGCGCAATGTGGTGGAATCGATCGATATCATTGCGGCTTAAGGGAGTGTCGACGATGTTTCGCTAATTGCTGCTGGCCATCGTTCTCCTGGGCGTGGCGCCGATTCCTTGACGCGCGCCGCTACACTGCTCTGAGCTGAAGTCTGTAAAGATCGATCTACCCGGACAGCGAATGTTTCCTGCGGGTCCGGGTTCGGACGCGATCAACGACAACTGCTTGTCATTCGGCTGGCATGGTATTGAACCAGCCGGCCCTGTCGAAACAGGCTTGGACGGCGGAAGTCAACAAGATGATCAGCAACTACAAAGCTCCGATATGTCGAGACCATTGTTCGGTATCTCGCTGCCCTCAAGGGCGCAAAATAGGCGTCGGGCAGGCAACAACCGAAGGCCAAAAAGCGCTTCAGTGGACACAACGGGCCATTTGGTTCTCCACGACGCCAAGGGCCAGGATGTTGCGGCGAGCGCCGAAATTCCGTCCGGGAATTCAGGGCGGTGACTTCAAGGACGAACGGATTTGCGCCAGCAGCTCAGCACGCACTTTGCGGGCCGCAAGCGCCTGATCCATTTCGACCTTTACGAACCTTACCGGCGTATTGGGCTGAAGCTGTCCGATCAGATCCATATCGGCCGAAATGACCGTGCCGACCATGAAGTAGCCTCCGCCTGAAACCGCGTCACGATGCAGCACGATCGGCTCAGTGCCTCCGGGCACCTGGATCGAGCCATACG
>JGI12053J15887_10000677_pt1 | contig 14370 bp, 10 predicted proteins | sample MedBloCAOM1_O3_FD_15887 | JGI IMG/M metagenome (IMG submission 15887)
ACTGCGGTTCGTCAACGACCTCATCGCGCGAGCGCCGTTCGCGAATGACTATCGGGTCACCCCGGATTCACTGCGCGCAGGGATAACGTCCACCGCCCAACACGTCGGTCAATGGCTACTCGGCTTGGTGCAGAACGCCGCGGGAAGCGTGTTCGGCGGNGTGACAGCGGCGATTCTGTTTCTCTACGTGTTCATTTCGCTGTTGANCAATCGAGAGCAGATTCGCAATTTGATCGGCCAACTCAACCCGCTGGGTGAAGACGTCACCGATTTGTACCTGGACAGGATGGGCGCGATGGTTCGTGCCACCGTTCGGGGACAGTTCGTCATCGCCCTGTGTCAGGGTATCGCCGGGGCGGCGTCCATCTACATCGCCGGCTTCCACGACGGCTTCTTCATCTTCGCGATCGTGCTCACCGCGCTTTCGGTCATCCCACTGGGTGGCGGCATCGTGACGATCCCGTTCGGCATCGGAATGATCCTGTTCGGCAATGTCGTTGGCGGTGTGTTCGTCATCGTCTGGCATCTGCTGGTCGTGACGAACATCGACAATGTGTTGCGCCCGTTCCTGGTACCGCGGGAAGCACGGCTCGACCCCGCGCTGATGTTGCTCGCGGTGTTCGCCGGCATCGCGATGTTCGGCGCGTGGGGCATCATCGTCGGCCCCGTGGTGATGATCGTCATCGTCACCACCATCAACGTCTACCTCGCGGTGTTTCGGGGCGTGCCCATCGATCAGCCCGAAGAGGCCGACGAGAAGCCAAGGCGCAACAAACTCTTCGGATGGCTGGCACGCCGCATCAAGCGGGACACCAAGCCGGCCGAGCTTGGGCCTAATTCGCGCTCAGCCGCGCCTCCGCCTAATTCGCGCTCAGCCGCGCCTCCGCCTAATTCGCGCTCAGCCGCGCCTTGAGGAATTCGACGACCCGCTTGCGCGCCTCGTAGGCCGGGTGGCCTTCGGTCTCGCGGACCTCAAGGGTCAGCACCGAATGCGACAACTTGCCGAAACCGTGTTCGTTGCCCTTCTTCGAGTTGATCTCGATGACCTCGAACGCGTCACCCAGCCGGGCCTTCAGCGTCGCGAAGCGGTCGCCAGGAGACATCGGGTCCTCGCTGAACCGCAGACCCATCGCACAGAGCCCCTCGCTGGCGGCACGTTGTTCGATGACCTTCAATTCCGCCTCGGACAATCCCGGGTCCCTGCGGTGCTTGGGCGTCAGCGGAATCGGCAGCGACGGCTGGCTGAGCACCGGGGCCAGCACGCTGTCGTCGACGGCGGCGGCCAACGCGAAGCCGCCGCTCCAGCACTGGCCGATCACCCCGACGCCCTTTCCAGGCGTTTTTTCGTTCAGGTCACGGGCCAGCGCCCGTAGGTAATGCGCCACCGGCCGGTCGGCGTTGGTTGCAAATGCCGCGAATTCTTTTGCCACACAGCCGCGCAGCATCACCGGCACCATACCTGGGCGGACACCAGGGGCGCCCGGCGTACCGTAGAGCGANGGAGACGCGACGGTGAATCCGTTGTCCACCAGATGATTACCGAGCGCCAAGACGCCGGGATGCAGGCCGGGCATCTCGGGGATCAGCACCACACCGGGACCCTGGCCCTTGCGGTACACGTCGTATGTGTATCCCGCCGCTGCGAACGGCGCGACGGTCCATCCGGTCAGGTCTGCTTCCGGTGCGGTCATGCCGTCTCCGTCTTCTATTTGGCAGGCAGCGGCGACTGGGTCTGCGTCGCCGCCGCAAGCGTACGGTACTCGTCCGTACCTGCCGCGCCGGTTATCGCGATTTGTGCCGGGCCGCCTTGGCCGTTCAGCCGGGTGGTCCACACCGGCTCGGCCCGCTTGCCGTCCTGGCCGCCACCCTCGTACACCACCCATTTCACGCCGTCGACGTCCTTGGTCCCTGTCGGATAGAGATCGGCGTTGATGGAGGCGACCAGCTTGTCCTCGTCGGCGTTGCTCTGCGTCAGGCTCACATACATCCCGGTGGGCGCGAGGTATCCGACGGTGGAGCTGACGGCACGGGCCTGCTGGCCCGAGGACGGATCGGTGCGGCCGCCGTCGATGCCCTTGCGGGCGCCGGAGTTGGACTGCCAGCCCTCAGGCAGCCGCGGCAGCCGGATCGGGATCTTCAGCGCGTCGGCGTCGGCCTGCAGCGCGGCAGGAGCGTCGTAGTCAGGCACCGGACCCTTGCCCGGCCCCGCCGGGGCGAACGAGCACATGCCGAGGACTCCTGCCAGCACTATGCAGGCGATCACCAGCGGCGCGATCGACCAGAACATGTCCCGGCCGTCCTGCAACAACCGCGGCTTAGCGGGCTTGGCGGCCGGAGCCGGTTGGCCGCCGACATCGGGGCTGGGTTGCGGCTGCCGATTCACGATCGCCAGTATCCCAGGTCCCAGTCGGCGATCCGATAATGGGAGAATCTGCAGTCATGAGCCCCTCACGCGGTGAACCACCCGATCGCAACCTCGCCCTCGAACTCGTGCGGGTTACCGAGGCCGGCGCGATGGCGGCAGGTCGCTGGGTGGGCCGCGGCGACAAGGAGGGTGGCGACGGCGCCGCCGTCGACGCGATGCGTGAGCTGGTCAACACGGTGTCGATGCGCGGCGTGGTGGTGATCGGCGAGGGCGAGAAGGACAACGCGCCGATGCTCTACAACGGCGAAGAGGTCGGCAACGGCGATGGGCCGGACTGCGACTTCGCTGTCGATCCGATCGACGGCACCACGCTGATGAGCAAGGGCCTGCCGAACGCGATCTCGGTGCTGGCGGTCGCCGAACGCGGCGCCATGTTCGACCCGTCGGCGGTTTTCTACATGAACAAGATCGCGGTCGGACCCGAAGCGATCGACGCGATTGACATCACCGCCCCGATCGGTGAGAACGTCCGCCAGGTCGCCAAGGCCAAGGGGCTGTCCGTGTCGGATATGACGGTGTGCATCCTCGACCGGCCGCGCCACGAGAAGCTGATGGCCGAAGTCCGCGATGCGGGCGCCCGGATCCGGCTCATCACCGACGGGGACGTGGCCGGCGCGATCTCCGCGTGCCGGCCCAACAGCGGCACCGACCTGCTCGCCGGTATCGGTGGCACACCAGAGGGCATCATCACGGCTGCCGCAATTCGCTGCATGGGCGGTGCGATCCAGGGCCAGCTCGCCCCGAAGGACGACGAGGAGCGCCAGAAGGCGATCGACGCCGGCTACGACCTCGACCAGATCCTGTCCACCGAAGACCTGGTGTCAGGGGAGAACGTCTTCTTCTGTGCCACCGGCGTGACCGACGGCGACCTGCTCAAGGGCGTCCAGTACTACGGCGGGGGCTGCACCACTTCGTCGATCGTGATGCGGTCGAAGTCCGGCACAGTGCGGATGATCGAGGCGTACCACCGGTTGTCAAAACTCAACGAATACTCCGCTATCGATTTCACCGGCGACAGCAACGCCTTTCAGCCGTTGCCTTAAATCACCGACACGAGAAGGGCTCAAATGACCACCGACAGTGCAGTCGACAACGCTGCCGAATACCGCATCGAGCACGACACCATGGGCGAAGTCCGGGTGCCGATCACCGCGTTGTGGCGGGCTCAGACGCAGCGGGCGGTGGAGAACTTCCCGATCTCGGGCCGCGGACTGGAACGCACCCAAATCCGCGCGCTGGGCCTGCTGAAAGGCGCTTGCGCCCAAGTGAACAAGGACCTCGGCCTGCTGCCCGCCGAGAAGGCCGACGCGATCATCGCCGCGGCCGATGAGATCGCCGAGGGCATGCACGACGATCAGTTCCCCATCGACGTGTTCCAGACCGGCTCTGGCACCAGCTCGAACATGAACACCAACGAGGTGATCGCCAGCATCGCCGCGCAGAATGGCGTCACCGTGCATCCCAACGACGACGTCAACATGTCCCAGTCGTCGAACGATACCTTCCCCACCGCGACGCACATTGCGGCCACGGAAGCAGCTGTGCGGCACTTGATTCCGGCGCTCGAGGTGCTGCACGAGTCGCTGGCGGCCAAGGCGCGGCAATGGCGCATCGTGGTGAAGTCGGGCCGCACACACCTGATGGATGCCGTGCCCGTGACGCTCGGCCAGGAGTTCAGCGGCTACGCCCGCCAGATCGAGGCCGGCATAGAAAGGGTGCGCGGGTGTCTTCCCCGGCTGGGCGAACTGGCCATCGGGGGCACCGCGGTCGGCACCGGCCTTAACGCACCGGACGGCTTCGGCACGAAGGTCGTCGAGGTGCTGGTGAGTCAGACCGGCCTGGCCGAACTGCGTACGGCCGCAAACTCTTTCGAGGCGCAGGCGGCCCGCGACGGGCTGGTCGAGGCGTCCGGCGCGCTGCGCACCATCGCGGTGTCGCTGACCAAGATCGCCAACGATATCCGCTGGATGGGTTCCGGGCCGCTGACCGGTCTTGCCGAGATCCAACTGCCCGATCTGCAGCCGGGCAGCTCGATCATGCCCGGCAAGGTCAACCCCGTCATCCCCGAGGCGATCACGCAGGTCGCCGCGCAGGTCGTCGGCAATGACGCCGCGATCGCTTGGGGCGGTGCTGCAGGCGCGTTCGAGCTCAACGTCTACATCCCGATGATGGCCCGCAACCTGCTGGAGTCCTTCAAGCTGCTCACAAACGGCGCAAAGCTGTTCGCCGAGCGCTGCATCGACGGCCTGATCGCCAACGAGGCGCGCCTGCGCGAGCTGGCCGAGTCCTCGCCGTCGATCGTCACCCCACTGAATTCGGCCATCGGCTATGAGGAGGCCGCCGCGGTGGCCAAGCAGGCGCTCAAGGAGAAGAAGACCATCCGCCAGACGGTCATCGACCGGGGCCTTATCGGCGACAAATTATCGCTGGAGGAGCTCGATCGGCGGCTCGACGTGCTGGGGATGGCCCGGGTCAAACCGGGCGATGCCTAGGAACTGCTTGAAAACGAAACGGCCTGCGGACGGTATCCGAGATTCTTCAGGGGTGAGCTTGCCGGGCATGGCGAGCCGCCCCATCGAGGAGCAGGCGCTACGCGAGTTCCTGGATTCCGCGTCGAGCACGCCATCGGCGTTGTTGGTCGATGGCGAGGCCGGGATCGGCAAGACCACCCTCTGGCTGGCCGGCCTCGAGCAGGCGCGTGGTCGCGGATTCCGCGTGCTCTCGGCCCGCGTTGCAAATGCGCAATCCGTGCTGGCGTACGCGTCGCTGGCCGACCTGCTGGAAGGGACGCCCGCATTCACATGGGCCGACTTGCCTGATCCTCAGCGGATCGCGGTGGACCGGGTGTTGTTGCGCGAGCAGGCCGCCGTCACCGACCGGCGCGCGTTGGCAGCCGCGTTCCTTTCGGTCATCGAGCGGCTCAGCGACCACGGCCCTTTCCTGCTGGCAATCGATGACCTGCAATGGCTCGATCCGTCTAGCGTGCACGTGATCGCGTTCGCTGCGCGGCGACTGTCCGGCCCGGTGGGCTTCCTTGGCACCGTCCGCACCGAGCCCGACAGCGGTGGAGCCACATCATGGCTGCAATTACCCCGGCCTGACGCCATCCACCGAATTGCGGTGCATCCGTTGTCTTCTCGTGCGCTGCACACCGTTGTGAGGGATGAGCTGGGTCATCCGGTACCGCGCGCGGCAATGACGCGAATTCAACAGATCTCGGCCGAAACCCGTTCTATGCCATCGAATTGGCCCGCGCCCTCGTTGAGAGCGTCGATGAGATACTGCCTGGCACACTGGCTGAGTTGGTCCGGGCCAGGATCAGCGGCCTTGATCCCGCGGCCCATGACGTGTTGCTTGCCGCCGCCTGCCTGGCCACGCCGACCGTCGAGCTGGTCGGCGAAGCCGCCGCCACCGACCATGACCGGCTGATCGAGCTCCTCGATCGAAGGCAACCGGATCCGGTTCACCCATCCACTGTTGGCCGGTGGCGTGTACACCGACGCATTACCGACGCAGCGAAGGCTGATGCACCGTCGCCTCGCCGGCATCGTCGGCGAGTTGGAACTTCGAGCCCGGCACCTCGCGCTCGCCTCGACAACGATCAGACGCAACCGCCGTCCTGCGTGACGCCCTCCACGTCTTCGAGGAGCATGGACCCCGCTGTGGGCCAACCGCGCCCGCGCCGAACTGGCCGGCGCCGATGCCCGGCCACGGGCACGGACACCGACACGGGGCGGGCTCACGCCCGCCGAGCAACGAGTGGCCGAACTCTCGGCGTCGGGGATGACGAACCGCGATGTGGCGGCCAAGCTGTTCATCAGCCTCAACACCGTTGAGGCCACCCTTGCGCGTGTCTACCGCAAGCTGGGCATCAGATCGAGGGCCGAACTCGCGCGGCACATGAATACGACCCGAAGATAGTGGGTAAACATACCGGTACGGATGTTGCCAGCTGCGACGACTCGGCATAATTGACCCAAAGAGTAGACCGATCCGCTGTTAGCTGGAATTCTTCTAGTCATGCCGGGGGTGGGCGTGGAGAACCGTCGCGCAGAGGGCCGTATCGCTGGGTTCTTGGCGTCTGCGGCCATTGAGCCGTCGGCTTTGCTGATCGAGGGCGAGCCCGGCATCGGTAAGACCACCCTGTGGTTGGCCGCCCAGGAGCAGGCACGGGACGCGGGATTCCGGGTGTTGTCGGCGCGCGCCGCGGCGGCCGAATCCGTGCTGGCCTACACGGCCCTGGCCGACCTGCTTGACGGGGTTCCCGCATCCGCGTGGGCAGATTTGCCCGAACCTCAGCGGCACGCTGTCGACCAGGTGCTCACGCGGGCGGACAACGGCTCGGCCACCGATCAGCGCGCGGTGGCCGCGGCGTTCCTTTCGGTCGTCGAACACCTCACCGACGACGGGCCGCTGCTGGTGGCGATCGATGACCTGCAATGGATCGACCCGTCGAGCATGCACGTAGTGGCGTTCGCGGCGAGGCGGCTCTCCGGGCCGGTCGGAATTCTTGGCAGTGTCCGCACCGATACCGGCAATGGCGGGGGTGCCTGGCTGCACATGCCGCGGCCCGATGCCGTGAACCGAATTCGTTTGCATCCGTTGGATATTCATGATCTGCACGTGGCGGTGTCGGCGCGGCTACGGCGGCCGTTCTCGCGTCCGACGATGGGGCAGATACATCAGGTGTCCGGCGGAAACCCCTTCTACGCAATCGAATTGGCACGGGCGATAGCCGAACACGCCCCCGGCGTCGAGACCTCGTTGCCACGCACGCTGACCGACGTCGTGCGGGCCAGGATCGGCGGCCTCGATCCCGACGTGCATGACGCGCTGCTCGCCGCATCGTGCATGGCTTCGCCGACGGTGGAGCTGGTGTCAAGCGCAACAATCAGCGACGATGACCGGTTGGTCGAGCTGCTCGAGAACGCCGAAAGCAAAGGCATCATCGCCATCGACGGCAACCGGATCCACTTCGCCCATCCCCTGCTGGCCAGGGGTGTTTACACCGAGGCCGCGCCGGGCCAGCGCCGAACGATGCATCGCCGCCTCGCCGACATCGTCGACGAGCCCGAGCTGCGGGCACGGCATCTGGCGTTGGCCGCGACCAGCGGTGACCACGTCACCCTTCTGGCGCTCGACACGGCGGCGGAGTCCGCGCGCATGCGCGGGGCACCCGCGGCGGCCGCCGAGCTGATTGACCTGGCGATCGGCCTCGGCGGTGACACCGCCGAGCGTCGACTCCGTTCCGCGCTGCACCATTTCGACGCAGGTGACCAGGAGCGGGCGGGCACGATGCTCGAAGAGACCATCGAAGGGCTGGCGCCAGGCGAGCTGCGGGCGGAGGCGTTGAGCCGGCTCGCTGTAGTGCGGCTGTACGGAGACGGCTTCTTCGAGGGTGCACGCTTGCTACAGCGCGCGCTCAGTGAGGTGGGCGCCGACAGCCCGCTGCGAGTGCAGATTTTGATCACGTTGGCCTACTCGCTGCTCAACTCCAATCAGCCGGGAGCGGGCAGGCAAATGGCCGAGGAGGCCGTCGCCCAAGCCGAGCGCGTCAGCCAGCCACACTTGGTTGGCCTTGCGCTCGGTATGCGCGTGATCCTGCGGTTCCTGTGCGGGGAAGGTTTCGACGAGACGGACCTTCATCGCGCGGTGCAGCTGGAGGACCCGGACATCTTCACGCCCCTGGTATTTCGGCCATCCGTTCAGCGGGCCCTGCTGCTGGCGTGGACCGGCAATATTGACGACTCCCATGAGGTACTGGAGGCTGTCCGGCGCCGCTGCGTGGAAAAGGGTGAGGAAGGCGAGCTGGTGTTCATCGCCCAGCACGTGGTGCTGAGCAGCATTTGGCGGGGTGACTTCGTCGAGGCCACTCTGGTCGCCGAGGACGCCATGGAGCGGGCTCGCCAGCTCGGCGGCGACACCCCGCTGTTTTTGGCATATGGCCTGCGGGCGAAGCTGGCCGCGTACGCAGGCCGGGAAGCCGACACGAGGGATGCGGCCGGGGAGGCACTCGAGATCGGCAGGCGCACCGGGTCATTTCGGTTGGCGGAGCGGATCGTTGCCGCAGTTGGATTCCTTGAAGTGTCGCTTGGCCGTTACGAGGCCGCGATGGCGACCCTGCAGCCGCTGGTGACCAAGTTCGATCCGGCGTTGACACCGACTGAACTTCCCGACGCCGCGTTTCTGGCGGACGCCATCGAGGCCTTGATTCAGCTGGGCAGGAGCGCCGAGGCGGAGCCCCTCATCGACGCCCTCGAGCGGAACGGCCAGCGGATGGGCCGCGCGTGGATGATGGCCGTCGGCGCCCGCGGCAGGAGCATGCTGCTGGCCGATCAGAATGACCTCGACGCGGCGAGTGCGGCCGCCGCGCACGCGATAGCCGAACACGACCGGTTGCCGATGCCGTTCGAGCGTGCTCGAACGCTGTTGCTGCTTGGCCAATTACAGCGGCGGCAACGTAGAAAGGAGTCCGCATCGGCGAGCCTGCAGGAAGCCCTTGACATCTTCGAGAGGTTGCACGTCCCGCTATGGGCCGATCGCACCCGTGCCGAACTCGTCCGAGCGAGCGTCGGTCCGCGTCGCAGCGGGCAGCTCACCCCGTCCGAGCAACGTGTCGCTGAGCTCGCCGCGTCGGGCATGAAGAACCGCGACGTCGCATCCGCGCTGTTCATCAGCCCGAAGACCGTCGAGGCGAACCTGGCCCGGATCTACCGCAAACTGGGCATCAAATCGCGTGCTGAACTCGGCCGTCACATGCGTACGACCTAGGCCGCTCAGACGTAGGCCGCTCAGATGTAGGGAAACACCCTATTTCTCAACGCTGTTGCGCGAATTAGCGTCAACCCGGTGTCTGTCGACCAAAACCCGTTGATTCTGGCCACGCAGAGCCCGCAAGCTCTGGTGACAACGGCAATAAGTGCGCCCGCGTTGCGCACCGGCTTCGCGATGCTGGGTCTGGTCTCGCTGCTGGATCTGCCGAAGGCCGACCGGGCCGACCGGATGGTGGCGCTTGGCGGCGCGGCGGCCGCTGGGTGGTTTCTGGTCCGGACAAGCCGTCGCCGCTAGGCCCCGTTGTTGGGGCCGCCGGAGTTCTGACCCGGGATATCGGTGATCGGGAAGTTCGGCATCGGCTTGGGCGATGGCGTGTTCGGCAGCGTCGGGATCTCAGCAGGCGGGATGTCGGTGATGTCGTTGGCAGGCGGCCCGTTGTCCCGACTGCCGTAACTGCTGCCCGGTGCGCGCGGCCCCAAAAGCTGGCTCACGGTCACTAGGTGATATCCGTTGGTCTTGAGCACCGGGATGAACTGGTACACCACATCGACGGTGCTCGAGTAGGTGTCGTGGAACAACACCACCGAGCCGGGCTTGATCTGCGTCTTGAGCATGTAGGTCGTGGCGGCGGTGTTGGCGTCGTTCATCCAGTCGAAAGGGATGACGTCCCAATTGATGTCGGCCATGCCCTGCTGCTTGGCCGCTGCTAGAACGTTGTCGTTGATCAGCCCGCCTGCGGTGCGCATCAGCTTCGGCGTCTGGCCGGTCGCGGCATTGATCGCGTCGTTCGCCTTGGAGATCTGGCTGCCGATGTCCTCGGGCGGGATGGTCGTCATGTTGGGGTGTTCCCACGTGTGGTTGGCCACCTCCATACCGGCGTCGGCAACGCGCTTGGCGCCTGTGGGGTTGGCCGCGACCTTGTTGCCGATGAGGAAGAACGTCGACTTCGCGTCGTTGTCGGCCAGTATCCGTAGCAGCCGGTCGGTGTAGGGGCTTGGCCCGTCGTCGAACGTCAGCGCCACGCACTTGACCTGTGAGCAGTCGACGTTGTCGGCGCCGGCCCGCCTGACGTGGCCGGTGAGCCCGCCGACGACCAGCACCACCGCGGCCGCGAGCACACCAAGGACGGTTCTGGCGTAGCGCCAGGCCTGGCTGTCGGGTCGCTTCGGCACCCAAGCAGCCTACCGGGGCCCTCTGGCGAGGCCGCTTACGGAAGCGCCCCTGGGCTGATCTCTTCGAGCATCTCGGTGACCAGCGCCGCGATCGGTGAGCGCTCGCTGCGCAGCAACGTGATGTGCGCGAACAACGGGTGACCCTTGAGCTTCTCGATCACCGCGGCCACGCCATCGTGGCGGCCCACCCGCAGGTTGTCGCGCTGGGCGACGTCGTGGGTGAGCACCACCCGTGATCCGGCACCCAGCCGGGACAACACGGTAAGCAGCACGTTGCGCTCCAGCGACTGCGCCTCATCGACGATCACGAACGAGTCGTGCAGCGAGCGGCCCCGGATGTGCGTCAGCGGCAGTACCTCGAGCATGCCGCGCGAGAGCACCTCTTCGAGCACCGCCGGGCTGGCGAGCCCCTCGAGGGTGTCGAAGACGGCCTGCGCCCACGGGCCCATCTTCTCGCTCTCACTGCCTGGCAGATAGCCGAGCTCCTGGCCGCCGACCGCGTACAGCGGCCGGAACACGACGACCTTGCGCTGGGTGCGACGTTCCAGCACCGCCTCAAGTCCTGCGCACAGCGCGAGCGCGGACTTGCCGGTGCCTGCCTTGCCGCCTAGCGAGACGATGCCGATCGACTCGTCGAGCAGCAGGTCCAGCGCCACCCGCTGTTCGGCGGAGCGGCCGCGCAGCCCGAACACCTCGCGATCGCCGCGCACGAGTTGCACCCGCTTCTCGGCGTTGACCCGGCCCAATGCGTGAGAGCTGCCGCCCAGCAACCGAATCCCGGTGTGGCACGGAAGATTACGCGCGGCCTCCAGGTCGATCTCACCGCCGGCGTACAGCGTGTCGATCTCGTCCACCGAAAGCTCGATCTCGTCCATGCCCGTCCAACCGGACGTGATGACGTCCTGGGCGTGGTATTCGTCGGCGGACAGGCCGACCGCGCCGGCCTTCACCCGAAGCGGAATGTCCTTGCTGACCAACGTGACTCGCTTGCCCTCGGCGGCGAGGTTCGCCGCACAGGTCAAGATCCGCGAATCGTTGCTCTCGGTCCGGAAGCCCGCGGGCAGCACCGTCGGATCGCTGTGGTTCAGCTCGACATGCAGCGTGCCACCTTGCGTCCCAACGGGAATCGGCTGATCCAGCCGCCCGTACTCAAGACGGAGATCGTCGAACATCCGCAACGCCTGCCGGGCGAACCAGCCCAGCTCGTGGTGATGACGCTTGGCCTCCAGCTCGCTGATGACGACCAGCGGAACCACCACTTCGTGCTCGGCAAACCGTGTGCACGCCCATGGATCGGACAGCAACACGGAGGTGTCAAGCACATAGGTGCGGAGAGGAGAATCGGTCACGTAGCGCTCCTCGAGCCCGCGCGGCCCCGCACGAACCTCTCGGCGGACACTGCGGCACCAGGACCGGGGCCGGTCCTCTCATGATCGAAACGATCGGTACCGCCCGGATAGCAGAGCATGTCGCGAGCCATCGAGAAACGACGCTACTCTCGCTCAGCGCTTCGCGCCGTGCAGGCGCGCCGTGGCTAACTGGTCAGGCGAAGGCGTGCAGGGCAGGCTCGTCGGCAAGCCCCCACGCGGTGATGCGGTCGGCGATCACCTGGCGCAGCTGCTCAGGTCCGAAGATGCCTGCCTCCGACATGTGGGCGATCTTGTCCGCGTACGCGTCGATATCCCCGCCAACGACACCGAGTTCGGCCGCGCGGCGCGCGATCGCCTCGATCGTCTCGTCGCGGCTGTAGGTCAGGCAGTGCGCGACGAGGTTCGCGAAGAACTCCTCGTGGCGCTCCTCGTCGGTGGCGATGCGGCCGATCAGACCCTTCAGCACCGGCTCGGTGATCTGCGCTTGGAGGTTGCGACAGAACACCGCGTGCTCGCGCTCGAAGAACGCCATGAACACCAGGCGCTCGACCTGTGTGTAGGTGTCGGCGCGATAGCCTTTCATCACGTGCTCGACACGCACGTCCTCGTTGGCGGCCGGGTCGATCTCGCGGGTGACCACCAGATAGTTGCGCAGGGCGACGGCGTGCAGGTGCTCCTCGGCGGTCCAGCGGCCGATCCAGCGGCCCCACCTCTCCTCGAGGATGAAGCTGAAAACCAACTCGCGGTGGTGGGCCGCCAGGTTGTCCTTGGTGATCAGCAGGATCTCCATGGCGTCGGTGACGGCCTTGGGCAGCGTCACCTGCGACGGGTCCCAGTTGCGGCCGCCGAGGAAGGAGAAGTTCTCGCCCTGCTCGAATGGCACGTAATCGTGGGCGTACCAGAGGTCCTCGGAGTCGATGTGCCGACGCAGCTCCCGCTGCACGACCGGCTCGAGCTCCAGAGTCAGCGCACTAGGTACCGGCTTCTGTCCCATGAAAGTAACTGTAACCCGAATTCACATGTTTTCTGAAATCAGCCTTGCCCACCCGAACAACCGGGCGCGAAGGTGCGAGGAGATCGCGCGGCCGTCGACCCGGGTGCCAGCGCTAGAGCGTCAGGCCGGGGTACAGCGGGTTGGCGGCCAGCAGCTCCGCGGAGGCGGCGTGCACGCGTTCAGCGGTGCCGTCGGCCAGCGCGTACTTGGCCTTCGACGTACCCTGCTGCGAGGTGTTGGTCAGCACGTCGACGACGAGCTCGGCCACCCGGTCGAAATCGGCGGCGCCGAAGCCGCGGGTGGTCAGCGCCGGCGTGCCGAACCGGATGCCGCTGGTGTACCAGGCGCCGTTGGGGTCGGCCGGGATCGAGTTGCGGTTGGTGACGACGCCGGAGTCCAACAACGCCGACTCGGCCTGCCTGCCCGTCAGACCGAACGATGTGACGTCGAGCAGCACGATGTGGTTGTCGGTGCCGCCGGTGACGAGCCGCGCGCCGCGCTTGAGGAAGCCCTCGGCCAGCGCCTTGGCGTTGTCGGCGACCCGCTGCGCGTACGCACCGAACGAGGGTTGCCTGGCCTCGGCCAGCGCGACGGCCTTGGCAGCCATCACGTGAGACAGTGGTCCGCCCAACACCATTGGGCAGCCCTTGTCGACCGCGTCGGAGTATTCGGCGGTGGCAAGCACGAGCCCGCCGCGCGGCCCGCGCAGCGACTTGTGTGTGGTGGTGGTCGTGACGTGGGCGTGCGGCACCGGGTCCTCGTCGCCGGTGAACACCCTGCCTGCCACCAGTCCCGCGAAATGCGCCATATCCACGAACAGGGTGGCGCCCACCTCGTCGGCGATCTCGCGCATCTTGGCGAAGTTGACTCGTCGCGGATAGGCCGAGTACCCCCCGACCAGGATCAGCGGCTTGAACTCGCGCGCGGCTTTGGCGAGCGCGTCATAGTCGAGGAGACCGGTCTTCGGGTCGGTGCCGTAGCTGCGCTGGTGGAACATCTTGCCGGAGATGTTGGGACGGAAGCCGTGGGTGAGGTGGCCACCGGCATCCAGGGACATGCCAAGCAAGCGCTGACTGCCCAGCTTGCTACGCAGCTGCTCCCAGTCCGCCTCGGAGAGGTCGTTGACATTCTTGACGCCGGCCTCGGCCAGGCCAGGCGCTTCGACGCGGGTGGCCAGGATGGCCCAGTACGCAACGAGGTTGGCGTCGATGCCCGAGTGTGGCTGCACATAGGCGTAGGGCGAGCCGAACAGCTCGCGGGCGTGCTCGGCGGCCACGGTCTCGACGGTGTCGACGTTCTGGCAGCCGGCGTAGAACCGGTGCCCGATGGTGCCCTCGGCGTACTTGTCGGACAGCCAGCTGCCCATGGTCAGCAGCACCGCGGGCGACGCGTAGTTCTCGCTGGCGATCAGTTTGAGCGAATCCCGTTGGTCGGCAAGCTCTTTGCGCGTCGCAGCCGCGATGCGGGGCTCGACGGACTCGATGATCTGCAGTATCGAGCGATAGGCGGCACTAGCGGTATCTGCGTACTCGGCGCCGGGAGCAGGAGCGGTGGTGACGATGGGGTCTGCTGCCATGAGGCTCAGCCTACGTCCCGCAGAGACGACGGGATCAGCGGCTCGTCGAGCAGCCGCCC
>JGI12053J15887_10000680_pt1 | contig 14353 bp, 13 predicted proteins | sample MedBloCAOM1_O3_FD_15887 | JGI IMG/M metagenome (IMG submission 15887)
CGCCTGTGTCGAGCGATCTCGGATACATGCCCGCCTTCAAGGACAGTATGACCGACGACCAGATCGTCGAGCTTGTGTCCTATCTCCGGCAGCAATTCGCACCCAAGAAGCCGCCCTGGACCGCAGTGCACGCGGCCGTTAGTCGGGCGCGGCATGGCATATCGCGTTGACCTGCCATGCCCGACGGAAAGCCACTGGTTGGGAGGCTTCCGGCGGGATAGAGTTCCAACATGGCAGTCACAGACATCGCGTCCCGGACCTACAACCATGGCTGGCGGCTCGACCCGATCGTGCGCAGCCTGCTCGACACCGATTTTTACAAGCTGCTGATGCTGCAGATGATCCGGGAATTCTACCCGAACACGCGCACCACCTTTTCGGTGATCAATCGCAGCCGCCACGTCCGTCTCGCCGAGGTGATTGACGAGGGAGAGTTGCGCGCTCAGCTCGATCACGCCCGCACCATCCGGTTTGCCAAGAAAGAGCTGATATGGCTCGCCGGTAATACCTTCTACGGCAAGACCCAGATGTTTTCGCCTGATTTCATCAACTGGTTGGCGACGTTCCGTCTTCCTGAATACGAACTGCACAAGGTGGACGGCCAGTACGAACTGCATTTCCATGGCCCGTGGACCCACACGACCATGTGGGAAATCCCGGCGCTTGCGATTCTCAATGAGCTGCGCTCGCGCCAGGTGATGAAAGGACAGGGGCGCTTTGCCCTCGATGTTCTTTATGCCCGCGCCAAGGCCAAGCTTTGGAGCAAAGTCGAGCGGCTGCGCCAACTGGAAGGCTTGCGTCTTTCCGATTTCGGCACCCGTCGGCGCCATGGCTTCCTGTGGCAACGCTGGTGCGTCGAGGCCGTCAAGGAAGGCTTGGGCCCGTCCTTCACCGGCACCTCCAACGTGTTGCTGGCGATGGACAATGATCTGGAAGCGATCGGCACCAATGCGCATGAATTGCCGATGGTCGCCGCAGCGCTGGCCAACGACGATACTGAACTTCGCTGGGCGCCGTACCGTATCCTCGATCAGTGGCGTCATACCTACGGCGGTAATCTTCTGATCGCCCTTCCCGACGCCTTCGGCACCAAGTCATTCCTGAGAGATGCGCCGGAATGGGTGGCGGATTGGACCGGCTTTCGGCCGGACAGTGCGCCGCCGATCGCCGCAGGCGAAGAAATTATCAAGTGGTGGAAGCAGATGGGCCGCGATCCCAAGGAAAAACTTCTGGTTTTTTCCGACGGCATGGACGTCGGATCGATCGAAGAAACCTACCGTCACTTCGCCGGCCGCGTCAGGATAAGTTTTGGCTGGGGCACCAACCTGACCAATGATTTCGTCGGATGCGCGCCGGATGGTTCTACAAATCTCGATCCGATCTCAATCGTTTGCAAAGTAACGTCGGTCGACGGCAGGCCAGCCGTGAAGCTGTCGGACAACCCGGAGAAAGCCACCGGCAGTTCGTCCGAAGTCGACCGCTATCTGCGGGTATTTGGCAACGCAGGCCGGGTGCGCAGCGCAGTTCACGTCTGAAGTGTCCGCAATCGTCGCCAATTGCGTCGCATAGAGGGCCGTGAACCGCTGCCCGTACCCTTCTAAAATGATGTTACAGGAAAGCCACACGGACGAAGATTGTTGTGTTGTTCCATATATGTTCGCAAGAGTTGATGATGGGCATCCGTCGTGCGCGGTAAATTGATGCGGGGTTGAAGTTACCTCGCTTCCTGTGAAGGAGAGCCCGCATGCCAGCCTACATCCAGCACTATGAAGTTGAGAAAGCTACGATTTTCTGCCCCAGCTGCATGGCACTACTGCCGATGTACGTTATTGACGTGGAGCCGCATTGGAGCATGGCGAAGATCGACTTCATCTATGAGTGCTCCGACTGCGGCGGCGAAGTCAGGCACACTGTAAGCAAGCCGGAACAACGACATTAACGCGCTCGGTCCCGATCAAACGGCGCCTCGGTGGGCGCGCCTACGCTCCATAATGCAACAGCAAACTGCCGCTGCCGGGCGCACAGCGACCACGCTTGGCGCAGTGACAGAGCTTCGAGCTTCCGCGTTTTAGTGGGAGGCCGTTTTAGTGGGAGGCCGTCTGGAAATCAGCACCATCGAGGCTGCATTCCCTAAAGTGAAACGCAATCTCATCAAGCGCGCGCTGTTCCCACTCTTCCGCTTTTGCGAGCCAGAAAGTTTTGCGCTCGGAATCCAGTAATGCCCGCTCTCGGCATATAAATTCCTGGTTGCGAATTTCGACGAGCCTGTTCATGAACTCCACTCCTGCGATGTGAAGCCGATTTACTCACGGATCATAGCATAGTGGGGGCCAGAGTCCCGCAATTTGCTGCCGCGAAGTGGCAGCATGCTTGTCCTTGCGGTGTCGGAAAGCATCGCAGTGCAGCACACCGACAGCGCGACATCCAGCTCGGCTCTGCACGGACGCTCAGTAACGCGCCAACGCGGTTAACCCTTCTTGACCAGCGGACAGGTACTGTCCTTGAGGGAACGAAACGCCTCGTCGCCGGGGATGACAGCGCGAAGCTTGTAATAGTCCCACTCGCCTTTCGATTCCGACGGCTTTTTGACCTCATACACGTACATATCGTGTACCATGCGACCATCTTCGCGGATGCGGCCGTTCTTCGCAAAGAAGTCGTTGATCGGCGTCTCACGCATTTTGGCCATCGCCGCCTTCGCATCGTCGGTTCCTGCCGCCTCAATGGCTCTGAGATAATGCATGGTCGATGAGTAATCGCCCGCGTCGCCCATGTGCGGCACACGCTTCATTCGTTCGGAAAAACGTTTCGACCACGCCCGCGTCTCATCGTCGCGGTCCCAATAGAAAGCGTTGGTAAGAACCAGGCCCTGCGCCACCTCAAGGCCAAGGCTCTTGATGTCGGTGATCCAGACCAGAAGACCTGCGAGCGTCTGTCCGTTCTGCTGGATGCCGAACTCCTGCGCCGCCTTGACGGCGTTGACAAAGACGGTACCGGAGCCCGCCAGCCCCACCACCTTGGCGTGCGACGCCTGCGCCTGCAGGAGAAAAGATGATTGATCCGATGTCTCTACCGGATACCGGGTCGATCCCAGCACCTGACCACCAAGCGCCTTGATGACAGCCGATGTATCGGCTTCGAGCGCATGACCGAATGCATAGTCCGCGGTGAGAAAATACCAGCTCGTTCCGCCGGCCTTCATCATCGCGGTGCCGGTGCCTTTCGCCAGCGAGTAGGTATCGTAGGCGTAGTGAATGCTGTTCGGGGTGCAGGCGTCACCGGTCAGACGCGAAGCGCCGGACCCGTTGACGATGGCGATCCTGTCTTTCTCCTTTGCAAGCTGGGTTACCCCGAGCGCGATCGACGAGTTGATCAGATTGGCAATCATGTCGACGTTTTCGACGTCGAACCATTTGCGCGCGATCCCCAGAGCGATGTCAGGTTTGTTCTGGTGATCGGCGACGATGAGTTCGATTGGCTTGCCCAGAACTTTTCCGCCAAAGTCCTCGATTGCCATCCGCACGGCGGTGACCGCACCATCACCCGATTCATGCGAGAACTGTCCGGACATGTCGGTCAACACGCCGATTTTCACCACGTTGCCGGATATGCCGTCAGCCCACACGGCTGCCGATCCCGTGCTCATGATTACGGCCAGCGTGACAGCCCGCGCGGTTCGACCAACCGTTATCATTGCGCATCTCCCTAGGTGACCCAGACAGGGCTTGATTGAACCGGCGGCCGATTCCCGCCTGTTTGCTTATAACATGCATAACTAGACTTACTTTTTTTCGTAAGTCAATCCGGGTGATGTAGAATGGCTGCGTGATATCGGCGCTTCATGCCGCGAACGGGTGACAACATGACCATCACATTGCGCTGCGGCGCTCTCTGCGACCGTGCGGGGCGGGTACAATCGTAAATGGCGCGTTCAGCGATAGCCAAAATATCTCCAGGCCCGGCGTCATCCACGGCCGCCATACCGCAGCGCGCGAAGGCTGCAAGCCCTGCTCGGGGCGAGCGAAACTGCTCGGTGGCGCGGACCCTGGATATCGTTTCGGATGCCTGGGCGTTTCTGATTATTCGCGAGGCCTTTTTCGGCACAACGACATTCGAAGCATTCCGCTCAGCCCTCGAGATTCCGCGCGCCACGCTGACGGACCGCCTGAGAAAGCTGACCCGGCTCGAGATTTTCCGGCAAGTCGCGACACATGTCGGACAACGCAAGGAGTACCGGCTGACAAAGATGGGGTTTGATCTCTATCCGAGCTTGATCGCCCTGATGCAGTTTGGTGACCGGTGGCTCTCCGTCAACAAACGCCCCCCGCTTGTGCTCGTCCATGGGTCTTGCGGCTGCGAGAGCCGCCCTATTGTGGCCTGTTCCGAGTGCTCATCCGAAATCGAAGCAAGAGCGGTTCAATACCGCGACGGACCCGGTGCCGGCCGCAAGCCTGCAAAGCCGGGGCGCAACACCCGACGCGCATCTGACGACAGCCGATTCATGCTGGGGCGGCCTAGTTCTGTCTCGCGCGCGCTCCAGATCATTGGCGACAAATGGAGCTTCATGGTCGTTCGCGAGGCGTTTTTCGGCAATCGCCGTTACGACAAGATCCAGTCGGAATTAGGCATCGCTCCCAACATACTGACCGACCGGCTATCGCGCCTTGTCACCCAGGGCGTGTTTCACCGGCGTCTCTATCTGCGTGCGCCCGAACGCTACGAATATCTGCTGACCGATATGGGCAGGGATCTCTATGGGCCGTTCATCGCCATGCTGGCCTGGGGAGACCGCTGGCACTCGAAGGGAAAGCCGCCGCTGCTGCTGCGCCACATCAAGTGCGGGCATGATTTTCATGCTTCTGTGATCTGCGACCAGTGCCACAAGCCCATCATCGCCGCCGACATGCGATACAAGTTGAACTACGATCCCAAAACCTACGGAGCGTTGGGACCAAGGTCCATTACGTAGCGTCATTCGGATCGATGCGAGTCACTCGTCATGGTGAGGAGGCGCTCTTCCGGCAGCGCACTTGCGCTGTCCGGTGCGCCGTCTCCGGACGATGCTTCGGATCGCCGGGAGCGCCATGAGGAAAACGCATAATTCCATCCTTCGAGACGCGGCGAAGACACCGCTCCTCAGCTCAGAGCGTGTGAATATATCTCCGACCTCATCCCTGCGTAACGGCTCCGCCGTTATCGCTGGAGGAGCGCGCCAGCGCTTCCACCAGCTTGAAACGCATGATCTTGCCGGATCCCGTGCGCGGAATCTCCGAAACAACATGGGTCGCTTCGGGAATTTTGTAGGGCGACAGGCTTTTTCGGCAGTGCGCGAGCAGCGCCTCCACATCGAGCTTTCCCTGTTCGACGACCACAAACAGATATGGCACCTCGCCCAGCGTCGCGTGCGGCACACCGACCACCGCGCAGTCGATCACCTCGCTATAAAGAATCGCGACTTCCTCGATTTCAGCCGGCGCGATGTTCTGCCCGCCCCGGATGATCAGTTCCTTGATGCGTCCGGTGATGGTGAGATAGCCGTTCGGATCGGATTTCGCGAGATCGCCGGTGTGATACCAGCCTTTTCGCAATGCCGCCGCGGTTTCCGCAGGTTTGTTATGGTAGCCGTGCATCAGGTTTGGACCGCGAACAATCAATTCGCCTTCGGAACCGATCGGCACGTCCTCCAGCGTCGTCGGATCGACAATTCTTGTCGCCAGGCCCGGCACCGGAAGACCGCACGATCCCATCGGCCGCGCCCCACTGGTCCAGTTCATGGTGACCATCGTCGACGTTTCGGTGATGCCATAGCCGTCAAGCAGCGTGGTCCCGAAGCGCTCCTCGAAGGATCTATTCAACGCCGCCGGCATGATCGCGCCGGCAGAAATACACAATCGCGCGCCCCCGAGCTGATTGACACCGGTTTCCTGCGCGCGCTGCGATAGATAGTGAAACATCGTCGGCACGCCCGGAAACACCGAATACTTTCCGGACTGCAACAGCTCCAGGACCTTATCCGGCGAAAACCGTTCCAGGATGTGCTCGCTGGCTCCGACCGCCAGCACGCTGAGCACCGAGAGATTCAAGCCGTAGGAATGGAACAGAGGAAGCGGAGACAGCACAACGTCCTTGTCATTGAGGTGGCAGATCGGCGCCCAGCACGCAGCCGTAATCCACAGCATTCCGCGGACCGACAGAAGCACGCCCTTGGCGCGGCCGGTGGTACCCGACGTATAGATGATGAACGATGCGCGATCGATGTCGTCGGGATCTAAAGCGGCTCCCGCCTTGCCTTGATAGCGCTGGGCAAGTTCGTCCAGATGAAGGCCGGCTTCGCTGGCGCCGGCACCTGCGAAAACAAGCGAAACCGGACCACTCAGTCCTGCCGCCAATTTGATGACGAGTTCTTTGCGGGCCGGCGTCGTTATCACCGTGCGGCAATCGGCATCGGATAGTCGATACGCGATCTCCGCTTCGGCGGCGTCATAGCTGATCGGCACGATGACCGCGCCGACACGCAACCCCGCGAAGCAGGCTTCGATCCAGTCGACTCCGTTCGGAAGATAGATCGCGATACGATCACCTTCCCGCACGCCGCTCCCTGACAGTCCGGCGGCAATCGAAGCTGTACGACCAGCGAGTTGTGAATAGGTGACCGATCTTGCGGCGTCCCAGTAAGCGACCTTGTCGGGCCGCTGTTTTCGGTGCCGCTCAAGCAGTTCGCTTATCGGCGCGATCAGCCCGGTATGTAACATTGTTGCCTCCGCCCAATCAGACCATGCTGAAACCGCCGCTGATGCTGATCACCTGGCCGGTGATCCAGCTGCCCGCATCAGATGCGAGAAGGGCAACCATGGGAGCGACGTCCGACGGCTGGCCGAGACGTCGGATCGGATACGCCTTGACGAGCTTGTCGTAGTTGGCCTCCACCCAGGTTCTGTCATGCGCGGATTCGATCAGGCCGAGCGCAATCGAATTGGCCGTGGTCCCGGTTCGTCCCATTTCCCGCGCCAGCGATTTCATCAGCGCGATGGTTCCTGCGCGCGCCGCCGCCGCGATTGCAAGCCCGGACTCGCCGACCCGAGACGAGTCTCCCATGATGGAGATGATGCGGCCTCGGCCCGATGCCTCCAGCAGCGGAGCCGCCGCGTGGCAGCAGTGGATCGCGCCATAAAGGCAGGTATCGATCTGCTTGTGCCAGTCTTCCGGCGTGGTGTCGTTGAATCGTTTGCGCAGCACGAGGCCGGCATTGTTGACCAAAATGTCCAGGCCGCCAAAATCAGCCGTGATGCTCGCCACCATGCTTCTGACAGCTTCGAGATTTGCGATATCTGCCCCGTAGGCTTTGGCCTTGCCGCCGGCCTTCTCGATTTGTGCAACAACCGCTTCGGCCTCATCCCGCGATGTGTGATAATTCACCGCAACCGCCGCCCCTGCTTTGGCAAGGGCCTGCGAGATCCCCGCGCCGACATCTCTGCCGCCGCCGGTGACGAGGGCGACGCGCCCTGCAAGATCGTTCATTGTTGGCTTCCTTTCGCTTTCATGCGTGCCCGCTCCAGCAGCCTGAAGATCCGCTCCGGCGTGATTGGCAGAATTGAAACATTGATGTCGAGCGTCGATAACGCATCGGAAATCGCGTTCGCGATCGCGGCGGGCGCACCGATCGTCCCGCCCTCGCCCATTCCGCGAAAGCCGCCGGCAGCCGCCGACTGGCTTTCGATATGGACGACGTCGATATCGGGAATCTCGACAGCGGACGGTATGACGTAATCGACAAGGCTCGCACTCAGGAGCTGGCCGTCGTCGTCATAGATCATCTCTTCATAGAGTGCCGCACCAATGCCCTGTGCGACGCCGCCGTGAACCTGACCGTCCACGATCATCGGATTGATGATGCGACCGCAGTCTTCCGCGACCACATATTTGTGTATCTTTACAAAACAGGTCGTGGGATCAACCTCGACGGCAACCAAATGGGTCGCGCATGCCGTCGTTCCGTTAATGGGATCGTAGGTATAGCTCGCCTCCAGCTCCTGGCGCGCCTCGACCGGCAGTGTCTTCATATCCGAATAGACGGCCTTCGCGATCTGCTTGAAGGTCACCGCGCGATCGGTGCCTGTGACGGTGGCAAAACCGCCGTCGACGTCAATATCGTCAGCAGCTGCTTCGAGCAGATGCGAAGCGACCTTCTTGATTTTCTCCCGCAGGATCAGTGAAGCATGTTTCGCAGCACCGCCGCCCAGCACGGCGCTGCGGCTGGCGTAGGTTCCGGTCGACATCGGGACCGCGTCGCTGTCGCCCTGGATGACCCGAATATCGTCAAATCTGGCGCCGAGATCGTCCGCGATGATTTGAGCAAGCGTAGTCTCGAGCCCCTGCCCATGCGAGGCGACGCCGAACGCGGCTGTGATCGCGCCGGTGGAATCCATTCGGATTTTGGCGGTCTCCGAGCCGGTGTTGATCGGCATTCCCGGTGCAACGGCAATTCGCGAGCCGATGCCGGTCAGCTCGGCATAGGTGGCAAGGCCGATGCCGAAATAGCGCCCTTCCGCCCGCGCCGCGTTCTGCTGCTGGCGCAGCTTTTCGTATTCGCCAGCCTGCACTGCTGCTTCAAGACATTCGACGAAGCCCGCGTTGTCCCAGATGATTCCGGACGCCGTGCGATATGGAAATTCGTCCGACTGGACAACGTTGCGCCTGCGTATCTCAAGCGGGTCGATGCCGAGCGCCCTGGCTCCCATATCCATCAGGCGTTCTGCGACGAACGTGGAAATCGGCCGGCCGACACCGCGATAGGGTCCGGTCGGCGGCTTGTTGGTCGCGACGCCTCGCACCGCACCCCTGTAAGACCTGATCCTGTACGGCCCCGGAAGAAAGCTGACGACCTGCACCGGCTCGAGCCCGCATGTCCACGGATAGATCGAGTAGGCGCCGACATCGCCGATCACATCGGCTTCCAGCGCAATGGCTGACCCGTTTTCATCGAAGCCCATTTCGGCATCCACGATCTCGGCGAAGGCCTGGCTGGAGCTGCTGATATCTTCGAGCCGATCCGCGGTCCATTTCAGCGAACGGCGCAACTTCTTCGCCGCCACGCACAACAGAATCTCTTCAGGATAGAGCGACCCCTTGGAGCCGAAGCTGCCGCCGACATCCGGCGCGACGACCCGCAACCGGCTGCCCGGCAGATCGAGCGATTCCGCCAGCGCATCACGCACGATGCCGGGTATGTTGGAGGAGGTGTAAAGCGTAATTGAATCTCTTCTGCTTTCAAATTCAGCGCAGTAGCTGCGCGGCTCGATCGCAAGTGCCGCCTTTCGGGTCATCTGGAAGCGATCGCGGACCCGGACATGCGCCGCCGCAAGGTCGGCACCAGCGTCGCCCTTCTTGAATTCTCGGGCAATCAGCACATTGGTCGCGGCTTCCTCATGAAGCAACGGCGCGTCCCGGGAGAGCGCGAGTTCGGGATCAGTCACTGCCCCCAACAGCGCATATTCGATGTCGATCAGCTCCAGCGCGTCCTCGGCGAGATATCGATCTTCCGCGATGACGGCGACCACGGCTTCCCCGACATATCGTACTTTTTTCGAGGCCAGGGCCGTAATGGGTGTCGCGTAATAGTTCGGCATGCGGGAAAACGGGATGACCGGCTTGTAATCCGCCGTCACATCCTCCGCGGTAAAAACCGCCACGACGCCTGGTGCAGCCCGCGCCCNGGTCGNGTCGATCCGCGTGATGTCGGCATGAGGTTGTTCACTGCGCCGGAAGGCAACGTGGAGTGCNCGATCAGGCTTGCGATCTGCGGTATATTCGCCGTTGCCGGTCAGCAGGCGCGGATCTTCGGTCCGCCTGATCGGCATGCCGACATGACGTGGTCGCAGCAGGTCCGAAGTATGGACGATGTCGTCCTTACTCATAGGCCTCCACTCCCTTGCGCAGGCTCTGCCATTGCTCGTCATCATGGCCGCAGATGACCGTGGCGCCTGATTTCTCGATCCGGCGTATCTCGCCGTAGGAGTCGTGGAGCGCATCCGCATTCCAGGTATTGCGCGGCGCCGTATCGGTATCGAGGCTCTCGCGCAGGCTCACCGCGTCGGAGGCGAGCAGAAAGGACCCATCCCGATCGAGGTGAACGGCGGCTCCAAGCGTACCCGGCGTATGGCCGGGCAGCGGAATCAAAACCAGCCTGCCGTCACCGAACACATCCCGTTCGCCGTTCACGGGATCCATCGGTTGCTGGTGGTCCCAGTCGGCCCGCAGATAGCCGGCAGCCTCCGCGCCTGTCGCTTTCGCAGCCTCGATCTCGCTGGCATGCGCCAGGATGGTCGCCTTCTTGAAAAATTGATTGCAGCCGCAATGGTCCGGGTGGAAGTGCGAATTGACGACGATATCGATATCGTCCGGGCCGACGCCAACACACGCCAGACTTGGCAGAAGCGTATCCTCCGCGCGCATGACCGGCGTCATGACTTTCATGAGCGGTCCCCACCTTTCATCGCCGTGCTCCACGACGGAAGGGTGACAACCCGTATCGAACAGTACATTGCCCTGCTTGTGCCGGATCAGCGCGCTGATCACGGGCGCTTCAAACGTCTCGCTGCGATCGGCGCTCTTGATATAGACGCTCTTTTTCAAGCGAAGCCGGCCGGCGGAAACAAACTGCAGCTTCATGGCGTGCTCCCGTTTCGCAAGCTGACAGCCGCGCGGATCGCAGCGACGATATTTTGATAGCCGGTGCAGCGACAAAGATTGCCGGATAGTCCCTGGCGGATTTCCTCATCGCTGGCCAATGGATACTTGTTCAGGAGATCCATCGCCGTCATCAGCATTCCCGGCGTGCAGAACCCGCACTGAAGACCGTGCTTCTCACGGAATTCGGTCTGGAGGGCGTTCAATTGATCGGGCGCGCCCAAGCCCTCGACCGTCATGATGTCCGCACCATCAGCCCTGACAGCCAATGTCAGGCAGGAGCGGACGCTGTCGCCGTTCACAAGGATCGTGCATGCCCCGCATACGCCGTGCTCGCAGCCGACATGTGTTCCAGTCAGCCCTAATGTGTCGCGTAGAAAATCAGAGAGCAGCAGACGCGGCTCGATGCTCGCCTCGTATCTTCGTCCGTTTACGGTGACACCGATATCCATCTTCACCGCGTCTTTCCGATCGCGCGCGTCCATGCTGCCGTGAGTGCCCGTTCGGCCAGCGCGCCGATCAGGTTTTTCCGGTATTCGGCGGAGACATGGATGTCGCTCGCGGGCGACAGGCAGCAGCGCACAACCTCCGCAAATCCGGTCGCAGCCTCAGGTCCCCTTTGCACGCCTTTTAGCGCATCTTCCGCCTCGCGAAGACGCCGCGGGGTGTCCGCAACCCCCATGACCGCGACCCTCGCATCGGCAATTCTGTTGTCGAGAAGTTCGAACGATACAGCGATGCTCGCCAGCGCGAAGTCGCCAAAGCGGCGCGCGACCTCCTCGAAGGCCCAGCCTGCATGTGATGGCAGGATGGGAAAATCGATCTCGAAGACGATCTCATCCGGATCAAGACAATTTGTAAGGGCGGAAACGAAAAACTCCTCGGCGGGAATCTCCCGTCGACCATTTGAGCCTTGCACCCTGATCGTGGCCCCGTAGAGAACCGCCAGCATCGGCAATTCCGCAGCGGGGTCGGCGTGCGAAAGGCTGCCCCCGATGGTACCCTTGTTGCGTATCGCGAGATGGGCGACATGCGGCATCGCCGCGGCCATCACTGGAAGCTTGCTCGCGATGAGATCTGAAAATTCAAGATCTGCATGCCGCGTCAGAGCGCCAATTGCCACCCCATCGCCCCTCAGCTCAATGAACGACATATCAGGGATATGCATGAGGTCGACGACAACGCTCGGGCGCGTCATCCTGAAGTTCAGCAGCGGCATGAGAGATTGCCCGCCGGCCAATATCTTGCCGTCGCCGTTCGCCGCCGCGATGGCCTGCACCGCTGCTTCAAGGCTGTTCGGAGCGATATAGTCGAAGGCGGCGGGCTTCATTCTGCGTCTCCGGAAAGCTCGCTCGATCTTACATTCGCTCTGCCACCGACGCACACCATTCAGCGTCCGCGGAACCGGGGCGCTCTTTTCTCGGCGAATGCGCGCCTGCCTTCCCTGAAGTCTTCGCTATCGGCAGCGCGGTCGATCATGCGTTGGGCGGCGGCGACATCGAGGGCGCCCTCACCCATGGATAATCCATTCAGCATGAATTTCGCCCCCGCGATCGATAGCGGGGCGTTGCTGGCAAGTGTACCGGCGAATGCAAGCGCAGCCGAGACCGCGTCATCGCTTATCTCGTCCACAAGCCCCATCGACAGCGCGCGCGCAGCGTCGTAGCGCTCGCCGGCGTACAGCATACGCTTGGCGGCGGCTAATCCCACAATCGCCAGCAGGCGCTGGACGCTGTTCACTCCATACACGATCGACAGCCTGGCAGAGGGAATTCCAAGTTTGGCGGTATGGTCGGCGAAGCGAAAATCACAAGCCAGCGCCAGGTGACAGCCACCGCCGAGGCAATAGCCGGAGATGGCCGCGATGACCGGCTTGGACACGTTCGCGATCGCGGCCGAGCAGGCGTCGACCGAAACTTCATATTCAGCGCTTTGATCGCGGTTTTCTCTTATCGCGTCGAATTCCGACACGTCGGCGCCGACGCAGAAGTCCGCGCCTGAACTCATCAGAACGATCGCGCGGACCGCATCATCATCGGCAAGGTTCGAAAATATGCCGGCGAGTTCGCGCCACATACCAAGCGTTACAGCATTGCGCGCCTCAGGCCGGTTGAGGCTGACAACTCCAACGTTATCCCGTGTGGCCACGAGGATATCTGGCATTTCCTACCCTCTGCCGATGCCGCAGTTGGCGGCGAACCTTGCACGACGCTATGGGCAGCAACAAGACTTCCGGGTCTTGCCGCCTTGGTGACTCCGCCCTCGTGACTTGCATAAGTAGACTTACTTGTTATCCATCGTCAAGCCCCGCCGCCGGGGCGTTTTCTAACTTAAGAATGGCCCGCTTCATCGCGGGCGGCGGCCGATTCCGGTCCACTCATTCGGCGAGCCTTGCTGGATATTCCAGCCGTCAACTCATCGATTCTGGAGAGGAACAGTTTGAGAATCGGCGAGGTGTTTGCCTTGCTGTAACCCACGGCCAGATCGATCGTTGGCGCTTCACCCTCCAGCGGACGGCTGACCACGGACCAGGGCAGCAGATTCTTCGCATAGGCGGGCATCAGCGCCAACCCTCGGGTGGACGCAACCAGGGACATGGCCATCGCCATGTTGTCCACGCCATGATCCAGTTTGATGTCGAGCCCGCAGCGGCGCAGATAGTCCTCGGTCACGGCGCGCAGCACTGTGGCCTTGTTCGAACCGCCGATGAAGATCTCGCCGACGAATTCCCGCGGGTGAATCGCTTCGCGGCTGGTGAGGCGATGGTCGCTCGGCATCAGCACGATCAGCGGCTCGTGGTCCACCACCTCGTAGCACAGCTCGAAGTTCGGCTCGACGCGCAGGAAGGCCACGTCGAGCCGGCCGCGGACGAGCGCCTCGGCGAGATCAGGCGAATAGTCGCTCGAGATCGTGACCTGGATGTTCTTCAGCTCGTCGCGCAGCACATGCATGGCCCGCGGCAGCCAGTTCATCTCGTGGCCGGTTTGGAAGCCGATAGCGAACGTCTTTCTTAAGGGCTGTGCGGCCCTGCGAGCCGCTTCCACCGCGGCATCGGCCTGCGCCAGCGCCAGCCGGGCGTGGTCGAGAAAGGCCTTGCCGGCGGCGGTCAATTCGATGCCGTGCACGCTGCGGCTCATTAACTGGACGCCAACCTCGTATTCGAGATCGCGGATCTGGCGGCTGAGGGAAGGCTGCGCCGTGTGCAGCCTTTTCTCGGCCGCGAGCGTCAGGCTGCCCTCCTCGGCGACCGCGATGAAATAACGAAGGTGCCGTAGCTCCATNNCGCTTTCNATATCTCCAAGGCATGCCCTCCAGCTTACAANGTCTTTTTCGCGGGCGCTAGAGAAGACTACATGGCTTTCAACAGCAGCATCCCGCGACTGGCCTCGGTCTCTAAGCCGCGGCCAGAGGGTCCGCTTCCATACTCGCCCGGTAGGGCGCTAATTGCGAGGATTACAAATGAGCAACCCAGTCGTATTGATCACAGGCGGCTTGACCGGCATCGGTCGCGCTGCCGCCGTCGCCTTCGCCAAGAAGGGCGCCAAGGTGGTCGTTGCCGGCCGGCGCGATGAGGCCGGCAACGCGCTTGCGAAAGAGCTGCGCTCTTTCGGTTCGGAGGCCGAGTTCATCAACGCCGACGTCCGCAAGGAAGATGACGTCCGCGCCC
>JGI12053J15887_10000681_pt1 | contig 14349 bp, 15 predicted proteins | sample MedBloCAOM1_O3_FD_15887 | JGI IMG/M metagenome (IMG submission 15887)
CGCGGATGCGGCCAGTCGCCGCCCCACACCAGCCGTTCCGGATTGGCGCGGACCAGCGCCTCATGGAACGGGCGCGCGTCGGGATAATCCGGCGCTTCGCGGCTGAGACGATGGGCGCCCGACAGTTTTGCCCAGCACCAGCCATCGCCGACCGCGCGCAACAGGCTTTGGAAACCCGCCGTTGCCGTTCCCGCGCGGGCATCGGTGCGGCCCATGTGATCGATCACGACGGGAAGGCCGAGCGATTTCAACGTGGGAATCGTCTCCGGCAAATCCTTGACGTCGATCCAGAGCTGCAAATGCCAGCCGAGTTCAGCCATTACGGGCGCAAGGGTCCGCGCTGCCTCAAGCGGCACCCCGCCCCGATAATGCATCTCGCCGTCGCGGAAAAAATGATTGAAGCGCAGGCCGTGCACGCCGAGGCGATCCCAGCCGCGCAACACCGCCGGCGCGACATCGGCGTCGGCTACCGCGACGCCGTGCAGGCGGTCGGGCCGGCGCGCCAGCGCGTCGAGCATCGCGGAATTGTCACGGCCGTGCGAACTGCCATGCACCAGCACGCCGCGCGCAAATCCGAGCGCATCGAGCATGCCCTGATATTTTTCCAGCGGCGCGTCGGGCGGCGTGTAGCTGCGATCGGCCGCGTAAGGAAAGCGATCCGCGGGCCCGAACACATGCGCGTGGGTATCGCAGGCGTTTGGCGGCAGCGGCGTCTTCGGTCGCGTGACCTCGCGCGGCGGCAGACAGGCAGCAATCATCGAAAGCCCACCTACTCCCCCTTCATGCCGGCGGCATTGATGATCGGGCCCCATTTTTCGAAGTCGGCGTGGATCTTGGCATCGAACTGCCGCGGCGAACTGCCGATCGGCAGCGAGCCAAGTTTTTTCAGTCGCTCCCGCACCGCGTCGGTATTCAGCGCCGCGACGAAATCGCGCGAAAGTTTTGCAACAACGTCGGCCGGCATGCCGCCCGGTCCAAGCAGGCCCCACCACACCTCGGTATCGTAACCCGGCACGGTTTCCGCCATGCTTGGCACATCGGGCAGGAACGGTGCGCGCGCCGCTGTCGTGACGGCGAGCGCGCGGACCGTGCCGGCCTGAAGCTGGCCGACCGATTCCGGGCCGTTGTTGAACGACATGGGAATCTGTCCCCCGAGCAGGTCGTTGATCGCGGGCGCGCCGCCTTTGTAGGGGATCGCGTTGAGATCGATCTTGGCGAGGCTCTTCAAGAGTTCACCGGCGAGATGGGTCGATGTCCCCGTGCCGGCATGGGCAAAGGAAAGGCTGCCCGGCTTGGCCTTCGCCTGCGCGATCACGTCGGCCAGTGTCTTGAACGGAGAATCGGCACGCACCAGCAGGATGTTCGGAGACGATGCCAAGAGCGAGATCGGCGTGAAATTCTTGAAGGTGTCGTAGGGCAGTTTTGGGTAGAGAAACGGATTGGTGGCGTGGCCGCTGGCGACCATGATCAGGGTATAGCCATCAGGCGGCGAGGCCACCAGCGCCTGCGAAGCGATCATGCCGCCGGCGCCCGGCCGGTTTTCCACCACGACCGATTGGCCCCACTGCTTGGAAACCACGTCGCCCAGGGTACGTGACAGGACGTCGACGCCGCCGCCGGCAGGATACGGCACAAAGATATGAACGGGTTTTGCCGGAAATGGCTGGGCCTGCGCGGCGCCGGCAACCGCCGACATCACGGCCGCGACCGCCGCGATCCGGAGCCATCTCGTCATGGCGTTCCTCCCGTTTGTGTCGTTACTTCTGTATCGCACGCGGCCATGGCGGCAGCACCGCCATAACGCGCAGATCACGGTAACGCGCCGGGCATGTTGACAATCCCGCCGGTCCCGTCAAGTTTCGGCCGGTAATCGCGATTACGCGCCCAACAAGACGTCGCGAGATGAGGGAGAATCTGATGGCGGTTGCGGAGGAAAAGACATCGCCCCAAAGCTGGCATGAGATCGTGCTGCAAACGCTCAAGCGCAACGAGATCCGGCTGGTGCCCTACGTCCCCGACCGGGTNCTGACGACGCTGATCAAGAACCTGCACGCCGATCCCNACTTCACGACGTTCCCCACCGCACGCGAGGAAGAGGCCGTCGGCATCGTCNCCGGCGCCTGGATGGGCGGCATGCGNGGCGCGGTGCTGATGCAGACATCGGGGTTTGCCACGCTCGCCAANGTGCTGGCGTCGCTGGCGATCCCCTANCAGATNCCGCTGATCATGTTCGTCTCCGAGCGCGGCACGCTCGGCGAGTTCAACTACGGCCAGTCGCTGGTNTGCCGCACCATGCGCCCGGTGCTCNATTCGCTCGCGATGGAGCATCACACCGTGACGCGGCTCGACGAATTCGAATTCATCGCCGACCGCTCGGTCAAGCAGGCCATCACCACGCAGGCGCCGGTGGCGCTGATCCTCTCGCCGCTCCTGACCGGCGGCAAAGTATTCGACAAGTGAGCGACCCCATGAACATTGCAACCAGCACCGCCGCCCGCAACACCAAGGTGATGAACCGGTTCGATCTCACCTCGCGGCTGATCGCGAAGCTAAAGAACGAGGAAGCGGTGATCGGTGGCATCGGCAACACCAATTTCGATCTGTGGGCCGCCGGCCACCGCCCGCAGAATTTCTATATGCTCGGCAGCATGGGGCTTGCCTTCCCGATCGCGCTCGGCGTCGCGCTGGCGCAGCCGCAGCGGCGCGTGTTTGGGCTCGAGGGCGACGGCTCGCTGTTGATGCAGCTCGGCTCGCTCTCGACGATCGCGATGCTGGCCCCGAAAAACCTCACCATGGTGGTGATGGACAACGGCGTCTATCAGATCACCGGCGCGCAGCCGACGCCGGCCGCCGCGGTATCCGATCTCGTCGCCATCGCGGCCGCGAGCGGCCTCGCCAACAGCGCCTGGGCGGCGGACGAAGATGATTTCGAACGCCTGATCGATCAATCCATGTCGGCTTCGGGACCAACGCTGATCGGGGTGCGCATCGACGACAAACCGGGGGTTGGAACCACGCGCCGCGATCCCGTCCAGATCCGGGAGCGATTCATGCATGGCCTCGGCGTGCGACAACCGCTATAGAATTAGGCATTAACCGCCTTTTCGCATTTGCGAAAAATCCGTTCAGTAATCGTGCTACCCGATGACGATGACGATCTTTATCCGAACGCTCGCGTGGTGTCTCGCGGCTGCCGTCGCCTTCGCGACGCTTGGCCCCCCATACTATCGGCCGCACACCGACCTCGGCCAGAACGCCGAGCATGCCATCGCCTTCATCCTGATCGGCCTCGCCTTTGGCCTCGCCTACACGCGGACCCGGCTGTTGACCACGCTCGTCGCCGTCGTCATGACCGGTGTCATCGAACTCCTACAGTTTTGGGCGCCGGGGCGTCACGCGCGCCTGATGGATTTCGTGGTCGACGCTCTGGCGGCCTGTGTGGGGCTTGCCGCAGCGGCGGCGCTCGATTGGGCGACCAAGCGATCGCGTTTGCGCCTGTCCCAATAAAAATCCTCGCGGGCACCAGCCCGCGAGGAATCAAGTTTTCACGCGCTTAGTCGATGATCCTGATCACCCTGCGGGTGCGCGGCTCCACGATCACCCGGCGGTCATTGACCACAGCATAGCGATATTCGGTGTACCTCGGCACCGGGCGCAGCTCAACGGTGGGCGGCAGCGGCTCGCCGACGACCACGCGCTCACGCACGGTCACGGAAGGTCCGCGCTCGGGGATCGACGAGATCACGGCATTCGGGATCTCCAGACCCAGGCCGACAGCCGCACCGACGGTGCCACCAACGACCTCACCGATCGGACCGCCGACCTCACCACCGGTGCGCGCCCCTTCCCGGGCGCCTTGCGCGGTGGTCGATTGTGCAAACGCTGCACCTGACGTCAGCAACGACGCGGCAATCAGCGAAACAGCAAGACGGTTATTCATCGCATCCTCCAGTGTCGATTGAACTTGGGTCAACCGTCCGAGGGTGCCCGACGTTCCGGTTCCAGATGCCGCAAATGCAGCCGGCGGGAACATCAAGTTCCGGCGTCAGCGGGAACAATTACGCCTGCGCGATTTCGTGGCTCGCCATCATTTCCAGCGCCCTCACCATCGCCGAGTGATCCCAGGCGCGGCCGCCGTGCGCGGCGCAGGAACTGAACAATTGCTGCGCCACGGCCGTGCTCGGCAGCGACAGCCCGAGCGCGCGGGCGCCCTCCAGCGCGAGATTGAGATCCTTCTGGTGCAGCTCGATCCGAAACCCGGGATCGAAATTGCGCTTCACCATGCGCTCGCCATGTACCTCCAGAATTCTCGAAGACGCGAAGCCGCCCATCAAGGCCTGTCGCACCAGCGCCGGATCGGCGCCGGCCTTGGACGCGAACAGCAGGGCTTCGCCGACCGCCGCGATCGTCAACGCCACGATGATCTGGTTGGCGACCTTGGTGGTCTGGCCGTCGCCGTTACAGCCGACATGCGTGACGTTCTTACCCATCCTGTCGAGCACCGGCTTCATGGTCGCGAACGCGCGCTCCGGGCCACCCACCATGATGGTCAAGCTCGCCGCCTTGGCGCCCACCTCGCCGCCGGAGACCGGCGCATCCAGATAATCGGCGCCGAGCGCTTCGATCTTCTTGGCAAATTCCTTGGTGGCGAGCGGCGAAATCGAGCTCATGTCGATCACGATCTTGCCCTTCGAAAGTCCTGCCCCGACACCATCGGCGCCGAACAGAACCGCTTCGACGTGCGGCGTATCCGGCACCATGACGATGATGGCGTCGGATTCCTGCGCAACCTGCCTGCCCGATTGGCAGACGACGCCGCCTGCGGCGACAAGCTCCGGCGCGATCGGCCCGACGTCGTGCAGAAACAGGCGATGCCCCGCGGCCAGCAGATGGCCGGCCATCGGACGTCCCATGGTGCCGAGGCCAATGAAACCGATATCGATCATCCAATGTTTCCTTTGATCTATGCTGGTCAGGTTTCGAAAATTTGCGCGGCGTGCCATCCCAGCCCGTCGACCGTCGTCGTCCTCGGCTTGTATTCGCATCCGACCCAGCCGCGATAGCCGATCGCGTCCAGATGCCGGAACAGGAAGGGATAGTTGATTTCTCCGGTGCCGGGCTCGTTGCGGCCGGGATTGTCGGCAAGCTGGACGTGCGCGATGCAACCGAGATGTTTTTGCAGGCTCCGCGCGATATCGCCCTCCATCACCTGCATGTGGTAGATGTCGTACTGGACGAAGAGATTGCTCGATCTGACATCGCTGATGAGCTGAACGGCCTGTTCGGTTCGGTTCAGGAAGAAGCCGGGAATATCGAGCGTGTTGATCGGCTCGATCAGGAGCCGGATCTGTTCGCGCGCCAGCGCGGCTGCGGCGTATCGCAAATTCTTCACCAGCACTTCCTTTAATTCAACGGGATCGGCGCCTGATGGCGCGATACCGGCGAGGCAGTTCACCTGATGGCAGTCGAGAGCGGCCGCGTAGTCGATGGCGCGATGCACGCCTTCGCGAAATTCATCGATTCTATCCGGCAGGATGGCGATGCCCCGCTCGCCGGCGGCCCAGTCGCCCGCCGGGAGATTGTGCAGCACCTGTGTCAGTCCATGCTGCTGCAACTGCTCGCGCAGCGCGGATTTTTCGAAATCATAGGGAAACAGGTATTCGACACCGCCGAACCCCGCAGCCTTGGCCGCGCCGAAACGATCGATGAACGGCATCTCGGCAAACAGCATGGTGAGATTGGCGGCGAACTTTGGCACGATCGATATCCTCGCGTTGCTGGAGCGGATGCTGCGTCAGGCCGGCAGCAGCGCGGGCGGCCGGCTGACGGGCGTTTCGTCGAGCGGCAGCTCGAGGATTTCCTCGAACTCGACGATGTTGTCGATCTCGGTGCCCATCGCGATGTTGGTGACCCGCTCGAGGATGAATTCGACCACCACAGGCACCTTGTATTCGGCCATCCACTCGCGCGCAGTCGCGAACGCCGCCTGCGCGTCGTGCGGATCGGTGACGCGGATCGCCTTGCAGCCGAGGCCCTTTGCGACCGCGACGTGATCGACGCCGTAGACCCCGAGTTCCGGCGCGTTGATGTTCTCGAATGACAGCTGCACCTGATAATCCATGTCAAAACCGCGCTGCGCCTGGCGGATCAGGCCGAGATAGGAATTGTTCACGACGACGTGGATGTAGGGCAGCTTGAACTGGGCACCGACCGCGAGCTCCTCGATCAAAAACTGAAAATCGTAGTCGCCCGAGAGCGCGACGATCTCGCGGGTCGGATCGGCGGCGCGCACGCCGAGGGCGGCGGGCAGCGTCCAGCCAAGCGGGCCGGCCTGCCCGGCATTGATCCAGTTGCGCGGGTGGTACACGCCGAGGAATTGCGCGCCGGCGATCTGCGACAGGCCGATCACGCTGACGTAACAGGTGTCGCGGCCGAACGCCTTGTTCATCTCCTCATAGACGCGCTGCGGCTTGATCGGCATGTCGTCGAAATGGCTCTTGCGCAGCATCGTGCGCTTGCGGTCCTGGCAGGCCGCCGGCCATGCCTGACGCTCCCGGAGCTTGCCGGCCTTGCGCCATTCCTTTGCCACCGTGACGAACAGCTCCAGCGCCGCCCTGGCGTCCGACACGATACCGAGATCGGGATTGAACACGCGGCCAATTTGGGTGGGCTCGATATCGACATGCACGAACTTGCGGCCCTTGGTGTAGGTTTCGATCGATCCGGTATGCCGGTTGGCCCAGCGGTTGCCGATGCCGAGCACGAAATCGGATTGCAGCATGGTGGCGTTGCCGTAGCGATGGCTGGTCTGCAGGCCGACCATCCCCGCCATCAGCACGTGGTCATCGGGGATCGCGCCCCATCCCATCAGCGTCGGCACCACGGGTACGTTGACGGCCTCGGCAAACGCCACCAGCAGCGCGCAAGCGTCGGCATTGATGACGCCGCCGCCTGCCACGATCAGCGGCCGCTCGGCGGCGTTGAGCATCTCGAGCGCCTTTTCGATCTGCCGCCGCGTCGCGGCCGGCTTGTAGACCTCAAGCGGCGCATAGGTCTCGTCGTCGAATTCGATTTCGGCGAGTTGCACGTCGAGCGGCAGATCGATCAGCACCGGCCCCGGCCGCCCGGATCGCATGACGTGAAAGGCCTGGCTGAACACCCGCGGCACCAGGCCCGGCTCGCGCACGGTGACCGCCCACTTGGTCACCGGCTTTGCGATCGACTCGATATCGACGGCCTGAAAATCTTCCTTGTAGATGCGCGCGCGCGGCGCCTGCCCGGTGATGCAGAGGATCGGGATCGAATCCGCGATTGCCGAATAGAGCCCGGTGATCATGTCGGTGCCGGCCGGGCCCGAGGTGCCGATGCAGACGCCGATATTGCCGGCCCTGGCGCGGGTATAGCCTTCGGCCATGTGGGAGGCGCCCTCGACATGCCGCGCCAGGATGTGGCTGATCGAGCCGCGCAGCTTTAGCGCGGAATAAAGCGGATTGATCGCGGCGCCCGGAACGCCAAAGGCGCAGGTGACGCCTTCCTTCTCCAAAATACGCACCGCGGCATCGATCGCTCGCATCTTGGCCATTTCGCGCCTCGCTGATGTTGCTGGACGTGATGATCACGGCAACGACCGACGTTCTCAACGGAATAGATTTTGTTTCCCGCGATGTGGAATGATTGCGGAAAAAGGACGCGGGATCAGACAGTTGGATCGACCGCACAATGAAACGATGGGATTGCCTGCGTTCGCGTTCGCGATCAAGCGGGCAAAGCTCCCACCCACCGGCTGTTATACCGCTTGGCGGGGCGTATCTCTTCGTCGTGGCGAGAGATACCCCCTAACACGCCTCCCCGGGGGAAAGGCATGTCGGCGACTCGGCGACGCTTGCGCTGGCGAAGAATTGTCAATCGGTTGGCTGCCGACGACGGAGTAATCCGCTTCAAGCTGATCGACGGGGAGAAGGTAGTCGGGGAACCGTCAAATGGGCAACTGAAGTGCCCTCGGGTTGCGTGTTGCAAGCGGCGAAACGGCTTCCCTGAGGTCTTCCCTTGGGTCGCTGCTGCATGGTGAAAAACCGGATCCTTATGCAGCAGCCATCTGCATAGGGATCCGGCCTGACTGTCGCGTAATAATCTGGAAGCGAAAGCTGCCGCCTGTCCGTGGTGCGGAAGGCGTAATGAACCTTAGACGCTTCCGGATGCCATCAAGTATTGATCGAACGACTACTTCTTTTTCTTCTTGGCTGTCTTCTTTGCCTTCTTTGCCTTCTTCGCTTTCTTGGCCATGTTGCCCTCCGTGATCCCAAAAGTTGGCTCAATGCAAGTCGACCTTCGACATGCATGCATTCACAATACACCACAATTGCAAATTTGATACTCCGCGTTTCGAAGAAGGTAAACGACGTTACGCCGTCGCAACGACGGCGAAGGCGCCGGGCTTCGCGTCGACGCAAATCCTGTTGGTGTTTGCCGATGAGGCGATCGATGTCCGATCATTGGGATCAAGAGGACCGCGTTGCGCTGCTAATTTGCAAAACCGCCCCAAGCGGAATTCGATAAACCTAATCGCATGCCGCATTTCCGGCATCCGCGATGGTGACGAATGCAATCGTGGCCGGTGCAATCTCAAGCGAACCGGGTGGCGATCTCACCGCGGCAAACTGCGGAAGATCATTTGGACCGGCCTCCAAAACTGTTCCATTCAGCTTCACGACGCCACTCTGAAGATGGTCTGCCGACAGCGTGTAGCGCTCGCTGGGCACGGGCAATCGCAGGGTGGCGGCGGTCGTCCGGTCGGTATTGATGGCCAGCAAGGAGACGGCTCCGGGTACCGCTCGCCGGCAATGCGCATAGACGTGCATCCCCTTGCGGCCGCCGGCGTCGAGAACGGTTGTGCCCATCAGCGTGCGCCAGAGCAGCGCCGCCCAATAGTTTGGGCGCGGCCGCAAGCTCTGCCCGTCGAGCAGGCCGTAGTCGCTTGCGGCCAGCGTGTTGTGCGCAACCACCTGCACGCCGGCCCTGGCAAGCCGGCCGAGTTGATCGAGATACCGAAAGGTATCGAGGAATGTGGAAGCCCAGGGATTGCCGCCACAGGCCGCGTCGGCGGTCTCGGTCACCCACATCGGCTTTCCCGGCGCAAATTCGTCCCTGAGCGCCTGGTAATACGCGCGAGTTTGGTCCGTGCTCGCCAGCCACGCTTCGGAAAGCGCGGCCTCAGGCGTGGTTTCACCCGGTATTTCCGAGCATCGTTGTGAGAGCGCGCCGTAATGATGATAGGAAAACGCGTCGATGCCCGATCCGGAGGCCGCAAGCAGATCCCGCGTCCTGATCCCGTCGGAGCCGGATTGCGGCGATGATTGCGACGCGGTTGTTTCTCCGCCCGAGCCGGGACCCAGCACGATCAAATCCGGTGCGCTCGCCTTGATGAAGGCATGAAAGGCTTTGAAGTCCCGCCCGTAAGCCGCGGCGTCATAGCCTTTCGGCGCGCCGCCGATGGCGGCCAGCATCGGCTCATTCATGAACTCGGCGGCGGCAATTTGGCCGCCGACGGATTTGGTATAGGCGAAGAAACGGCGCGCCTGATCGCTCTGCCAAAGACCCGCGGCGTCCCGAACGCCGGGGCTGATGGCCATGGAGGTTACGATCTTGGCGTCAACCGCGTAGGCAAAGTCGACGACAGCTTTCCAGCGTTCGCGACCCAGCACGGTGTTAAAGCCGCGAGGCGGCGTGGCGGGCGTATCGTCGCTGTCGGCAAAGTATGTGCTGTTGGCCCAGGTGCCGCTGACGCGGAGGTAGGCTGGCGCAAGCGCCGCGGCCAATGTGCGCAGCCGGNGGTTTTGCAGATCGATGGGTGCCCGATATGCGAATGGGTCGGGATTCCTGGCACCCGCCGCGCCGCGGCCTGACCGCGCCGANGCGCNTGCCCGGTAAGGTTTCCAGAAGTCTCCACCGGTAACCTCGACCATCTCCACGTTATAGGATTGAAAGCGCTCGTCGACCGTCCCGAGGCGCGGCAACCGTGACGGGTCTAAGGAAGGCGTTGGCGCCTGGGCCGCGGCCGGCAGGATTCCCGCCAGCGCGGCGATCGCAACGCCAATTCCAACCTTGAAACCGTTGGACCTGGTCATAGCCGTCATCCCTGAACCGGCGAGTTCGCCGCGTTGCGCTGATTCGGCGTTAAGATTTGGTTTAGTTCCTGGCATCATCATGATGGGAGCAAAAGGCGCCCCATCATGCAGTTACACCCGCCGAATACCCTGGAAAGGATTGAGCCGGTAGCAGACGTTGCCGGCAACCAGGCCGCTACGGAACCGGCGAGCACTCACTTATGGGATTTCCTTACTCCCAATCGAGATGAGGTGCTGGCGCTATTGAAGCCAGGCGATGACCGAAAGCGCACCATTGTTTTGGTCGCAGGCGCACTGGTCGCGGGCTTTGGGTTGGGATGGGCTTGCGGGCCAATGATCGCGGCCCTCAACCCGATCACTCAGGCCGAAACGCCGTTGCGCCGAACCGCGGAACCAAAATCAGGCGTTAGGCTCGACGGCGCCCGAAAGACGGCATCCGCATCGGGTCTGCAAGCACCACCAAGCGTAGGCGCGATTTCCGCTGCTGGAGTGAGCCCGCCCGCCAAGCCGCCGGGAGGCACCCGCCCCGCCGTGGATTCGGCAAGCACAGCTCCCCTCACCCAGGTCAATACGACGATAGCGCCGCGCGAGCCGATAATAGCGGCGCCGGAGACAAGACCGACGACGATTGAGGGTTGGACGGTGCTTGATGTTCGAGGCGGAACCGTTGTTCTCGAAGGGCCCGACGGGGTCCGGACGGCGGCACGCGGCGACACCGTGCCCGGGATCGGGCGCATCGATTCCATCGTGCGTTGGGGCAACCGCTGGATCGTTGCCACAGCCAGCGGGCTGATCGCGACGCCGTAATCAACGAACGGCCGCCGCCATTTCGCGCATCATCCGATCAGCCATCGGCCCTTGTGGATGTCGAACTTCACCAATCCTTCGTCGCGCATTTTCAACAGCAGCGTTTGGCAAGCTTCTTCGTTGACAATATTGGCGCGTCTCATGACTTCGTAGACTTTGAGCGGTTTTTCGCGGAGCGCGCTCAGGATTTTTTCCCGATCATTCAGCACGACCAGACTCCCACAATCAACAAGCGCGAGATCACTGGGTATACGAAAGCTGATCTTCCGTAACCACTCGCTCGATATTCTCTGATTTGCTCCTGATGCGGTATCTAAGACGTCCGTCTGCCTCGATCGGCATGCGTTGAACGATGGTGTAAATCATCGGCGGATCGTTTTCCGCGCGACCTTGTGGCCCCTGGCGCTGATGGTGAACGTCTTCATTCAGCTTGTAGGCATATGACATGTGTCTACCTCTAGAATTTACGGCTGCTCTAGCGCGGGCGGTGCCGTGATGCAATGGAACCCTGTGGCCGTTCCAGCGTGGACTCGAGAAAGCGAAATCGGCGCTTAAAGCGAAGCGCCAGCCGCCATGGAATTGCGTCGGAGAGCATCCGTGACCTTAGCCCAATGCCACCGAAATAGCTATCGAGCATCCGCGGTCACATTGGACCGAGGTGGGCTGTGACGCGCCATTAGCGGGTGCTGCTCGCTAGCTACTGCCAACGCGTCCGACGACCGGCTTGCGACCGTCGCTAGCGCGGGAGATGGTCCACGAGCGAGTAGACAACGCACAGCGCGAGGCTCGCCCAGACCGCCCCGCTGAAATACAGCGACATCCAGGCAATCTCGTCCTTCCATTCCGCAAGGTCGTGCGTCACGACCCAGCGCGTGCTCACGTCACGCAGGCCCTCGAGCGGACTGAGAAGCCCGCTGCCATCGCCAACCTCGGTCCGCCACCGGCTCAGATACATCGGGACGTCGACGGTCATGAGAAACGCCAGATAGGCTGCAATCCCTGTTATCGCGATGGCGAGGACCACGCGAACCGGCCCATCGAACTCCGGCAGCAGCCGGCACAGGCCGATCCCGATGATGAAGAAGGCAACCGCCCATAACGAATTTTCGATGGCGTTGTACAGATAGTTGGTGGTCAGCACCGCGTACCATGAAAAACATTCCGCGATCAGGATCAATGGCACGATCACCCACGCGGCGTTCAAGGTGGTGTCGGCCGCCGTCAGCGTGCCCAGCTGGTGCAGGATAATCGCCCACTGCGCCGCAAAGCAGATCTCGGCCACGGTTGCTACCGTCCGGCCGACGACAACGCTCGACAGCCAGGTATCGAACAAGCAGATCCGCTGCACGTCCGCGCGCGGCAGGAACGACCTGAATGCGCAGCCAAAAACATAGGCCGCAGACAGGAGGAGCATGAGCTCGATGCCGGATGTGCTGCCGAGACCGCCGGTCGGCTGTTCGTGCAGCCTTCGGTACAGCAGGAACCAGACCGCGATATTGGCGCCGCTGACCAACGTCAACAAACTCCACCACCAGGCCAGGGGATTTGACCAGGCAAGGGAACTTGAGCGCGAACCTGAGCGTGCCCGCCATTCCAAACTCATCGACCGCTCCGCGTGTAACCGAACTGACATTTGATTGTTGTAGTTCTGTCACAAATCGCGGCCAGTCACGACAAAAATATCTGTGGCGCGATTGACCCGAAGCGCACATTGAGCACCCACGGCTGGAGGCCGGCTACGTCCTATCTCTCTCGCCACCCGGTTGAAGCCTGCTATATCTTGGGGATTGCAACGGCGTGGCTGGACCAATGCAACGACGGGATTTTATTGCGGTGCTTGCGGGCGGGGCCGTGGCATGGCCATTCTCGGCACGCGCCCAACAGGCTCAGCAACCCAGGCAGATCGGCATTTTGGTGCCGTTCGCGGACGACGATCCCGACGCGCGCGAACAGGTGGCGGTCTTTCGTGCCGAGCTTCAGCGTCTCGGTTGGGCCGATAACCTGCGCGTTGAGGCGCGGTGGGCTGGTGGGCGACCGGGATCGCATCAGGATGTTGGCCAAGGAACTCGCGGCGCTACGTCCCGGAGCCATCCTGTGCCGCGCGACGCCGGTGGCGAAGGCGCTATTTCAGGAAACCAGCGAAATTCCGATCGTTTTTGTCAACGTCTCCGATCCCGTCGGGGACGGTCTGGTCGCGAGTTTGGCGCGTCCGGGAGGCAACGTAACCGGCTTTACCAATGTCGAAGATTCGCTCGGCGGCAAATGGCTGGAACTACTCAAGGAGATTGATCCTGCGGTGGAACGGGTCGCCGTGATTTTCGACCCGAAAACGTCGCCAGGCGGTGGTACGTACTATGTCCGGCAGATCAACCAAGCCGCCGCCTTGCATCTGACCGCTATACCGACGATGGTGACAAATGCGGTCGAGATAGAGCAAGCGGCGGACGCGGCAGCCCGCGAGCCAAACAGCTCGCTCCTCGTGCTGCCCGACGTTACCACCACCAGCCATCGCGACCTTATTACAACCTCAGCGACGCGGCGCAGGCTGCCGGCGGTCTATTCCTCCGGCTATTTCGTCAAAGGCGGCGGGCTGATCTCGTATGGCGTCGAAATCACGGATCTCTACCGGCGAGCCGCCGGTTACGTCGATCGGATCCTGCGCGGTGCAAAACCGAGCGATTTGCCGGTGCAGGAGCCGGTCAAGTTCGAGCTTGCCATCAATCTCAACACCGCCAAGGCGCTTGGGCTGACCGTGCCTCCGGCCTTGCTCGCCCGCGCCGACGAGGTGATCGATTAGATGTGGTCTTTCCGGCCCAACCGAACCGTGTGCCACATCCTTCCGCGCGCCGCTTCGTATCGAGAACAGGGTTAATTCCACGTGACGCCTCGCGCTCAAATGCGGCGCGAATTGCGGTCGGTAGCTTAAAATTTGATGCTTATTGTCTCCGCAACAAAAACTTGCGGAAAAAGGCGATGGCCACTCAAAACGAATTGAAAATCGATAGCTCTCACTGCCGCGCAATCTGTGATGAAATTGGCGACCGGCTACGCGCGATGCTCGATCGGGAATCCCCGGCGATGCCGCTTCGTTTGCGGTTGCTCATGGATCGACTTGCCGAGCAGGATTTGGACCTGGCGCCATCGATCGCGCCCTCCATGGACGACATGGTATGGCAGCCGGAGCTGGTACCGGACCCGATGGTGTCGATGCACGCAGCCTGAGCGCCTTCGACAGGCAAATAGTCTGGCTATTCAGCAGGATCTCACATCCGGCATCACGCCGCCGAGCGCCAGCGTCAGCTCGGCTGCCACCTCGCGCACAACGCTGCCGAGAGCAGGCACACGGTCGCTGGTGACGCGGCTGGTCATGCCGGATACCGAAATCGCCGCCAATGGCTCGCTGCAGTCGCTGTAGACT
>JGI12053J15887_10000683_pt1 | contig 14337 bp, 12 predicted proteins | sample MedBloCAOM1_O3_FD_15887 | JGI IMG/M metagenome (IMG submission 15887)
CGCCGATCGCGATCAGCAGCGTCACCACCGATCCGGCGAACAGTGATCCGAGCGCCGCGATCGCGAGCGCCGGGCCGGCGCGTCCGCGCTGCGCCATGGCGTGGCCGTCCAGCACGGTGATGACCGAGGAGGTTTCGCCGGGAATCTTGACGAGGATGGCGGTGGTCGAGCCCCCGTACTGTGCGCCGTAGAACACGCCGGACAGCATGATCAGTGCGCCCACCGGCGACAGCCAGAAGGTGACCGGCAGGATCATCGCCATCGTGGTGAGAGGTCCGATCCCAGGCAAGACTCCGATCGCCGTTCCGATCACGCAGCCGAACAGGCACAAGCCGATGTTTTGCCAGGTCAGCGCGATGCCGAAACCCATTGCGATATTGGACAGGATGTCGGGCATCTCAGAGCGCCGGCCAAAGCGCGATCTGGATGCGCAGCGCGAGCACGAAGATCCCGACATTGGCAACGATCAGGACCAGGCAGAGCAGCAGGAACGGAATCGGACGGATATTTTCGCCGGCTAGACAGGCGAGCAGGATGCTGACGAGCAGTGTCAGCACGAGCCCGAGCGGGTGCAGCAGGAGTGCGAAAGCGAGGCATGACAAGGTAACGAGGATCAGCGGCCGCCACTTCCCGCGCTCGGGGGTCTCGCCGGCACGCAAGAGTGACGTCCCCGCGAGCGCCGCGCCGACCGCGATCAACAGCGCGCAGACCAGACGTGGAAAGTAGCCGGCCTCCATCGCGCTCGCGGTTCCGACGTCGAGGCTGCGTCCGAGCCACAGACCCAGCAGGCCGAATGCCATATAGAGGCCGCCGGCGAGAAAATCCTTGCTCGCGAATACGCGGCCCATCTCCTCGCTGCTCCGTATCGCCCACCCCGCCCGGGGCGAACGTCCCGCCTGGCGGGTACCGTAGAGCGTCGCGATCTATTTCTGGCGCGCCTTCACCAGGCCGGCCTCGAGGAGAATCGGATAGAGTTGGACATCATCTTCACGCCAACGCTGATAGGTCGCCTTGGCATCGCCGGGCTGGACGACGAATCCGGATTGTTTCGCCTTGGCTTGGAATTCGGGCCTCTTCAGCGCGGCGATGATGTTGTTTTCGAGAAAACGCAGTCGGTCTTCCGGGATGCCTTTCGGACCGACAATGCACCGCCACGAGCCGACGATCACGTCGAAGCCTTGCTCGCGGAATGTCGGGATCTCGGGCGCCATGAAGTGTCGTTCGGTCGCGGAGACACCGAGGATTTTCAGCTTGCCCGCCTTGTGCTGTTCGATCGTNTCGGGCACCGGCACGGTCGCCGAGTCCACCTCGCCGCCCATCAATCCGATCACGGTCGGGCCGAAACCCGCATAGGACACCTTGGTGAGCTTGACGTTGAGCAGCTTCTCGTAGAGCGCGGCCCCGATATAGGACGATCCGCCCGGCTGGTCGTTGCCGTTCTTGATCTTGCCCGGATTTGCGCGGGCACGATCGACGAAGTCCTTGAGCGAGGCGATGCCGCTGGCGTTGCTGACCTGCAACGCATTCGGGTCTTCGCCGAAAAAAGCGATGGGCTGCATTTCGTCGAAGGTGTTGGCCTGGGCGTTGAGATAGGGCAGCGCGATGCCACCGGAGCTGTACATACCGATGGTGTAGCCGTCGGGCTTGGCGTTCACGATCTCGCGGTGGCCGATCGCGCCGCCCGCGCCCGGCTTGTTGAGCACCACGACCGGGACGCCGATTTGCTTGCTAAGCGCGTCGGCGATCAGCCGCATGCTGATGTCGCTGCCTCCGCCCGCCGGCCACGCGACGATCAGCGTGATAGGTTCGGAGGGGAACGTTTGTGCCTGCGAGCCCGGCGAGCCGGCGGCCGTGAATCCTGCCGTCATCGCGATGGCGGCACATGTCAGAATGGCCCTGCGGTTCATCTCTCGTCTCCATCGTAGGGGTCGCAGTGGAGCATATGCACACCCTGCTCCCGGCGGCGGCTTCGGCCAAGCAGCAAGAGCTATGCCACGAATTCTCGCATGACATCGAGCGCGAGCAGACAGTTCTCGCTGCTGCCGAGGAGGCCGAGAACGGGCTCGTTTATTCCGGCCTCGATGAAATCGTGCAACCGCTTGGTGCAATGCCGAGGGGTTCCCGCAATGCCGAAGGCCTCGACCGCTTCGTCGGGGACCAGCGCCGCGGCTCCTGCGATATCTCGCCGGGCGATGGCGGCAATCACCGCCTCCTGATCGACGGCAATGCCGGAGGCATTGATATTGGCGGCGAGAAACTTGTTGCGCATCACAAATGCGAGTTTTTGCCGGACGGCGTCGACGGCCTCCCTGGCATCGTGCGAGACGCCGAAAAACAGATATCCGGCGCGGCGGAATGCCGCGAGGTCGCGTCCATCCTTGGCGGCGCCCTCGGCACAAAGCGCGATCGACTGTCGCACCGACTCGGTCGACAATCCCGCCGACAGCACCACACCATCGCCGATGCGGCCCGCAAGTCGCAGCATGTCCGGCCCCATTGCGGCGATGTAGATCGGAATTGGCGCGCTCGGCCGGAATGCCAAACGCGCGCCGGCGAGCGTTACGAATTCACCCTCAATGTGGACGGCCTCGCCGGACCACAGCGCGCGCAGTGCCTCAGTGAATTGCCGCATGGCGCGGACCGGTCGTTCGACGGCGCGACCGGATTCCTGAAGGAATAAAGGATTCCCCGCGCCGATCGCGATCGCCGCGCATCCGGGCGCGACTTCGTCGAGCGTCGCCATCGCCATGGCGGTAGGCGTCGGATGCCACAGATAGGGGCTCACCGCGGTCGGAACGAGCATAGGTCCGGGCGCTTTTATCGCGAACGCCACGCAGGTGGCGATCGCTTCGCGATAGCCGAGATGTTCCGCCACCCAAAGGCTTCTTGCTCCCGCGTCGACCGCGCGCTGTGCAAGTGCAATGGCCTCGCCCGTGGTGACGAAGCCGTCGAAATTCACGCCAATGCGTACCGGTGTCGCGGTCATGTTGAAGTCCGGCTGACCTCGATGGGAAGGGAGCAGCGCGTCATCAGCTGATCCTGATGAGTTCGTCATTCGGTGTGATCATGCCGGTGATCGCCTCGAAGCCCGTCGGCGTGATCCGATACATGTCCTCGACGTGGAAGCCCATGCGTCCAGGGATCATGTACAGCGGCTCCATCGTGCAGGTGATATTGGGCTCCAGCACCACGGTTCGGGTTTCGGTGATGTAGGGCTCTTCATGGATGGTCTGGCCAATCCCGTGCCCGAGGAACTTCAGCGTGGGCTCGATGCCGCGGTCGCGCAGATATTTAACATAAGCGCGATAGAGGTCCGCCACCGCGGTGCCGGGCTTGAGCATCGATTTGCAGGCCTCCCGCGCGCCGATCATCACGCTCCAGATGTCGCGCTGCTCGTCGGTGGGCTCGCCGACGATAGCGGTGCGGGTCACGTTGGAACGATACTGTTTCATGTCGCCAAGGATCTCGACGCGAACGATGTCGCCTTTTTCGATTGTCTTTTCGGTCGGGGTGCAATTGGTGATGCCGCTGCGCACGCCGGAACCGACCTGACATTTCAGGCCGTCGCAGCCGCCCTCCAGCATCTTGTTGCCGACGATCTGCGCGACCGATTTTTCGGTCATTCCAGGCCGGATCTCGCGCAGAACCTCGCCGACGACCCGATCAGTCAGCCGGCCGACCTCCTTGAGCACCGCGATCTCGTCGTCGGTCTTGACCATGCGGGCATCGAAATAAAGTTCCCGGGAGGGCACGAATTTCGCTTCGGGTAGCCGCTCGCGCAGCCGGATGTAATCTTGCGCGGGCATGTAATCGAGCTCGATGGCAATCTGTCCCGAGCCCACGCCCGCTTCCAGCAGCGCATCGGCGAGCAGGTCCGCGGGATCCTCGGTGAACTGGTTGTAAGGGCGGATATCCGAGAAGCGCGAGCGCTGCTTGGCCAGGTTCTCCTCGACATTGACCACGATCTGCGCGGCAAACGTCTCGCCGGCGAGCACCGTGATGGTGCGGCGGAAGCGATTGCTGGCGTGGCTCGGGACCAGGAAACCCGAGGTGTAGGTGACGTTGTCCTGCGAAAATGCGACCAGCGCGTCATGCCCGGCCCTGGCCATGGCCGATCGCAGCTTGCGCAGAAGCTCGTGTTCCATCGGCACTCCTTCAGCCGCCGTTTTCGACGAAACGCAGCAATTCGGCCGGCGACTTTCCGGCGAGGCCGAGGCGTTCGAGCGTGAGGCCGTCGCGCGTATAGTCGACGCCGACGGCAAGTCCCGCAAGCTGGATCAGTGCGTCGATGGTCGGCATCGAGACGCCGGTAAGCCGTCCGAGCGCGGCCAGGGGAACGAGCCCGTAGCCGACGTCTTCGTGGACATAGCGGTGGTTGAGCGAGGAGGGAGACTTGATGGTCTTGTTCGGCTCGCTCTCCAGGCATGCCCGCGAGATATCTCCGCTATCCCGCGCCGCTTTGGTGGTGAGACCGGCTTGGTAGAAAACCTCGATGAAGGGAGTGGCCGGAATGCCCAAGGCCTTTGCGACCGCCATTCGCTCGGCATCCACGGCCGCCGTCACGCGTCCGACCGCATCGGTGAAGCCTTCGCGATAGAACAGGAAATCGCCGTTGGTATGCTGGATCCAGCCCGCATTCATGATCATGCCCTGGGGGTGGAATATCGCGTTGAGGTTGGACAGTGCCGTCTCCAGCACGCTGCTCGCCTGCTGAATCTCGGGATAGAGCGGCTGGATCAATGCGAATAGCGCGGCGGTGTCTTTGCCCGGAAGCGCCGCGAAACGCAGCCGCTTGGTGTAGCTGTAGATGTTGACGAGGCCCGCTCCCTCCATTCGTGTGATGTATGTCAGGGTCACCGTCTCACAGCTGCGAACCGGCCCGCGATAGCCGGCGTCGCGCAGCTCGTGAAGGAAATGCAGTCCGCCACCGGTGTGTCCCGGATTGATGAAAATCGGCTGGCTGCCGTCGATCAGCGGCGCCAATGCGCGCGCATAGTGTCCGTGCGCGACCGACGGAACCACCAACATGATGAGGTCGGCGCCGCGAACCGCTTCGGTGACATCGGTAGTCATGAGGTCGATTGGAACCAACCCCTGCGCGACGCCGCGCGCCTCGATGCCGCCTTGCGTGCGTAACGGCGCGAGACGTTCCGCGTTGCGCGCATGCAGGCGTACCGAGTAGCCGCGCTTGCTGAGGTCGGCAGCGGCGGCGCATCCACCGTGTCCGGCGCCGAGAACCGCAACCGAATTCACTGCCATTTCGCGTTCCGCGTGCGCAATGCGATGGAGGGTGTAACGGAAGGACGGATCATGGGCAGCATGGGCCGGTTGTCAACAAAGCAGGCTGCGCAGGCGCCATGGCAGCGCCGGCGAGATGCGCAGGCTCCGAGCGTTTCATCTGTGGCCCGTCTGCAGCAGCGTGGTGGTCTCGGCCGCCGTCAAGCCGGCAATGCCCATGCGTTCGCGCGTGAGCCCTTCATCGCGGTAAGGACGCCCGGCAACGATGGATGCTATGTCGATGACCGCATCCGCGCACGGTGTCGGCACGGCGCCGATACGACCGAGCTCTGCGATCGCGACCAGCCCGTAGGGGACGTCCTCGTTGAGAAAGCGATGGTCGATGGTGGCCGGCGCCTTGATCCAACGGTTCGGTTCGCTGTTGTGAAAGACGTCGTAGGCGGTGCCGCCGTCTCGTCCAGCCGCATTGGTGTATCCCATGCGGAAAAAGAACTGCGGTAGAGGCTCGATTGTCACGCCGAGCGCGGCTGCGACCGCGATACGTTCGGCGTCCAGCGCATCGATCAGACGGCCGACGCCGGGCGTGATGCCGTCGTAGTAATGGTGATAGTCGCCTCCCGTCGATTCCACTCGGCCGACATTGAGCAGCAGCGCCGGCGGATGATGGATCGCGTTGGTGTATGGGAACACGGTATGCAGCAGCGACGGCGTCAGTTGGATTTGGGGAAAGACGTGGCGAACTATTTCCGCCACCGCATTGACTTCGGTCCCGGGGAAGGCCGCGAAGTAGAGGATCTGCGCGACGCGCGTGATCCTGATCTTACTCGGCGCGCTCTTGCGGCAGATGAAGGGCAGGCTCGATGAGTCGCAATACGTCTGGAGCCTGCCGCCCGCTTTGCGGATCGCATTCGGAATCAGCAGCAGCGTGTGGCCCGGCGCCGTCATGACGAGCTGCTCCGGCGTGATGTGCGGCGCGATGGTGCGTGCGATGTCCTCGTGGGCATGTGTCGGCGCCATGATCAGCACTAGGTCGGCGCCGGCGATGGCGGCGCCGGCATCGTTGGTTATGAGCGAGAGCGGCGCGAAGCCTTCACCCAACACGCCCTCGTATTCGATCCCGCCGATGGCGGACAGCGGCTCGGTCGTGCGAGCGCTGCGGCCATAGAGACGAATGTCGAAACCGCGTTGCGTCAGATGGGCGGCCGCAGCGCAACCGCCGTTGCCTGCGCCGATAATGGCGATGGTCTTGAGCGCATGCACCGCCATCAGCCTATGCGGTATTTCGCGATCTTCGCCTCGTCCACCTCGATGCCGAGGCCGGGTCCGTCCGGGACATAGAGAAACCCTTTGTCGAAACGAAACGGCGTCTTGATCAGGTCGTCGAGATATTTCCGGCCGGCCACCTTGGTCGCGATTGCTTCCGCCGTCGAGGTCACCGGAATTGTTCCGGGAAGCACGATCTCCGCCGAGGATACGGCGAGATGCAGGTCGGCGGCGACGCCGATGCCCATCTCCGCCGAGCCGTTGATGTCGCATGGCAGCGCGGCCGCGCCCGCAACCGCGAGCAGCCGCTTGGCACGCGCGAGGCCACCGGGCTTGGTGTAGTAGACCGAGAGCATTTGCGCGGCGTTGAGGCGCACGATCTCGAGCACGTCCTCGGCCGTCCAGGCGCTCTCATCGGCCATGACCGGGACGTTGATGCGCGCGCTCACTTCCGCCATCGCACGCAGCCCTTCGACCGGCTGCTCGGCATAGACGATATCGTATTTCTCCATGGCGGCGATCGCGCGCACGGCCTCGCGCCACGTCCGGTAGCCCTGATTGGCATCGACCCGGATCTTGCCCGCGCTGCCGATCGCCTCACGCACCGCCGCGACCACGGCGATGTCGCGGTCGGCCTCCACGCCGACCTTGACCTTGATGGTGGTGATGCCCTCGGCGATCACCTCTGCTGCCTCGCGCGCTGCGGCGTCTGCGTCCATGATCCCGATGCTGTGTGCGATCGCCGTGCCATCGCGGACCTTGCCGCCGAGGAGTTGATAAACCGGAACGCCGTAGATCTTTCCGATGGCGTCGTGGAGGGCGACGTCAATGGCGGCCTTCGCATACGGGTAGCCGCGCAGGACACGGCCCATGCGCACGTGCAATTGCGCGATCTCGGTGACGTTGTGGCCGGTGATGGCGGGGAGCAGGATCTCCGTGATCGCGGTTGCCGTCAGTTTCGGGGTCTCTCCGTAACGGGCGCCATGATCGCCGCCCCAGGTCCCGATCACCTGCGCCTCGCCCCACCCAATGATGCCGTTTTCAAGCTCAAGGCGGAGAACGACATAGCCTTCACCGATGCGTGCGGTATGGCCGACCCAGTGATGCGGCCGGCGGATCGGCAGCGCGACCAGAAAGACCTCGCCGCCGCGGATTTTCACGCTGGACATGCTCATGGCGGCCGCTTGCTCCCGCCTCGCCCGCCTTGCGCGCCGGAGCGAGGCTTTCGGGGTGCCGCCAAGACCTGTCAGCGGCGCAAAGTATTGGCGTGATGACACAATCTCCCGCGGTCTGGAAGCCCGGCACGTCGCTGCCTGCGAGCGGACACGGGTACGGGGCTGCGGCCGGTCTGCTGCGTGCGCAAGCTCTGCCGCCAAAATCGGCAACTGCCGCAGGGATGGGCAGGCTATCTCGCGGCCCATAAGTCGGAGCCACTAACCGCGGGCCATGGGTGTGGTCGCTGGCTGATGCGCGCTGGAATTGGGCGCCGATTGTCGGCGACTGGGCCCGAGCCCGAGAGGGGTCTCCAGCGTCCTTCGCGTTCGCGCGCGTAACGGTCCCGCGATCGCTTTTGGCACACGACTTGCTCTGATTTACGGCGGGTCCACTAGGACAATGAGGTTCCCAATGTCGCTAGAAGGCTCGAATTTCACCCGCAAGCGCTTGTCGATGACCATCGTGGCCGGCATCGTTGGCGCATCCATGTGGTCGGCGACAGCGGTTGGCGCCGACAAGGTCACGTTCCTCACAAGCTGGTTCGCGCAGGCCGAGCATGGCGGGTTCTACCAGGCCAAGGCGACCGGACTTTATGAGAAGGCCGGTCTCGACGTCACCCTCAAGATGGGCGGCCCCCAGGTCAACGGCGTGCAGCTTCTGCTCGCCGGTGAGACCGACTTCATGATGGGTTATGACCTTCAGGTGCTCAAAATGCTGGAGCAGGGCCTGCCGGTCATTACCGTCGGGACATCGTTTCAGTTCGATCTGCAAGGCATCATGGCCCACGACAACGTCGCGAGCCTCGGCGATCTCAAGGACAAGACGATCCTGGTGGCGACCCCGGGCCGCACGACCTGGTGGCCGTGGCTGAAGGCGAAATTTCAATACACCGACGAGCAGACCAGGCCCTACACGTTCAATCTGCAGCCCTTCTTCGCCGACAACAACGTGGTGCAGCAATCCTATCCATCGTCGGAGCCGTTCCAGGCCAAGCAGCAGGGCGTGCCCGTCAAGTTCTTCCTGTTCGCGCGCGACGGCTATCCACCCTACGGCACGACCATGGTCACGACGCGCAGCTTCGTCGACAAGAATCCGGAGGCGACGGCGCGTTTCGTGAAGGCGTCGCTCGAAGGATGGAAGAGCTACATCACCGATCCTGCGCCGGGAAATGCGCTCATCAAAGCCGACAATCCGAAGATGAGCGACGAGCAGATCGCCTTCGCGATCGAGCAGTTGCGCGCGCTCAAAGTGTTGGACGGTGGTGATGCCCAGACCATGGGCATCGGTATCATGACGGAAGCGCGTTGGAAGGCGACCTACGATTTCATGATCGCCGCCGGCCTGCTCAAGCCCGAGGTGGACTGGAAACAGGGATTCACCGACAGGTTCGTCAAGAGCCTCAAACTTTCGATGTAATGCGCCGCCGGCCGGGTTGTGCTCGCACCTAACAAAACGTTCCCCGAGGATGCCGGCGGGCGCGTGCCGATGGGCGCGCCCGTAGTGGAAATCCTGTCCGCGGACAAGGTCTTTCCCAACGGCACACGCGCGCTGGCGCCGATCGACCTGACCATCGCCGCCGGCGAGTTCCTTACGCTCATCGGACCCTCGGGCTGCGGCAAGAGCACGCTGCTCAAGCTTATCGCCAATCTGATCGAGCCCTCCGACGGCCGTATCCTGTGGTGGTCCGGCGCATTCGAGCGGGTCGGATCGAGCGGACGATCACTTGCTTTCGTGTTCCAGGACCCGACCCTGATGCCGTGGGCGCGCGTGGAGGCGAACGTGCGCCTGCCGCTCGATCTCGCGCGCATGCCGAAGGCCGAAAGCAGCAAGCGCGTGGCCGAAGCCTTGTCCCGCGTCAGTCTCGATGGTGCAGCCTGGCAATATCCGCGACAGTTGTCCGGCGGCATGAAGATGCGGGTATCGATCGCGCGTAGCCTCGCCACCGAGCCGGATCTCCTGCTCATGGACGAGCCGTTCGGCGCCCTTGACGAATTTACCCGCAATCGCCTCGACGCCGACCTTGTCCGCCTGTGGTGGGAGCGCAAGCTGACCACTGTCTTCGTCACGCACTCGATTTACGAGGCGGTCTTTCTATCGACGCGCGTCGTCGTCATGGGCGCACAGCCCGGCCGGATCTGCAAGGTCATGACGATCGACGAGCCGCATCCGCGCGACGAGACCTTCCGAAACTCCACGCGCTTCGCCGAATATTGCCGCGCGCTTTCGACTTCGCTGACCGAAGTGTCCTTGCTGCAACTGCAACGCTGACGACGAGATCGTACCATGCGTCCGCTCGCGCAGTCCGAAACCGCGATGACGATCGCCGCGCCTCTGGCGGTGGGCCTGGTCATCGTCGTGCTGTGGGAAATCGTTTGCCGAAGCGCGCACGTGCCGGTCTTTCTGTTTCCGAAGCCAAGCGATATCGCCCTGAAGCTCGTCAGCGACTGGCCGGCCTTGCTCGCGGCGCTGTGGATGACGCTGCGGGTTGCGCTGCAAGCTTTCATCTCGGCCATCGTTATCGGCGTGCTGATCGCGTTCCTGTTCGTGCAGAGCCGGGCGATCGAGAAAAGCTTCTTTCCCTACGCGGTCCTGTTGCAGGTGACGCCGATCGTGGCGATCGCGCCGTTGATCATCATCCTGGTCAAGAACACGCAGGTGGCGTTGACCATATGCGCCACGGTGGTGGCGCTGTTTCCGATCATTTCCAACACCACGCTCGGCCTGCGCAGCGTCGATCCGGGGCTGGTGAACCTGTTCCGCATGAACCGGGCGGGACGTCTGCAAACGCTGTTTCGCCTGCGCATTCCGAGCGCGTTGCCGTATTTCTTCGGCGGCCTGCGCATTTCGAGCGGCCTTGCGCTGATCGGGGCGGTCGTCGCCGAATTCGTCGCCGGTACCGGCGGACGCAGCGCGGGGTTGGCCTATGAGATCCTCCAGTCGGGCTTTCAGCTCGATATTCCCCGCATGTTCGCCGCGCTCTTCCTAATCACGCTTGCCGGTGTCGGCCTGTTCACGGTCATGACCGGGCTTTCGAAGCTGGCGCTGGGCCAATGGCACGAGAGCGAGGTCGGAGCCGAAGCATGACCTCGACTCTCATTCATGGCGCTGAAGGAATTTTCACCGGGCTTCCCGGCGATGCCATGCGTGCCACCGGCGCGATCCGCATTGTCGACGGACGCATTGCCGCGGTCGGTCCGCTCGAACGCCAGTCGGGCGAGCGGGTGATCGATGCATCCGGCTGCGTGGTCTATCCCGGCCTCGTCTCGACACACCATCATCTGTTCCAGTGCGTCCTCAAGGGCGTGCGTGCCGCGATCGACAGCCCGCTGCTGGTCTGGCTGCGCGCGGTGCCTTATGCCTACTGGCACAAGATCGACGAGGAGGCGCTACGGACGGCCGCGCGGATCGGGCTGGTCGAGCTTCTCCTGTCCGGAACCACGACCGCCGCCGATCACCATTACCTCTTTGCCGAGAGCTATCGCTTTGATCCCGCCGACGTGATCTTTGAGGTGGCGGAAGAACTGGGCATCCGTTTGGTATTCTGCCGCGGCGGCGCCACCAAGGCGCGCGGGTTCGATACGCCCGACATTATTCCGACACCGGTCGAGCCCATCGACACGATGATCAGATCGGTCGAGGCCTGCGCGCAGCGTCATCACAATCCCTCGCCCGACAGCATGCGGCGCGTCGCCTTCGCGCCGACGACCCCGCCGTGGTCGCTCGCGCCAGACGAGCCGAGGGTGATCGCCGCGGCCGCGCGCCGCATGGGCCTGCGCATCCACGGTCATCTGTCCGAGACCATGGCGGACGTCGAGTTCTGCCTGGCCGCCTATGGCAAGCGACCGGTCGCATGGATGGCCGATAACGACTATCTCGGCCGCGATGTCTGGCTTGCGCATCTCGTGCACGTGGACGATGACGAAATCCGGCTGCTCGCCGAAACCAACACCGGCATGGCGCATTGCCCACAATCGAATTGCCGGCTGGGCTCGGGCATCGCGCCGGCGGAACGGCTCGCTGCGCTTGGCGGTACCGTGTCGCTTGCGGTCGACGGCGCGGCCTCGAACGAGTCCGCCGACATGATCAGCGAGATGAACAGTGCCTGGCACATTCATCGCGCCGCCAAGGGCGCCGCGGCGCTGAGCATCGAGGAGGTCGTGCGTTGGGGCAGCGCCAATGGCGCCCGCGTTCTCGGCTTCGAGCACACCGGAATCATCGCGCCCGGCAAGCTCGCCGATCTCGCCATCTTCGAGTTGTCGCATCCCCGCTATTTCGGCTTGCACGACCCTTTGCTCGGGCCGGTCGCGGCGGCTGGCGCCGCGCATCTGCGGCATCTCGTCATCGGAGGCCGCGTGGTCGTCGACGACGGAGCGGTCCCCGGGCTCGATCTCCAACAACTCCGCCATAACGCGTCGCGGGTCGTGGCGCGTCTGGCGGCGTGACCGTCGATAGGAGAGACCATGCTCTGTACCAAACAAAAAGTGCTGCGCCGTTTCTGGTACGCCACCGTTCCGGTCGACAAGCTCGACGACGGGCCGAAACCGTTCACGCTGCTGGGCGAGAAAATCGTGCTGTTCCTGGACGGCGAAGGAAAGCCGGCTGCGCTGGCCGACCGCTGCTGCCATCGCACCGCCAGGCTGTCGAAAGGCTGGAGCCAGGACGGCTACATTACGTGCGGTTATCACGGTTGGACCTATGACCGCGCAGGAAAGCTGGTACGCATTCCGCAGTTCTCTCCCGATCAGCCGCTTCCCGACGCGCGGGTGAAGGCGTTCCACTGCGATACACGCTACGGCTACGTATGGGTGGCGCTCGAGGAGCCGTTGCTCCCCATTCCGGACTTGCCGGAGGATCGCGATCCCGCCTACCGGCGCATCCACCAATTCGATGATCGATGGAATACGGCGGCGCTGCGGATGATGGAAAACTCGTTCGACAACGCGCATTTCTCCTTCGTTCACAAGTCGACGTTCGGACAGTTGAGCCAGCCCAAGCCGGAAAAATACGAGCTCGTCGAGACCGATTACGGCTTCCGCGCCGAAACCATCGTCCCCATCAACAATCCGCCGGCCGCGTTTCGCGTGACCGGCACGACCGAGCCGACCACCCGGCGCCACATGCGCAACGCGTGGTTCATGCCATTCTGCCGCACGCTCGACATCGAATATCCGACCGGGCTGCGGCACATCATTTTCAATTCGGCCACCCCGATCGACGACGGCAGCATCCAGCTCGTGCAAGTCCTGTTCCGCAACGACCGGGAAGAAGATTGCTCGACGCAGGAACTGATCGACTGGGATGCCGCGATCATCGAGGAGGATCGCGAGATTCTGGAATCGACCGACCCCGATGCCATCGTCGACATCAATCGCAAGATCGAAATGCACATGCCGTCGGACCGGCCGGGAATGCTGATGCGCAGGCGTCTGCTTTCCCTGCTCGAGAGTCACGGCGAAAAAGAGGTCCCGCGCTGACTCGCTGGCCGGAGCAAGCCGTCGTGGTCACCGATTTGCCTCGGCTGCCGATCTATAGCTGTGGTTTATTGCTAGGAAGTGCTCTGCTCAGCGGCGCACGCTCTTTCCTCATTTGCGGTATTGAATAACCGCTGGACCCTAACGACACCAGCAGGTATATCGAGCCGGAGAAGGATTGAGTATGTCGTCGTTCGTCTCAGGGCTCGCATCAGATGGATCAGGCGGTTCAAGCCCCAGGGCAGAGCAAAGTTCGGTCAAGAACATCGTATAGTTGGCGCGCTCCTGACCGCCCTCACGTCCCTGCCAGCGGGCAATGAAGGCTTCGATGCGAGCGCATAGGTCTTCGCCTTGCTTAGAGGGCCCCTTCGCCATGGCACCAGGATATAACATCTGAGCAAAGGGGTAGGGGACGTTATCGAGGCGCAGGCGTGGCGGTGTCCCCGCAAGCTCGGCGAACCGTCAGCGCTGTGCGGCGTCCTGAGCGCGCCCCGGAGGGGTCTCGCAGGACAGCCCGAAGCTATGGGGCGTATCTACGGCTCCAACCTTCCAGTATCCGTGCCACCTGCGTCGCCGACCATGCCTCGTGTATTCGCCGGCATCTTCTGATGCAAAACGGACCCGCTAGGGTTTGCGAGGTTTTCCGCTCCCTCTCCTCGGCAGGCCACCGGACCGTTGAGCGCGTCTGGCTTTTGCCTCAGCGGCATGTTTCGCTCGCAAGCGCGCGGCTATCGGCGCCACCGCGTTCACAGTCCCTCGTACTTGCCGGCTGCTCCACGAGCGGCGGCGGCGCCATCGTTTCGGCCACTGCAGGATGTCGAGTTAGTGGGGATCAGCCAGGGGACATCCGAGCCTTTTCACAACCCGCAGCCCGCTGAGCAACGCCGCCAGACATGCGCGCCAGATAACCGGCGCCATCAAGAACGATAGTTGGTGCTTGCCGTCAGAGCGATCGGGGGGTGCCGTTGCGCAAGTCGCCGGTGTTCATTGCGCACAGCTCGCCAGGAGAGGCTATTTTTCGAGATGCCCTCTAAAGAATCCCGCATCGCGCAAACGGACCCCTATTTCACCTTCGCCTTGTTAGCAAACGCTTTGTCTACCGGAATTACAGTTACGGCGAATGGAGTTCCAGGATCGTCCGACAGGAAGG
>JGI12053J15887_10000684_pt1 | contig 14332 bp, 15 predicted proteins | sample MedBloCAOM1_O3_FD_15887 | JGI IMG/M metagenome (IMG submission 15887)
GATCTGGACGACGCGGCCAAGCAGGCTGTGCGTGAGATGGTCAAGCATGTTTGCGAACGTACGAACCTGTCGCGCAATCAGGCCTATATGCTTTGCTCGCTCGCCGGAAACCTTCGTGTGACGCAGCTTGTCGATGGCAACAAGGGCATTCATATGCTGCTGCCCAAGGCTTATTTGTGAGGGCGCAACACGCCAGGTACTCTCGCCGTCGAGCGCCCGCTTGGGCTTTGAAGGCCCCTCGGACGCGCCAACGGGGCAAGAGATTTTAGTTCACCGATGACACCGGAATTTTTCCACACGGGATGGTGCACTTGTGGTCGGATTCCCGGGCAAGGATACCCTGACCGCCGGCGGTCTAGATGACACGTTGGTGGCAGCGCGCGGCCACATGACCATGGTCGGTGGTGATGGTGCCGATACCTTTGTGTTCAACCTTGACAACCTCAAGGGCCAACACAACACCGCAACCATCACTGACTTCGATCCGAAAGTGGACAAGCTGCAATTTTCGGACAACGTCCGCGTCGAGAAATCATCTGACCATCACGGCGGAACACTGTTGCAAGTCGGCACCGAATCCATCGAGTTGCTGGGCGTAAAGCCAAATGAATTGCACTCCTACGACTTGGTGTAAGCAGCAAATGCTGCGTCGCCTTAAGCGAGCGACGCAGCCTTCTCACGTTTGGCGAGATGCGGAACGAGAAGCACTCAGTGCCACAGCATCAGGTGTTCGGCGGAAAATGCGCCCTCCAGTGCTGCGCGATGTCAATGCCGCGACAGAACCAGACGCCGTCAAAGCCTTTCATGTGCTGCAGCAGTTTGATTAGGCCGCCGGCGCGACCAGGCCGGCCGATCAGCCTGTCGTGTAAGCCGATCGACAGCAGCTTTGGCGATCCCGCTTCGCCTTCGTCATAGAGGAGATCAAATGCGTCGCGCATATATTCGAAGAATTGCTGGCCGGTGGAGAAGCCGGAATTTTGGTTGAAGCGGTTGTCGTTGGCTTCGTAAGAATAAGGAATGACGAGGTGCGGGCCGTTCGCCGTTGCGACCCAATAGGGCAGTTCGTCGGCGAGTGAGTCGCGGTCGTAGAGAAATCCGCCTTCCTCTGCGATCAGCCGTCGCGTGTTCGGGCCGGGGCGTCCCGTCATCCAGCCGAGCGGCCGGGTGCCAGCGATATCAGTCAGAATTTCGACGGCGCTGCGGATATGTTCGCGCTCTGTCGCTTCATCGACGTGGCAATAATCGATCCAGCGAAAGCCGTGGCTGACAATTTCGTGGCCGCGCGCGACGCCGGCGCGGGCTAATTCCGGATTCTGCTCCAGCGCCCGCGCGACTCCGAGAATGCTGACAGGCACCGAAAATTTGCTGAAGATATCCAAGACGCGCCAAGCGCCGCGGCGGCTACCATATTCAAACACGGATTCGACCAACGGAACACGGATTCCGCTCTTGGCCGGAGCGCCGATGTCGTTGAGTATGCCCTCTGACCCAGCGTCGCCGTTGGCCAATGTGGATTCGCCGCCACCTTCAATGTTGAGGTTGAAGTTGACCGCAATGCGCGCCCCGTCCGGCCAACAGGGATCGGGGGGATTTTCTCCGTGGCCGACGAGATCGCGAACCAGCATCGAATCGGGCCGTATCTCGGACCCGCTACGGGATTTGAAGTCGGGCATGGCAGCTCCTTATGCGGCGTCGAGCGCGGTGAGATAGGGGTCGTAACCGAAGAACCGGTCGGTCTCGGTCGGGCCATGCATCCAGGTGTTGTCGATAGAGATGCGCTGGACGTCGGCGACGCGCGGAATTCGAATAGCGGCGTAGCTCGCGAAGGCCGTCAATGGATCGGCAAACTCCGTGATGGTGCGGCTGAGAACCGCCGCGTCTTCGATCGCCATCGAGCCGCCCGCCGCCATGAACGGACGCACCGCATGGCAAGCGTGGCCCATCAGCACCACGCGACCCATACTCCAGCAATCATTGCGCGGCCGATCGCAGATCGGCCACACGGCCAGCGGCGAAACCATCTCGGGGTCGCGCGCTGCGATCCATGCAATGGCGCGTTCAGCTTCGGAAAGACTTCGTGAAGATTATTCATAGCTTAAGCCACCTCCCGGCTGGTCTCGATCCGATCGAGCGCGCCGGCTACCCGGACACGCACGCGCAGCGAATTGCCTGGCAGATAGGCGATCGGCATGTCCTCGATCTCGATCGTCTTCAGACTGTCAGGATCCGCGCCGGCATTGACTGCCTTGCGTTCTGCAATTTCCAGCGCCGCCGCAATGGCTTCGTCGCGTGTGAGGTCTCGAAAGACCTGATCGGCTTCGCCGCTGACCCGGGCGATAGCTGCGCCGACGGCATTGGCGCAATCGCCGAAGGGTACGCGGATGATCTGCGAAACGCCGGCCAGCTTTTCGGGCACCAGGAAGGCGCCACCGCCCACGGCAACCAAGGCCGCGTCACCGGCCTCGGTTTTCATGCGGTCGACATTCTCCTCAAGCTGCCGCGTGGCGTCGGCGAGCGCCGCGGCGATCAGATGCGGCGAGATCGACGCAAGACGGGAACGATCGCCAACATCGAGCAGTCCGGCGGCGACCGCGATATCGGTCGCCGTCATCTGCGCGCCACCGAAGACAAGCGCGTCCTGCGTCAGACGGTAGCCGACGCTGAGTGGGCCAACCTTCGCCGACGCTGCGTCGATATGGCTGCCGCCGCCGAGACCGATCGACAGGAGGTCCGGCATGCGGAACAGCGTGCGTACTCCGCCGACCTCGACGACTGCATTGGCCTCACGTGGAAATCCATGACGCAATTGGCCGATATCGCTCGTTGTGCCACCGACGTCCACGACCATGGCGTCTTCGAGTCCGGAGAGATGCGCCGCGCCACGCATCGAGTTTGTTGCACCGGAGGCAAAGCTCATCACGGGGTAGGCGATAGCGGTTTCAGCCTGCATCACCGTGCCGTCATTTTGGGTCAGGAACAGCGGGGCGTCGATGCCGCTTTCTGCGGTGGCCTTGCGGAAGGCCGCCACCGTTTCGACGGCGAGGTCATGCAGCACGGCGTTGAGAAGCGCCGCGTTCTCCCGCTCAAGCAGACCGATCCGTCCAAGATCATGCGACAGGGTCACTGCGACATCAGGACAAACCTCCTGCAGAATATCGCGCGCCGCAATCTCGCAGCTTGGGTCAAGCGGTGAGAAGATCGAGGAAACGGCCACCGAACGTAGCCCGAGATCGCGGATGCGTCGTGCGGCCGCGCGCATGCCGGCCGTGTCGAAAGGCATGATTGGTCGGCCGTCATAATCGTGCCCGCCTTCGAGCATGAAAGTCTCGCCGCGCACGCGCTCGGCCAGATCCTGCGGCCAATCGCAGAACGGCAGTAGCGAAGCGCTCGCCGGCATGCCGATCCGGATGGCCGCGACCTTCATCAAATGCCGGCGCTGGACGACGGCATTGACGAAATGTGTGGTGCCGATAACAACCGCGTCCACCGGCACCCGCGCCGCAGGATCGGCGCGCAACGCCTTCAAGGCGTCGAGGATGCCGGATGTCACGTCCATCGTAGTGGGGCGCTTGACGGTGAAAACCACCTTGTCGCCATCGAGTAGCACGGCGTCGGTATTGGTGCCGCCGACGTCAATTCCAATGCGTCGCATGACGTTACACTCCGGCGCGAGCGCGCTCATCGAAAACGGAACGGAAATCCAGATCGTAGCCGAAGGCGCGGGGGCCGACGAATTCGAGGCCACGAGGGCTTGTCAGGACGGCGGGAGCCGGCAGCGCCACCACGGTGACGCGCTGGCCGTAGCGGACCGTCTCGGTGCCAACCGCATGGCCCGAGACGCTCTCAAGCACGCAGATCAGGTCTGGACACATGGCAACGGCCTCACCTTCGCGCCAGGCGACGATCCACTCGTTCTGGAATGAGAGCTCCAGCCGGGAGCCTCGATCGCCATCGATGCCCTCGATAGCGATGGAGCCGCGCAGAAAGCCCTCCGTCGTCCGGCGGGCGACATCGACCACCTTGCCGGTGAAGAGTCGCTTGCCGCCTTCGCTTTCGAGCAGGGCAGCGACCGGGTCTGCATGCACGCGGTTGGCTTCGCGCACCAGCCGGCCGATCCTGATCGCGGCGGTGGTCGTGAAATGAATACCCCAATCCTTCACTTCCCGGCCCGTTCGTGGCGCCTTGCTAGTCGAGGCGATCGAGCCCATCTCGACGCAGATCTTGCGACTCGCCCGTTCCATCCATTTCCAGCTTGGCACCTTCGTGACAATCGCCTCGATGCCGCGCGGATCGTAGAGCGTGCAGGGGTAGGGTTGCAGCCCACCGATCGCCACCGAGGTCATCTGCGCCTCGGGAAAGGCGCGCCCCATGCAATCGGCGTCGACGACCGGTATGCCGAGATGGGCCGCCGCCATCAACGCCTGCATGCCGTTGCCGCCACCGATCTCGACCGACATCACGGCGCGGAATTTAAAGCCGCCGAATTCCTGCTGCATCTCCACTGCGCGGGCGATGTTGCGGCTGTCGGCCAACCGCTCCTGGCCGACCAGCGGCGCGCCCATGTTGGAGACGACGGCGACATGATCGTCATCATCGAGATCCAACGGTGACATCAACTGCACGCGATGGCCTTGCGCGTAGAGCTGGCGTAGGTTGAGCAGACCCAGATAGGGACTGCCGCCGCCACCGGTGCCGAGAATCCAGGCACCGACGGCGAGGGATTCGATATCTTCGAGCGTAATCTCGGAGAGAGGCGTCGTGCTCATGCGATCAATTCCTCGACGACGCGCGCGGCGGCGGCGATAGCGAGGATGACCGGTCCGCCAAAGGCTTGGCGCACACGCGCTTTGTTGGCGCTCGTGTAACCCATGCAGTCCATGACGACGAGGTCGGGCGACTGAGCCGACATTTTCCGCGCAGCCTCATCGACGGCCTCGGCATCGGAACCCGGCCGCATCGTCACGCCGACAACTTCGACGTTCGTTCTCTCCCATTTCCGGGCGATCAGCGCGGTCTGTTCCGGTAACGGCGAAAAGATGCCGAGACGCCCCTTGGGCAAAACCGCTTCGACCATGTTGTGCAACACGGCTGAGGGCAAGATCACCAGACCATCCGGCGCCAGATTGGGAAATTTGCCGGTACAGGCGAGCATGGTGACCTTCACGCCTTCGCTGGCGAATTTCTTGATCTGGATCGCCGCCCGCGTCTCGACCGCTTTCTTGCTAATGGTGACGCCGGCGCCATTCGGTAGCAGGGTGAACAGGGTGTCATAGTCGTCGCTCGGCGGAATCGCGTCTATCTCGGCGCGCGTCATCCCGTCGAGCGCGCCGCGCAGATCGATCTCCAGTCCAGGTGATAGGACCGCCGCGATTTCGTTCACGACGGAAGGACGCGGGCTTTGGCCGATGACGACCACGCCCATGCGTTGTTGCTGCATGGTTTTAATCCCTCAAAATCACGATGTCGGATGGTTTCCAACGCAGGGCCACGGCCGCGCCGGTTTGAAACAGCTCATGCGAGCCGTTGTTCGGTTGTTGCGCGAGCAGACGCCTGCCGCCGGCCGTCTCGATGCGGTAAAGCACCGAGCCCCCCTGGAAATTGGCGCTCTCGACGATTCCGTCGAGGCCATGTCCGACCAGAGCGGGCGGCGTGGCCAGGCTGATCTTTTCCGGCCGAAGCGCGATCGACAACGGACCGGCTTCTTGAGGCTGACCAGTTAGCTCGATCGACAGGGCCGGGTCGACCTGCAAGACGGACTTGCCCCCTCCGTTGCGGACCACTTTGCCGCGAAACAGGTTCGTGTCACCGATGAAATCCGCGACGAAGCGCGTGCTTGGCCGGTCGTAAATATCGGAGGGTGTGCCGATCTGCTCAACCTTGCCGGCATGCATCACCGCGATCCTGTCGGACATGGCGAGCGCCTCTTCCTGGTCGTGGGTCACGAAAACCATGGTCAGGCCGAGTTTGCGCTGCAGCTGCTTCAGCTCGAACTGCATCGCCTGCCGCAGCTTCTTGTCGAGCGCGCCGAGCGGTTCGTCGCAAAGGAGCACGCGCGGTTCAATGACGATGGCGCGGGCCAGCGCGACACGCTGCTGCTGGCCTCCCGAGAGCTGTCCGGGACGACGATCCTCGTATCCGACGAGTTCCACCTGGGCGAGCGCATTGACGACCTTGCGAGCAATCGTCGTGCGATCCATGCCGCGCATGCGCAAACCGAAGGCGACGTTTTCTCCGACCGAGCGGTGCGGGAACAGCGCATAATTCTGGAACACCATTCCCATGTCGCGCTTGTGCGCGGGCACATGGGTAACATCGGCTCCGCCGACCTCGATCATGCCCTCGGTCGGCGTCTCGAAGCCAGCGATCATCCGCAGAGTTGTCGTCTTGCCGCAGCCGGAGGGCCCGAGAAGCGAGAAAAATTCTCCCTCTTGGATGCTCATATCGACGGCATCGACGGCGCGTGTGTTGCCGTCGTAGGTCTTGGTGACGGCGATAATGTCGATACCAGCGCTCATGCGCGGAAGATACGGTTGACGCGTGCATCGATCTCGTCTTTGCGCGCGTTGTACCATTTCCAGTCGAGCTGGATAAGCTTTGCCACCTTCTCCGGCGTCGTCAGAAGTCTGTCGTTGTACTTGTCGTCGAGCTTCACCTTGCTGTTGGCAGGTGAATACCAGACGGACTCGGCCAGCGTCTTCTGCACGCTCGGGCTCAGCATGTAATTCACATAGGCGTTGGCGAGTTCGCGAACTTTCGTGCCCGCAGTGAGCGCGAGGACCTGTTCAAGCGCGAGAACGCCCTCGGACGGCGCGACGAAAGCGGTCGGCTGTTTCTGGTCGTCATAGCGCAGGATGCCGGAATCATGGAGCACCGCGATGCCGAGTTCGCCTGAAAGGATCATCTTCTCCATTGTGCCGGTGAAGTCGACAAGCTTGATCGGCTTGAGCTTCTCCATCGAAGCGTAGGCGGCGTCGAGATCGGTCATGCCCTTGCCATAGAGCGCGCCGCTCATCATCAGGAAGGCTTGGCCGAGGCTGTTCAACGGAATGACATAGCCGCCGCGCACGCCGTCATAGGCTCGGTCCCAGAGATCCTTCCAGGACGAAACCTTGCCGTAGCCCTTGTCGGTGCGCATGCCAAGGCCGATGGCGCTGGTGAAGATGCAGACGCCGACGATCTTGTCACTGATGGCGTAAGGATAAACATCGGCGATATTCGGAACTTGCTTGGCGTCGATTTTGGCTTCGACGATCCCCATCTCCAGCGCAGCCCATTGCTCGTTGGAATTGGTATGCAGCACATCGTAGACCGGGGCTGAACGCGAACTCGCCTGGAGTTTGGGCAGGAACGGAAGGGCCGTGTCCGTCTCCACTTTGCACTTGAACTCCTTCTCGAAGGCCGGGATCAGCTCGCTCGACATGGTTTGCCCCCATTTGCCGCCCCATCCGGTGATGCGCAGCGTCGCGGCGTCAGCGCGCGCGATGTGGGGAGCGGCGATCACGCCGATGCCGGCGGCAGCGGTGGTGGCGAGGAATTGACGGCGATTCAGCGGCAGACGGTTCTCGGTCATGGGTTGATCCTCTCTCCAGGAAAGACAGTCAGAGCTTCGCATAGGACCTGAGCCCGACCGTGCGATCGAGCCCGAAGACGACCAGCAGGGCGAGGAGGATCGAAACCACCGAGGCGGCGCCGATCGTTCCGTCCAGATCGAATTTCAGATAGTTGAACAACGTGATCGGCAGCGTTTCGTGGCCCGGGGAGACCAGGAACAGCGATACCGGGAACTGGTCGAAGGAGACGATGAAGGCGAAGACGGCTCCTGCCATGACGCCGGGCTTGGTCAAGGGCAGCGTCACCTCGAAATAGGTACGCAGGGAGCCCGCGCCGAGGTTGCGCGCAGCCTCTTCCAGGCGCGTATCGAAATTCTGCAGAACAGCCAGCGTGGTGCGCACTACATAGGGGATCGACACCAGTGTATGACCGAGCACCAGCCCCCAGAGCGGCCGGCCGACATCCAGCAAGACATAGGTTTGGAACAGAGCCAGGCCGGTCAGGATCGCCGGCAGCATCAGCGGGGACAGCATGATCGCCGTGATGACGCGCGTACCGGGGAGACCTCCGCGTGCCAAGGCGAGCGCGGCACTGGCGCCGAACAGCGTCGCGGCGATAGTCGTCATCACCGCGACCTCGAGGCTTAGCTGCAAGGCGTTCATGAAATCGCGCGAGGAGAAGAATTTTTGGAACCAGCGCAACGAAACGCCAACCGGCGGAAACTGGATATAGGGTGTCGGATTGACGGCGAACACGAAAACGATGGCGATCGGGGCCAGCAGGAAAACAACTACCGCGACATTGAGGGCCAGGTAGCAGAAGCGGCCAAGGCGAAATGAGAATGGGGCGGCGGTCATTGGCGGCCTCACTGCAGATCGCGCTGGCCGGAGACCAGGCCGAGAATACGGTTATAGGCGATGACCAGGACCAGCGAAATTGCCAGCAACACCATGCCGAGCGCCGCGGCGAAGCCGACATTGAAGCTTGATGAGATCTGCTGATAGATCAGCATGGGTAGCGTCATGATCTGGAAGCCACCCATCAGGATAGGGGTGACATAGGCGCTGATCGCCAGCGCAAAGACCAGAAGCGAACCGGCCAGGATCCCAGGCAGGCTCAAGGGCAGCGTCACTTCAAGGAAAGCCCTCAGGGGCGAGGCCCCGAGATTCTGCGCCGCATGTTCCAGCCGCTCGTCGATCCGTCCGATGACACCGACCAAGGTCAGAACCATATAGGGGACATAGATATGCGTCAGGCCAAGGACGATGCTGAACTCGTTGTACATCAGCGGCAGTGGCTTCGAAATCAGGCCGAGGCCGGTGAGGGTCTGGTTGATCGCGCCCTTGTCCGACAGCAGCGCCATCCAGGCAAAGGTGCGGACAACGATGCCCGTCAGCATCGGAGTCAGTACGGTCATCATCAGCACTGCATAGGCTGTGCGGCCACGGATTCGCGCCATCCAATGGGCCAGCGGATAGCCGACCAGCAAAGCTGTAACAGTAGTGAGCAGGCCAATGCGCAGCGTGGTCCAGATCACCTCGAAATAATACGGGTCGGAGAGAATCCGCTGGTAGTATTTGCCCGTGAAAGTGACATGCGGCTGCACGACCGGATTGCCGGTGAGCAGGCTGATCATGGCCATCAGCCCCATCGGCAGGAAAAAGAACAACGCGAACAGAAGAGCGCTCGGCGCGATCAGCCATGCGATAGGCGTAACGCCCGTGCGGACAGCGCTCATCGTGCCGCGGCCTTGTGCATTCGCGCCCCGTCATTGAGCGCGACCCACACCGGATCATCGAAAAGCCGACCGAGTTCGACGGCCATCGCGCGCAAAGCCTGCCAAAGCCTGGCGCGCTCTTCGGCGGGGGTCATGTGGCTCGGATAGGATATGGCGACCCCTATCGTTTCATTCGTGTCACGCCGGGTGAGCGCGAAACCCAGCGAGCCCACTCCCGGCAATGATTCATTGCTGGATTCGGAATAACCTGTGCGGCGGATTTCGACGATGCGGGCCATCAGTCCGGCCCGATTCTGCGGCGCAGACGGTGAGATGGCAGGCAAAGGCTTCGGCAAGCGGCTGCGAATGTCGACATCGCTCAGGCGTGCCAGCATGGCCCGGCCGTTGGATGTCGCGAATGCCGGCGCCCGCACGCCCGGAGGCGTCACCACCTGAAGCGGATTGGATCCGGGGACCAAGCGCAGCACGACCTGCTCGGCGCCGTCGAGCACCGAGATGTAGCCGGTATGGCCGGTCTTGGCGCAGACCGCACGTAACCGCTGTTCGGCTACGGCCACGAGGTCGTCCTGGGTCCGATGCAGCCGCCCAAGTTCGAAGAGCAGCAGGCCCGGTCGGTAACGGCGGGTCAATGCATCCTGCTCTAGGAGCCCACATTCCTTGAGCTGACGCAGCAGCCGCGAGGTCGAGCTCTTCGGCTTGCCGGTGAGCCGGATCACGTCAGCATTGCCGATCTCCTGCTGATGCGGGGAGAAGCAGCGTAAGATCTCAATGGCGTTCTCGAGGGCGCTCACGGCCTTGCACCAGTCTTCCAAAAAAAATTCCAAAAAGTGGAACCATGTTTTTGATTTTGAGACCTGGAAGTGCAGTCGTCAATCGACCGACGCGCGGTATTTTTAAACAACTCCCGCTCAAAATTTGCGCAAATGACCGGAAATTGCTCGTTCTTAAGGAGTTTGAGAGACGTCTGAGCGATACTGCGAGGCGACTGAGATTGCGGCCATGTACAAACTCGTGTGCAAGATGCCGACAGTGACCAGCCACCTGATTGCTTATCCGATCAATCTGCCTTCCTGGATAAGTAACAAAAAGCCGCCGCCGTTTTCTTATCCAACTCGCGCGAGGCACTCGCGCTGAGAGTTCGAGTCCCTTCGGGCGCGCCACTTTGCCACCACTCAGAACAAAACTGCGAACCCGACCATCGCTCGGTCGCGCACCCATTGCAGTGCAGCGCTGCGCTGGAGGGCGATGAAGGCTCTGCATCCCGGCAACAATTTCCATCGTTTCAATGCTGATCGTGGTGATCCGCTTGCGCAGCTCAATTGCGCGTTGCTTGTAGTCTTCGAAGCCGCAGGCATTGATTTTTCATGCATGATATCGACCATCGTCACAACGCCGACGGTCGGACGATCAGATTTCGACCTGCTCTGCAATGTGTAGAGCGTCGTCTAACTCAATCCCGTGATACCGGATGGTACTCTCTAGTTTGGCGTGGCCGAGGAGTAGCTGCGCAGCGCCGGGGTTGCTCGTCTTGCGATAGATCTGAGCGGCCTTGGTGCGTCGCATCGAGTGGATCCCGTAAGCGATTGTATCCAGGCCGATGCTATCGACCCAGCGATGAACGAGTCGGGCATGTTGTCGCCTGGGCAAGTGGAGCCGTGCACCAAATCAGCTTGGAAAGAGATACAATGAGCCAGTTTCACTTTACCTCATATCCAAGCGCAACTCGTCGCTCTGCATGGTTTGTGAGCAAGAACTGACGGCAATTTGTGCTTGCCGGTTCTGAAGGCTGTTGTTAGGAAGACAACGTCAAATACGACGATGCGGGAGAGATGGAAGCGAATCAGTACTTGCTTCGACGCCGATGGAGCAACCGCCCCGGAAACTCTCAGGCACAAGGACCGTGTCGTCAGGACAATCTGGAGAGAGGCACCGAAATGGCGTGGTGTCCACCGAAGGGGATAGCCCGCTTTAGTTTCGGCTCAAGCGGATCAAGCTCTCAGGTACCGTGACAGATGTTGCGTCCAGACCGGTTTTTTCCGGCGACTGGGCGACTCTAATGCACGGGAGCCTTGAGAATCCATGTCTCATATTGCCGTTGTCGGCGCCGGTATCACCGGCGTAACGACCGCGTATGCTCTTCTCGAGCGCGGTCATCAGGTCGTCGTCTTCGACCGGCATCGCTATTCGGCGATGGAAACGTCGTTCGCAAATGGCGGGCAATTGTCCGCGAGCAACGCCGAGGTTTGGAACAGCACGTCCACAATCATCAAGGGGTTGCGCTGGATGTTCCGGCGTGACGCGCCTCTGTTGGTAAATCCGGCGCCAAGCTGGCACAAATATTCGTGGATGGCCGAGTTCGTCAGCAATATCACCAACTATCGGCAGAACACGATCAATACCACGCAGCTCGCGATCGAAGCACGACGTCATCTGTTCGCGATTGCTGAGCGCGAGAACATCTCATTCGATCTTGAGCGTCGTGGAATTCTCCACATCTATCACGACAAATCGAGCTTCGATGCAGGGATGCGCGTCAACGCACTTCTGCAGGAGGGCGGGCTGGATCGCCGCGCCGTGACGCCGGACGAAATTCGCGCGATCGAGCCCGCGCTTCAGGGCAGTTATTATGGCGGGTTCTTCACTCCGTCAGATGCCACCGGTGACATTCACAAGTTCACGCGCGGTCTGACCGAGGCTTGCATTCGACGTGGAGCAACATTCGTCTTTGACGCCAATGTCGAGAATATCGTGACTGCTGGCAAGGAATTCCGGGTCGACTGGACTTCTGCAGCCGCCAACATCGACGGAGCGCCGTCCAGCAATCCATTGTCCACACAGGTGGACGCGATTGTCGTATGCGCTGGCGTTGCAAGCCGGCATTTTGCAGCGATGCTGGGTGATCGTCTGAATATTTACCCCGTCAAGGGATATTCGATTACCGTGCAGCTCGACTCTTCCAGGAGTCAGCAATCAGCGCCGAATGTCAGCCTGCTCGACGAGGCAGCGAAGATTGTCACCAGCCGACTTGGCGTCGATCGCTTTCGCGTTGCCGGAACCGCCGAATTTAATGGAGTTAATCGCGACATCCGTGCGGACCGCATCGCGCCGTTGACGGAATGGGTGCGGCTGAATTTTCCAGAGATCGATACATCGCGTGTCGTCCCTTGGGCTGGCCTGCGCCCGATGATGCCGAGCATGATGCCGGTCGTCCGTGCGGGGCGTAAGCCCGGTGTGTACTACAACACGGGGCACGGGCACCTCGGCTGGACGCTATCAGCCGCGACCGCACAAGTTGCTGTGCAATTGGTCGAAGCGGCCCGGAAGCCGCCGGTGAACTCAACATCCGATCAACCCCTCAAGCCGTCCAGTCAACACGTCTATCGGAGGCCGTCATGACGGCGGCACAAGAAATCGATCGGAGAGGCATAGCTGTCGATCGTTCTGAATTTCAGGATCGCGCACTCAGTCTGCGGATCGAGAGCCATCGCAGGGATTATTGAGCCATGCTTCTGTACGTTCTCAAGCGGCTTCTCTCGACGATTCCTGTCATGGCGGTCGTCGCGCTGTTTGTTTTCTCTCTCCTCTATCTCGCGCCGGGAGATCCTGCCGCGACCATCGCCGGAGATCAGGCGACGCCGGCGGAGATCGAAAAGATTCGGCAAAATCTGGGTCTCGACCGCGCGTTTGTCGTGCGTTTCGTGGAGTGGGCTTCTCAAATTCTTCACGGTGACCTTGGTACGTCGCTTTTCGCCAACATGCCCGTGCGAACCATGATTTCCGAGCGACTGGAGCCGACCCTTTCCTTGCTGATCGTCACACTGTTCCTCGCGATCCTCATCGCCGTGCCCATGGGAGTTATCGCTGCCTGGAAGGCAGGAACCTTGATCGACCGCGCGATCATGGCGTTCAGCGTATTCGGCTTTTCTGTACCAGTCTTCGTGACCGCGTATCTCCTTGCGTATGTCTTCGCGCTTCGCCTCGACTGGTTGCCGGTTCAAGGTTACACGCCGATCTCACAGGGCATCATCCCCTGGTTCGCGAACCTGGTCTTGCCGGCAGTCGCGCTGGGCTGCGTCTATATCGCTTTGATCGCACGTACGACCCGCGCCACCATGCTCGAGGTCCTGCAACAAGATTACGTTCGTACGGCGCGCGCGAAGGGGCTCGCCCTGCCTGGCATCCTGTTCATTCACGCGTTGAAGAATGCCGCTGTGCCCATCGTCACCGTCATCGGCTTGGGCATCGCACTTCTCATCGGTGGGGCGGTCGTGACTGAGAGCGTGTTCGCCATTCCCGGCCTCGGCCGTCTCACGGTCGATGCGATCCTCAGGCGGGATTACCCGGTTATTCAGGGCGTCGTACTGCTCTTCTCGTTCGTTTTTGTGCTGGTCAATCTCGCTGTCGATCTAACCTACACACTCGTCGATCCGAGGATCCGCTATTGAACGCTCAAAATTTTGTAATCCCTGCCGGGACAGCTATCGCGGCACCACTGCCCGACGTTTTGCCCGCCGTTAAATCGCGTCGCGGCTTTTTCGGCCTCATCAGACGTTATCCAACGCTCGCCTTCGGCGCGGCGATCCTGCTCATCATGGTGTTCATCGCGGTCTTTGCACCGATGTTGTGGACCGTCGATCCAACGGCCATTGCCACTGGCAGACGCAATCGGGAACCGTCACTGCTCTATTGGTTCGGTACCGATATGTTTGGCCGCGATCTCTACTCCCGCGTCCTCTATGGCGCGCGGGTATCGCTGATCGTCGGGTTTTCAGTCGCGCTGCTCGCCAGCGCGGCCGGCCTTGTGGTCGGCCTCGTCTCCGGCTTTGTGCGCATTGCCGATTCCCTGATCATGAGAATCATGGATGGCATCATGTCGATTCCGCCAATCCTGCTTGCGGTGGCGCTCATGGCGCTCACGCGCGGATCGATGAGCAATGTCATCATCGCCGTCACGATAGCTGAGATTCCGCGCGTCGCGCGATTGGTGCGCAGCGTCGTCCTCTCTCTACGCGAACAACCCTATGTCGATGCGGCGATCGCCGC
>JGI12053J15887_10000686_pt1 | contig 14318 bp, 15 predicted proteins | sample MedBloCAOM1_O3_FD_15887 | JGI IMG/M metagenome (IMG submission 15887)
GCCATGCCGGCGAAGGCGCCGTCGGGTCCGAGCACGACCGCGCGCAGGTGGTCGTCGTTGCCGACGCAGCAGAACACGATCTCCTGGCCTGCCGCGGCTTCCTTGGGCGTCTTGGCGGCCGAGCCCTTGTGCTTCTTGGTCCACGCCTCGGCCTTGGCGAAGGTCCTGTTATAGACCGTCACCTCGTGGCCCTTGGCGGCGAGGTGCCCCGCCATCGGAAAGCCCATCACGCCCAGACCCAGAAACGCCACCTTGGCCATCATTCTCTCCCACTGCGAAGTCGTTTTTGCGGGCGGATCATAGGGCCAAATCGGGCACGGCCGAAACGCCGCCTTGCGCGGCCGTCGCCTTTCCCTTAAACCCGCCGCCGTGCCCCGATAGCTCAGCTGGTAGAGCACGTCATTCGTAATGATGGGGTCGGCGGTTCGATTCCGTCTCGGGGCACCATCACTTTTCCAGCTCTAATGGCTTCAATGGGTTAGCTCCCATTATTTGTCGCACTCTTCTCTTGGACTCCAAGGTGCGACAATTCAGGCTCCCGATTTGTTCTTCTCGCGGCGCACCGACAGGTGCATCGCTTGCTCCGCGAGCAGAGTGCGATTGGCGCTGCGGGTGCAAAGGAGTCGCAGGATGAGCGATCTGACTTTCGGCCTGTTTGTGCGCGGGCAGTATCATGCCGGCGATGACATGAGGAAGCGGTTCGAGGAAGTGAAGGCGCAGGTACGCCTGGCCGATCAACTCGGATTCTCCGACTTGCTGACCGGCATGCACTATGCGGCAGCGCCATTGCAGCAATACCAGCTGATTCCGCTGCTGGCCCGATTGCTGGCCGAGACCGAACGCATGCGCATCATCACCGGCATCATCCTGCTGTCCCTGCACAAGCCGCTCGATATCGCCGAGCAACTGGCAACGCTCGACGTAATGTCGGGTGGGCGTCTGGTGTTCGGCGCTGGGCTGGGATACCGCGACGTCGAATTCAAGGCTTTCGGCACCACGGCGCATGATCGCGTGCAACGCCTGGAGGAGAATCTCGAAGCCATCAAGCGACTGTGGACCGAGAACAACGTCTCGATGAAGGGCTCGCATTTCGAGCTGGATCGGGCCACGGTGTCGCTGAAGCCGATACAGAAACCTCACCCACCGATCTGGCTCGGCGCCAATGCCGATGTGGCGGTGCGCCGCGCCGCGCGATTGGCCGACACCTGGTTCATCAACCCGCACCAGCGGATGGACACGATCGAGCGCCAACTGTCGCTCTACAAACAAGCCCTGGCCGAACTGGGCAAGCCGATGCCTGACGAGCTGCCGTTGATGCGTGAGATCTTCGTTGCGCGCACGCGCGCAGAGGCGGTCCGACTGGCGCGCCCGTACCTGGAGGAGAAGTACAAGGTTTACCAGCAATGGGGGCAGCAAAAGGCGATGCCGAAGGGAGACGACGACCTTTCACTCGACTTTGACGAGCTCACCCGCGATCGTTTCCTGCTGGGATCGTCCGACGAGGTCGCGGAGCAGATCGTCGGCTACAATCAGCGCCTGGGCGTCAACCGTATGATCCTGTCCGTGCACTGGGTCGGCATGCCGCACTCACAGGTGGTCGACACCCTCAACCTGTTCGCCAGCGAGGTAATGCCGAAGGTGGCCCAGGCATTGTGAGGCGCCGCAGGGGCCAGCCAAGTCTCTGCCTGCCTCTGCAGATCTCCGAGCTCGCGAAGTAGATAAGGAACCGCATCGTGTCCGACAGTGCTCCCAACAACCGCCCGCTCGCCGGGCTGCGTGTGATCGACATCGCCACCTACATCGCGGCACCGTATTGCGCGACCATCATGGCGGAATTCGGCGCGGAGGTAATCAAGGTCGAGCAGCCCAAGGTCGGTGACCCATGCCGCAGGCTCGGCACGGTCAGCGAGTGCGGCGACACGCTGGTTTGGCTATCGGAAGCGCGCAACAAGAAATCGGTGACGCTGAATCTCAAGTCGCCCAAGGGTGCGGCAATCCTCCAGCAACTCGTCGCCAAGGCCGACGCGCTGACCGAGAACTTCCAACCGGGCACGCTGGAAGGCTGGGGCCTCGGTTGGGACGTACTGAGCGCTGTCAACCCGCGACTCGTGATGCTGCGCGTCTCGGGCTACGGCCAGACCGGGCCCTACAGCCACAAGCCCGGGTTCGGGCGGATCGGCAACGCCTTCGGCGGCATCTCCTTCCTGGCCGGCGAGGCGGACGGGCCGCCGGTAACACCGGGCTCGGCAACGCTCGCAGACTACATGGCCGGACTTTACGGCGCGCTCGGGGTGATGATGGCGTTGCGCGCGCGCGACGCAAGCGGTCGCGGCCAGCAGATCGACATCGGGCTTTACGAGCCGATCTTCCGCATCCTCGACGAGATGGCGCCCGCCTATGACAAGGTCGGATTTATCCGCCAGCGCATGGGCGCGGCGGCCCCCAACGTCTGTCCGCACAGCCATTACCAGACGGGTGACGGACGCTGGATCGCCATTGCCTGCACCAACGACAAGATCTTCGCCCGTATGGCTGAGCTGCTGGGCTGTCCCGAGGTGGCCGGCAACGGCATCTACGGCACTATCGCCAAGCGCGAGAAGCAGCGCGCCGCGGTCGACGGCCTTGTTGCCGACTGGGCGAAGAGGCGTACGCAACAGGAGGCCGTCCGCCTTTGTGACGATGCGGAAGTGCCATGCGGCATCGTGGCAGCGGTCGACGAACTCTTCCGGGACCCGCACTACGCGGCGCGCGGGAACATCGTCCGCGTGAGCGACCCGCGCGCAGGCGATCTGGCCGTTCCGAACGTGGTGCCTCGCCTCACGGACACGCCGGGCGGTGTCGACACGCTTGGCCCCGGCCTGGGCCAGCACAACGCGGAGGTCTACGGCCGGCTGCTGGGGATGACCGCCGCAGATTTGCGCAGCCTGGAAGGCGAAGGAGTGATCTGAGAGATCGCGAGCGACGCGAGAAACTTAACTCGCCTCTTTGGTGGCGCGGACGGCGTCGAGCGTGCGTTGCGCCTTGTAGACGATCGGATAATCGATGACCATCGGCAGGATGATGCCGTCGAGCCCGGGACCGACCACCGCCACCGCGTCGCCATAACAGAACTCGGTGCTGAAGGCGTTGACCCGAATGTATGCGCCGCAGCTGCGCGGCCGTTTCAATGCCTCCACGACGGGAGCGCGGGTCGCGACCTTCTCGGCTTTGGCGACCGCATCCTCCAGGTCGAGGATCACGTTGTCGGCGCCACAGCCGAAGACTTTCATGACCTTCCGCGCATGGTTGCCGGGANCGAAGAGAAAGNTGCGNTACGCGGGCATGGATCGATCAGTACCCCTGCGTGACGTCAATTTCTTGCAGAAGCTGTCCTCCGGCNTCGAGGCTACGGATGTTCGCGGCGACCTCGGTTACGAGCTGGGCCACNGTCGGCCGCCGCGCCACGTGCGGCATTACCGTNACCTTGGGATGAAGCCAAAGCGGGCTTTCTGGCGGCAGCGGCTCAGGCCAAAGTGCGTCCAATGCGGCGTATGACAACTGTCCCGAATCGAGCGCGGCGATCAGATCCTTGTCCACCACATGCTTGCCGCGACCGACGTTCACCAGCATGGCTCCTCTGGGCATCATGGCAAGCGTGCGTGCGCAGAAGATGCCCTCGGTCTCCGCCGTCAGCGGCAACAGGCAGACGGCGATGTCAGTCTGACCGAGAAACGGCGCGAGCTGATCGCGGCCGTGGAAGATGGGGACCTCCGCAGCCTGCCGCGGTGAGCGGACCCACGCGGAGACCTTGAAGCCCAGCGACTGCAAGACCAGCGCCGGCGCCTTGGCCATCATTCCGAAGCCCAGAAAACCAACCCGCCTTTGCTCGGGCCGGATGATCGGTGTCCTGCGCCATTCCCTATTCGCCTGGGCCGCCTGGTAGGCAGGCATATCGCGATGGAAGCGCAAGACGTGCATGATGACGTATTCCGTCATCATCGGATCGCCGCCCGGTGGTTCCACCTTGCCGAGCGGGACCTTCGGCCGTTTCGGATGCTGGACAATGCCCTCCACTCCGGCCGAACGGCTGAACATCGCTTTCAAGTTGGGGAAGGCGGGAAGCAGGTCGAAATCCGGATGCATGAACGCGAGGTATTCGATGTCCTTCAACTCGCCCGCATCGGGCCAGATGCGAATTGGCAGATCGGGAAGCTGCTCCCTGAATGCGTCGCGCCATGCCTGGGCATTGCCGATGAACTTGTCCAGGTTGATGATGAGTAGCGCCATGCAGCCTCCAGAGTGACGCCAATGGGCGACGTGTCACTCTCCAGGATGATAGAGGAGAAGACTGATCAACCCAAACCGCTGGGTCGGCTTACCCGCCCAACCAGATTGGTTACCGCGCCACCCGTTGAGGTCCTGTCCCTAGCAATCAAGCCATCCGGATGATGGGGTCCGCCGAGGAGGAGATGGGCACGATTGATCCCAATAGTCGGCATAAGCCCAGAGGATCAGGCGCAGGTGCGCCTCGCCATTCTTGCCCGCCTAGATCTTCAAAGTGCGACCATGAAGGGCCGCAAAACCCAACAAAAGGGTGCGTCGATTCAGTGTCGCACAAACCATTAAGTCGTTGAATTGACTGACTTGCGGCAGCCCGTCTCGGGGCACCATCTAAATCAATGAGTTAGCGGAAAAGCTGTAACTCCATTTGTCGCCGGGGACACGCTGGCGATACGGGCGGCAGAAATGAGCATGACTGAGCGTTGACCGCTGCCGCAGCGGTTGCGATCGGTGACTGAACCACCTTGCCTGTAGATGGGCGAGCTCTTCGGCCACCAGTTGATCACTTGGCCAAAGCGCGTGACGACTTATGTCTACGGAGGCCACTGCGTTGAACCTCCTATGGATGCCTTCTTTTTTCCCACCGACTCCAATGGACCAGTCGATCTCTACGGGCTGGGCGATCGATGTCTCCGCGAACCGGCGTCGCGCCGTCTCGACGGCGAGATCTATTGCACGCTTCATAACGTCAAAGACTTCAACCCGCTGGTTAACGACAGACTCTTGCTGGCGAGGGAAAGGGGCGAAGTGCTGGTGCAACATTGTTCCGGCGCGGGACCTAGCTGGATCGAAGTTCCACCCTTCACAGCGGAGCTGAAGTATGCGGAGTCGCTCCTGCCCGAGGGGCTGGTGACTTTTTTTCGCGATGCGCGCAGGGTATGCGCCACGGCGCTGCAGGCGCGGGCTCTGGCGAATGAGCCGCCGAGGTTGATTTCCAATCCCGTCCAGTTGCGGAGAGGCTAAGCGGACGGTCGCTGCTCGGCCTGTTGCCGACCGGACGGCTGGGCGACGCGCCGGAGACACATCGACTCACGTCGCAACATCTCCGCTCGCCGCGACGGGCCAGGCCGTGCCCCAGCTGTCGGCGTAGGTGACCTCGGCCACTGGCTTGCGCGTGAGCGGTCCGTATTTTCCCATGGGATAACCGAGCGGCATCAGGGCGAAGGTGGCGGCGTTGTCCGGCATGCCGAGCACGGCCTTGACCTCGTCTTCGTACAGGATGTGGTTGGTCGTGATCACCGTCCCCAGGCCGAGCGCCCGGCAGGCCAGGATGATGTTCTGGATGGCCGGATAGATGCTCGACCCGCTGATGCGCTGCTGGTTGGCGAGATGCTCGGCGTAGCGCGCCTGCACGACCTCCGGCAGGCTCGAGCGCTCGGGCGGCTCACGCTTCATCAGGCACGGCACCAGGATGACCGGCGCGTCGGCCATATGGTCCCAGAGATAGCCGCTGCCCGCCAGGAACCGGTCGTATTGCGCCTGGGTCAGATGGTCGGGCTTGGGCCGCGCGGCGTAGACGCCGGCCGTGTAGTCGGAGGCCTTGCGATAGAGCGCGCCGAGCTGGCGACGTTTCTCCGCATCCCGCACGACGATGAAGCTCCAGTGCTGCGTGTTGCCGCCGCTGGACGCGCGGATAGCGGCGTCGAGCACCCGCGTGATCACCTCTTGCGGTACCGGGTCGGACTTGAAACGCCGCAGCGACCGGGCGGTGTAGATGGCCTCGAACAGGCCGATATCGGTCGAGGCCGCGGTCGGTGCCTCGGTCGCTGCTGGTGGCGATGCCGTCACAATTCTCTCCTTGGCTGTCGATAGCCCGCTGCCGGTTCAGGCGACGCGCGGTCGAACTACTCTTTCGCTCGCACGACCAGAACCGGACAGGGAGCGCGGCGCATGACGCCCTCGGCGACGCTCCCCAGCAGGGCGCGCTCTATGCCTCCGCGTCCATGGCTGCCGATCACGATCAGGTCTGCCGGCCAGTCCTTCGCCGCATTGACGATCTCGGTTTGCGGGGAACCGATCTGGACGAATTCCAAAGCGGCCGTCTGTTGCGGGAGGCGCTTGCGAAAATCGTCGATCAGCTTTCGCGCGTCGTCCTTGGCCGAGGCGACAAAGACATCGGGTTGAATGCCGGTGTCGGCGGCGTTTACGAGCTCGGCGTCGATGACACGGATGAACGCCATCTCCGCGCCCAAGAGGCGCGCCAGCTCGGCCCCGATGTCAGCCGCATGCGCCGCGATCGGCTCGTCGTCGATGGCAATGAGAATTTTTCGAAAGACCACGACAGCCTCCTTGAACTACGGCGACAGGCCAAAGATGCGCTTGATATCGAGCGGTTGCCAGACCTCGTGCCGCCTTTGATCGCGGCATCCTCAGGGCTTCGGCTGCAGGCCCCAGGTTTCTGCCAGCAACGCGCCGATCCGCGCCGCCACCATCCGGTTGCCGGGGCTGTCGCCGTCGGTGCTCGAGACATAGTGGATCTGGTCGGTGTAGATCGTGCCCTTCTGGTCCTTGAAGATATCGCCCAGGTCGTAGATCGGCAGGCCGCGCTCGCTGAGCGTCATCATGCCGGCGACGATCCGGCGATAGATGTCGCGGTAGGACAGATCGCCGACCACGCGCTTCTCCTGTTCGGTCAGCGTCTTGCCCCAGGCCGGAACGGGCTGCAGGAAATAGGCCGACTTCACGCCGTTGTCGTGCGCCACCGCCTCGGTCTCGCGCAGGTATTTCTGGTAAAGGCCGAGCTGGACGTCGAACAGGCGCTCGGGATTGTCCTGGATATCCTTGGGCAGGGCGAAAAGGCTGGGGATCGTCGTCCGCTTGCTGGACTTGAAGCTGTCCTTGCCCTTGGCCACCGCCTCGATGCCCCGGATGATCATGTAGGCCGCATGCGACTGGCCGAGAATCGGATTGAGCGCCAGCGTCCCGGCCAGGCGTCCCATCACCCAGCCGATCGCCGCGTCGCCGAAATTTTCGTCGGCGGCAAGAGGGTTGACCTCCATGAAATTGGAGGCCGGCCCTTCGAGGCGCTGGTCCTCGCCCAGCCGGAAATAGTAGTGCTCGTTGAAGCCGCTCAGGTTGATCATGGCATCGACCGCGCTGGCATAGAGCGAGAAGATGATGAACCCTTGGGGCTCCTTCCACGCGCCGTCGGCGCCGTCCAACACCATCCACGGCTTGCCATTGGGACTCGCATATCGGTTGTTCAGCTCCTCCTCGAGATAGCGCGGGATCGGCGCGTTCTGGTTCCCTCCCAGATAGGAGGCGACCGAACCGCCGGTGATCATGACGACGTAATGGTCGCTGCGCTTGACCACGGGAAAGTCCGGACCGAACAGGCCGACATTGTTGACCCAGGGAATGCCGCACGGCGGGTTGGCATGCTGGACGAACGCCACGTAGGGATGCGGATAGAGCGTGTCGATGTAGCGGCAGCCCGTGCCCTTGGTCACGTCGCGCACATAGGTGTTCTGCGTGCGCTCAAACAGCTCGGCGGCCGGCGTATAGCGGCCGTCCTCGACATACAGCCAGGCGATGGCCACGATTTCGACGGTGGCCAATGCCAGCACGACGCCGATCAAGACCGAGATCCAGCCGAAGATGCGCTGCTTCACCGCCACTCCCGTCAGTGTTTGGTATTCTGGATGGCCCGCCAGACGCGGTGAGCGGCGTTGCCGGCATTTTGATGGCGCGCCCGCCGGGCAGCCATAGCTAATCCCGGAACCGTCCTGCGACATTCCGCTCTGGGAACAGGGGCAATGGCGCGTGGAAAGCTGCAGTTGCCATGTCGCCTGGGGTGCCGTCACGATGGGCTACCGTCTGTCACAGGAGAGAGCCATGGCTGCTCAATTCGACTTGGTGGTGCGCGGCGGCACAGTGCTCGACGGCACGGGTGGCGAGCCCTGCGAAGCCGACGTCGCCGTGCAGGATGGTCGGATCGCCGTCGTCGGCCGCATCGCCGGCAGCGGGCGCCAGGAGATCGACGCGAGCGGCCTCACGGTGATGCCGGGCTTCGTCGACATCCACACGCACTATGACGGGCAGGTGACCTGGGACGACCGCTTCTCGCCGTCGTCGGGACACGGCGTCACCACGGTGCTGATGGGCAATTGCGGCGTCGGCTTCGCACCCTGCCGGCCGCAGGATCGCGACACCCTGATCAAGGTCATGGAGGGCGTCGAGGACATCCCCGAGCTGGTGATGCGCCAAGGCGTGCCGTGGAACTGGCAGAGCTTCCCCGAATATCTCGAGGCGCTGGCCCAGCGGCGCTGCGACATCGACTTCGCCACCCAGGTGCCGCATGCGCCGCTGCGCGTCTTCGTGATGGGCCGCCGCGGCGTCGATCGCGAGCCGGCCACCGCCGCCGACATGGCCGCCATGGCGGCGCTGGTGGAGGAGGGGCTTTCAGCCGGGGCGCTGGGCTTCACCACCTCGCGCTCGCTGTTCCACCGCACGCCGGACGGCGCGCTCACGCCCACCATCACCGCCGCCGAGGAGGAGCTGGCGGCGATCGCGCGCGGCATGGGCCGGGCGGGCAAGGGCGTGATCCAGCTTTTGGACGATTTCCAGGACAGCACGGCCGACGGGTCCACCGAGTTCGCCATGCTGCGCCGCCTGGTCGCGCTGTCGGGCCGGCCGCTCTCTTTCACGCTGCTCGACATCTCGCTCTATCCCGGTCGCTGGCAGACCCTGTTGCACGAGGTCGAGCGCGCTCAGCGCGACGGCCTGCCGATCCGCGGCCAGGTGGCGGCACGGCCGGTGGCCGTGCTGTACGGGCTCGAACTGTCGTTCCATCCGTTCTCGACCTGCCCGAGCTATCGCGAGGTCGAAGGCTTACCGTTGCCACAGAAGCTGGCGCGGCTGCGCGATGCCGGCCTGCGGGCGCGCCTGCTCGCCGAGGAGCCAGTCTACAGCAATCCCCAGATGCTGGCTTTCATGCGCAACGTCGGCAACATGTACGTGCTGGGTGATCCACCCGATTACACGCCGGCCGCTGACCGCCGGCTGGATGCGCGGGCCGTGGCGCTCGGCCTCTCGCCGCTCGAGCTGGCCTACGACCTCCTGGTGGCGGGCGACGGCCGCACCATCCTGTTCCATCCCGGCGCCAACTACACGGACTCTTCGGACGCCAACATGGCGAGCATGCTGCGGCACGAGCACACCGTGGTGGCGCTGGGCGACGGCGGTGCGCATTACGGGCTGATCTGTGACGCGAGCTACACCACGCACGCGCTCACCTACTGGACGCGCGATCGCAAGGGCGAGCGCTGGCCGCTCGCCTGGGCGGTCCAGCAGCTCACCGACGTGCCGGCGCGCACGGTGGGCCTCGGCGATCGCGGGCGGCTGGCGGCCGGCTACAAGGCCGATATCAACGTGATCGATCTCGACCGTCTCCGCGTCGCCGCGCCCCATCCCGTGCACAGCCTGCCGGGTGGCGGGCGGCGGCTCGAGCAGAAGGCTGAAGGCTATCGCGCCACCATCGTCGGCGGCGAGGTCACCTATCGCGATGGTGCATTCACCGGCGCGTTGCCCGGACGGCTGGTGCGCGGGGCTCGCGCCCAGTCCTGAGGAGAGGCGCTGCGAGGCTCGTCTTCAAGGGAGCGCGATGGCCTGCTTGATCCTGGAATAGATCGCATAGTGCCAATACGGTCCGCCGTGATCGTCGAAGCCCATGACATTGTCCCGCATCACGTAGGGGAAGTCTTCGGGCGTTGCCGGCACAAGCTCGACATTGCCGGGGAGCTTGGCGAGCACCGGGTCGTTCCTGGGGCCGAAGAAATGGACGAGATAGATCTTCGCGCTGGTCTTGGCCGCGATGGATCGTAAAAGCTCCATCGACACCTTGTCCGTGTAGTCCGCCGTGGGCTCGGCGCCGGTGCAATAGTCCGGGTTGAACTTGCAGTGCATCGGAATGGTGTCCAGCACCAGGTGGTTGGCGCCATCGAGCCGGGCCCGGACGAGCCTGTCCTTGGGGCTGAGCTCGACCTCGGGAAAACTTCTCGCCATCCAGTCGCGGATGTCGCGAAGCCGACCAGGCGCCTCGACATGGCGCTCCTTGTAGTAATAGGCATAGCCCAGAATGACGATATCGCCGGGGTGGATCTGGTCCTGGATCCGCTCCATCGTGACCAGCGCGTTGGCCCACGAGTAGCCGCTGAGCGCATGCAGATGGACGGCGTCGTGGGGAAGGCTGATTGCAGCAGGAAGCTGAAGGTTTGCTCGTCGTTCACGCCGTCGCCGAACACGAACGAATCGCCCAGCACGTATATCCGTCGCGCGGCTGCCGCCGGAGCGTTTCCCGTGAATCGTGTTCCATCACCCTTGATCGTGACCACGCTGTCGAGATGCTCGGGAACACCGCGGTGCAGGCGGGAATAGCGAAAGATGTAGCGGCCCGGTTTGGCCCGATAGCCCTGCTCGGCGTCCTCGCTGAAGAAGTCCTGCGGGATGCGGGTCATTCGCCGGTAGGCAGCGGGATCCGGCGCGCTTCCGGGGAACAGCCAATTGAGGCCCCTGCGCAGCACCAACACCGTCGCGGGCACGGGGGGTCCGGCGGACAGGCTGGCAATCTGGTCCCGGTAGGCGAAGAAGAGAAATGCCGACGACACCAGCTCCGACGCCGCGAGGACGATGAGCGCCAGGATCGTGTAGAAGGCGGCCTTCCTGGCGATGCTCACGAGGGGACGCCCGCCCGATTTTTCATCTCGGCTTCTTTCAGGACGGCAAGGATCCTCGTGATCTTGCTTCTGCCGATCCCAACAATCCAGCCATTTGGCGGCTGCAAAAATCCGCTTCAGCCGATGACCTCGTATGCGCCGCGGTAGGACGGCCGGCCGTGGGAATGCTAGGCTTGGATGCCCGGTGAGCATCGAAACAGGACGCTGGCAAAATGCGAACCAACACCGCACCCCTCCTTCCGGGCGACGCCGCAGCAGATGATTGGCAGTGAACCGGTCGATGAGGTCGAGCGGTTGCAACGCCAGGCCTCCGCGCTGGAGACGACNGCCGAGGCGCTGACGCGGGCCTACAATCGCGCGACCTGGATCAGNTTCCTGCTCGTCTTCATTCCGGTTCCGTTCGTCGTGCTGCTNCTGCGGCTCTACCTCGACGCCTGGGGTTACTACGCGGCCGGCGGAGCGTTCATCGTTTGCGGTGCCGCGCTGTTCTCGCTCGACAGCGCCGCGTCGGCGAAATGCGACGCGGCAACCCAGGCGGCGGAGCGCGCGCGCAAGGCCCTTGAAGAGGCCCGGACGGCGCGCGACGCCGCGCCGCGATAGCAGGGTCTACGATTGGCCGTCGGGCGGCGGCAACAAGGGAGCCCATTTCTGCGGATGGAGCTCGATGTATTCGATCCAGGGACCGGTTTCGGCAAAGCCATTGTCGAGATGGCCGACGTCGCTCACCCAATAGCCGAACGTGCGGCGGTTCGCATCGAACCGCCAGACCCCGACGACGATCTTCTGGGCGACATGGCCCGCGAGGTTCGGGCAGTAGAGCAGGACCGGCTTGTCTTTCGGCGCGCTCTGGATCGGCTGCCATCCGGCGATCACGGCGCGAAGCTGCTCGATCTCGGCCGCGGCCCGCCACCGGATATCGCGGTCGAGCATCGCCGCCTCCTCCTCGTTCGGTCCGTCCGGCCGCTCGGGCAGTTGGTGAGAGGCCGAACATTCGGCGCGCAGCTCGTCAACAATGTCGGTCATGGATACCGGATCGGCTAAACGGTCGTGGAGGCATCCGATACTCTACATCCTGCAATGACGATTGCGAAACGGCCCCGCCGAGCGTCGTTCAGGCATAGGCAGCCCGGCCGTATGGCACTAGAGTCGCCGCAACGATGGCGCTCATTTGACGAGGCGATCGATGCGGTTTGATGTTGATGACTTCGTGGCGCGTTGCCGAAACGCCATCGAGGCGAACGACAGCCATATGGCCGTCCGCGAGATCGTGGCCGAGGCCGTCTCCGACCCGGCAAGCATCCTCAAGGGATTGGGCGAGCCCAGGGCAAGCGGCATCAATCAGCTGTTCCGCTCCGACAAGCTCACGATCCTGAATATCGCCTGGCCGCCCTTCATGACGGTCTATCCGCACAATCACGGCATGTGGGCGGTCATCGGCGTCTATTCCGGCGGCGAGGACAATATTTTCTGGCGGCGGCACGGAGACGTCATCGAGGCCGCCGGCGCCAAGTCGCTGCGGGTGGGCGACGCGGCGCCACTCGGCCGCGACATCATTCACACGGTCACCAATCCGATCGGCAGGATCTCGTCGGCTCTGCAGATCTACGGCGGCGACTTCTTTGCTGCCCCGCGCAGCGAGTGGGATCCGGAGACCTTGCACGAGCAGCCCTTCGACATGGCGAGGACCCAGAAATCCTTCCATGATGCCGCTGTCCGCTCTGGCGAGCGCGTCTAGCGCTTCGCCGCCCGGTTCCTGGGCGCGGCAGTCTCCCACTCACGCGACGGCGCCAGAAGCGTGTCGCGTGCCTGCTGGACCTTCTTGGCGAGATAGGCCGAGCCGCTGTGGTCGGGATGGACGAGCCCGAGCAGGCGCTTGTGGGCGGCGCGGATCGCCGCCTCGTCGGCGCCCGTCTCGAGGCCCAGCACGTCGAGGGCTTCCTGGCGCGACATGGTGCGCTCGCCATCGTCGCGGGCGCCGCGCCGCCCGTCGCCGAGCGCCACTAGGGAGGACTTGCCGACATAGGCCTCGAGGATGGCGGCGGCCCGGCGCACCATCTCGGGGTCTTGGGCCGCTTCGTCGTCCCAGATCTCCATGTCGAGGGGCCGGGCCTTCGGCCGGAAATAGTCGAAGGCCGCGCGCAGCGGCGCGAACATCGCGCGCCATTTGAGAAGGGTGGGGACGATCAGCATGCCGGCGCCGATCAGCATCGCGGCCGGCCATTGCTGATTGGCGATCGTCATGACCAGGAGGGGAATGCAGGCGAGGACCAGGAGCAGCAGCATCCAGCGGGTGGTCCGCACCATCGTCCTGGGATCGCTGTGGACGAACCAGTCGAGAAACTTGGCGATCGTCGCCAGCACGGACAATCCCAGCACGATGGCACTGATAACGACTGCATAGTCCATCGACACGCTCCACGACGGTCCGCCGACTTGAGTTCACGCCAACACTACTCCTGCGGCGGCCGGACGCCAGCACTCGTCATGAACATTCTGACTTGCAGCCGTGCAGGCATCTTCAGGTTTTCTTCCGACAAGTGCGTGTCTAGTATCGGAAGAAGGATGCTCAAGTAGGGGAGACGGGCAGATGGCGAAGCGTGGCAAGCCGACGAAGACCAAAAAGCCTCAGCGCGGAGGCCCCGGCGTCAAGGTCGTTTCCGAGGTCGGAAAGCTTCCCGTCGCCAAGAAATCCCCTGCCGACTTCGTCAGGCGCCGCACGCAGGTCGAGGAAAAGGACCACGCCGAGTTCCAGACCTACCTCGCCGAGAAGAAGGAGGCCGATTCGCGCAAGGCCAAGGCCAGCGCACCCGCGGCCGCACCGCCGAAGAGCCGTGGCGTGAGCCGGCGCACCATGCTGAGCGTGGCCGTCGGCACGGCGGGCGTCGCGGAAGCCGCGGTGCTCGGCTACAACGCCCTGGGCGGGTCGGTGTCGGACCACGGCGTGCGCCATGCCGGCGCCAACTACACCGAGACGCAGCACATCGTGCGTGAGGTGGTGGACAACAAGGCGGATGTCAGGGGCCAGAGCCTGGGCAACTGGGTCGCCCTGCTGCCGACCAAGCTGGGCGGCGGCACCTATGCCATCGATCTCAATTCAAACCGGGTGCTTGCCTCGATCTGGTACTGGAACTACGGCGACTACAGCCCGATCAGCCATCATCTCTGCGCCTTCCCCAGCGCCGACCCCTATCATGGCTTCGAATTCGTCAACAGCACCCAGGGCGGCAAGAATTCGCTGATCTATGGTATCCCGACCGCCATCGTCGAGCCCGCGCCCGGCACCAACATCTATCGCGTGCGCTTCGACGGCACGCAGATGCAGCT
>JGI12053J15887_10000687_pt1 | contig 14312 bp, 12 predicted proteins | sample MedBloCAOM1_O3_FD_15887 | JGI IMG/M metagenome (IMG submission 15887)
ATTTCGAAATCGTCGTCCACGACCTTGAATTTCTTGCGCAGCCGCTTGATGTGGCTGTCGATGGTGCGATCGTCGACATAGACCTGGTCGTCGTAGGCCGCGTCCATCAGGGCGTTGCGGCTTTTCACGACGCCGGGGCGCGTGGCCAGCGCCTGCAGGATCAGAAATTCCGTGACCGTCAACGTCACCGGTTCGTTCTTCCAGGTACAGGTGTGACGTTCGGGGTCCATGCGCAAAAGTCCGCGGTCGAGCGCCTTGGCATCGGTTTCCTTCGGCACCGCCGTGGGATCCTTTGGCGCTGCACGGCGCAGCACGGCTTTGACGCGCTCGACCAGCAGGCGTTGCGAGAACGGCTTGCGGATGAAATCGTCGGCACCCATTTTGAGGCCGAACAATTCGTCGATTTCCTCGTCCTTGGAGGTGAGAAAAATCACCGGCAGATCGGACTTCTGCCGCAGCCGGCGCAACGTCTCCATGCCGTCCATGCGCGGCATCTTGATGTCGAGGATCGCAAGGTCCGGCGGACTGGTCCGGAAGCCATCGAGCGCCGACGCACCATCCGTGTAGGTCATGATGCGATAGCCTTCGGCTTCGAGCGCAATCGAGACGGATGTGAGAATGTTGCGGTCGTCATCGACCAAGGCGATTGTGGGCATGAGCCTGCTTTCCGAAGATGTCTGAAACACGGGCAATTCCAGCTATGCGCCGCATGAGTGGGCTTTGTACGCGGTCAACGAGCAATGCAAGCTGGGCTGAAGTGTGACCGAGTTCCGTAATAACGACCGAACGTCTGTGTTCCCGGTCGATATAGGTGCCAGTTTAGCCCGGAAAAGGCCTTTATTGCAATGAGATATGGAGATATGATTGATGCAGCCCACGGCTAATTTCGATCCGGCTAAATTAGCCCGGTCGTTGCTGCGGCGGAGCCGACAGGGGGCCTTGGCGACCCTGAGGGCCGGCAGCGGCGATCCGTATTGCTCGCTGGTGAACGTTGCAAGCCATGGCGACGGCTCGCCGATCCTGCTGATTTCGCGCCTGGCGCTGCATACCCAGAACATCCTGGCCGATTCCCGGGTCTCGCTGATGCTGGACGAGCGTGCCCAGGGCGACCCGCTGGAAGGATCGCGAATCATGCTGGCGGGCCGGGCGGAGCAGGCCACCGGCGATGCGGCGGCGATTTTGCGCCGCCGCTATCTCAGCGCCCATCCTTCCGCGGAGGCCTTTGTCGACTTTAGGGATTTTTCCTTTTTTCGGATCAGGCCCGCCGGCGCTCATTTGGTGGCCGGTTTCGGGCGGATCGTGGACCTCAAGCCTGAGCAGTTTTTGACCGAGACGTCGGATGCCGGAGCGCTGCTGGAAGCCGAGCAGGGCGCCATCGAGCACATGAACGCCGATCATCGCGATGCCATGAACCTCTATGCGACCCGGCTGCTCGGCGCCGAGCCTGCGGACTGGCGCTGCACCGGCTGCGATCCCGATGGCATCGACATGCAGGCCGGCCCAACCACGCTGCGGCTGGATTTCCCGGAGCGGGTGACCGGGCCGGGAGAGTTGAGGAAAATGCTGGTGAGGCTGGCGGGCGAAGCACGCGCGAAGGCATAGCGGATAAACGCCGCGAATATTGAACGGGTGCGGCAGTCGCCGCGACCCATGGCACGTCCGTGCGCAAGTCATCCTGTCGCATCTGATCGCATTCGCTGGGGTGCACGATGCGTCGTCGCCCCGCGACGCCTATCCGGCGGTCTGGGCTCCGTTTGCACTGACCGGCGAGGGGGGCGGCTCGATAGATCGGGAGTGTGCACCGCAGCATTAAGGTTACGGACGCAAATTTACGCAGATTGCGACTCTTGGTAGCGCTTTGGATGGCGAGGGCTTCTCGCGCAACGTGCCGATCAGGTCCGCGCTGCAGCAAGCGTTGAGCCGGCTCAATGACCCGCCTGGGAATAAACCAAATATCAAGGGATCGGCTTGGCAACCCCGGCGTTCATTAGTATTAGGGTCGTCGGGCCGAAGCCGGAAGGCTATATTGACGGTCACCGCGAGAGGCGCGTCTGGCGGCGTCGGCGCGTTCGAGTTACGCGGGTTCTGGGAGGATTATTCGGTGCAAGAGACGGGCGTACGCAACGGTGCCTTCGGTGCCGATAAATTTGGTTTAAAAAATCTCAGGGGCGTGAACTGGAATTTTGGCGCGCCGCAACTTTACGAACACTCCCTGGCTACCGGTGAAGCCGTGCTTTCCGCCGATGGCGCCCTGTGCGCGGACACCGGCGAGTTCACCGGCCGCAGCCCCAAGGACAAATTCACCGTTCGCGACGACTTGACCGACAAGAACATGTGGTGGGCCGGTAATCAGTCGATCACCTCTGAACAGTTCGAGGCGCTCTACGCTGACTTCCTCGGGCATGCCGAAGGCAAGACACTGTTCGCGCAGGATCTCTATGGCGGCGCCGATCCAGCCTTGCGGATCAAGACCCGCGTCTATACCGAACTCGCCTGGCATTCGCTCTTCATCCGCACGCTGTTGATTCGTCCGGAGAGGTCCGAGCTCGCGAGCTTCGTGCCCGAACTCACCATGATCACTCTGCCGACCTTCAAGGCCGATCCCAAACGCCACGGCGTGCGTTCGGAGAACGTGGTTGCGATCGATTTCGCCCGCAAGATCGTCCTGATCGGCGGGTCTTATTATGCCGGCGAGATGAAGAAGTCGGTATTCACCACGCTGAATTATTACCTGCCCGAAAAGGGCGTCATGCCGATGCACTGCTCGGCCAATGTCGGCCCCGACGGCGACGCGGCGATCTTCTTCGGTCTCTCCGGCACCGGGAAAACCACGCTCTCGGCCGATCCCAAGCGCACGCTGATCGGTGACGACGAGCACGGCTGGGGCGGCGACGGCATCTTCAATTTCGAAGGCGGCTGCTACGCCAAGTGCATCAAGCTGTCGAAAGAAGCCGAGCCCGAAATCTATGCCGCCAGCAAGCGTTTTGGCGCGGTGCTGGAAAACGTGGTGCTCGACGCGCACACCCGTGAGCCGGATTTCGACGATGGATCGAAAACCGAAAATACCCGTTCGGCCTATCCGCTCGAGTTCATCCCCAACGCCTCGCGCAGCGGTCGTGCCGGTCATCCGAAGAATCTGGTGATGCTGGCCGCCGATGCGTTTGGCGTGATGCCGCCGATCGCGAAATTGACGCCGGCGCAGGCGATGTATCACTTCCTGTCCGGTTACACCGCGAAGGTGGCGGGCACCGAGCGCGGGCTCGGCAAGGAGCCGCAGCCGGAGTTCTCGACCTGTTTCGGTTCGCCGTTCCTGCCGCGCGATCCTTCCGTGTACGGTAATCTGCTGCGCGACTTGATTGCAAAGCACGATGTCGATTGCTGGCTGGTCAACACCGGCTGGACCGGTGGCAAATACGGTACCGGCCGCCGCATGCCGATCAAGGTCACGCGGGCGCTGTTGACCGCGGCGCTGAACGGCTCGCTGCGCAATGCCGATTTCCGCACCGACAGATATTTCGGCTTCGCGGTGCCGACCTCGCTGCCGGGCGTCGAGCCGCATATCCTCAATCCGATCAAGACCTGGGCCGACAAGGCCGAGTTCGACGAGACCGCGCGCGCGCTGGTCGGAATGTTCCAGAAGAATTTCGCCAAGTTCGAAGCCCAGGTCGACGCCGAGGTCCGCGCCGCGGCACCTGAAGTGAAGCTCGCGGCGGAGTGACCGGCAGGGTCATTCCGGGGCGCGTTAGCGCGAACCCGGAATCTCGACCTAAGTAATCCCTGGATTCCGGATCGCGCCGCAGATGGGGCGACCGGAAAGGGCGGTCGCGAGGCCGCCCTTTTTATTGTTATGCCGCCACGTTGGACAGGAAGCGATCAACCGACGAGCGCAGTTCCGCGGCCTGACGGGACAGGCCATGTGCGGAGCTGAGCACCAGGTCTGCCGAGCGGTTCGTATCCTCGCTTGCCGCGGCAGTTCCCGCTATGCCCCGTGCGACGCTTGCCGTTCCGGCGGCAGCCTGACGGATATTCTTGGTTATTTCAGCCGCCGCCGTATTCTGCTGATTCACGGCGGTGGCGATCGTCGCAGTGAAGCTGTCGATCTCTCCCATGACAGCCGTGATAGCTCCGACATTGTCCACGGCCCGCTTTGTTGCCAACTGCACCTCGGCGATTTGAGAGGAGATTTCCTCGGTGGCCTTTGCGGTCTGGATCGCCAGCGCCTTCACTTCCGAAGCAACCACTGCGAAGCCGCGGCCGGCATCGCCAGCGCGCGCAGCCTCGATGGTGGCATTGAGGGCCAGCAGGTTGGTTTGGCCAGCGATGTTTCGGATGAAACCTACCACATCATCAATATGCTGGGCAGCGGTCGCGAGCGCTCCCATTGTTTGGTTGGCGTCCTCAGCCATGGTTGAGGCGCGCCGTACGATGCTGGTGGCTTCGTGGAGTTGTCCCTCGATGGCCTGCACGGATTCTCCGAGCAGGCCCGCGGCGGCCGAGACGGTCTGGACGTTGGCGGACGTCTCATCGGCGCTCGATGCCGTCTCAATCGATTGCTGACCGGCCACCTGGGCAATTGACGACAGAGTCCGCGCGGTCTCGGCCAGTTCGCCCGTCATTGCGTCTGCGTTGGTAAGAACGGAGGTGATGGTGGAACGGAATGCCTCGATTTCCCCCTCCATGCGCGTTCGCCGGCTCACCTGCTCCGAGTTTGCCTGGTCCTTCGACGACATCAGCGCGGAATCCTCCTCCGCGCGGCCCTTCAGGCCGGCTTGCATCACGGCAAGGGATTTCAGAAGACGACCAAGCTCATCGCGCCGCCGAAGCTCGATCCGGTCGGTGAAGTTGCCGGCGGCCACATGTTCCGCAATCTGCATGGCGGCGAAGATCGGTTTGCTCATGGAGTGCGCGAAAGCGACCGCCAGCGCCAACCCGACGAGAGCCGTTGCAATCGCAAGCGCGAGCATGGTGGCGTGGTCCGCCGCGACCGTCGCCTCGGCTTCAGTGCGGTAGTCGAAGCCATAAGCAGCGACCATTTCCACCAGATCGTCCACTGCCGCAGCGGCGGCATCGCCTTTCTTGGCCACCGAGAAAGGCATGGGAAGCACGGTAAGGCCGCCGGCCTGTGGCTTGAGGATCTTCAGCCCCGTTTCCGACCAGTCACGAAGCCCGGATTCGGCCTGCTCCAGAGCGGCGATGACATTCTTGGTTTTTACCCGATCCCGAACGACTTTCAGGTCGTCCGTGATCCCGGCGACCAGTTTTTCGATTTTCTCGACCGTCTCCTTCGGCGCTCCCGCACTGAGGCCAGCCTGCATCAGAAGGCGCGCCCCGTTCAACGCGGCATGCGCCGAACGCGCATGATTGATTCCCATCAGCGGTCCATCGTAAAGCCGCACCACAAGATCGCCGGAGGCGGAGATGCCACGCATGCCGTAAAACGCCAGCCCGCAGGCAAGGGCGATGACGANACTAAAGGCGCAAAAAAACTTGTAACGAATTGACATAGAAATTCCTCCGGCGAACTTCCAACGGATTAGTCCGTAATCTTCACCGTCATTTTCATCCGCGGATGAATGGCGCAGATGACCAGTGCCTCGCCGGATTCCTTGAAAGTCACGTCCGTCGCCGCGCCGGGCGGCTGTGATCCGAGGTTGAACTCGTTCCCCTTACTCGTGGAAATGATGTTGTGGGGCACGCTGTCGTCGTTTGCGAAAGTCAGAGTCTCGCCCTTCTTGATGGTGACGGTTTCGGACGAGAAGACGCGGCCCTTCTGGGTTATCGTCAGGTTGGCGGCCAGCGCGCCGACCGACAGGCCAGCGAGAACGACGAAAGTGAGAGAGGCTAGCTTGCGCATTGGATGTTTTTCCTGCGGTTGGCGTTGATTGGTTCAGCGGGGGAGGACCGGCACCGTCGTCGGATCGAGATTGCTGGTCAAAGTTTTCAGGAAGGCGACCAACTCGGATTTCTCCTGCGGCGTGAGACCGAGCGGTTTCACGAGGTCGGAGCGGCTCGGCCGGTCGACGCCTCCCTGGTCATAATGTTCGACCACTTGTTCGAGCGTGGCGATCGACCCATCGTGCATATAAGGAACTCGCCTGGCGATTTCGCGCAGCCCCGGCGTCTTGAAAGCGTGCTTCATCTTGATAACCTGCGGCAGGAACTGCCCCCGGCCGACATCCGCGCTCGCGAGGCCGATGTCCTGGAAACCATCATTGGTGAAGTTCCAGCCCTCATGGCACGATGAGCACTGGGCCTTGGTGTTGAAGAGCACAAAGCCGCGCTTTGCCTCGTCGGAAATCGCTTGCTCGTTTCCCTCTATCCAGAGGTCGAACGGCGCCTCCTCGGACACCACGGTTCGTTCGTAGGTCGCAATGGCCGCTGCGAGCGACTTGGGAGATAGACCGTCGCCTGGAAAGGCCGCCGCGAACAGCGGCTTGTATTCGGCGATGGTAGCCAGCCGCTCCATCAGTTGCTCGATCGGCATATTCATCTCGCCCGGAGATTGGATCGGCCCGAGCGCCTGCTCCTCGAGGTTCGCAAGCCGACCGTCCCACATGAAGATTCCTCCCCATGCGGCATTGACGATGGTCGGCGAGTGCCGGCCGAGCTTGGCCATGCCGTGACCGACGCCGACCGCCAATCCGTCGCCCCAACCAAAGCCCGGGCTATGACAGCTCGCGCAGGACTGCGCCGAGGTGACCGAGATACGGGTGTCGAAATAGAGTTTCTTGCCGAGCGACGCTTTGTCGGGTGTGTAAGGGTTTTCTTTTGGGAACGGGATCACCGCCGGGCGCCGGTACTCCGCCTTCATCGCGCCAATGGCTACAGCGGTTTTCGGGCTGGGTTCGGTGCGACGCATCTCTCCGACAATCGCAGCACCAAAGCTAAGGTTTGCGAATCCGATCAAGCCGAAGGCGACCGCCGCTACGACCGGACCGGACCGGGCGGAACGAATGAATTCGGATGAAGGCATGGTTGGTCCTTGAAGCGGCCTTGGGAGATGCCACGTCCAAGAAATAAAGATTGTTTGATAACGGCCCTATAATTTTGGCACTCGTACAACTACGAGGGAGCCGGCGCCGGTTCGGATTCGCGATGCGCTGTCATCCGAATGTCGATCAGCTTTAGGTGCCGTCGGGAAGTACCGCGTTGCTGGGCGTCGGACGATCGGTGATCTGCAAGCCGAACAGGCTGCCGAGCAGTTCCACCGCGACACGCGCGGTGCGGCCACGTTCGTCGAGAAAAGGATTGAGCTCGACGATGTCGACAGAGCGCACCAATCCTGAATCGTGCAAGAGCTCCATGATGAGATGCGCCTCGCGATAGGTCGCGCCGCCCGGCACGGTCGTGCCGACGCCCGGCGCTATCTCCGGGTCGAGAAAATCGACGTCGAAGCTGACATGCAGAACGCCGTTGCGCGCTTTGACCCTTTCGATGACCCTCCGGATCAGGACACCGACACCGAATTCATCGATCGCGCGCATGTCCGCCACTGCGATGCGGCGGTCGCGCATGAGATCCTTTTCGAGCGGATCGATCGAGCGGATTCCGAACAGATCGAGTTGATCGGGACTGATCGAGACCCGCGCCCCGTCGCCCAGCAGGCCATCGAGGCCGGGCTCGCCGCAGAGGAACGCCGCCGACATGCCATGCATGTTGCCGGTCACGGTCGTCGCCGGCGTGTTGTAGTCGGCGTGGGCATCGAGCCACAGCACGAAAACCGGCCGGCCCAGTTCCTGCCAGTATCGCGCAACGCCGTTCACCGATCCCATCGACAGGCTGTGATCGCCCCCCATGAAGATCGGAATGGCGCCCGAGCTGGCCAGCAAGAAGGCGCGTTCGCTGAGCGCGCGAATCCAGCCCTTGATGTCATCGTAATATTTGGCATTTACCGGCGGCGGACCATCGGCGGACGAAACCGCGTGCACCGCGAGATTGCCGTAATCCTCGACGCTCAATCCCAATTGCTCGAGCACGCGGCCGATGCCCGCCGTCCTCAAGGCGTCGGGCCCCATCAGGGTGCCGCGTTGCGAAGCCCCGATCTCGATGGGAACACCGAGCAAGGCGATCTGCTGCGAGCCGGGGCTTTTCGATATGCCGGACATGGTCGGTGCGACTTTCAAAGCTGGAACGGAAGAAACGCGTGTATGCGGCTAAGCCTTGAAGTACGCGATTTGATGCGTGGTGGCGAGTAGGCGCCCCTGCGGCGACCAGAGTTCCCCCGCCTGATCCCCATAACTTTTGTGGAAGATCCTGGCATCGGCGACGGCGAGAACGCGGTTGATATCTTCCGCCGCAAGGTCCTCGGCATCGGCGTGGAAATAGGTCGTCAGCGATACCGTGCCAAACGGCACCAGTTCGCGCCTGGCGTGAAAGACCCGGCCGAAGAACGCATCCGACATCGACATCAGCGACAGCATGTCGATCTTTCGCGGCACCCGGTCGCCGATCCATAGTTTGGAGAACGCGTTTGCCGGCGCATCCTTGATCGCGCCGGAGAAATCGGGATGGCCCTCGACGAAGCGAAAATCATATTGCCTGACCCATGATGCCGCCACCTTCGGATAGGGCTGGATCTGCTCGAACGGCGGACTTTTGGGAAATTCGGCCCTTTGGTGCGACCATGATGGGCGGCGCTCCGCAAAGACGGCGGTCGCAAGCGTCGCAACATCGGCGCCGCCTTGGCTGAGCTCGACACACCAATGCTGCGTCGACCTGTTGGCCTTGACGAGGCGGACATCGAGATCGAAGGCGCCTTGAGCGATCGGCGCGCAAAAGTTGACGGTCAGCGACAGCGGATCGCCTGATCGTTGAGGATGATCGATCAGCAGCCGCAGGATAGTGGCGGCAGTGATTCCGCCGAACGGGCCGACAAAAGCCCAATAGTCATCGCTGGTCCGCCCCTGCCAGCGGCCGTCACCCGGGGTAACCCGGGTCGCGTCGTCGAACAGGTGCTGCGTCTTGGTCAGCATTTCCGCACGTTCCGTCATTGCGAGCCAACGGGTCGCCGCAAAGCGCCGCCCGATGACAGGCTCCGCGAAGCTATCCACAAGCAACGAAGCAAGTCTGGATCTTCGGTCGCTTGCGCTTCTCGCATTGACGCTTTGCCTTTCCGCGCAGCATCGCGGCTATTCCGCCGAATTCAATGACGTCAGAGGTAGTGTATTTCCGCTTCACGGGATCAGCTGGTCGCCTCGCGCTGCGCGCCCGGCTCCTGCAGCCCCTGCGGCGAAGGCCCGCGCACCGGCACGTTCCAGATATCCCGGGCATATTCGCGGATGGTGCGGTCCGAGGAGAACCACGGCATCCGCGCGACGTTGAGGATAGAGGCCCTCGTCCATGCCGGCACCACCTGCCAGCGGGCGTCGATGCCGCGCTGGGCCTCGAAATAGGCGTCGAAATCCGTGCTGACCATGTAGTGGTCGAGATGGCGCAACGCGTGCCCGATCGATTCGAATCGGGCCGGATCGTCGGGCGAGAATTCGCCGCTCTCGATCGATTTGATCGCGCGCGAAAGATGCGGCGACCGCCTGATCACGTCGGTGGCGTCCAGCCCCTGCTTGCGCCGCACCACCACATCGAGCGCCTCCATGCCGAAGATCGCGATATTCTCGGCGCCGACGTGATCGCGGATTTCGATATTGGCGCCGTCGAGCGTGCCGATGGTCAGCGCGCCATTCAGTGCGAGCTTCATGTTGCCGGTGCCGGAGGCCTCCATGCCCGCGGTCGAAATCTGTTCCGAGAGGTCTGCGGCGGGAATGATCACCTCGGCGAGGCTGACATTGTAGTCGGCCAGAAACGCGACCTTCAGGCGGCCGGCGATCTCAGGATCGTTATTGACGACTTCGGCGACGTCGTTGATCAGCTTGATGATCAGCTTGGCGTAGCGATAGCTCGCCGCCGCCTTGCCGGCAAAGATTTTCACGCGCGGTACCCAGTCGCGCTGCGGCTCGTCCTTGATCGCGTGATACAGGGCGACGGTTTCAAGGATGTTGAGCAGTTGCCGCTTGTACTCGTGGATGCGCTTGATCTGGACGTCGAACAGCGCGGCGGGATCGACCACGACGTTGAGGCGTTCGCCGATCAACCGTGCCAGTGCAAGCTTGTTGTGGCGCTTGACGGCGCGGAATTGCTGCTGGAACGCATTGTCGCCGGCGCGGGCTTCGAGACGTTCAAGCAGGCTGGGATCGTCGAGCACGGCTTCGCCGCAGGCCTCGCGCAACAGATCGGTCAGCTTCGGGTTGGCCAGCATCAGCCAGCGGCGGAAAGTAATGCCGTTGGTCTTGTTGGTGATGCGGGCGGGATAAAGATGATTGAGATCGTGGAACACGGTCTCCTTCATCAGATCGGAATGCATCGCCGAGACGCCGTTGATGCGGTGCGATCCGACGAACGCCAATTGTCCCATCCGTACCCTGCGGCCGGATTTCTCGTCGATCAGGGATACCGAGGCCTTGAAGTCGTCATCGCCGGGACAGCGCGCGTCGGCAAGCGCAAGATGCGCGACATTGATGCGGAAGATGATCTCCAGATGGCGCGGCAACAGGCGTTCGAACAGTTCGACCGGCCAGGTCTCGAGCGCTTCCGGCAGCAGGGTGTGGTTGGTGTAGGACAGCGTCGCCACGGTGATCTTCCACGCCTCGTCCCAGCGGAAGTTGTGGAGATCGCAGAGAATGCGCATCAGCTCGGTGACGGCGAGACTGGGATGGGTGTCGTTGAGCTGCACGGCTGCCTTTGACGCCAGCCCGCGCAGTTGGCCGTCGGATACGAGATGGCGTTTGATCAGATCCTGCAGCGAGGCCGAGACAAAGAAATATTCCTGACGCAGCCGCAGCTCGCGGCCCGCCGGGCTCTCGTCATTCGGGTAGAGGAACTTGCAGATCGATTCGGCGCGTGCTTCTTCCGCGCTGGCGCCGAGATAGTCGCCGGTATTGAACACGTCGAGCTTGAGCGGGTCGGGCGACCGCGCCGACCACAGCCGCAGCGCATTGACGTGTTGTCCGCGCCAGCCCACGATCGGGGTGTCGTAGGCGACGGCCTGCACGGTTTCCGCCGGATGCCAGACCGCGCGATCGCGGCCTTTCTCTTCGACGTGTTCGACGCTGCCGCCGAAATGCACGTGGTAGACCACCTCGGGCCGCTGGAATTCCCAGGGGTTGCCGAAACCCAGCCATTCGTCGGGATATTCGTGCTGCCAGCCCTGCGCGATGATCTGGCGGAACAGGCCGAAATCGTAGCGGATGCCATAGCCGATGGCGGGAATGGCCAGCGTCGCCATGCTCTCCATGAAGCACGCGGCGAGCCGTCCAAGACCGCCATTGCCAAGGGCCGCGTCCGGCTCGCACTTGCGCAACTCCGAAAGACTGACGCCGAGATCGCCCAGCGCGGTCTCGAACACCGGCAGCAGCCCCATATTGTTCAGCGCATCGGTGAACAGGCGGCCGATCAAGAATTCCAGACTGAGGTAATAGACCCGCTTGCTGCCGGCGTCGTAGCTCTGCTTATCCCCGATCAGCCAATGGTGCACGATGCGGTCGCGCAGCGCCAGCGCCGCCGCCTTGTACCAGTCGTGCTTGGTGGCCATGCCGGCATCCTTGCCGATCGCAAGCCTCAGCTTCGCCAGAATGGCGCCTTTGATTTCGGCCAGCGCCAGCTCGTCGATCGGCTGGTTGAGCACCGGAAAACTCCCCTCGAAAGATTGATCTGGCAAATCGTGGATCCTGGCCGTTGAGTCTCTGCCAAACAATACCCGTGTTGGGCCGGGACCGAAACCCGCTTTGGGGCTTCGTTTGTGCCGGGCTCGCATGGTTTGTTTATGCAAGGACTGGGCCGATTTGTCGCAATCTCCCATGCGCGCCGTTTTGGTGGTAGGGTAAAATCCGCCGCTGTCGGGATAATTTTGAGGGAAGGACCGGGCCATGAGATTGATGATCGAGATTGTCATCGCAGCACTGCTGCTGTCCTGCATCACCGCCACCAGCGCGGCCTTTGCCGCAAGCGGCAGAGCGGGCCGAACTGCCGACGGCTTGAGCTGCTCATTCAGCGTCCCGGCAAATGCCTCGCCGGCCGCGCGCTGCGCGGCCATTCGAAGGCAGTGCGGCGGAAAGTTTTTCGCCAATTATTGCGGGGACAAGCTGTTGTCGGCGATGTGAATTTTCTGGGCGGTAATCGCGCCTGCTCTCGTCGTCCCGGCGAAGGCCGGGACCCATAACCTCCGTGCTCAAAGCAGATGGGACAGGTCGCTCCAGTCCAGATTATTCTGTTCGATCAAACGAATTTTCCAGTCGCGTTGCCAATCCTTCAACTGTTTCTCACGTGCGATTGCTTCCTGCGGCGATGCGAAAACTTCCATGTGCACGAGACGATGTACACAGTATTTCTTGACGAATTCCGAGCCATGACCGCTTCGATGCTGCTCAAGCCGCTTCCGAAGGTTATTGGTGACGCCGATGTAAAGCGTACCGTGTCTGCGGCTAGCGAGAATGTAAACGTAATATGTGCCTGCTCCGCGCATGGTTTGGCACGACTTTGCAAGAACTCTGACAACGGTGGCTATGGGTCCCGGCCTTCGCCGGGACGATGGCATTATCTGCATCGGAACAAATTAAGAACACTTTAGCAAGTCTTTGATATATCATAGTGATTCGACGCTATGTCGATACAACATCTAGGGTCTAACCGAAATCTTGAGGACTACATGTCCACCATCGCCTTCGATTCCTTCGCGCTCACCCGCATCGCCGATTTCGCCCGCTCGCTGTCGCGGCTGCATCAGGCCTCCCGCCGCCAGCCGATCGATGACGACGCGATCGACCGTGAGTTCAACGCCGTCTGCCTGTCGGTGTGGGGCTACACCACGGACGATTTCAGCGACGAGCTGCTTTCCGCCGCCGATCACGCCTGGCTCGATTCGCTCGACGAGGCGCATGCACGCATCTTCGCCGCCGGGCAGGGCTACGACCTCGTCGACGACAACGGCATGCTGACGGACTGGTGGGGCTATTGCTGGATGATCCTCGCCGAAAAGCGCGGGCTGCTGACGCCGGAAAACCGGTCGGCGGCGCGCGCGGCCATCGAGGAAAAATATCTGACCGCGCCGAACGTGATCGGCGTCATCGTCGGGCGCTGAGTTTATTCCACTTCCGCCCGCGTTGCCCTCGGCGAAATGACCTTCGGCATCAAGGCCGCGGGGAGCGCGACATCGCGGCTCGCTTCCGGCAACGGCGCGTCACCGGCGATCATTTCCGCGGCCACCGGTGCTACCTTCATCTCGCCGAGCCGCGCGCGCGCATCGGCGGTCAAGCCCGGATAAGATGCGATCGGGATAAATTCCGCAGTCTGGCCGGCGCCGACCCTGACGCCGGAATACGCCACCAGCCCGTTGGTGGTGGCAATCATGTCGCCCTGACGCAGCGAGGCGTCGAGTGTCAAATCGACCGGCGCGAGGCCCGCCGGGTCGCGGCCGTTGCAGGTGCAGTCCGCGCGCAGCGCCTTGCGAAAGGCGTAGGCGTTCTCGCTGTCGGCGTAGTGCTCGCCATTGCCGGAAGAAGCGCCCTCGATGGTGCTGCCGTAAAATACTTTCGTGACGCTTGCGGGACAAAACGCCTGGCACATCGCAACCGGCGTCGCGTTGCCGCGCGCCATCAGTGGAAAATACTTGCCGTCGCAGCTTCGCACGCAAAATGCCGGCCCGGAGCCGCTTGATGCGACCGGGCGCGGCGGTGCCGCGGGCTGCGGGTTGAGGCCGAACGGATCGGCGAAGAAGTTTGCCTGTGGTGGCGCCTTTTGCTGCTGTTGCTTCGGGCTGCCGCCGAACAGAAAATCGAACAGGCCTTCGGCGGACGCGATGCGCGGCGCCAGCGCAACAGACGCTGTGAGTGCCGCAGTGGCGACAAGCATCGCGCGGCGCCGCATGGGTTGATAAGGCAACTCTGTACGCAACGCTTACTCCACCCCACGCAACGGAACCGCGGTGCCGAGAAGTATCTCGGCACCGCTTCACTTTAGTGCGGGATGGTAAACGAGGTATGAGCAAGCGCCGAAAGTCTGAAAAGAAATGCGGATGTTTGTCATCGCTTCACGACGAAGTGCNGGCCGCGTGCCCCGGATGCTGCGCAGCGCCATCAGCGCGTTCACGCGCGTCTTCGATGCGCTATGCGGTGCGCTGCTGATCCGGGGCCCATGCCGCACAATGTAAAACTGTGGGTCCCGGCTCTGCGGAGCAGCGTGAAAAACGCTGCACCGCGTCCGGGACACGAGTCTCGGCCTTCAACTTTGCGGGGCGATGGAGAAGATCAGAAATCAACCCTTCA
>JGI12053J15887_10000688_pt1 | contig 14301 bp, 10 predicted proteins | sample MedBloCAOM1_O3_FD_15887 | JGI IMG/M metagenome (IMG submission 15887)
GATCGTCGCCGTGCTTTGGATTCTTGCCGCCCTGGCGGCGCTGGCGACGATCTTTTCGGTGTATCTGTCCAATTCGGCGCAGGCGCTGGCCGTTAATGATACCGGACTGAAGGCAGAGGCCCTGGTGTCGGCCAGTCTCGATCTCACCACCTATCAATTGCTGCTGGCGGGCGACAAGGCGCGTCCCGAGCAGGGGTCGTTTCGCTTCCGGTTGGACAATGCGGAGGTTCTCGTCACCTTTGCCTCGGAAGCGGCCCGTATCGATCTCAACTTCGCTTCCAAGGAGATGCTTGCCAATCTGTTCGCAGTTCTCGGCGCCGATCAGCAGGCCGCCAAGCAATACGCCGACCGGATCGTCGGCTGGCGAACGCGTCCCCCGGCCAACGCCGCCAATGAGGAAGAGGCGCTTTATGGTGCCGCGGGCCTCACTTATTCTCCACGACAGTCGCTCTTTACCCATGTGAACGAGCTCAGTCTCGTTCTCGGCCTGCCGCCGGCGCTGGTCGATCGCGCATTGCCGTTTGTGACGGTCTTTAACGGATCATCCAGTGTCGACGTTCTGATCGCGCCGCCGGAGATCGTCGCCGCATTGCCCGGCATGACGCCATCCGCGCTGAAAGATTTCCTGAGCCAGCGGCCGGCGTTGTCGAGAGACTCGCCCGCAATCGCAACGGCGCTCGGGCCGGCACAGGCCAGCGCCACCATTCCCAAAAGCGCGTCGTTCCGCATCCTGACCACGGTCCAGTTCGACAATGGTCGCCGAACATCGTCGGAGGTCGTGATCGCGCTAGGCGGGGAAAAGGATCCTTACCGCGTGCTGTCGTGGCAGGATGATGTGGAGGCGGGCCGTCGGCCGCGGCAACTGGCGAATGGGTGATGGCGATGATCTCTGAACTCAAGGCGCTATTCGATGAGTGGATCGCGGCCGTTGCCAGGGCCGTCGATTCCGTGACGGGTCGGTATCTGCGCCGCCGGCAGATCCTGCTCAGCGAAGGCGTCGACAACACCTTCACGGCCAGGCTGGCGTCGGCGCGAAACGGTCCCGTGCTGCCGGACGTTTCGTTTCGCCTCTCGCATGGCCGGCCCAGCCCCGCCTTGCCTGCGGATTGGGAGGCGACACTTCGCGGCAGCCGCGTTGAAGTCCTGCTGACGTCCGGCCAGGTGTTGTTTCGTTCGCTCGACTTTCCNAAGCAGGCAGTGGATTTTCTCGACGGCATGATCCGCGCGCAGATCGACCGTCTGATGCCGTGGACGCCAGATGACGTGGTCTTCGGCTGGAGTACGCCGTCGGTGATTGCGAATGAGCGAGTTGAGCTAACGCTGGCCGCGACGTCGAAACATGAAATCCAGCCTGTCGTTCAGCTTGCGACCGCTCTGGGAGCTGCATCCATTGCCGGGTTCGCGGCNCTTCCGGCCGCCGAGGGCGCGGCTGTGAAAATCAAAGTCTTCGACAAGTCGCTGCAAGGCGCGATCGGGCGGGTGGCAGATGTGCCGCGCATTCTGCGCGTGGTTTTGCTGTCTGCCGGTCTTGCGGCCGCCGCCTGCCTGATCGTCTCGGCTTACATCGGCAGTACGCTGGATTCCGAGCAGCAACAATTGCAGCGCCGGATTTCGCAACGCCGCGCGTCGCTGCGCCTCGACCCGAATGCCGCGGGCGGCTCGGCCTTGAATCTGCTGGCGAAACGCAAGCAGACCACGCCATCCAGCGTCATGGTGCTTGAAGCCCTCTCGCAGGCGCTGCCCGACAGCACCTATGTGACGGAGTTGCGGATCGAAGGCGACAAGGTTCAGGTCGTCGGCATGACACAGGATGCACCGTCTTTGATTAGATTGATGGAGAGGTCGCCGCAATTTGCCCGGGCAACGTTCTTTGCGCCCACCACGCGCGCGCCAAACGACCCGGGAGAGCGTTTCCACATCGAGGCCCACCTCACGCCGTCTTTCGGATCGGGCACATGAACCTCAGCGCGGCTTTNAGAAAATCGCTCATAGCGTCGCCAATCCCGGCGGCTGTTGCCTACGCTGGACTGGTGTNCGTACTGCTGGTCATGGTTGTCAGCTCCATTATCGACATTCTCGACCAGCGGGCCACGGTGGCATCATCGGCGGCGCTGCTGGAGCAACTCGAGGGCCGCAGGCCCGCCGCATCCCGTGGGCGATCTGCCGACGTGGTGATGCCATCGGGCTCGGCGTTTCTGGAAGGGGCGACGGTCACCATCGCAGGAGCGGCCCTGCTTCAGCGCGTCGCCGGCGCAGTGACGAAACTCGGCGGCAATGTCCTGTCGTCTCAACTCGATTTGCAGGGTACGCAATCCAAGGCGGGATTTGTCAGCATGGTTGCGAGCTGCGAAATAGATCAGCCGGCATTACAGCCGCTGATCTACGATCTCGAAGCCGGAATGCCATTTTTGTTTATCGATCAACTCGCAGTTCAAGCCCCGACCGCCTCGTCCGATGAGGGGAAATTGCGGATTTTGCTGGCTGTGTCGGGCCAATGGCAGGACATGAAATGATGCGGAAGCTCGCGATCGGGATCACGGTCCTGGCGTTGTCGGTGCATGGCGGCGCTTCCTTATCGACATCAGCTGTTTCCACCGATTCGCTGGACGCCGATCGCGCCGATGGCACGCAGGCGGGACCTCCGGCACTGTCGACCTGGACAAATCCTGCCGCCGCGGTGCAAGCCGTCGTCTCTCCACCTGCACCGGTCGCGCAGGAACGGGCGCTGAGCGCCAATCCGCTGTGGGCCATCCCGTTCGCTCAATTGCCGATCACGCGCGACCGGCCGATCTTTTCACCATCCCGCCGACCGCCGCCCCCCGCGGTCGCACCCGCCGCAGTTCCGAAAGTGGTCGCTGTGCCCAAACCGAGGGAGTCTGAGCGTCCGCAGCTCACTTTGGTCGGCACTATCGCAGGCGATGAAGAGGGATTCGGGATATTCCTGGATCAATCCACCCAGGCGATATTCCGGCTGAAGGTCGGCGAGGACCATCAGGGCTGGACGCTGCGATCGGTTCAAGGCCGGGAAGCGACCCTGGAAAAAGATCAACGGGTTGTCCCGCTCGCGCTGCCACAGCCGAGCGTGGGGCAGTTGGCTGTCGAGGTTCCGCCGCCAGCGGCGAACGCCGGAGATCTGCTGTCGGTGACGTCACAGCCGCGACCTGATGACAGATCCGGTCGCTAATGTTCTGTGGTCCTTGCTCGCTCAGCAGCACGGCCAGTGTTGTTGAAGACCCGACGTGAACAACAGGCCGATCGCCAAAAACGGCCCGAATGACAGCGACGTCTGAGCTGTCAATTGACGTCCGGCCAATTGCATGACGCCGGCGCAGACCAGCGCGGTCAGCGCGGCCACCATCACAAGCATCGGAAGGCCTGCGGCGCCAATCCAAATTCCAGCAGCCGCCAGGAATTTCACGTCGCCGAGCCCAAGGCCCTGGATTTTTCTAAGTGAGAAATACAGGCCTCTCAGCAGCCAGAAGACGGCTCCGATCGCTGCGCCTTCGCAAGCAGCTTCCAAGCCGGCCAGTGGACCGCCAACGATTAGGGCTTTCGACAGTCCCAGACCAGCGATCGACAAATTCAACCAATCCGGAATGATTCCGTGGTCGATATCGATCCACGCAAGCACCCCGCTCAGCAAACAGAGCAGGACAAAGTATCCGATGTCGACAACCATGCCGGGACCCAGTGAGCTTGATGTCGAAGGGCTCATCCGATTAGCTTGCAGCCTCGTGGCGGACAAGCCCTGAATGAGCCCTTGCGTTATCAGCAACAGAGCGACGTCACCCTATTTGAGCATCCGCCGGGGGCGAACTCGTCGGGAGATGCTCTTCGTTGTCAAACTCTACCGACGATCAGTGACGATCGTGATCATGGTCCCGATCGCCATCGCCTCTGGAGGAGGAGATTACGACCCCGGTCGCCTCATCGAGAACCAGCTTGCGCAGGCCTTCGTCATCCCGATCGTCGAAGTTGAACATGTTGTTGAGAGAGCCGGCGATGGTATCGAACGAGCCGCCGGGTTGAATGCGCTCACCCGACAGCCAGTTGTCTTCGACGAACCGGAGTACCGACGTTTGATCGGTCAGGGTATGATCGACGTAGTTCGGTTTTGCGAACGGCGAAACCACCAGCAGCGGCATGCGGGTTCCATAACCGCAACGTCCCCATGCCGGCTGGCCAAAGTTGCCGTTCAGCGGCGCGGCCGGAACGGCCTTTCCCTGCTGGAAGCCATTGCTCGTCTTGCAGACTCCGGCTCCATTGAGCGTGTCCACCGCCGGATTGAACGAGGAATTCACGATCGGCGGCATTTGATGGTCGTACCATCCGTCGGAGTCGTCATAGAGAATGATCACTGCCGTTTCCGACCATTCCGGGCTCTTCTGCAAGGCGTTAATGACCCGAACCAGGAAATGCTGCTCGTCGATCGGGTCCGAATATCCGGCATGTCCATCTTCAAATGCAGCCGCCTTGAGGAAGCTCACCGCCGGCAGGTTGCCCGCTTTGAGCGCGCTGAGGAAGTCATGGATGTCATATTGGTGATTGGCTGGATCCGGCGTGCCGGTATGCGAGATCAGGCTGTGGCCGATGGCCTCGACCGAACTCGGACGGGCGTGGGTTGGATTCCGAGTCGACGCATAATACTGGAACCAGGCGTGATGCGGAATGTAATCCACTGATGTGAATGCGGGTGTGCCCGGCGCGGTCGGATTGGTTTGCCGCGCGCAGCCGGTGGTGCCGTTGGCGTTGACGACGCTTAGATCAAACCCGCCCATGAACGAACCCCAGGTGATGCCCTTTGCATTGAGCAGATCGCCGATGTTTTTGCCAGCCATCGTGACCTGATCGAGAGTTGGGTTCGAGCACACATCCTGCAGCGGGTCGCCGTCGCCGATCTCGGTGATGTTGCTGGGGATATGGGTCGCATCGCCGAACGCCTCGTGCGTGCCGTGCATCAGATTGCCCGAGCCGTCGAAAACGTTGAGCGTGGCGGCGACGCCGTTGGCCTGACCTGAGATCAGGTTGATCGCGCCGGGCGTCGAGGGACCGAATTGCGTCGTATAATTATTGTCATTCAATGCGAAATGCTGGGCGTAATTCCACATCGCGGTGACGGTGTTACCGTCGTAATAACCCATCACCAGCGCCTTGCTGCCGATGCCGGTCGGCGGCGGGCCTGCGGTGCCGACGAAGGCCGGGAAGCCGTCCATCAGCCCGTTATTATACGCGCTTTCCTCCGGACTTTCATTGTGCCCCTGGTCCGCCGTGAGCGCTTGCGAAGGCGAAAGCCGGAAGGGGTTCGACGCGCCGGCGCCATTGATCTTGTTGTTGTTGGGGGCGGCTGGTGCATTGGGATTGCTGTTGGGATTGTGGTTCAGAAGATCGAGGCCCGCGAGCGGCCCGAAATTGTGGCTCACGTCGAGCGGGTTAACGAGGTTGTTGACCTTTGGCGTGTGTTTCGACGCCGAGAACGGCGTCTCGCCGGGCAGATTCATGGCTTTCGGATAGGTACCGAAATAATGATCAAACGAAACGTTTTCCTGGAAGATCACGACAATATGCTTAATCGGCGTTGCGGTGCGAGCGTCGTTGGAATCGTGGCCGTGCCGGTCGTCGGCGACGGCGCTTGCAGCTGCGACCGCAAGGGCCAGAGCGGATACAAGCCCTAAGGCTGTTGGCAAACGCATTAGGATATCCTCCTCGTTTGTGAGTTCAAATTGAAAATATTCGAAATGCCCTTGTGGCGACCGAGGTGAAGGGCCGCCCGAATTTTTTCAGAGCTGGGTCACAGACTGACGAAAAATTTGTGACATCTCTTCACAGCTCTTTGAAAATTGAATCGGACTATCTCTGTCGTCCCAGCAAAGCCAACGGGTCCGGCCTTCGGCCGGCCCGATGATAGGCGCCGCCCGAGTCGGGAGCCAACCATGAATGTCTATGTTGCGCCACGCCGGGACCCAACTACTGGGTAGTTGCGCGAAAGTCATCGAACAGCGTCTCTCACCAGCGGCACTGCGCCGCGGTGAGCGCAATTGCGTTCGCGCTAGGGGGTCCCGGTGCCCCGTGCGCAATTGTGCATTAAGGCCGCGACGACGATGGTAGGCGCCAGCTGTCGAGCAAACAGTCCGCCGTTCACCGACTATAAAGAGGTGAGGTACGCCGAGCCTGTCATCGGGCGCCGAGCCCGTTGGCTCGCAATGACGTTCGGGTGACCAGCCAACGCGCTGGGTGATCCGGTGGTCCCCACGCCCTCTGTTTTCTTGGGCGAACGGTTCACGCACAACTCGGGTGCTTCGCGCCGCGAGGACGCGGACTCATATCGTTTTTGTGACATCTCGCTTTATCGGCTTCCGAGATCTCATTCGAATGGAGGAGCCGACGAGGCGGCGGCTCCGATTGACGTCAACCTGAAAACAGAGAACGCAACCGCATTGCAGCTCAATGCTCTGCATAGGTCCGTTCTCACACAAAAAACTCGGAGTATGTGCGAAAGTCGCGGCGCGACGTGATCCCGTCACAAAACAGCAAACTGAGCAGACAATATTGCGCTACGCGCGGCACTTGGTCGCGGCATCCATGTCGTGGGAATCCCAACAACATGACCGATCTTTATCTGAGCTGTGCATGCTTCGCGTCGCCAGATCCGAGACCGCCCGCACGCCACGGTCGGTGGGCCGTCATCTGTCTTTCGGTCATGCTGGCAGCGAGGGCAGGGAGTGCTAACGCTGCGCCGCTCGACGAGGCCGCGGAGCGTTACCGGCCCTATGTGATCGAGGGCATCGGTCAGGCTTTGGCAGGCGCGCGCGATTTGCGTGGGCGAATTGCCGCCAAGGATCTCGCAGGCGCTAGGAAAGCATGGATCTCGGCCCGCGCCGGCTGGGAGCGTTCGGAAGTTTTTACCGCCGGCTTCGTTCCCGAACTCGACGCGCAAATCGATGCCTGGCCCAACGCCGTGACCGGCTTTCACGCGATCGAAGCGAAGCTGTTTGGCGCAAATAGCATCGACGTCGAGAACGAGAGCGATGCCCTGGTCGATCACCTGAACGATCTGCACGGCAGGCTTCGCGACATTGGTCTCACGCCGCAGGGCCTGCTGGATGGCACCGTGCGGCTCGCCTACGAGGTCGGCGACAGCAAATCCGACGGCGGCGAATCCCGCATCAGCGGGACGTCGCTGGACGACATGCGCAACAACGTCTCTGGCCTCCAGTTCGCGTATCGCACGATTTTCGCGGGCGAGCTCAAGTCGAGCGACCGAAAGCTCGCAGATGTGGTGGACGCAAAGATCGAGCAGCTCAAGACGCTCCTCGTGGTGCGTGATCTCAGGGGCGTCGATATTCCGAAATTGCGCCGCGCGAGCGAGGAACTGGTTGTCGCGCTGCAAAGCGCGTCGGCCAAGCTCGGGCTGCGACGGTCGACGCTGGAGGTGGCGCGATGACGGTTCGAGGCTGGTGGATCGTCGCCGTCGCGCTCGGATGTCTCGTGATGGGATTTCGTGGACGCGTCGAAGCCTTTCCAGTCGATGGCGATCAGACCACGCTGCCGGTCGCAACCGAGCTCAACGAGGATGCGCTCGATAAGCCGCGGGAGATATTCCGGTCCGAATCAGGCGGAGGTGGCAAGTCCTATCTGGTCAATCTCGGCAATCTGGCTTTCAGTTCGCCGGGGATTCTCGGCGGCGTGGCGCGACAGGCCAGCGTGAGCTGCAGCACCTGCCATGTCAACGGTGCTTCCAACGCCAAGTTCTTTATCCCGAAGATGTCGACCCGTCCCGGCAATTTCGACACCACCGGCCCGCTGTTCAACCCGAAGGCCGACAACTTCGTGCTCGATCCGATCAGGATCCCGAGCCTGCGCGGCGCGCGCTATCTCGCTCCGTATGGCCATGATGGCCGGATGTCGTCGCTTCGTGATTTCGTCCGCAACGTCATCGTCAACGAGTTTTCGGGCCCCGAACCGTTACCAGTCATTCTCGACGCCATTGTCGCCTACATCAACGACATCGATTTTCTGCCCAATCCCGTTCTCGGCCCCGGCGGGCGGTTGACGGGGCAGGTCAGCGATGCCGAGCGACGCGGCGAGGCATTGTTCCGCAAGCCTTTCCCTCGCGACTCGAACCTGAGCTGCGCGGCTTGTCACGTCCCGTCGGCCGCATTCGTCGATCACCGACAGCACGATGTCGGCTCCGGCGGCCTGTTCAAGACCCCGACGCTGCGCAACGCCGATTTCAACGCGCCATATTTTCATGACGGTCGCTACGACAGCTACGATCAGGTGGTGGCGCATTTTGACCGCGTGTTCGATCTCGGTCTGTCCGCGCAGGATCAGCGCGATCTGGTGGCCTATCTCACCGCGGTGGGCGACGGCCTGCGGCCCTATGAGCGCGAAGGCGCCGGGGCCGTGCTCAAGGAAATCAACGATTTCGGCCTCGTGCTCGGAACGGCCATTCCGGCGAACGACAAGGAGATCGTCACCCTTGCGGTCGACACCATCGGCAGCGAATTGCGCGAGCTGACCGAACGCTATCCCGATCGGAAAAACACCAGCGTGTCGGGCGGCCAGCAACAACGCGGGCTGGCGCGCGTCGCCCTCAAGGAACTCGTCCTCACCCTGCGCCGCATCGACATCGCCACCGCCGAAGGCCGCGTTTCCGACGCGGCGGCCGAATACAAGAATTATCGCTACCTGATGGTCGCCGCCGTGCCCGCACTGCTGGCCGGCGCTGAGCCGTGGTCGCTGTTCAATCCCGCGGTCCATGACGCGCACTACGCGGCGCTACGGCAAGTCCTGCAAACAAAGCACACGGCGCGCTGATCGTCGTGGGCTGATTGTTGTCATCACGAATGGCTCATCGTCGGATGATCGCGCCGCGCGATGGCGCATCGAATGTCGTGATTTGTTTCAGCGTTTTTTTGGGGACCGCTTCAAGTTTTTTTCCCGCCTTCATGACTCCGAAACGCGAGCGTCATGTTCGGTCACTAAGCACGCCAGTGGGAACTTTAACCTCTGGAGTCGACGATGAAACTATCATTCGATTTGAGAAATAGATGGCGTGCCACCACCGCGTTAAGTGTCGTGTCGATGCTGGCGATTGCAACTGCCAGTTATGCCGCAGAATGGGGCCGCAGCAGCTGGGACAAGCGCAAACACGACCAGCATCACCACGGCGATCACGGCGGTCAGGACAACGGCAACAACAACGACCACGGCAATCACGACCACGCGAACCCAAGCACGGAAAGCCCGATCAAGCACGTGATCGTCCTGATCGGAGAGAATCGCGGCCTCGATCACACCTTCGGTGTGTACCGGCCAAAGGGCAAAGGACAAACGATCTCCAACCTGCTGTCCAAGGGCATCGTCAACGAAGACGGCTCGCCGGGTCCGAACTTCGCGCGGGCGCAGCAATTCTCCGTCGGCGCTCAGCCGGCCTATTACATCGGCGCCCCGAAAGTCGCGAAATTTCCCTATAGCGCGACTAACGCGATGCCCCAGCCCAACACGGCGGGCACTCCGACGACGACAAGAGACACAGCGCCGCCCTTCAGGACCATTGCGGAAGCCAGCGTCGAAAAGGACATCGATCCGTCCGATCTGGATATCCTGACCACCGGCGCCAGCAACCTGCCGGTCAATTCCCTGGACACTCGCGTTCCCGGCGCCGGCACTCTGGCTGGGCCCTATCCACTGCAAGGTCCCGCCATCAGCGACGACGATTATACTGGCGACACGACGCACCGCTTCTACCAGGCTTGGCAGCAGCAGAATTGCAGCCTTGCCAATGCGACCAAGGAAAATCCCACCGGTTGTCTCAGCGATCTGTTCCCGTTTGTGATGGCTTCCTATTCGGCCACCAACAAGAGCCAAGGCAATTCGATGGGATTCTACAATGCGGAGCAGGAACAGGCTCCGGTCCTGAAGATGCTGGCCGACCGGTTTACATTGAGCGACAACTTCCACCAGTCGTTCCAGGGCGGCACCGGCGCCAACCACTTCATGCTCGGGACCGGCGACGCCGGTTTTTGGAGCGACGGCAACGGCAATGCCATTGCTCCGCCTGCCAACGTAGCGATCGCGAATCCGAATCCGAAGCCGGGTACCGTCAACCAGTATACCGTCGACGGCAATTTCAGCGCCTGCGCCGACATCTTCCAACCCGGCGTCCAGCCGATCGTGAGCTATCTGGAGCATTTGCCCTACGCGGCAGAACCAAACTGCAAGCAGCGCCACTACTACATGCTCAACAATGTCAGCCCGGGCTTCTTGCCGAACGGCGCCCTGGCGGGCGGAACCACGATTCCGCCGCAAACCGTCAGGACGATCGGCGATGCCTTGATCGAGAAGAAAATCTCATGGGCCTATTACGGCGGTGCGTACAATGACTCCGTCGTCCTTTCGAATGAGGCGGTTGCGGCAAATCCGACCAGTCCTAACTTGGGCGCGGCGGCTCTCACCGATCCGGCTCACGCTCTCGGCGTCGCTTACTGCCAGATCTGCAATCCATTCCAATATGCAAGATCGATCATGGTCGACCCCGTGGTCCGGACCGCGCATATCAAGGATACCGCTGACCTGGTTACGGCCATTAAGAACAACACTCTGCCTTCGGTGTCGTTCGGCAAACCCGACGGTCTCCTCGACGGCCATCCGCAGAGCTCGAAGGTCGATTTGTTCGAAGCCTACGTGCTGAACGTCTTGGGTGCCCTCGACGACAATCCCAAGCTGAAAGCGGAGACAGCCGTCTTCATCACCTTTGATGAGGCCGGTGGTTACTGGGACTCGGGCTTCGTCCAGCCGCTCGACTTCTTCGGCGATGGACCGCGCATTCCGTTGCTGGTTCTCTCGCCTTATTCGACCGGCGGAAAGATCCACCATGGTTATGGCGATCACGTCTCGATCCTGAAGTTCATCGAGCGCAATTGGAAGCTCCAGCCGCTGACGACCCGCAGCCGCGACAATCTGCCCAACCCGAAGACGGCGAAGAACAATCCGTACGTGCCGACCAACAGCCCGGCACTCTCCGACTTGTTCGATACTTTCGACTTCGACCATCCGGTGGTTCAGGCCTACACCGAGTGAGCGTCATTACGATTATCGCGGGGTCGTGATCTGACCTCGTTGTGGCGGCGCCGACCGACCTGACGGTTCGGTCGGCGTCGTTTTTTGTGGATCCATGCAACGGATTTTTACGATGTCCAAGGGCCCGATCATCATTTCGCTGCCACGCCTGACATGGCTGATCCTGCTTGGTCTCGTTGGTTTTCTTGCGGGCGGCGGCGCTTCGGTGCAGGCGCAGCAATTTTCAGCCGATCTCGTTCGCAACGGACTTCCTGGCGGAGCGGCCGCGTCTTTTGGCAAGCTGCGTGTCTTCAATGACAAGGTCCGTATCGAAACGTCGGATTTTCCGGACGGCTTCTTCCTGATCGACGGCGTGAGCCGCGCCGCCTATTTTGCACGGCCGGGCCAGCGGGTTTTTATGGACGCCCGGCAATCGAGCCGGCTGACTCAGTTATTTGTTCCGCTCGACCTTGGCGACCCATGCCTGCAATGGCAGGCCATGGCAGAACTCGCAGGCGCTACCGAACCGAGCGACCGCTGGCGGTGCGAGCGTGTCGGGGGGGAGGAGTTGGTCGACGGCCGCGGTGCCGTGGTCTACCGGGCGAGATCATCCCCTGGTCGGGACATCCTTGGCTGGATCGATCCGAACCTCAAATTCCCGCTGCGAATCCAACTGCAAGACGGCACGACAATCACGGTTGAGAACATTCGTGAGGAACCACAGCCCGCATCCCTGTTCGAGATTCCGTCGGGCTTCCGGAAATTCGATCCGCAGGCCCTCATCAAGCGGATCAAGCAAAGCGATGTGTGGGTCGACGAGCCGCCGCCGTGATGCACCTCTCCGCCGTCTTTCCCGTTTCAAGAGCCCATCTGCCGACTGGCCCGAAATACCAAAGACCGTCGTTGTCATAAAATCATAATAAAATGGAGCGGCCTTTTGCGGGGCAGCATCAGCGTCCGTTGCCAGGGATATGATTGAATCTAATTGGCTTTCTCGTTCCGGGATGAGCCTGTCAATGTCCGGTTCGGTAGGGGACTTGGCCAGACGTCATCTAACCTTCAAATCCATCGTTCAAAGATTGCTGCTCGTTCACTTCTCTAGGGAGTGCGGGCATGACCGATTTTACGCTCAATCAGACGACGGACCAAAGCGGGCCTGTACAGCCGGCTTCCAAGCCCAATCTCGACAAGGGCTTCAATCCTCTCACCATGATCGTCTTCTTCGGCATTCTCGCTGCTGGTCTGTTGTTCGTGGCGTACAGCATCTATGTCGACGTCAATGCTACCGGAACAAAGGTCACGACATATCTGCCGTATCTTCTCTTGTTTGTCGCCTTGCTGATTGCGCTCGGTTTTGAGTTCGTCAACGGTTTCCACGATACCGCCAACGCGGTCGCGACCGTGATCTACACCCACTCGCTTCCGGCCGAGTTCGCCGTGATGTGGTCGGGGTTCTTCAATTTTCTCGGCGTGCTGCTGTCGAGCGGCGCGGTCGCCTTCGGCATCGTCTCATTGCTGCCAGTCGAGTTGATCCTTCAGGTTGGAAGCAGCGCTGGTTTTGCGATGGTGTTCGCGCTTCTGATCGCGGCGATCATCTGGAATCTCGGAACCTGGTATTTCGGCCTGCCAGCCTCCAGTTCCCACACCTTGATCGGCTCCATCATCGGCGTTGGCGTTGCCAATGCCCTGATGCGCGGCCGCGACGGCACATCCGGCGTCGATTGGAGCAAGGCCACTGAAATCGGCTACGCGCTGCTGTTGTCGCCGCTGGTGGGCTTTATCTGCGCTGCAGTTCTGCTGTTGCTGCTGAAGATGATCGTCCGCAACCCGACCCTGTATACGGCGCCGGAAGGCAACAAGGCGCCGCCACTGTGGATCCGCGGCCTCCTCATCTTGACCTGTACAGGCGTCAGCTTCGCGCACGGTTCGAACGACGGTCAGAAGGGCATGGGCCTGATCATGCTGATTTTGATCGGCACCGTGCCGACGGCTTACGCGTTGAATCGCGCGCTGCCGGAGTCGCAGGTGGCGCAGTTCCAGAAAACATCGGCCGCGGCCTCCACCGTGATTTCCGCCAAGGGCGCCGGTCATAGCATTATCGGCGATCCGCGCCCGGCGGTGACCCAATACGTCGCCCGGCACACCATCAGCGAAGGCACCTATCCTTCGCTTGCGGTTCTTGTGAAGGATGTCGGCGACCAGGTGCAGAAATATGGCTCGCTCAACAAGGTGCCCGCCGAGGCCGTCGGCAACACCCGCAACGACATGTACCTGACATCGGAGGCGATCCGCTTCCTGATGAAGGACAAGGAGAACGATCTGAACAAGGAAGAGATCGGTATCCTGAACGCCTACAAAGGCTCGCTCGACAGCGCCACCAAGTTCATTCCGACCTGGGTGAAGATCGCCGTGGCGATCGCGCTGGGCCTCGGCACCATGATCGGATGGAAGCGCATTGTGATCACCGTCGGAGAGAAAATCGGAAAGTCGCATCTGACCTACGCCCAGGGCGCCTCCGCTGAGCTGGTAGCTGCCGCTACGATCGGCGCCGCCGACGTGTTCGGCCTGCCGGTCTCTACCACGCACGTGCTGTCGTCCGGTGTCGCCGGCGCAATGGCGGCCAACGGATCGGGGCTGCAGGTGGCCACCATCCGTAACATGGTGATGGCATGGGTGCTGACGCTGCCGGCCGCTATCCTGCTGTCAGGCGCATTGTACGTGCTGTTCTCGCGTCTGTTCTAAAGCCATCGAGGGTGTCGCGCTGGATGGGCGGCGGCCTTGTATTCGGCCAAACCACGGGGGTGTCCGATGCAGGCTGAAACGCTAATCGCTGACGCTCTCACCGACGACGACACGGTGCGGTCACCGAACGCGACCGCTCCGATTCCGGGCTTGGTTTGGGCGTTTCGTATCCATTCCGACGGCAGCTCGGAATCGCTGGCCATCGACAAGCCGATTGAGTGTGCTCATGATGGATTGCTCTGGCTGCACTTCAATTTGGCCGATGCGCGTGCGCTGCAGTGGCTCGCATCCGCCGACCTTCGAGCTCCGGCGCAAGCGCGAGCGCTGCTATTGTCAAAGGACACCTACCAGCAGCTCCATACTACCGACGACAGCGTATACGGCGTCATCTCCGACCTCCTGCGCGACATCGCCGAGGCCACCGACGAAACCGGTTACCTGCGTTTCATCATAACCGAGCGGCTGTTGGTGAGTGGCCGGCATCATGCGCTGTGCGCG
>JGI12053J15887_10000689_pt1 | contig 14298 bp, 10 predicted proteins | sample MedBloCAOM1_O3_FD_15887 | JGI IMG/M metagenome (IMG submission 15887)
CACCACCCTGGTCGTCCGAACCGCCCTTGGCAAATCCTCCCCGATCCCCCGCATCTTTCAAGTCCCCGGCCCACTTCATCTCGAGCATTCTTTTTTCGCGCATCTCGATACCGCCCTCGCCGGCTCACAGGATCATTGGATCGCTGGCTGCCGCTGGACTCAGCGCAAATATCACCAGCTTGGCATCCCCTCGCAGCGCGTCTTTCTCTCTTACCCAGGCACTGATCTAAATTTATTCACGAGCACGCGCAAAAATAATTTGCGCAGCGAGCTGCATCTCGCTCCAGACACGCCCTTAGTCGGCATGGTCTGCTACATGTACGCACCCAAGCGCTATCTCGGCCAAACCACCGGCCTCAAAGGCCACGAAGACTTCATCGCCGCCTTTCAAATCGCAAAAGAACAAATTCCCGATCTCAGCGGCGTCATAATCGGCGGTGCATGGAACGGAGCCACTAGCTACGAAAAGCATTTGCGCGATCTAGGTCGCCGGGCGTGCAACGACTCCCTGACATTCCTCGGCACCAGATCCGACGTCCCCGCCCTCTACCCCGATCTCGACTTAGCCGTGGTACCCTCACACTCCGAAAACCTCGGCGGCGCGGTCGAGCCTCTAATCAGCGGCGTCCCCGTCATAGCCACGACGGTTGGTGGCCTCCCCGATCTGGTTCAGGAAGGAATCTCTGGCAGGCTCGTACCCCCGCGTAATCCCCAAGCCATCGCCGCCGCCATGCTGGCTTCATTACACAACCGTGCAGAAACCCAGCGCCTAACCATCGCAGGCCAAAAAATGACCCACCACCTCTTTGACGTGGAAAGAACCGCGCGCGAAGTCGCCGAGATCTACGACAAGCTTGTCGATAGTTCGAAAACGCAGCCCGCCAAAGTATTCGCATCGGCCTAGGATCTTTCATTGAATAGTCCACAAAACGCGATGGCGCTCGAAGCAGACAGATACTTAGCCCTGCGTTCTTCCCATACTTGGCGTAAACGTTACAGAAGAGGAGACTATGTCCTTTCTTTAGTCTGCGCATGTGCCTTCGCACTGGTTTTTGTGATCATCAGTCCCGCGGTCATTCACTGGTTTCTGATCCCGCTGATAGTGTGCGGAACAGTTTCTGGCGTCGATGTCATTCGCTGGATAAGGGGCCGACTCGATCTCTTCGATCCTAAGGCGGTGATAGGTTTCTTGGCATTTTACGGATGCTTCGTGACCCCAATGCTTCACGTTGTATGGGACAGATTTGGCGTGAACAACGATCTTTTGCTAGGAGGCGATTGGCGAGTATGGCTCGGAGCGATGGCCGCTTTCAACGCGGCCAGCTTCTTGGTGTATCGTACATTTCACAATTGCGTCTTTAACTACGCCGCGAGATGCGCCACAAATTGGAAAATCGATAAAAAGAGGTTTCATTTCTTTTTTCCCTTGGCATTGGTTTGCTCGGTAGCCGGAGTTTACGCATTTTTCTCTCGCTTGGATGGCATCCCAGGCATGGTGAAGTCTTTTGAGGAAAATCTACAGGCTTATACGGGCAAGGGCTGGTTGTTAGTGTTTGCGTGGCCGTTATCGGTTCTCTGCTTCATTATTCTCATCTATTTATGGACTGACCGGGAACTCCACCGCCGCCGCCCCGCGTCCATCGGTATCGTTTTAGTGTGCGCTTTTGGAATGACCCAGTTCATTCTGATGGGATGGTATGGCAGCCGTTCGGCAACCATTTGGGCGATGTTCTGGATGGCTGGAATTGTCCACTATCGAGTTGATCGTTTATCGCGAAAAGTTGTTGCTGCGGGGTTAGTTTTCTTGGTTGCTTTCATGTATTTCTATGGATTCTACAAAGAGCAGGGTAGAACTGGATTTGGCGTCATAGAAAGCCCCACTGCTTGGATCCAACCAACAGGCTACCAGCGAGATATTAAGCTTTTACTGTTGGATGATCTCGCTAGGGCCGACGTGAATGCCTACATGCTCCATAACTTGATCAGATTTCCCAAAGACTACGACTACAGGTGGGGCCTTACCTATATTGGAGCGCCATCCTTCTTAGTGCCGCGGACGATGTGGCCGAATCGTCCGAACTATAAGATTAATGCTGGCACGGAAGCCACATTGGGCAAGTCTTCCACCTACGACTCACCGCGCGTCTACGGGCTAACAGGCGAGGCATTACTCAACTTCGGCCCTTGGGGGGTTCTTCCCGTATACGCTCTTTACGGGGCCTGTTTGGGCTGGTACCGGCGCAAATTGACAAGTTGGGACGCCGCAGATGCGCGGACGTTTTTGGCTCCTCTTGCGACGATTCTGTTCGCTACGGCATTCGTAGCTGATTCAGATAACGTGTTGTTTTTATTTGTCGTAGATGGATCATTGATTACCGCCGCTTTTCTAATGTCCATCAAAAAGGTTCGACGGGTTCAATTAGCACCGGCGTCGCGCGTGATGCGCCAGTCGAACTGACCACCGAGGAGCGAAGATTAAAAAAGAACATATTCAAGATGCGATGAATGAAGACCCACTTCTGCGAAGCTCCCATCTAAGCTCAGTCGCCCTACACAGTTCAAATCCTCACTGCAGACGACTCTTGATGACCAGCGAAGAGCACTATTCTCGCTCAGCTTCAGGCGCTATCTATTCGAATAGTTTCGCGAAATACGCCATCTGGTCCCGTTATCTCGACGTGTTTGATGAAGTATTAGTCCTGGCCCGCGTAACCAGGAGTCACCGTCAGGAAAACGAACACCAACGCGCTGATGGCCCGAGCGTTTCCTTCCGGCCGCTGCCGGATTACACCGGACCCTGGCAATATTTGCGCGCTCGTCGCCACGCCCGGTTAATCGCGCGGCAGGCTATCAACGATTGTGACGCGTACCTTTTCCGCGTGCCCGGTGTTGTAAGCCAGATGGTGTGGCGCGAAATTGTCCGTGCGAAAAGACTCTACGCGCTGGAAGTTATGGGCGACCCGTGGGACTTGTTCGGCCCGGGAACTTGGCCTCATATTTCCCGGCCNATTTTTCGCCGCGTCGCCACGCTCCAGTTGAAGCGCATTTGNGCTGGGGCAACGGCTATCCATTACCTCACGTCGCAAGCCTTGCAACGNAGGTATCCTCCGTCGAAACGNGCGTACTCGGTCGGCTTTCCTGACGTCATGCTGGAGAACGCGGACGTTTCTGCGGAGACGATCAAAGGCAGGCACCGGCGCNTCCACGAATCNCCTTGGCAAGATGCAAAAGGCGGCGACCCCGTCCGCATCGGTTTCATCGGCAGTCTTGCACAAATGTACAAAGGGCCTGACACGCTTCTTCATGCCGCCGCTTTATGCCAAAGCCGCCTTAATTTTCAACTCACGCTCGTGGGCGCAGGCCACTATCTTCCTCAAATGAAAACTCTCGCGGCCAACCTCGGTGTTGCACATCGCGTTGAGTTCCGCGGCGAACTTTCGTCTGGGCGTTCAATTTTCGAGCTTCTGGATTTTATCGATCTGTTCGTGATGCCTTCCCGCGCCGAAGGTTTGCCCCGTGCTTTAGTCGAAGCCATGTCCCGCGGATGCCCGTGCATCGCCAGTTCAGTGGGTGGAATTCCTGAGCTTCTCGAAGCCGAGGATTTGGTGCCACCGGGCTCACCTGAAAAGTTAGCGAAACTGATCTTGCAGGTCGCCGTAGATTCAGATCGCCTGGTCGCCATGAGCGTACGCAACCTCGCCAAGGCCGCTCAATTTAGTCCGCAAACGCTAAGCGAATCGCGCCGCAAATTTCTCGAAGAGGTAATGCGCCGCTCATTGCCGAGTTAGCACCGGACGTCAGCCTTTGCGCGCGATCGCAATCAAATTCATCCGAAAGGGATCCAACATTTCGAACCTCTTAACCATTCGCTCGTAAGCCCTTCCCAGCTGGTGCAACACAAAGTTAAACCCCAGCACCGACGACGAACCTTCCGCCAGCGTGATCTGGATAGCGGGTTCGCAAAATCCAGCATCACGAAGTAGTTTATGAATCCGCCGCCGCGTATTGGCCCGGTAATATGTTGGAAAAATATCGGCTTCTTCAAATCCTCTCACCCGGCAATTGAACCACACATGAAACCATTGAGGCGTCACACGCGCCACCGCCCCGTAGTAGTGCAACAAATTCGGGGTAAAAAGCGCCAACCGGCCTCCCGATTTCAGCACACGATGAAACTCTCTTAGCGCTATCCTGGGATTTTCCAGATGCTCCACTAGCCAGCGCCCATACACCACGTCAAAGGACCCATCGCCGAATGGCAATTCGTTCACATTTCCGCAAACTTGATAATCAACGATGGAGTTTTTACGCACACTCTCGAAATTATCGATGCCGGCAACTTTATAACTGTGGGTAGGAGAGTTCGTTCCAACCGAATATTTTCCACTGCCGCATCCTGCATCTAACACAAAATCGCCAGGACGCACCATGCCCCTAAATCGTTGTTCAAAATATTCTTCCGGCGACACTGGGCGAGAAACGGAATCAACATTCGCGGCATTCACAACAGCCTTCCGAGAATTTCGACCCATCTATAATCCGGCCGCATGACCGACGCCCCGGTCGGGTGCATTCTCGTCGATTTTTTGCAATGGAGCCGACTGCCTCGCCCCGGCACGCACTAGCGCACGTAACGCAAACTGGTTATTGAATTGCGCCGTGGTAAAATCCGTAATCAGTCCAGCTCGGATAGCCCCATAAATTTCCCGTATCCCGCTCTCCATCGTTTTCCAGCAACTAAATCCCAGCCGCTCGCGAATTTTGTCGAACGTCACCCGGTAATTCCGGCGATCGTCAGTCTGCAGCGTTTCAATTTCCACCTGGGGAATCACTTGCGCCACTACGCGCCCCAATTCCATAATTTGCAAATTCAACTCGGCCGCCCCCACGTTAAAAACTTCACCGCTCACCGATTCCGCCGCAGCCTCCAGGCTCGCGACGCACGCCCGCGCCGCGTCCTGCACATGTAGCAACGGCCGCCACTGATCACCGTTTATAACCGGGATGCTCCCCATGAATACCGCGCGCGCCACGAATAAATTGGCCACCAGATCGAATCGCATCCTCGGCGAAAGCCCAAACAAAGTGCTGAATCGCAAAATTGTCGGCGCGAACGTCGGCGTCTTCGCCCCCAGAAGAATCCCCTCCGAATCAATCTTCGTCTCCGAATACACCGACAAAGGATTCACCGCCGACTCTTCATTCACAAAAAAGTCGGACGCCCCATAAACGCTGCACGACGACGCAAAAATAAATCGCTGCACACCGCACTCCCGCGCCACATTCGCAAGCATGCGCGTTGCCGCCCGGTTCACCTCCACCGCCAATTCTTTATTTTCGTCGCAAGCCAGATCGCCAACAATTCCTGCCAGGTGAATCACCGTATCGCAACCCCGCATGCACCGCACCACCACGCCCACATCGCGCACATCTCCGCGCACGACTTCCAGATTCGGGTGACTCTTCACCGGCTCCAGCGCCTGCTCCCCGAACATGAACGAATCCAGCACCCGCGCACGCCGCCCCATCTCCAGCAATTGCCGCACCAGCACCGACCCCAAATATCCTGCGCCGCCCAACACCAGAACCCGTCGACTCGCTTCTCCATCCACCATCGTTTTAGCTCTCACGTATCAGGCAGCCCCTGTAGCCCACTTAGCATTGTCGAATCCCTGCGCCCGCCGAATCACTTCACAAACTTTGTCAACGCTTTCATCCGTCAGCGAAGAATAAATCGGCAGGCTCACCACCCCATCCGAAACCAGATCCGTCATTGGCAAGGCCCGCCCATCCCACATTGCGCTATAAAGTTTCTGCCGATGCACCGGCGGCGAAAAATATTTTCGCGCTCCAATATTTTCAGCATGCAACAGCTCCACCAGCCAATCGCGCGAATACCCAAATTTCGTTTCGTCCACAATCACGGAAAAATCTTTACACGTCGAGCGCCCCCCTTCCGCAACCTCTTGAAATCGAAGCCCTGCAACATCCCCCAGCTTCCGCTCATACCGCGTTCGAATCTCGTTCCTGCGCTCGATCCGCGCATCCAATCCCGCCAAACCGCGCAGCGCCATCGCCGCGTTTATTTCAGCCATGCGCGCATTCACTCCCAGAATTTCCGGATCGTAATTGCCCGCGTCTCCGTAATTCCGCGCCGCCCTTAGTTTTTCCGCCAGCGCTGCATCGTACGTCGATACCAACCCACCTTCGCCGGCAACCACCAGTTTCGTAGGCGAAAAACTGAACACCTCCGCCGTTCCGAATCCTCCTATACACTTTCCACCGGCGCTGCTCCCAAACGCATGCGCCGCGTCAAAAACCAGCGGAACCTTCAATTCCGCCGCGATTTCTTCCAATTCCTTGACCGCCGCGGGATTCCCAAACAAATGCACCGCTAGAATCGCCGCCGTGCGACTTGACACTTGCGCCCGCACCGCTTGCGGTGCAACACAAAATGTCTTTGCATCACAATCCGCAAACACCGGCGTCAATCCGTTCCACACCACCGCGTGCGCGGTAGCATGAAACGTAAAACTCGGCAGAATTACCTCCCCTCGCAAATCCAAAGCCTTCAACACCAGCAGCAACCCCGCCGTACAACTCGAAACCGCGACGCAGTGTGCGACGCCTAAATATCCCGCAGCCGCTTCCTCAAATCTCCTTACATACGCGCCATTCGTAAGTTGCTTGCTCGCTAAAATCCCGCGCACCTCTTCCAAAAACTGTTCGCGCGGCACTCCTTCCGGGTCAACAATGGGCAGCAACTTCCGAAACGCCGGCGTACGCGCCCCGATCCCCGCCCTCACGCGGTCCACAATGCTCATGAATTTTCCTTACTCGGCCGCTTCTTCTGCTCACCGCGCACTTTTGCAGGCACCCCGAAAACTAAGGTGCCCTCCGTCACATTAGCCAACACAACCGCACCCGCGCCCACGCAGCTATATTTCTCCACGGTAAGATTCGAAGCGATCACCGCTCCCGATCCCACATACGCAAATTCTTTGATACGCACTCCTCCGGTTAACGTGGCGTTGGGGAATATATGGCAACTTCTCTCCAGGTAATTGTCATGATCCACCGACGCCGAAGTGTTCACGCAAACATTGTCTTCGATCGTCGTACCAGGATTTATCGTTGCTCCCGCGAGAATAGTCACTCCCTCGCCCATCTTTACAAAACGCGAAACGTGCGCGCTCGGATGCACGACATTCACCGCCCTAAGTCCCGCGCGCCGCACTTGCTGGAATTTTTCAAAACGTGCATAGTTATCGCCAATCGCAATCGCAACACTCCCGCAATCCAATCTCTTTGCTGCTTCCGTCACCCCACCTTCGAGCGCGAACACCTTCACGCCCAAAACGTCCGAGCCGCGCTTTTTTTCGTCTTCATCCAGAATCCCCACTACCTCCCACTCACCGCCCACCATCAACGCATCCACAGTCACTTTTCCGTGCCCACCCGCGCCCCACACCAGCACCCTTTTATTGCCCATGCAGCGACTACCCTAAATCCTGAACGCGCACTCGTCCATCCTTGCCATACACGCCTTGGCCCTGAAACAAAACCGGTATCGTGCGCGCCATAATTTCGCAATCCAGCCACAGCGAATAATGCTCCACATAAAAAATATCCAGCTCCACTCGCTCCGCCCACGTCAGCAAATTCCTTCCTTGCACCTGCGCTAATCCCGTTAAACCAGGTCGCATTTCCAGCCGCCGCGACTGCTCCGCCGAATACTTCGACGCTATTTCAAAAAACACCGGCCGGGGTCCTACAATACTCATTTCGCCGCGAAGTATGTTCCACAATTGCGGCAATTCATCGATACTCCAACGCCGCAAAAAATGTCCCACGCGCGTAATTCGCGGATCGCTCGACGAGGTCTCAAAGCGATCGCCGCTTTCTCTCGCCCCGGGCACCATCGTCCTCAATTTCCATTGATCGAAGCCTGCCCCTTGTAATCCGGCCGCACGCAATCTAAAGAACACCGGCCCCCGCGAACCCAGCTTAATCGCGATCCCGCTAACCAACATAGCCGGGGCAACAAGAATGAGCCCCACAATCGCCATCCCCACGTCCACAATCCTTTTAGCGATCAGTTGCAACTCACGCTTCATAGGCCCGCCTGAGCACGCCCGAGTTAGCAGCAGGAATCGAAGCTGCCAATCCTAATACCAACGAATACATCAGCGCGTTCGCCGGAATATACAAATTAAAATCCGTCAAGCTGTGCAGCAATATCGCCGCAATGCTCCCCAGGCAACTCAACGCTATCGCGCGCTCGAAACTCACCTCCGATGACGCGGCTTTTCGCGCAACGCGCACCAGCAGTGCCGCCGTCGACCCAAAAAATACCGCCGCCGCCGGAATCCCCAAATCACTCGCCAATTCCAGGTAATCGTTGTGCGCGTGGTTCACAAATTGGCCCAGAAACGTGCTTTGCACTCTCGTAAACGCTACGGGAAAAGTCCCCAACCCGCACCCCAGCAACGGATGCCCGCCAATCAGTCGCGCCGTATCTTTCCACATCGACCACCGACTCTCATCCACGCTTGCATATTCTTCGCTGATGGTTCCAAAACGCCCCAGCATGGGCCCCGCTCCCATCCACAAAACCAAAATTACCCCGCAGGCCATGATGCCCGCAGCGAACCACAACCCCGCTTTTCGCTGGAACCCAGCAAATGCCGCCATCACCGCTAGCGAAGCTACCGCCGAAATAATTCCCATGCGCGAAAGCGAAAAAAACAATCCCGCCACCATCACCGTAGCCGCGAACAACCACAATCCAATCCGCGAAAGTTTTCTACCTCCCAACATCCTCTTGATCTGCGCATTCGCGCTTCGCCCCGGCACAACCTTCCGCGGCAGCTTGGCATTCTCATACAAAACCAGCGCCACGCCGAACGGAATCACCATCTCCAGGAATCCGGCGAAGTGATTCCGGTTAATGTACGTTCCGGTCGCCTCTTCGAGGTTGTATTTCTTCACGTACCCAAAAATCTTCTGCCAACCAGTCAGATACTGCACCAAGCCGTAAAGCGCTTCGAACGTGCCCAGCGCCACCAGCCACGTCACCAGCCGTCGTCTGCGTGCGCGATCCCGCCCCAGCGTGCGTGCGAAAAAAAATACTGCCACGCAGCAAACCAACAAGATCAAATGGATCCGCGTGTTGTAAGGAGCGATGCTTAAACTGGAAAAGGGATGATTGTCGCTTCCAGAGAGAGTCGAGCCCACCGCCGGATTATCAGGCCGCAGCAACCGCACTAACGTCCCCGGCAATGGAAGCAGTTGAAATAACACTAAACCAATCAAAGTCGCGGGAACCGCCGCGCTTCGCAAAGAACCCGCCCACTCAAAATCTGTATTTCCAACAAGCGCGGCCAAAACCGTGCCCAGCAACACGATTTCCACCAGGGCAAAAGAAATTGGCTCCGTACCGCCAAACGCCACTACCGCCGCCGTAACGCAAAAAATGAGCGAAGCCTCGATAATCTTCAGCACTCGCCCACTCTCCCACCTAAAAAACGCGCTTCTCTACTTTTCGGATTCTGCTTCTTGGTGATACCCCGAATAGTAGTAATCGTTTCTCACGTCCGCAAAATTGATGGTCGCTCCGATCACGTGCGAGCCCGCATCCACCGCCGACAAATACGCCCGTTGTACCAGTTCGCGCGGTGTGCTTCCGCCGCCCACCACCAAAATTACGCCATCCACTAGCGTAGCCAGAATGCGGCTGTCCGAAAGATTCAGCAGCGGCGGCGAATCCAGCACTACAAATTTATATTCCTTCGAGGCCTCGCGAATTAAGCTGCGCATGTATTCCGAAGAAAGCAGGTCGGCGGGGTTCGGCGGTACCGGCCCGCAGAACAGCACGGAAACACCAATAGGTGCGGCTTGCCACACCAGGCTTCGCCAGTCGCAATCTCCGGTGAGGTAATTCACCAGTCCGGTCGATCTCGAAACTTGAAAAAATTTCTGCAAGCTCGGCCTTCGCAAGTCCGCATCAATCAACAAAACCGAGTCGCCCAGTTGCGCCAGCGAGGCCGCCAGATTCGCTGCCACGGTAGTTTTTCCTTCACCCTGCTGCGCGCTGGTCACCAGTAGCGTTGCCGGCGGACGCTTCGCCGTCGACAAGAGCACCGATGTTCGCAGCCCGTGGAACGCTTCCGCCAGCGCCCCGTTCGGATGACCACCATCCTGCACCTCAATGCGGTTCCAAGGCGGCGCCAATTGTGCGCCGTTCTTTGATCCATTATTTCCAATGCGGCCGTTGTGCCCGTTTGTTCCCCCGTTTGTGCCATTGCCCTGCTCAGGGCCCAACATCGGTGTTTTGGTCTGGGATCCACGCGTTCGCCTTGGATTGGCGGATAGCACCATGGCCGGCACGGCACCGAGTGACGGTATTTGCAGAAACCGTTCAATGTCCTCGGAGCTTTTCAGCGTGTTATCCAGATGCTCCTGCAAAAACGCCGCCGCGATCCCCAGACACATTCCCACAATCAACGTGATTGATAAATCCAATAAGATGCGAGGCCGGGCAAATTTTTTCGACGGGTACGCCGGATCAACCACACGAATATTGGTCGCCTTCAAACTGCTCGACACTCCCGTTTCTTTCAGCTTTTCTAGCAGCCCCACATACAACTGCTTGTTGGTGTCCGCCTCGCGTTTCAAAATATTGTATTGCACCGATTTTCCGGCGATATCGTTGGCTTGCCGCTCCTGCTCCATAAACGCCTGCTGCAACATCTGCTCGTGGCTCACCGCCGCTTTATAATCGTTCGCAATTCCGCCTGCCGCGCGCGCGCGCTCCGCATCCAGCATCGCCTTGCTTTCGTCGATCTGGCTCTGCAATTCTTTCACCCGCGGATAGCTCGGATTAAAATTCGCGCTTAGCCGCGACTGTTCCCGCTGCAAATCCGCCAGCCGCGCCGTCAAATCCTGTATCAACTTGTTATCGAAAACTCCCGGCAACTCCGCGTAATTCCTTTCTTCCAGCAACCGGTATAAAGACTCTTTCGCATAACGGTCCGCCTGCGCCTTCGTCAATTCCTGCTGTAGTTCTCGCAACCGCTGCACTACGATATTTTCGCTGGTACCTTTTTCCGTCTCCAGAAAAAGCAATCCATTTCCCCGCCCATATTTTTGCAGTTCGTCTTCCGACTTCTCGAGCTTGGCCTTCATTCCCAGCAACTGTTGCGATAGCCAGTCCGAAGCTTTCTGCGCCGCTTGCCATCGTGCTTCCAGATTTGCATCGATGTAAGCCGACGTCAGCGTGTTCACCACCTGCGCAGCAATGTTCGGATCGTTCGATTCAAATGTCACCTCGATAAGCCGGCTCCGCTTTACCGGCTCAACAGTCAGTCGCTCTTCAAAGTTTTTAAGCACTTCCTCCGGAACGGCCTTGTCGGCGGCCGAGGTCGACCCAAACTGTGGCCGCACTAGCTCCGTCGCCGGCTTCTGCCGCGCAATCTGCCAACTCCCGCTGCGCCGCGCAAACTCCGGCAACTTCTCCAGGCCCAGCTGTGTAATCACCCGGCGCGCCAGATTTTCGCTTTTCAAAATCCGGTTTTGCGTTTCTATGTACGCATCCGAAACGCCTTCGATTTGAAACAGCTCCTGCAACGTCGGCACATCCGGATTTTCTTTCTGAATCTCAATCAGTGCTCGCGCTTCGTACACGGGTTTCCCGCGGAAAGTCGCAAACAGTCCAATCATGAAAACAACCAGCAACGCGATCAGCACCGTGCCATAACGCTTCTGTATCACCCGCCAGTATTCCAGCAGGTCCGGAACCGCCTCGCGGTCCTCCACCGGATACGCGCCCGCGCCATTATTTACGCGTTCCATCGCGCTCTGTCGCGGTTCGTAAAGTTGCAGTCTGTTTTGTTCGTCCATATTTTTACGGGTGAAAAATCGCCAACCCGGTGGCGGTATTGACAACGGCATCCGTACTTCTAAAAAATACCGTCTTCCCCATGCTGCTGGGCACAAACACTATATCCGCAGCCTGCAAATTCATGTCTGGCGCTTTTCCATCCAGAATCTTTCCCAGTTCCACGGGTATCTCCGAGCGCTTGCCGCTGCCCTCATCGGTTCGGATTATGCGCGTGTGCCCCTTCGACGAGGTGCTCGACAATCCTTCTGCGAGCGCGATCGCCTTTAGCAGCGACATTTGCTCGTTCCCTTTCACCGTAAAGCCTCCGGGCTTTTTAACCGCTCCCACTACATATACAATTCCCGCCCGCGTGACCTTGACAATGTCCCCCGCATAAATCGGCACATTGAATCTCGGGTCGCGCGAATTCAGGAGGTGCCGTAAATTTATCGCGATCGTGTCGCCGCTTTGTTGCCCCTGTTTGGCCCCCGCATCATTTGTTGCTTCCGTCGACGCAGTCGCATTCTTTTGCAGCGCGCCGCTGTTTCCACTGTCGCCTGAACCTGCTCGGCTCTTGATCCCGTCTGTATCCTTGCTGTCCCTCTCTCCACCTCTCGCGGCTTGCGCGCCATCGTCTTGGCCACGGTTATATCCCGCATTCCTCATCACCAATACTTCGTCACCCGCATCTGGAGCCAATCCTTGCGCCATGGAAAGCATTTCCAGNAGCGTCTTCGATCCTCGCACCTGAAAAACTCCCGGCTTGTTCACCTCGCCAATTACCGAAACCGGATGNCTCTCAATTGCGGTGACCATTACGCTCACGTGCGGATNCTTCAAAAACTCTCGCAACTTGGCCGCCAGCGTATTCTCCAGCTCCCGCGCCGTCAATCGCACCACGTGAATACCGCCCAATAGCGGCAGTGACACCTCGCCATTTTCCGAAACCCGCACCGTGCGATTCAGTTCCGGCGCCTCAAAAATATTTATATCCAATAAATCCTGCGGCCCGATCCGGTAATCCCCCGTTTGCCGTTCTCGTGTTTCCGCAAACTGTTCCCGCAGCCTTTCCAGCTTCCGGTTGTAATCCTCAGTGGACTCCGCTGTCGCCGCACTCTCTTCCGCGCTCTGCGATTTCGGCGCACCTTGATAATCCTGCGCGCGCAAACCGGCTGAAGACAGCGTCCCGCCGCCAAGAAAAATGCCAAGCGCAATCAGCCTCGTAGTTTTACTCAATCTAAATTGCCTCGCCCTCACACCAAGTCCCGTGATGCGTCCGTGATAACGCCGCTGGTCCAAGCTAGACTTATTAGTTCAATGTCGTATACCCAGGCACCGCCCCGGGGCAGGGCGGTTCTACCCAATTTGTTAGTCAAATCCTACACCAGCCCCAAATCTATTTCAGCGTTTTCCCGAGCTTGATTGGCAGGTCGCAGAATCCCATTACGCCTGAAGCTACTGGGATGGTCCCTGATTCACTGAGGGTCCCTGCCCATTTCTATAGATGCGGGTTTTAGCGTAAACTGTCCCCTATTAATCCGCTGGTGGGCGTAGCTCAGCTGGTAGAGCGTCGGTCTGTGGCACCGAATGTCGTGGGTTCAAATCCCATCGCCCACCCCACTCTCTAAAGTTGTCTATTAGACCCGCCAAATGTATGTTTCCAGCCGACAATACTAGGAAGGACGTACCAGTGACGCCGTGCCTACAGCCGCGTACCGTATGCAAATGGATCCCATCCCGCCGTCTGAGCCAGACAAGCCCCGTCTTCCTTCCGATGTTCAATCGGTCGTTGATCAGCATGCTCAAGTGCTGCGTGTCTCCTACATGGAGATTGCGTCGGGCATAAATCGGCTCCTGCGTCAGGGAATTCCTAAGGAAGTTATCTCCCAGGTTTTAAATCAGGCCGTCGAAGCGCTCGCCAAGGAAATGCCGCGCACTCCTCGCACGAATTCAACTCCACCCGCACACCCGTAATTCCGTGACGCACCTGCTAAGCGAAATGCAGCCGGCAAAATGTCCCGGCCTCCCAGGTCGCCATCGACGACGCTCATTCGAACTACGGCACCACCCATTCCTTCGCAGGCGACTCCTCCATTGCTCCGGACGCTTTCGAGTACCCCGTGCTACCACCCTTAGAAATCGCCAAGCTCGCAAATCTGAACCTGGCGCGAAATTGTTCTGCTGCCCATAACCTGTCGTGGGAATTCGCAGTTCGATCCGAGGCATCCCTCTCATTTCTCCGCGCATTCCTCATCGCAAACTAATTATCATGTTCAGTATGCAGATTCGTTGCCGTGCGTTGTTATTCGATATGGATGGTGTATTAGTTGACTCCACGCCTGCCGTGGCCCGCGTATGGACAGCTTGGGCTAACAGGCTCGGTCTCGATCCTGACCAAGTGGTCCGCCAAGCCCACG
>JGI12053J15887_10000690_pt1 | contig 14297 bp, 13 predicted proteins | sample MedBloCAOM1_O3_FD_15887 | JGI IMG/M metagenome (IMG submission 15887)
TCATTCCGAGTATGACTATCGGGCGCAGCGCATGCTTTCAGGAAGGGATCAAACTTTCATCGAATGAACGTCAGTTCGTGCTGCGCGTTGCGTGGAAAGCTCTCTTGACGGCTGTTCGCCTGTGCTCATCCCACTTCTGTGGTCGACAGTAGTCAAGGGATTATGGGCAAGCCCCTACGGTAAATCCTGCGTGATCCTGACCGCAGTTGATTCTCCGCGCGCGAGTTCTATAGGCCGCGCCGGTATGTGCTCGGCGACGACCCAAATCTCGATCGAAAGGCCGTAGTAAGGTGGGCGTGACTGGAGAAACCACAAGCCGCAGCTATATCGATCAGCGGCATCGATCTGTTGGAAATCAGGGCTTGAGCCTTGGATAGACGCAGTTCCATCAGATAATGATGTGGCGTCTGTCCAGTCGCCGCTCGGAAGGTACGCAGGAAATGAGCCCTACTGTAGCCACTTTCAGCGGCTAGCATCGCAAGGTTCAAATTCGCGCTGAGATCCGCCTGCATACGTTCCAACACGCGCCGTAGTTGCCGGCGCGGTAACGGAGATACTGTAGCCTTTACAGGCAGTTTCTCTAAGCGCGCCGCATACAGCAACCGTGTCGCAAGCGCGGCGATCAGCGACTCAGCGTAGAGAATCCCGCATCGCCCTCCTGTCTCCGATTCTTTCACCAGAAGAAGGAGCAGATTCCGGAGATCGGGATCGTCTGTTCCGTACAGTCCGTGGAAGGTTCCGTTCGGACGCTTGTCGAGCTCCTCTTCTATCCCACGAATGAAATCGGGGTGGAGCGCACCCACAATCACTTCATGCTTAAATCGACTGCGTACTGCTGTCCTGATTCCAGGATGACAGGTTGAGATGGTGTTCGGATACTTCTTGTAAGGGGAGAATCGGCCTCTACGGTAAGCACTCTCGCCCTCGGCGACATGCACATCCCAAAGAATTAGAAAGTGGTGCTGTAATATGAGCTCAGGCTCCTCATATGGCAGGCTTGTGCGGCGCTCTACGGCGAAATTGTTCCAGTCTAGTTCGACACTCGATGGTTGACGCAAGACAGAGTCACTCAAGAAAGCGTTGATCTCCGTACTCTCGCGTTTAGCGATAACGTGCACCTGCGCATTTGTCTGTTCGTCGATAGACAAGAATCTTGTATCTCCAAAACCCTCGCCCACGTGCACCGCCCTACTTCGTGGCACGTCCACATGTGCGTGCAACTCGGCACCCGAAATCCCAGGCAGCCTAACAACAGTGTAAACCGTTGCAACGGCGTGCCGTGGAAAAAGCGGATGTTGAGTACGTAACAATTATGTCCGAACACTGTGGCGCAAAGCATATTCTCCTGNGTTTTTTGAGGAATAAAATCATAGATCGTGTGTTCCTACTAATAGATAGAACATCNTCATGCAACCCATTTTTCAGTGAAAGGATTCACTCAGTGAGCTCGGAACTTAAATCAGCAAACCTGGAGGTGGAGGATCTAAGCAAAGAGATCCTCGCCTGCGAGAAAAAAGTATATGAGACCTTCCTTGGCCCCAAACCCGACGTAGAATCCCTTCAAAAGTTGCTCCTGCCAGACTACCTTTACATTCAGTCCAAAGGAGTCATCTGGACCAGAGAGGAAAACGTCGCTACCCTAAAAAGCGGTGTAGTTTTTTCGTCTATTGAAATCAAAAATCCGCAGGTCAGGAAGCTTTCACCGACTTCAGCTGTGATCGTCGCCCGCGTTCTCATCGAAGCCGCAGCCGGCGAACACAACCTCTCCACCGAAACTCTGACCTCCAGTGTCTGGGTCAAGCAAGATGGCAAATGGCTGGCTCAGCTGCATACTTCCACCACGGCAGCTCAAGGCTAATCGATGTGAGGTCACACGGGCAGAAGACGGCAGGCGCAGTGACGCGGCCTGCCCGGGGCTGTCCTCTGATCGCAATCGATGCCTACGCAGGCATGGCAGCGCCATTGAATATGGATCTCTGACCCACCTCTCACCTGTCGTTCATCTAATTATTTGGCGTATTTCTATCACGCTATTTAGCGTGCATTTGCAGACGGGCGGGAATAGCAAAGTGCGCCAGAGGACGCTACCGGAAAGAGAACACACTTCGAATGGTGCCGTTGATTCCTCCGACAACCAAAATTGCCCGGTTTGGCGGCTACGCCCCCATATGGGTATGCCAGCTCTGGGTGTTTGACTAATCGCGGTTGTACCGGGCGCTTGCCCAGGAGCAATGCCGGTAACCTTGAAAGGCACCGCTGGACAGGTTGTTCTATTATTTGGGGCATCAGCAGGGTTCCCGGAACCGCCAGGTTGCCGATCCAGTCCGAAGGGATCCATAAAATCAACCGGATCGCCCAAACATATGTATATAAGTTAATGTCGGCGGCTCAACCCCGAGGCATCTTCGCCGATAAAGCGTCCGGTGTAGGCTATTTTTGCCCAACGCATCGAAAGTTAAAATTAGCCGATTTCACTCTTGTGGGTCGTCATCGTCCCCTTCGCTCATGGAACGGCGCCAGAAGTCTTCATTTTGATAACGCCCCGCCAGGGCATCGATGTCGACCGGGGCCGAACCGGTCGTGAAGCCGAAGTTGCCGATCAGATTGATCAACTGGAGAGTACGGTCGCAACGGAGAGGCGAGAGACTATTTGGAGTCACTTCAAGGGGAATGAATGAGCCGCACGTGTGTTATTTAAAATAGTTTTCGCGCCGAATAGATACCGAATATCGCAAGAGCGCACTACCGAATTAGAGTCCAACTCTGGAGACCGAATGCTCAAGGAACAACGAGCAACGACGATGGACACAATTGAAAGGCGTCTCATGGAAGATCACACAGTCAGCTTGAATGGAGTCGATCTTCATTACCGGACTGTAGGCGACGGCCCTGTGCTTTTTCTTGTGCCGCCGGGCTGGGGAATCGCTTCCGGCTACTTGCAGCGCGCTTTCAGCTCACTGGCGGAGCATTTTAGACTGGTCTTTATCGATACCCGAGGTAGTGGTCTCTCAGGTCGGCCAGCCGACGCCACGCATATGCGAAGCGTCGATATGGCGAATGATCTCGAAGCCCTGCGAGTGCATCTTGGCCTTTCCGAAATCAGCATTCTGGGCCACTCAAACTCTGGCGCAATCGCTCTTGCATATGCGGCTCGTTATCCCGACCGAGTAAGCAAGCTGGTGCTCATCGACAGCCAGGTGCTTGGCTTGAGCGCGGTTGCCGATACACAAAGAATCCTCCAGAACAGATCCACTGATCCCCGTTTTGAGGAGGCCGCGAGAGTTGTGTCCACGTTTTTCACCGGCCAAATAAACCCCGCGACAAGTGATGACAGCCTCGAAGCATTCATTGCACAGGTTCTGCCACTCTACCTTCACAGTCCAGAGAAGTCGCTACTTCTGGCCCAAGAGCAGCTGTCTGGCCCCATCTCTTCCTATGCTTTCACCTCTCAATTTGCGGCAGACGCGGCTTTTCCAACTGACCAGACCAAATCCTTAGGCGCAATAAGGGCGAAGGTACTTATCATGGTAGGCAGGCATGACTATATTTGTCCGGTAGCATTGTCTGAGCGTCTGCACGAGGGCATCCCTGAATCTCTATTAGTCATCTTTGAGGAAAGTGGTCACCTGCCCTGGCTGGAAGAGCCGAATGCGTTCTCCGCAGAACTGGAGCGTTTTCTTATGTCATGACCAATTGTCTGGGCAACGATTTATGTCAATAGCCAACCACGCCATGAGACAGGAGTTTATCGTGAGCGACAAACCATTATCTTTGCTTGCCGGTATGGAAAATGCAATCGACGAGAAACCCTGGTATGAAGGGACTGCCGGTGAACGTATTGCGGTGCGGCTTTCCAGCACAGATACAAATGGGATATATGCGATTGTTGAATCCGTTGCGGCTCCCGGTTGCAGTCCGCCGATGCACCTTCACCGGAATGAAGAGGAGCATTTCGTGGTGCTCGCCGGTACTTATCGGATCGTGATCGAAGATACGTTGTTCGACGCTCCGGTCGGTACCAGCGTTACGGTTCCAAAGGGAGCCCGGCATAGTTGGCGGAATATATCCAATGAGACTAGTCGCCTATTAGTAATTTTGACGCCTGGAGGCTTCGAGAAATGCATCCAGAGCATACGGGATAGCCCCGCGGATAAGGTCCTTGAGATCGCGGCGCATTATGGCTGTTTCATTGTTGGGCCACCGATCAGCATTTAGACCTTCTCGGTCTCAACAATTACTAATAAATACTAAATAAAGATTGGCTTCTTAAGTGGGCCCTCACCCAGAGACTCTGAGTCATCGACCTACGCAATGACGACTAGTTCTTACGAACGCAATCATCCAGACTCGGCCTTTAGATCGGCACGAGAAAAAAATGCCGGTCCCGTACATCTGAAGCGCTCCGCCAACGATGACGAAGGGAATGATCCAACCTGCGTTCATAATGCTCTTTTCTGTTATGCCTGTTTTCCGTCGAAGTGTCAGGATGTTCTAAACAGCAGTGCATGACGATTCCGCCCCTATGGAGACAAGCAACGCGACTGGCATCGCCACGGCTCCGACCCTTAGGGAGTCTCCGAAGTTCACATCGAGTTTTTCCTTGCGAAGCGCGGTAAGCCAGAGAATCGTCGCCAATGATCCGGTGACGGAGAGGTTCGGTCCCAGTTCAACCCCTATCGGCACTGCGTTGGCGATCAGGCCCTTCATATGTGCAGCCTGAAGTGTGCCTCCCGGCGATCAGTCTGTTGCTTCTTAGAGCTCGTGGCGCAAATCTTTCACGATAAATGCCATTATTATGCTCTAAAAGCACACCCGGGCTATCCCCTGACCTGGAATGCCCGGCGAGCTTTGGCTTGCCCGAACATTTGTACCAGTTGGTGATGAAGGGTGTGCCGGAGCACCTCCGTTCCGATAACGGACCGGAGTTTGTCGCCTACTGTGAGAGTTTCAACTCGAAGTTGCGCGACGAGTTCCTCAACGGAGAGCTCTTCCGCTCCGCCTCGATTGCCCGATCTTTTGTAAATTTAGCCAAATGTCGGAATTTCCGGAGCCACTTCCTTCTGTCAGTCGGCGAGTCCACCAAACACGACGAACAAACAGTAATTTTCTAACTGGTGTTTTTACCACAACCAATAAAAAGCCAATGGACAGCAAACACCATACCGCGGGGAATTCATTAGGGTTGTTGGTGGAAAGTCTAGCTAAAAATGGACCCAATATAAGATGATATAAGGTAAATCGCCATGACCCATATAGGAGAGGAAGGATAAAGGCGGCAATAATATACGGCGCCCATACAATTTTGTAATTGAAGATCGTTATGTTCATAAAATCATTCACAGGTAGCTCCCATGCGATGTGCCAGTTTCCTGATACCGAGCAGAGACGATCAGCACATAATGGCTCGCCTCTTGGAACGATACTTGACCAGCCGAATGGATAGATTTTGATGACCATCAAAATCATGCAGACAAAACACACAAAATAAACAAAACTACTTACTTTGAGTCTCGCCTTCTCAGGAATAAAGTATAAAGACATCGCATTTATAAAAAATGGCTGTATAGCAATATGAAGGAACCCTAGCAACGTGGCGATTTGATTCATTGGATTGTTACAGGCATTAATTACTGTGTAGGTATAGGCCTGTAGAGCCTCCATTAATGAAAAATAGGAAAGACAGCTCCAGAGCGCGCGAGGTTCTTTTTTGTAGGCCGAATACGTACACCCTATGAACCCGCAAGTAGCCAATATGGTAGACGCTTTGCCATTCCAACACATAAATTCTCCAAATAAATATCAAGGATCTTGATGGCTATCACGCCACCTTCATGCCTGATTGTTTCATCCCCTGCAACATGCCGATTTAGCCCGGCACTCCCCTGCACCTCCTGGTCGAGCAGGTGGAGGGACTGCGGCGTCAGCGATGGACCTGACTCCGGACAAGATGGCCCAGACCCAACACTCGTGTCATGAGCCGTAAAGTAGCGATGCCGATCGAGCGTTGTTGCCGTGCAAATGGGCGGTCAGCCTTTGCGGATGGCAGACAAACTTCTCCGGAGATATCTGTTCGACATTCTGGCCATACCCGGGGACAAAGAGTATCGTCAGATCCGAGAATGGGCGGGAAAAATGACCAACTCTTCGCGGCCGAGACTGGTCCTATCGTCAAACGGCATATCGGAGCAATCCACGGCGCCGAACCTCAGTAAAATGGGTGCCTAGCTGGCGACGACTTGTAGTCGTCTGAACCGTCGATTGCCTCTCGCGCAAATAGCTTCTCATTTTGTCGTGGATGGCCGCCATCTCTTCCATGTAACCCTTATCGAATTCCTCTGCCGACAAGATCTTAAGATGGTCCAGCTTTTGCGTGAAATCCGGATTCAAGAGCTGGCGCAATCGATACGTGAGCCGCCGTGAGATCGTCTTCAGCTTCTTACTGACAGGTTCATGGTCATGCACTTCGCTGTTGGCAGCATCTTTTACGTTCTGCGTGGATGCCTTCTGCAGTGCCAGCTTGCTGGCCTCCACCTCGTACCGTCCGCCTTGAGAGACCTTGGCAACGAACGCCTTGTCTGTGTCAGACGCGGTCTGCTGCGCGAATGCATTCCCGCTGGCGGAGATCGCTAAAGCAAGCAGGAAAGAAGACAACGGAATGGCTGGTGCCTTCATGAAGAGAGCTCCTGTGAAAGAGAAACGTGCAGACATATGCGACTCTATGTCTGCTCCTAATTTCTCAGTGATATAACAATCGCCCCCCCCATTTATTCCCAGCCCCCGATGTCACGCTGCACTCAATTCGTGGATTGGCGGCCCTTATTTTTCAGCATTGTTCGCTTTTTTACTGCAAAGTCATTGCATTGAAAATAACGGACGTTTGTAGTCTAATCGCGGACGACGTTCGCGACGAAGTTTGTCCCCGATTTTAATGCAAGCGAGCGATCCGCACCGAGGTTCGCCTAAAGCTCGATGCGATGCGCCTTCGCGATGAGAACTGGAGGAAGGAACACAGAGAAGATCCGACGTATGTTCCCGCTCAACCGCCACCCTTCACCCCCACGTACTTCCAGACCTTCGAAGAGTATGAAGCGAAGAAGCGAGCGATTCCCGATCCCACTTCGCTCATCGTCGTTGATGAAGCCGACCGCCTCTCCATGCCTAGCCTCGAACAACTCCGTTCTGTGTTCGCCCAAAGCGGCTTCGGCATGGTGCTCATCGGCATGCCGGGGCTCGAGAAGCGAGCCGCACGTTACCCGCAGTTCTTCTCGCGGATCGGCTTCGTGCACGAATTCCGGGCGCTCGCGGCTGCGGAGGGGCAGGCGCTTCTTGAGGAGAACTGGACGGCTCTCGCCTCAGGTTCATTGGCTGAGGCGCCCGCGCCGGATGTCGTCGCAGCCATCATCCGAGTCACGGGCGGCTACTTCCGCCTAATTACACGCTTGCTGACCCACATGGAACGAGTGTTCAAGATCAATCAGCTCATCCATCTCTCCCCCGCAGTGGTCGAGACCGCACGCGACCTGGTCATCGATCAGGTCTGAACGTTGAGAATTCCCTGTTGCCGCTTCTCGAGGGTCAAATGACCCCTGATTACGCCAAATAATCTGAGAAGACTCGACCCTGCGACAATGGGGCCTGCACCTGGCCTCGCGTGGAGGCAAGCAGTCCCGTAATCGTGCTATTCGCCGTCGCCCGCAAGCTGGCAGTCCTGCTTCATCTCATCTGGGTCACGCAAGAGCCGTACATCCCGTTTTATGCGGTAGCTGCCTGAGGATCCGAATCATGCTCACCGTTGCGATACCCCGCGTCCCGATGACTGCGTGTCGCGTTGGGCCTTCACAAGGCCGGCCGAAAACTGGCAGCATCGACTTCTCCTTCTGACCCCAACTCGACACAGAGCCACGAACGGCTCACTCAAAGTGCGAATAGAAAACACGGCGGAGAATAACAACGCGGAACAACCACAACAAACAACAACAAAGGCAAAGACGCTATGAAGGAAAAAACAAAAAAAACACTTGACGCAAGTGACCTGCTCATAGAAATGCGACTTTTCCGGCGCTGCTAGACCTGTCCGCAAATCCCGTTAATCAAGAGACATGAGTGGTACAGGTGAAAGCTGATCTCGTAACGTCCTAAATTGCTCGATCATCGCGGAATCTCTCTTGATCGCTTCTTCCGTGCTGGGAATAAACACCGCCTGTCGGTGTTACTTACTGGAGTGCCTGCAGTAGTGCGCAGCGTGAGCAGTTTCGCGTACAAGCTTTATGCGGCAACCCCCTTATCTGGAGATTCAATTGAGTCATATTCTTGTTTGCGCGGTTCCTAACCCTGGACACGTCGGGCCGATGTTGGCTATTGCTCAGCATCTTACGAGCGTCGGCCATAACGTCACGTTCAATACTTCAGAGTACTTTCGCAACAAAGTGGAGTCTGCTGGGGTTCGTTTTGTCGCGATGACGGGAAAGGCCAACTACGATTACCGCGTCATTGAATTGCACGAGAACACGGCGCCGCAAATTCTCAATTCAAAGAAATACTGCGAACAAGGGTGGTGCCGAGAAGGGGGATTGACCCCCGATGAAGTTCCGTTCGATGGATTTTGAGTTTCTCATGAATACCGGTCGAGTCCGCGGTTCTTTCATCTATCCCTTATTGATCATGTGCATGAGTTCGATCCTGCTTAATCAAGATGCCAAAGCTGAATATATCTCGCCCCCGAATCGGGAGGCGCGAGTTCCAATCTTAGCGATTTCATTAAATCCTCGTTCCAGGAGCAAGCCTCGCAAGGCAGAGAAGCTGAGTGGGTATGGTACCCATTGACTTGGCGCCCTGCCGTCGTATTCGACAACCAGCAATCGCTCTGACAGGGACCGTAGCCTCGCAAGGAAAGCCCCTTGGTATTCGATGAAATGCAGAAAATTGGCCATGAGCACGCCATCGAGCGCGGGCAAAGAGAGATCGTTCTCGCGCAGGTCCACAACCTCCTTGTGGATTGTCACTTCTTGATACCGGTCGGGAATCTGCGACAACGATTTTTCGTTTTTGTCTATGGCATGGATGACGCTGCCTGGGGACAGCAACGTTGCAAGGGCGAGCGTAAATGTGCCTGTCCCGCAACCTAGATCGCACCATGTCTGCGCACGGTCCCTTGAAATTTTGTCTATCCAAATCAATTCGGTCGCCTCAGCAATGTGCATCTCGAATTCGACTCTGCGAGCCTGGGTCCTTTCGGCTTAAAGTACTGTCATCGATGACATCCTTGAATAAACAACACGTACAGGCCAGATTTATTTCAGACATCGTGAAATTCCAAGAAAACAATCTGCAACACCTCAGTACATGCGAACGTTTTTCTGGCTCCCCGATCAAATTGAACCGAACCTCGTTTCTCGATAGGGGCTCCTCGCTCGCATCGTCTTGCACCTGCCGAGCAGAAAGGAAGACTGGAGGTCGAGTGGTCGTTGCGATCAATTGTTTGCTGCCGATGATGTTGAAAACTTCACCCCTGGTAAAAAGACGAACCACCAATGTCCAGTTCCGCCAGCGAATGACCACGCATCGGCAGCAATCCCAAGGTCACCGGCGGTCGTGAACGAAGTGCTCCTCTATGTCGGCAGGCGCATTCGCTTGAGAAGTTCGGCGTATCTCGGGTCGCGACGCAGGTTTTTGAACAGCGGATTGCTTTTGATCTCAGGTAGTCCGGGGTCCCGCTGTTGGTAGGCATGCTCCAGCCATTCAAACGACTTGTCAGACTCCCCGCGATACGCATATACCTCAGCGATCTGATAGGCCACATAAGTGCGATACTTCGTGATAAGGCCGGCTAAAGCAGCATCCGAATCCTGTTCACGCCCGAGCGCATGATAAGCCAGTGCCTGGCCCGTGAGTCTCGCCCACTCGCTTGGTTCCTTCTCAATTTGTGCGAGCGCCTGCTGCGGTTTTCCCTCCGCGATGAGAATTTTGTCCAAGGTGAGATGGATATAGGCACCCTGCGGGTTCAGATCAAGAGCTTTTTGCATCTTGGCCCGGGCTTCATCGTATCGGCCCGCCGCATACAGCAGGTATCCCAAGCGCCAATAAGAATTGGCACTAAGAGGGTCGAGCGAGACCACTTGTTCATAAAGTTGGATGGCCTCGTTGAGATTGCCCAATATCCTCGATCGATACGAGCGGATACGGAGTACTTCGACGCTACCCGGTTCTAAGGCTGCTGCTTTGGTAACGGAAGTGTCGGCAGCGTCCCAGTTCCAGTCGCAGCTGATTTGCGTGTTCGCCAACGCCAAGTAGGCTGATGCCAAATTAGGATCTAACGCAATCGCCCGCTCCGCGTCGTCCCGGCTCCTTCGAANGCCTTCTGTAAGATCGGTCAGCANAGCCTCCGCCATCGCGTTCTGCACCGACGATCGCAGAACCCAGGCTGGCGCATATTTTTCATCCAGCTTGATCGCCGTGTCGGTATAGGCGAGCGCCTTGCCGAGGTCGTCCTTACTCGGCCCCCGGCCACTGAAGTATCGTGCTTGCAGGTAAGCCTGATATGCCTCCGGATTCGCGCTGCGCAAGTTCGGAACAACCGGCTGGCCGTTGCCTCCCAGCAGCCTCAGTCGCAACGCCTCGGTCGCGGCCTGGGCAATGTCATCCTCTACGGCGAAGATGTCCTTGATCTCCCGATCGTAGGTCTGCGACCAAAGCTGAAAACCGTCGTCTGCCTTGATCAGTTCCGCGGTGATGCGTACATGGTGGCCGTCGCGCCGCACACTTCCCTCAAGAACATTGGCCACGCCGAGCTTCCGCCCCACCTCACGCAGGTCTTCATTCTTGCCCTTGAACTGAAAGGCCGAGGACCGTCCAACGACCTTCAGGCCTGATATTTTGGCGAGATCATTAATCAGTTGTTCGGCCAGTCCATCGGAAAAATACTCCTCATCTTTAGCCGCGCTCATGTCCTCAAAGGGCAGCACGGCGATGGAGGTATTCTTCAACGAGGGAGCATTCGCCCGTCGTGCGACCAAGAAGTATTGCCCGGCTATAGCTGCTGCAGCAACCACTGCCAGCAGTGATATGATCGCGAACGTCCACGGCCTATGTTTACCAGAAGAACCTTGCCCTTCTGAAGAGGCCGTTGCGGGTCCAACTTTCTCTTCTGCCGGATGCTCTTCTGTCGCGTGTGACGTCGGTACTTCTTGCAGCTCGACCGTGCTCTCATCTATGACGGTAGCAACAAACCGGTATCCCCGCTTGGGCAGTGTTTCAATGAATTCCGGTTGGTCAGGCCGGTCACCCAAAGCCTTCCGGATTTCAAGAATGTACTTCCTGAGTATCTCTGGATTGACATAAGTCTCTGACCACAACGCCTCAAGAATTTCGTCTTGCGTCACGATCCGCCCCGCGTGNGCGACCAGGTAAGCCAGTACGTCAAAAGCCTTGGGAGCTATGGGCACGCGATCCCCATCGCGCCACAGCAGGTGGTTCGCCGTATCCAGACGGAACGCTTTGAATGACTTCATGGACCTGCATTAGGTCCGTACGCCCCGGACCGCAATTGGTAAACCCACTGTTATCTGTTGACGGGCCTTGTCGTCACACATGTGACCGCCCTCGTCACAAAAATTCAACAGGAAGCCCACTGAGACTTCACACCTTAAATCGCTCTCTTTACATACTCTGGCTAAGCTATTCGCAAAAACTAATGAACAGCGATGCTGAAAAGCCGTGGCGTGCGCCGCGGCGCCTCCACAAATGATTCTACCAAAGCCAAAGTCTTCAATAGGAGTGGGAACAAATATGTCTCTGTCATGGAACCACGCCGGCGGAGGTCAGGCCGGCACGATGGGCATCGAGTATCTCGACGGATTGTACAGTTACGCGCTGGTCTTGACCCGCAACCATGCGGAAGCAGAGGACCTCGTACAGGAAACATATGTTCGCGCCATGCAGGCAATGGAAAGGCTGCGAGCGGGCAGCAACATAAAGGGCTGGCTCTTCACTATCCTGAAAAATATCTGGCTCAACCAGTTAAGAAAGCGGCGCAATGGTCCTCAAATGATTGAGATCGAGGTTTGGGATGATGTTGCCAACAGTGTCGCAGAGCCATCCAAAGACGCACATGATCTGTATGTGAGCAAGATGGAGGCAGAGCAGGTGCGGGCGGCGATCCGGGAGTTACCATTAGAATTTCGCGAGATCATTTTGCTGCGAGAATACGAAGATCTCTCCTATCAGGAGATTGCGAACCTCTTGGGCTGTCCTGTTGGAACCGTGATGTCGCGATTGGGGAGAGCACGCGCAAAGCTTCGCACACTGCTTGCAGCAACATTGGGGATCCTGTTCGTCTGAAGTGAGGGGCAAAAATGAAGGGATCAGCTTGCGCCAGTGTGTGGGGCAATCTGCTGTTACCGACCATTAACAATAGTGCAATAAAATAAGCCTGAGCCGATGATTGCCTAGACCGAAGATTGAGGTCTGAGGCGCGATGGAGGGGAAACCCGGGTTAAGGATCTTCATCCCTCGCAGTCTGAGCGATTAGGCAGCGTCGCAACTCGCGCTCGGTGCCGCTTCCGGTATCCAGGTTGAATAGGTGACTTCAAAGCAAAGAGCCTCAGAGCCTGGTGGGCTGGAACTCGATCTGCCGACAGCGCTGGAGATCACCAGAGCGCCCGACAAAACCATCTTGGAATAAATGGCCAGTGGCGGGGTTCGTCTAAGACAGTCAACTTTGTAATGATGAACGCTAATATAGGGTCAGTTCTACGATCCAGGGGACTGAATCGGTCCGCGTGCTCGCGGTTTGCCTGGTATTGGTGTTGCCCCTGCAGTTGCACAAAAACCCAAATAACTTCTTCTCCCAGACGGTGAAGCGTTCGCGTCGAGCTTCGAATTCTGGGACGGAGTGTTCTTCTGCTCACGAACCCTGTCGATGTGGAGACTATCTCGATTCGGAATGCTGCGGATTTCGGACGATCGACTGAGGTGAAAGGCCTGCGGGTAGTCTTTGGGAATGGCATCTATTCAAGCGAAGGCGAACGCTGGTGGAGGGCATGACCGCCCGTACTGATAAATGGCAGCAAGGCCAGAGGCTGGATATCTTGAAGGAGATGATTGGATTCACCACAGATGTTATTTGTGGGGTGATATTCGGATAGGAGCAGAGCGCAGATGCTAACGCCCGTAGCGAATTCTGNATCAGTTGTCTTCGTAANTCTTCGGCCTGAGATCCTTTATCTCTCGCTGTGGCGGAAGCCTCCTTTCCGCGCAACAGACGTGGGAACAGATAATAAAGACCCTAGAGACCGTAATCAACAATGCGATTGCGGAGCGCCGAACGGGTAGCGTGGAACGTGAAGACTTGCTGGGCATATTGTTGAGTGCAAGGGATGAGACTAGTAAGGGGAATGTCCGACGAGTAGGTCCATGACGAAGTCATAACGAAGTTGGAGATGGACGCTTGGCTGACGCTGCGTCCAAAGAACGGAGTGCCAGTGGCCGCATCGGTCCGCTAATGCGGGCATCAAGGCACGGTTGCATTTACCATTTCCTGACGTACGCTTGGACCCAGCGCGGCTAACATCCTTGGCAACGAACCCCATCTGTATCGAGAACAGCCACTTCGAGAGTCAAGCTCCACGATCTGCTCATGACCAGCAAAACTCCGGCCTGATCCCCAGCGACTACTTTGTGGGCAGCTTCTTGAGCTTGGATCCCCATAGCGAAATTCGGAACGACACGCCCACCGAGAGTTGGAGATTCGGAGTATCCGGCGTCAACCCACACCAAAGCTCAGATCGAGCGTCCGCCCCGGCGCATATAGATAGCTCATTCCCAACCGCAGAGTGCCCTCAACCAGATACGACGCCGGCAGGTCGGCGCCGTTTAGCTGAGTAGCCCGAGTAAACCGCTGGTCCCAGCCCAGAGTCATTGAAGTCTCCGGGTTCAATGCCAAAATCGACCCTATCTGGAACCCTACCGCATCACCCGGTTTAAAGTGTCCCACCATGGTTGCTGCGGGGTTGTTCGGATCATTTGCCGAGACTGTGTGGTTAGCCGCCAGGTTGGCCGTATAGGAAAGGTTGCCGAAAAACACCACCGGATCACTCGACTTCGCTAGTGTCAGATTTCCCTGCAGCGCATTGAAGCCCGTCCCCAGCGCCACCTGGCTACTCGTCAGATTGAAGGCATCCTTCCCCGTCGTTGACTTGAAGAGCACATTCGCAAGCATATCGGGCATTCGTCCATGCTCGGTCGTTATCTGCCGCGAGACCGACGCTGAGATGTCGCCCAGCCCGAAGCTGCTCGAGGAC
>JGI12053J15887_10000692_pt1 | contig 14286 bp, 12 predicted proteins | sample MedBloCAOM1_O3_FD_15887 | JGI IMG/M metagenome (IMG submission 15887)
GCTTCGTCCTTCGAGGTGGTGCGGATGTTGGTGAGCTGCTTGCCCTTGAGGATGTTGATCTCGAGGTCGTTGTCGCGGGTATGCTCGCCGACGATCATGCCTTTGTAGACCTTCCAGCCCGGCTCTATCATCATCGGGCCGCGGTCCTCCAGCTTGAACATGGCATAGGCCACGGCCTCGCCCTGATCGTTGGAGATCAAGACGCCGTTGCGGCGGCCCTGGATGTCGCCCTTGTAGGGCAGATAGTTGTGGAACAGGCGGTTCATGATCGCCGTGCCTTTGGTGTCGGTCATCAACTCGCCCTGATAGCCGATCAGGCCGCGGGTCGGCGCGTAGAACACCAGCCGCAGACGATTGCCGCCTGAGGGGCGCATCTCGATCATCTCGGCCTTGCGCTCGCTCATCTTCTGCACCACGACGCCGGAGAATTCCTCATCGACGTCGATCACGACTTCCTCGACCGGCTCCAGCAACTGGCCGTTCTCGTCCTTGGTCAGCACGACGCGGGGACGCGACACGCTGAGCTCAAAGCCTTCGCGGCGCATGGTCTCGATCAGGATCGCCAGCTGCAATTCGCCGCGGCCGGAGACTTCCATCGAATCCTTGTCCTGCGCCTCGACCACGCGCAGCGCGACGTTGCCCTCGGCCTCGCGCAACAGGCGGTCGCGGATCAGGCGGCTCGTCACCTTATCCCCTTCGGTACCGGCCAGCGGCGAGTTGTTGACGATGAACGACATCGACACGGTCGGCGGATCGATCGGCTGCGCCTGGATCGGGATTTCGACGCTCGGATCGCAGAAGGTATCGGCGACGGTGCCCTTGGGCAGGCCCGCGATGGCGACGATGTCGCCGGCTTCCGCCAACTCGACCGGCTGCCGTTCGAGGCCGCGGAAGGCGAGGATCTTGGTGATGCGGCCGGTTTCCACCACCTTGCCGTCGCGCGACAGCACCTTCACCGCCTGGTTCGGCTTGACCGAACCGGATGCGATGCGGCCGGTGATGATGCGGCCGAGATAGGGATTGGCCTCGAGAATGGTGCCGAGCAGCCGGAACGGGCCTTCCTCGACCACCGGGGGCGCGACATGCTTGATGACGAGGTCGAACAGCGGCTTCATGCCGCCGTCGTGAGATGCGTCCGGGGTAGTCGCCATCCAACCGTTCTTGCCCGACCCGTACAGAATCGGGAAATCGAGCTGCTCGTCGGTAGCGTCGAGCGCTGCGAACAGGTCGAACACCTCGTTGACGACTTCGGTGATGCGCGCATCGGGGCGATCGACCTTGTTGATGGCGACGATCGGTTTCAGGCCAAGCTTCAACGCCTTGCCGACCACGAATTTGGTCTGCGGCATCGGACCTTCGGCGGCGTCCACGAGGACGATGACGCCATCGACCATCGAGAGGATGCGCTCCACCTCGCCGCCGAAGTCGGCGTGGCCCGGAGTATCGACGATGTTGATCTGGGTGTCTTCCCAATGCACCGACGTGCACTTGGCCAGAATGGTGATGCCGCGCTCGCGCTCGAGATCATTGGAATCCATCGCGCGCTCGACCTGGCGCTGATTGTCGCGATAGGTGCCGGATTGCTGCAGCAGCTTGTCGACAAGGGTAGTCTTGCCGTGGTCGACGTGGGCGATGATAGCGATATTGCGAAGGTTCATGACGGTTCTTCTGGCTCGGACAATGGCTGGAGCGCGATCTCGCCGGAAAACCGGGACCCACTTTTCCGGATCACGCTCAAAACCTGGAATTCTAAGGGGCGCCTGGCGCCCAAAAAGGAAGCCCGGCCAAAAAGACCGGGCACACCCTACTCGTTGCGCTGCAATATAGTCAGAAATCGCCGAAAAACAATGCGTTGTTTGCGATTTGGTTAGCTGATTTTGGTCCCAAACCGGCCGGCTTCAGGGGCTTTGGGCCTCTTCGGTGGGATAGACCCCGCGCAGCACTTCCTCGAAGTGGTTTTTCACGGATTCGTTGCAAAGGCAGGACCGGATCCGCAGCGCCTCGCGGTTACGCACCAGAATCGAACCGCGACGGGTTTCCAGCACCCCTTCGGCCTTGAGAGTCTGGATCACGCGGCTGGTATAGCTGCGGCCTACCCCCAACAGCGTCGCCAGCTGCTCATGCGTCAGCGGCACCACATCGTCGCCTTCGGTGCGTTCCATCGCCGAAATGATCCATTTGGCGGTGCGCTGCTCGATCGAATGGATCGCATTGCAGGCGGTCGACTGGAAGATCTGAGCCAGCATGCAGTCGGCATAGCGCGCGAACACGTTGCGCAAGGTGGCTGATTTGGTTTTCGCCGCATCGAGCTTCCCAATCGGCAGGCGCACGAACGGCCCGCCGAATTTGACCATGATACGGGTATAGGCCGGTAAATATCCTTGGCTGACGATACCGCCGACCGCGCCCTCGCGGCCGACCAGAATGGTTTCGACGTCGCGGCCGTCCTCGTTGGGGACCAGATAGGACGCCAGACTGGGGCCGCAGGGAAAATGCACGATCTCGACACCGTCGCCGGGATTGTAGAGCAGGTCGCCAGGCCCGGCCTCTTCCCGCGCCAGATGCGGGGCAATCAGGGCAAAGTCGCTGGCACTGAGCCGCCGCAGCAGGTTGTTGTAGGGACGGTCGCTGCCGTCAGCCGCGTTTCCGCTTCGCGTTGTCACCCGATGCTCCCTTGCGCCGCCGCGCGGACAATAACTGATCGCATCAGATTGCTATGTACACAAGTGAACAGACAGGCGAACCGCGACGTGATGGTTTCATCATTGGAACCGGCCGATGCCGGCCCTTTCATTTGGCGAGATCATGGACGCGTCTTCCGACGGCATGCCCGGCGACGTTTTGATTGTCGAGGATGATCCGATCATCGCGCTCGACTTCGAGGACACGATTCTGGGTTTCGGCGTCAAGACGATCCGGACCGCCGGAAATGTGGCCAGGGCGCTCGCAATGATCGCCGATCGCGCGCCGGATTTTGCCCTGCTCGATGTCGGGCTGGTCCGCGAAAAGAGTTTTGCCATCGCCGAGCGGCTGGATGCGCTGAAGATCCCGTTCGTCTTCGTCACCGGATATGGCGTCGACGTCAGGCTGCCGGCCGCGCTTGCGGACAGGCCGCGGCTGCCAAAACCCTATTCGTCGGACGCGCTGAAGGCGCTGCTGAGAAGCCGGGCGGACGGCGCTGTCAAGCTCTAGAGCATGATGAGTTTTAGGTTGATACGGCGGGATTTCTTCTCCCTCGCCCCGCAAGCGGGGCGAGGTGATTCAAACGTCCGCGCCCTCTAACCCAGCTTCGGGTCGAGCGTGGTCGACCACAGCGCCACATCGGCGCGGTCGCGCAAAGTCACCGTCAATTGCCCCGACGCGCCATCGATCTTGACGTGACCGAAGAACTGCATGCCGGCCGACGGCGGCAGGTTCTGCTTGTCCGCTCCCGGCGCCTTGATGAACTTCACTTCGGGACCAAAGGTGTTGTCGAGCTCGTTCGGCCCGAACGTGCCGGCATGGAACGGTCCGGCGACGAATTCCCAGAACGGCTCAAAATCCTGGAACTGGGCCTTGTTGGGATCGTAGTAATGCGCGGCGGCGTAGTGCACGTCGGCGGTCAGCCACACCGTGTTGCTAATTCCGGCGCTCTTGATGAAGCGCAAGAGGTCGGCGATTTCCAGTTCGCGGCCGCGCGGCGGGCCATCGCCCTGCGCGAACGCTTCCGACCCTTTTTTGTTGGTCGCATCGTCATAGACGATGATGCTGAGCGGCATGTCGGAGGCGATCACCTTCCAGGTGGCGCGCGAGTTCAGCAAGGCGCGCTTCAGCCAGGCGAGCTGGTCGGGGCCGAGAAAGTAACTGTCCGGACCATAGTCCGCCTGCAGGTTCGGGCCGTTGGGGCCGCGATAGCTGCGCTCGTCCAGCATGAACACGTCGAGATGCGGACCGTAATTGAGAGTGCGATAGACCCGGCCCGGCTCGATGATGCTCTCGCGCATCGGATACATTTCGTGGAACGCGCGGGCCGCGCGGGCGGCAAGCAGCGTGATGTCGCGCTCCTTGTAGGCGGCGGGGAGCTGCTTTGAGAGCGACCAGTTGTTGGTGACNTCGTGGTCGTCCCACTGCACGAAGATCGGNACCTCGGCATTGAAGGCGCGCACATTGTCGTCGAGGAAATTGTATTTATGCGCGGCGCGGAACTCGTCGAGCGTCTCGGCGACTTTTGCTTTTTCCGGAATCGTGACGTTCTTCCAGAGCTTACCGTCAGGCAGTTTCACCTCGGCGGCAATGACGCCGTCGGCATAGATGGTGTCGCCGGAATGCAGCAGGAAATCCGGCCGGTGCTTGCGCATGGTCTCGAACATGAACATGCCGCCGTCGTCGCGATTGATGCCCCAGCCTTGTCCGGCGACATCGCCGCCCCAGACGAAACTGACGTCGCGGCGGTCACCGGGCGCGGTGCGGAAGCGGCCGACCACCGGCTCGCTCGAAATATCGATATGGGACAAATCGCGGAATCGGACGCGGTAGAAAATGTCCTGGCCGGCGGGGAGATTTTCCAGCAGCATTTTCGCGGTGAAGTCGCTCTCGGGCAGTGCCGCGACCGGCGGCAAAGCCCTCGCATGGCTGAACGACTCGGTGGTCGAAACCTCGACCATCATTTGCGACGGCCGGTCGGCGCGCGCCCATACCACGCCGCCATCGGCGCCGACGTCGCCGGATTGCACGCCATGGGTGATTTGCGGGCGGTCGGCGGCGCGGCTGAGATAGGGCATCGCGATGGCGCTGACGCCGGTAGCCGCGGCGGTCGTCAGCAAACGCCGGCGTGAAATCTTGATGGTCATGCAAGCCTCCTTATCGGACCGTGAGGATACGTCGCGCCGATAGACCTAGAAAGGTTCTGTGACGATCCGATTACAGGATGTGGGATTGGCAGGTTGGCGAATGCCGACCAATACCGAGGGCGGCGGTCCAACACACAGTGTCGTCCCGGCCAAGCGAGCACTTGCGAGCGCGAGCCGGGATCCATACCGCGTGATATATCGATAAGGGTGCTGTGGCAGACGCCTTTGGCAATAACTACCGCCGCGGAGCATGGGTCCCGGCGTTCGCCGGGACGACACGCGGAGGGCGCTCACAACGTTCCGGTGGCCCGGAACTGGGCGCCGGCGCGTTGCAGACTTTGCGGCATGCTGATCAGCAGCGCCTTGCGGTCGGCGACCGCGTTGTGGAATTGTTCGAGCGCGATATTGAACGCGGTCAGCGCGCCTTCCTCGATGGTGCCGTGTTCGAAGCAATGCAGCGTGTCGCGCAGGATATTGTCCGCCTCGGCCTGCATCTGGTCGAGTTCCTCGGAGGAATCGCTGCGGCGCGCGGCTGCGATCATGTCCAGCAGCCGATCGCGCAGCGTGCTGTTGTTGTTACGCTCGTCTTTCTTCAGGTACCCCGCGAACCACGCGCCGGCGGAGCCCATCGCGGACAGGCCCATCAGCCCCCACCAGATATAATCGCTGTAGCGATCGAGGAAGGTTTTTTCCTCGCCGTCGACGAACGCCGCGGCGCCGGGATGCACCGGGATCACGGCATCCTTGTCGGTGTCCGGCGTCTCGATCTTCGCCGCCAGCGGGAAATCGTTCTTCAAGGTCTGGCGGATCGCAAACAACTGCCGGGTGAAGGCGGAGATGGTCGATTCTGCAATACCTCTGCGCGCCACGACGTGGTGGGAGAAGCTGATCGTCTTGACCTCTTCCTCGGGCTTGGCGGGCGCGCCGCCGAAGCTGCCGGCAGGGATTTCGGAGGACTCGTAAGCCGGATGATTCTGCGCGATGGCCTCGGCCGCGTCGATCGCGAGGAAGGTCGGCTTGCCGCCATCGCGCGTAGACGCTGCGATCGCGTCCGCTGTGATCTTGCTGTTGACGGGTCCTGCGGCGAGATAGGCATCCGCCTTCTGGTTGCGAATCGCGTCCGCGGCCTCATGGGCCGGAAACTGGACCATCTCGACCTTGGTCGGGTCGACGCCGTATTGCTGCAGGATCACCTTGAGCAAATTGACATTGGCCTGGGTGCGGCCGACGACGCCGATGCGGCGCCCCGTGAGCTGCACGATTTTCGTGATCTTCGGAGCGGCCTTCTTGCCTTTGACCTTAACCGCCGGAGGCACCCATAGCACCGCGACATTCTTGCGCAGCGTCGCCACGGCCTGGGCATTCTTCGGCACTTCGAGGTCGCCCCTGATGATGGCGAGATCGGCCTTGCCCTCGCCGAGCAGGCTGGCGCTTGCGGTGGCACCATCGGTCGGCACCGGTCGCAAACGAACCTGACTGCGCTGCTGGTTGTTGAGCGCCTGCGCCAGCGCCTGAACCACCCTCAGGTCATCGCTGTTTGCCGGGCCAACCGCGATTCGCAAGGTTACCGGCCGCATCGCAAAGTAATAACCGGCTGCCAGCGCGCCGACGATGGCAAGCAGTCCGGCCAGCATGACGAACATCGCCCTCCGCTTCGCCGAGCGTGGCGACGGCGGCATCGACGGCCCGACGAGGTCGTGGTCTCCGGTCATCGATCTGGCAAACAGTCGTTTGACATTCAAATTCATCGAGCCAATACGGTTAAATCGACATGGTAGCAAATTCCTTGTCAGCGCGGATTTACATCGCCTTCATGGTTACCAGCGGGCCTTTGCACCTGATTTGCCGCCTTATTGTGGCATGGATCCATCTGGTGCCCTTCGGTGTTAGGGTAAAGTTCGCGTGAAACGGGAGGCGATCATGACGGAACGGCTGTCGGCGGAGGCGCGAAAATCGGCCCTCAAGGGTTTGTCCGGGTGGAGCGATGTGCCCGGCCGTGAGGCGATCGCGCGAACCTTCATTTTCAAGGATTTCAACGAGGCGTTCGGCTTCATGTCCCGCGCCGCATTGGTGGCCGAAAAGCACGATCATCACCCCGAATGGCGCAACGTCTACAAGACGGTGGAAGTGGTGCTTTCGACCCATGACGCCGGCGGCGTCACCAACCTCGACATCGAACTCGCCAAGGCGATGAACGCGATCGCCGGACAGCTCGGCGTCGCCTGAACCGGTTCTTGCGATCTTGCAGCGGCGGCGCGACATCCCCAATTTGAGGTGTAGCCGCCGCGTCGACTTGCCGCGGCGCCTTTGGGGAGCCCTGCGATGGCGTCCGAACATACCGTGGGTTTCGAACCGGCCGACGAACTGGCAAAAGACCGCGAAAGCGTGCGCAGGCGCTTCTGGCTCAAGCTGAAGCGGGTGGTCGCAAAACTGCCGTTCGCCGAAGACCTGCTCGCGGCCTATTACTGCGCGTTCGACAGCCAGACGCCGCGCCATGTGCAGGCCGCGCTGTTAGGGGCGATCGCCTATTTCATCCTGCCGTTCGACTTCGTTCCCGACATGCTGCCGGTGCTCGGCTTCACCGACGACGCCGCCGTGCTCGCGACCGCGCTCCGCATGGTCGCGACCCACATCACGCCGGAACACCGCGACGCGGCCCGCACCGCGCTGAAGCGCGGGATCGATGAGGGTGATGTCGAGAAGTAGTTCGAGGTAGTTCCACAAACACCATCGTCATCCCCGCGAAAGCGGGGATCCAGTATGCGGCGGCAGTGCGGCTCTACCGCTGACGCCGCGGAATACTGGGTCGCCCGGTCAAGCCGGGCGATGACAGTGGAGTGTGATGCAACGCCTGAAAATTACTCGCGCGGTGCAAACGTTGTCATCACGGATGCAGGATCACCTTGCCCATCGCCTTGCGGCCGGCCAGCACCTTTAACGCGTCGGCGGTTTGCGCCAGCGGGAAGGTGCGGTCGACATGCGAGGAGATCTTGCCCTCGGCGGTCCACTTCACGAGCTTCTCGAGATTGGCGCGGTTCTTCTCCGGATTGAGCCGCGCCCAGGCGCCCCAGAACACGCCGCGGATGTCGCAGCCCTTCAATAGCGCGAGATTGAGCGGCATCTTCGGAATGTCGCCGGCGGCGAATCCGATCACCAGAAAACGGCCTTCCCACGCGATCGAGCGCAGCGCGGCTTCGGCGTAAGTGCCGCCGACCGGGTCAAAAATAATGCCGGCGCCCTTGCCGCCGGTGAGCCGCCGCAGGCCTTCCTTGAGATCTTCCGTGGCGTAGTTCAGCCCAAGCTCGGCGCCGTGCGCTTTTGCAAACTCGAGCTTCTCGTCCGACGAGGCGCAGGCGATCACCTTCAGGCCCATCAGCTTGCCGAGCTCGCAGGCGGCCAGACCGGTGCCGCCGGCGGCGCCCAGCACCGCCATGGTTTCTCCGGCCTTCAGGCTGGCGCGGTCCTCCAGCGCATGCAGCGCGGTGCCGTAGATGATGATGATCCCGGCGGCGCGATCGAAATCCAGATTGTCCGGAATCTTGACAATGGAGTTGGCCGGCAGCGCGATCTTTTCGCGCGCGCCATTGTGGCCGCAGGACGCCACCACGCGGTCGCCGACTTTCAGGTCGGTGACATCAGCGCCGACGCTTTCAATGACGCCGGCAACTTCGGCGGCCGGCGAAAACGGAAACGGCGGCTTGATCTGGTACTTGCCCTGGATCATCAGCAGGTCGAAGAAATTCAGCGCCGCCGACTTGATCGCGATCACGGCCTGGCCGGGCTCGGCCACGGGATCGGGCACCTCGGTCAGCACGAGATCGTCGGGGCCGCAATATTGCGAGCAGAGAATGGCTTTCATGGACACACCCAGGGGTTCGGACGCACAAATGATGCTGGACGCTTCTTGCCGGATTTGCAGCCGGGCTACAATCTGATTCGGATGCTTTTGCCTCATGGTGAAGAGGCGCCTACGCCTTCTCGAACCAGAGCCCGAGAATGAACACGGACCTCATCCTGAGGAGCTTGCGAAGCAAGCGTCTCGAAGGATGGCAGCGTACTGGCGGCCATCCTTCGAGACGCGGCCAAGGGGCCGCTCCTCAGGATGAGGGCGGTGGAATGTAGTCGAGAGGATTTTAAACGATGTTTGAAAAAGACCTGCTGGCGGGTAAGCGCATACTGGTCACCGGCGGCGGCTCCGGGCTTGGAGCGGCGATGGGACGCCGCTTCGTCGAGCTCGGCGCCGAACTGATCATCTGCGGCCGCCGGCTTGAATTGCTGGAACAGACGGCGTCGCAGTTGCGCGGCGAACTCGGCGGCAAGGTGAGCGTCGTCAGATGCGACCTGCGCGACGGCGCTGCTGTCGATGCCATGATGGACACGATCTGGTGCGATGCGCCGCTCGACGTGCTCGTCAACAACGCCGCCGCCACCTTCATCGCGCAGACCGAGCACCTGTCGTTTCGCGCCGCGGATGCGATCCTGGCGCCGACGCTGCACGGCACGATGTATTGTACGCTCGCGGCGGGCAAGCGCTGGATCGAAGGCAAGCACAAAGGTGTGGTGCTGAGCATATTGTCGACCTCGACCATTACCGGCCGCGCCTTCACGGTGCCGTCGGCGATGGCGAAGTCCGCCGTGCTTGCGATGACCAAAAGCCTCGCGGTGGAGTGGGGACCGAAGGGCATCCGCACGGTGGCGATCGCGCCCGGCGCGTTTCCGACCGCGGGCGCCTCGGGGCAGCTGCGGCCCGAGGGCCGCGACCAGGGCTGGACCTCGAAAAATCCGCTCGGCCGCGTCGGCGAACACAGCGAGCTGGCCAATCTCGCGAGTTTCCTGATTTCCGATTCCGCCGGTTACATCAATGGCGAGATGGTGGTGCAGGACGGCGGCGCGCATTTGCGCAGTTCCGGCGCCGAGGATCTGCTGCAATGGACCGACGCGCAGTGGGAACAGCAGCGCACCGCGCGTTCGAAGAGCTGAGGATGACGAGCCCGTCGCAAATGCGCGACGAAGTCGTGGACGCGAAGCTTTCCGGCACCGTAACTGCCTTCCCAAAAAGGCATTTCCCGGCTATCCATCGATCGTGACAACGCATTGCCGGGCCATCTTCCAGTCACAATAATGAGGGAACCAGACCTGGTGATGCGGGGAATACTGACAGCTCTGGGGCTAGGTGTGCTGGTGTGCGGGATCGCGATCCCGGCGCAGGCGCAGAATGCGTCGCCGAAAGCTTCGAAGGGCGCGGCCAAGCCTGCTGCCGCAAAGCCGGAGGCCGCCGCCGCTCCCGCGGGCAGCGCGGAGCCGACATTGATCGGACAGTTCGGCACCTGGGGCGCCTACACCGCGACCCCGAATGGCAAGAAGGTATGCTTCGCGCTGGCAAAGCCGGCGTCGTCGAAAACCAATCCGCCGAATCGCCCGCGCGATCCGGCCTACGCCTTCGTCTCGACGCGCCCTGCCGAAAAAGTCACCAACGAAGTCTCCGTCATGATCGGCTACACGCTGAAGCCGGGCTCTGAATCGACGCTGGAAGTCGGTGGCGCTTCCTACGCCATGTACACCCAGGGCGATGGCCTCTGGATCAAGAACGCCGCCGAGGAAGAGCGGATGGTCGACGCCATGCGCAAGGCCGCCGACGTCACCGTCAAGGGCGTGTCGGCCAAGGGCACCGAGACCACGGATACGTTCTCGCTGAAGGGGCTGTCCCAGGCGCTCGACCGGCTGGCGCAGGATTGCAAGCGCTGAGCGGCTTTTAACGCTGAAAACCATGCATTTGGTGGCTTTCCAGAGAGCCTTGGAGGGCCTAATTGATATCCATGACTGACACAATGGCCCATTCGACAGATGCCGCTTCCGGCGCCAATGCGCCGCTGGAAAAAATCGCGCTCGAAACCTATGTGCCGCCGGCCAAACCGTCGCTGGTCGGGCTGTCGCGCGCGGAAATATCCGACCAGCTCGGCGCCATCGGCGTGGCGCCGGCGCAGCGCAAGATGCGGGTGCAGCAGCTGTGGCACTGGATCTATGTCCGCGGCGCGCAACGCTTCGACGAGATGACCAGCATCTCGAAGGAGATGCGTGCAGAACTCGAAAAGCATTTTACGGTCGCGCGCCCCGAAGTCGTCGCCGAACAGATCTCGAACGACGGTACCCGCAAATGGCTGCTGCGATTGCCGAGCGGTGACAGCGTCGAGAAAGCCCACGAAGTCGAGTGCGTCTATATTCCGGAAACCGACCGCGGCACGCTGTGCGTTTCCTCGCAGGTCGGCTGCACGCTGAACTGTTCGTTCTGCCACACCGGCACCCAGCGGCTGGTGCGCAATCTCACCGCGGGCGAAATCGTCGGCCAGATCATGGTGGCGCGCGATCGCCTCAACGACTGGGCCGACCGCGAAACCCCGACCGGCAGCCGCCTCGTCACCAACGTGGTCATGATGGGCATGGGCGAGCCGTTGTATAATTTCGAGTCGGTGCGCGACGCGCTGCTGATCGTCGCCGACAATGAAGGCATCGGCATTTCCCGCCGCCGCATCACGCTGTCGACCTCGGGCGTGGTGCCGAACATCGCCAGGACCGGCGACGAGATCGGCGTCATGCTGGCGATATCGCTGCATGCGGTGCGCGACGAGTTGCGGGACGAACTGGTGCCGCTGAACAAGAAATATCCGATTGCCGAACTGCTGCAGGCCTGCCGCGACTATCCCGGCTCGTCCAACGCGCGGCGCATCACCTTCGAATATGTGATGCTGAAAGGCGTCAACGACTCGCTCGATGACGCCAAGCTGCTGGTGAAAATGCTCAAGGGCATTCACGCCAAGATCAATCTCATTCCGTTCAACCCGTGGCCGGGCACGCGCTACGAGTGTTCGGACTGGGACCAGATCGAAAAGTTCTCCGAGTATATTTTCAACGCCGGCTATTCCTCGCCGGTGCGTACGCCGCGCGGCCGTGACATCCTCGCCGCCTGCGGCCAGCTGAAATCGGAGACCGAGAAACTGTCGGTACGCGAGCGCCAGGCGCTGCGCGCCATGGCGATGACGGATTGATGCGTGCAGTTCAACTTGCCAATGGTCCTCATGGAGAGGAGGCGCACGCAGGCAAGNATACGCAGCCTGCGTAAACTTGGCCGCGGCGCCGTCTCGAACCATGAGGGGGCTACCATCCTTCGAGACGCGGCCAAGCGGCCGCTCCTCAGGATGAGGACACTGAATTCCTGCTGCCACCGCAGAATGGATTCGATTTCATGGCACTGATCGGCCGGCTGTTCGTCATTCTGTTCGGATTCCTCGCCGCCTGCCTGGTGGCGGGGATGATCGTGGTCGGCGCGGTGCTGTTCCCGGAATTCAGCGATCTTTCGACCGGGACGATCGACCAGAGCGCGATCGACATCGTGATCGGCTTCGGCTTCATCTTCATCAGCGGGTTTGCGCTGTTGCCGGCGCTGATCGTGGTTCTGATTACCGAAGCGTTTTATATCCGCGGCGTGCTCGCTTACGCGGTCGGTGGCGGCGTGGTCGGTCTGGCGTGCTATCTCGGCCTGGTCCCGTTCGACACCGCGACGCTTCGCTTCGACGGCATCGTCCGCCGCCATCTCGAAATCATGACCGGCGCGGGCATCGTCGCCGGCCTCGTCTACTGGATGATCGCCGGCCGCAATGCCGGCGCCTGGCGCGAGCCGCCGCGCCCGCTGCGGCCGCCGCCACCGCTGCCTGCCCATTCGCCGCCGCCACCGCCGTAGCGTTGACGCGCTTCTTTCTTCCCTCTCCCCTTGTGGGAGAGGGTGGCGCAATCGAGCGCAGCGAGATGGAGCCGGGTGAGGGGTTACGGTCCATCGATAGAAAGAGACCCCTCATCCGTCCACGATACTTCGTATCGTGGCCACCTTCTCCCACAAGGGGAGAAGGGAAGAAGGACGAGCCTTACGCTCTTTTCATCCCCATTCCCCTCGGCTAAACCCCGCGCCATGAATCGAACCGGACTTTTCATCGCGCTCGCTTTGGCGCTTGTCATCGGACTGCTGTTCGGGATCTATCCCGAACTCGATCTGAAATTGGCCGCGCTGTTTTACGATGCCGCCAGCAAATCCTTTCCGCTGAAATTCAACATGCTGGCAGCATTCGCGCGCGACGGCGCGATGTGGATTGCGTGGGGCCTGGCGCTGCCGGCGATTGCTGCACTGGTGATAAAACTGGCGCGGCCAGACCGGCCGCTTTTGATGTCAGGCCGCGCGATCGTGTTCCTGCTGGTGACGCTGACGCTTTCCGCCGGCGTGCTCACCAATCTCACCTTCAAGAGCTATTGGGGCCGCCCGCGCCCGGTGGTGGTGACGCAGTTCAATGGCGACCTGCCATTCGTGCCGTGGTGGGATCCGCGCGGCGGCTGCGGCCGCAACTGTTCGTTCTTCTCCGGCGAGGGCGCCACCGCGTTCTGGACCTACGCGCCCGCGGCGCTGACGCCGCCGGCGTGGCGGCCGCTGGCCTATGCCGCCGCGACCCTGTTCGGCGTCATGACCAGCGTGCTCAGGATGGCGTTCGGCGGACATTTTTTCACCGATGTGGCGGCCGCCGGGCTGGTGACGTTTTTCGTAATCTGGCTGGCGCACGGCTACATCTACCGCTGGCCCTCGACCCGGCGATCCGACGAGGATATCGACGCTGCGTTGACGCGGTTTGCGTGGCCGCTCTACCGCCTCGTGCAGCGCTGGTTAGGGCACGAAACAGGCCCGGCGCCGTCGGCGTGAGCAACATTCACCACGTCAACCGCTATTAAACACGTGCCCGTCGGCGCGAAATTTGATATTCGCGCACTCAAGCCGCAAACGAAATCAGCCGATTGGAAGTTTTATGAGTACGATCTTGGAAAGCCTGCCAAAAGGAGAAAACGTCGGCATCGCTTTCTCGGGTGGCCTCGACACCAGCGCGGCGCTCCTGTGGATGAAGCAAAAAGGCGCCCGCGTCTTTGCCTATACCGCGAATCTCGGCCAACCTGACGAGGCCGACTACGACGAGATTCCGCGCAAGGCTCTGGACTTCGGCGCCGAACAAGCCCGGCTCGTGGATTGCCGCACACAACTGGTCCACGAAGGCATTGCCGCCATCCAATCGGGCGCCTTCCACGTCAGCACTGGCGGCATTGCGTACTTCAACACCACACCCCTCGGCCGCGCTGTGACCGGCACGATGCTGGTATCAGCAATGAAGGAGGATGGCGTCAACATCTGGGGCGATGGCTCCACCTACAAAGGCAACGATATCGAGCGGTTCTACCGCTACGGCCTGCTGACCAATCCGGACTTGCGGATCTACAAGCCCTGGCTCGACCAGCAGTTCATCGACGAGTTGGGCGGTCGGGCGGAAATGTCGGCGTTCATGACCGCCAACGGATTCGCCTACAAGATGAGCGCCGAAAAGGCCTATTCGACCGACAGCAATATCCTCGGTGCCACTCATGAGGCCAAGGA
>JGI12053J15887_10000693_pt1 | contig 14285 bp, 9 predicted proteins | sample MedBloCAOM1_O3_FD_15887 | JGI IMG/M metagenome (IMG submission 15887)
AAGTTTGGAACGCTTCTTGCACAATTTGTACAAGATTGGCAATCCAGCGTGGCGGTGAACCTGAAGGGTGGTACCAGACGCGCCGCAGAATCACACTTGCGGGCGCACATTATTCCGAAGTTGGGTAGTCAACGTAAACAACTCTTTAAACAGACACTGTTGGCAGGGCTGCGACCATGTTGGCAATCAACTTTGCGTTAATCACACCTACTTCGTGAAGCCCTTGTTGTTGTGGCGCGAATTCCGCGAGTGCCGCTAGCGTTTGCACTCCAGCGACTCCATCGATCACTCCGGGGTGGAAACCTAGATAGGTAAGATATAGCTGCGCGGCCCGGACGTTTAGATCCGGTAAAGCGCCAGCCGAGTATTTCTGAAACTCGCTGCTTAATCGTACGTCATAGCGATTGACGATGTAGTTCGGGCCATTGTAACCGTGAGCGAATGACGTCCAGTCGTGGACTTGTAGCGAGATGTGCAAATTTGAATTAATCAAAAATGCGCCCATGGCTGCTAACTGGTCATCTTCGGAATGGGACATGGCTTCCACCATTTGTTCGACATCGGGGAATCCGGCTAATTGATAGTTTTCACCCATGATCTGCCCAATTCCCCAAGAAGCGCTCTGCAGCGCTGAATTCCTGTCTTTCACTATAGCCTTTGCAAGCCGATCGTATTGCTGAGCTCCCCGTGGTCCATATCCGCCGGGTTTCGGGTCACTAATGTCGCCATCATCGTAGCGACCTTTCGTCAATCGATGAAAAATGTGACGTTCATAAAGTATCTGCGGACGGCGATCTGCAAGAAATCCGCACCCGGAGGTTTCCACCGCCAATACCGTCCAAATTTCTGGAGCATGCACACCTAGATCGTTGCAAGCTCTCGCGAGACCTGTAGAAGTCAAGCCCACCGCGAGGCCACGAAATGGAACGACTTCAGGCAAAGTGGCTATGTTCCTCGATAAGACACCGTAGTGCGTAATTAGGTTTGAAACTTAGCAGAAAAGGTAACAACATGCTCGAAATATCCTCGTGGTTCTGGATTTTCGATGCAACCGTCCCAAGAAGCCAAGCTTCGCAGATTTGCCACGCTGCTGGTCACGTGGGCGCTGTTGTTGGGTTTTTTCCTGGCCTACGACACATACTTCGTGGCGGGCCAAAGAGAGTTCCTCGTAGCGCGGGAATTCCGGACCTTGGCGGGACTTGCGAGAAGGGTAACCGACGAATTTGATCGCTCGCGGCTCTCTGTGGAGTCGGCTCTAAAACTCTCGAACACCACAGGTCGGAACAATGCTAAGGAAGTCCTGTGCAACGCCGAATCCACAGATAATTGCCGTCGTACATACATTGGGTCCTACCTAAATTTGTACTTGAATGATGTTTTGGTGCGCGAAGAATCGCCATCGGACATTCCGGACTGCTGGGGGCGGTCCGCAGAATCCGAACGAGGCATCGATCAGTCCATCCCCGTNGAGACCATTCAGGAAAGCGGGTTGAAACTGCGGGTCAGTTGTTTCATGAATCAAGCTGGCAAGCATGATCAGGCCANTAAGAAAACTGTTTTCATGCTGAATTTGTCGCCCTGGATCAAGACCGCCCTCGAGCANTCGACAGACACCTTCGAGGACATTTTAGTGTCAGACCGCGGTGGCAATATTCTGTTTGAGAAGAATTCAAGTGACCTGCAGATAAGCAATCTAACGTCGATGGTAGCCAGCAGTGCGGAAGGTAGCCCCAAAAAGCCGGGCTTCGAGTTTTTCGGCAAATCGATGCAGTCAGGTGGCGCCACGGGAGGCGTAAGTCCGGCCCAGAAACTTGAGGATTTATCAAAAAACAGCGCGCTCAANCGCGTTTTTGTTGCTGGCAAGAACTATCTTCTGTTCTCGCATCCGATTCGCGTAACCCTCGGAAGTTATCCTTCGAATGGGAGCCTGGATCTCGTGGTGTGCGGGCTTAGACAAGAAGTAAGTCTCGATGCCGAAAGTCGCTCCTTACCCTACGGATTNCTGATTTGGGTTGGACTGATCAGTATTGCGTTGCTCAGTGTAAGTTGGCCTTTGTTCAAGCTCCGTTTTATGAGCAACACGGAGCGATTCAGGCCCCGGGACGGATGGTATCTGATTCTCGCGCTTTTTCTGATGTCAACGGGGACAGTGTTGATGCTCCTCAACGCTAGCTATATTTCCCGAGCGCGAAGTGCCGCCGACAGAAAGATGGAAAGCCTTGCACGAAGGATTAAGGAAAATTTCCAAGGGGAACTGGAAAGCGCCTTCGCGCAACTTCGCGCCCTACGAGATGACGCCGGTTTTGCCCAGGTAGGGATGGGCCCGCCGAGCCTTCGGGGCTCTTATCTCACCATAGGCACTTCCAAGCAACTGACGTATCCATACTTTCAGAGTGCCTTTTGGGCAGACTGCTATGGCCGCCAGGTTTTGAAATTCGATACGCGCCAAGCGCCAACGCCGTCAGTCGACGTATCGCGATTTGCGTTCTTCAAGGATGCCAAGAATCAGATTGTACGGACGAACACTCAGCCGGAGACGAACCGGGTGTGTTCTGAAGTGCCAGGAGTTCTGGACCAGGCCGATAACTCCGCTGACCGTCTGTATTTCCAGCCCCTGTTGTCTCCTAACACCGACGAATTTGCTCCTACTCTTTCTGCCCCCTTTAAGAGTGAATTGGAGAATACCAAGAAAATCTGGATTCAAGCTCTCGTAGTCCGGCCTATTTCGGTAGTTGATCCGGTGCTACCGCCTGGTTTCGCCTTTGCCGTGATTGATGACCAGTGCGAAGTTCTGTTTCACTCTGATTCCTTACGAAACCTCCGGGAGAATTTCTGTGACGAATCAAAAAATAAAACAGAACTGGCCCCTTGGTTGGTTGGGGGTACCAACGCTTCGTTGAATATCACTTACGAGGGCCGCACCGTTCGAGCCTACATTACGAACTTTCCGGTGCCGCGTCTATCGAATAGCGGTGGTGCTTTTCTGATTGTTTTTCAGGAACCGAACCGGGAATTGACTCTGAATTTGGCCATAGTGCTGGTCTGTTCGATCTTGCTCGCGAGTTATTTCACCGTTCTCGCCGTTATCGCAGTTCTTCATCTGCTATTGCGGGGACCGCTAAACTTGATTTATATGCCGCGCTTCATGTGGCCGCAATCAAAGAACTCCATGTCTTATATTCAACTAGCGGGCGCAAATGTGCTCATGGTCGTTTTTTTTGGGATCGTATCGCGCCAACTTTATGAAGCGCCTCTGTTGGCGTTAAGCACCGAGACGGCGTTTCTTTCCATTGCTTTCAGCATCGCCGTATTAGCATGCTGTCCTCACACGTTAAGAAAGTGGGGGCTGAGAGCAATGCTGGGCAGTGCATTGCTCGCTCTCGTCATCTCGGTGTCTCATTTTTTTTCATGGCGATTGTCGCGCCCATTGCCTTTTTCCTTTTCCGTGGAGTGGATAACTCTTTTTGTCTTGCCGTTTGTACTCGGCGGCATCGCGGTTCTCATCTCCAGTAAATGGTTTCGGGCTGGGGCCGTGCCGGGGTCGGCAACGGCATTGTTCGACCAGGTGCGAAAGCATTTTACGGCGGCATATGCGCTTGCAGCGCTCAGCCTCCTCGCCTGCGTGGCAGTAGTTCCATGTTTCGGATTTTTTAAATATGCCTATGACGCAGTGAGTGAGATTTCCTTGAAGCGCGATCAGGCGGTTTTGGCGGACCAGGTGCAGGCTCGTCGTGAACGCGTTCGCAGCTATTACGACCGCCTGGGCGCGCCGGGGTTCGCGTCCTGCCGTGTTAATCAGTCTTTCGATCGCTATGATACGTTGTTTTTCTCGGTATCACCTATTCCCGGCAGCGCGGAGAAAAACTGCGAAGTTATCGCTTCTGCTAGCAAAACTCCGATTGAATTCCCTCCCGAAAAGGCCTGTGTGGTTGAGTCCGCGGTGCCTTCCAATGGGTTGAATGATTGGATCGAAAAGGCCATTGCAAAATCGACTCTCACGTTTCCTGCTAATGAAATCGGAGTGGAAATGAGCAGGTTGGGAGTAGCGTCAACGCAACCGAGAGATGCTTGGGACCGTTCCTGGGAAGAAGTAAATCCCCGTTGTTTTACGCTGTCGGGAAGCCCAAAGTCCAGGTTGTCAGATTTAAAGATAACGTCAAGTTATCTGCGCTGGGATGGGCTAACACTAGGGCCGGTCCGGTATCTGATCCTGTTCCTCGCGGGGTTGGTTTTTTGGCTCATTAACTTGACGAGACAGATCTTTCTCACGGATGTTCAGAGCCCAGCTCCCTTCAAGGTTGTACAGTGGAAATCGGCCTCGGACATCGACACAAATTATCTTGTAATCGGGCGAACGCAGTCTGGAAAGACCAGACTTCTTCGGGAACTTTCAGGTTTAGATCCGGCAGACTGGCGTGACCTGCGTTCCGAGATTGCCAAGACGATCAAAGATCAGAGCTATCAAGGACCGCCTAACCACGGCAGAGTACTGATATTGGACCATTTCGAATTTAACATTCGTGACCGAATCTGGAATCGATCAAGGCTGGAATTACTTGAAAATCTGCTCTATCCGGACCGCTCCAAGGTGGTTGAAGGATCTTCACTTATTGTCCCTACCCTGGTTGTCGTTTCTACTATCGATCCATCCTATTTTCTGAGCGAGGAGGGATCGAAGATATTGTCGGACGGCATAGATCTTAGCGAGGGCACAAGGCTTTTTGACCGTTGGGTACGGGTGCTGGGCAAGTTCACCAAGGTAAGCTTGGCGCATAGTGGCAGAGAAGTATTTCTCATAGAAGTTGCCAATATCGCGGACCTTGGATCAAAGCACGCCCAGTTTGCTGCGTGGGTTTGCCGGGAGTGCGGAGGCACGACGTTTCTGCGCACTGTGGGAACCACGATATTGCGCGAATTGTGGAAGAAACCTCCCGAAACCCGAGAACGATTGACGGAAATTGTTCTCGATCGAGTAGATACCTATTACCGCGTCTTGTGGTCGGGTCTAACCAGGTCGGAACGCCTGGTTCTTTATCAACTGGCGATCGATGGATGGGCTAACCCCAAAAACGGTCCCGCGATTCAGCAGTTGGAGCGGAAGCAACTGATTTGCAAGGCCCCAATGTACCGCATCATGAACGATAGCTTTTGTCGGTTCGTACAGTCCGGCGAGCACGCGAGAGAGATTTCGGAGTGGGAGAACCGCGAACAGGAGAGTACCTGGCATGCGCTCCGCTTTGTCTTGATTGCTGTGCTCATCGGTGGTGGGGTCTGGCTACTGTACACGCAAGCGCAATTATTCCAGATTGGAACCGGCACGATAACGGCGATCGCCGCCTTGCTTACTGCGTTAGCCGGATTTTCTGCCAAGCTGAAGGGTCCTGTACAACCTGAAACAAAAAATGCTCCAGCCCAGGGTTCGGAGTGAAAAGCATCCTGTTATCTGATATGCCCAATGGCAGAAGATTCCGGTGGACCGCTGCGGGTTCGGAAGCCAGCATAGTCGGGTCGATTCGTGCTGGAAAGTTCGAGCGAAATAACTTTCCCATGCTCGTGGGAAATTGAGAGTTTTCATGAAACCTCGGAGAAATATATGGCCCCTGCTGGTCTGGACAATTTGAAGCACATTGTCGTTCTCATGATGGAGAACCGTTCTTTTGACCACATGTTGGGCGGGCTCAGTCTCATCATGGAGAACGGAGCCAAAAAATATCCCAAGATAAATGGACTAACAGGAAATGAGTCCAATCCGGACACTCAAGGCAAGTCCGTTACGGTTCAGCCAAACGCAAAATTTCAAAGCCAACTGGATCCGGATCCAGACCACCACTTCCCGGGGGTCGACCTTCAAATCTTCGGTGGCGCGCCGCCGGGACCTGGACGCNTCGCCAACATGCAAGGTTTCGTCAAGGATTATTTCCATCAGACGCACGACGTTGATCGCTCGCACAATATCATGTCTTACTTCACTCCCGATAAGCTTCCCGTCCTGACGACCCTGGCGACACAGTTTGCGGTGTTCAACGGTTGGTTTTCTTCCATCCCGGGACCTACCATCTGCAATCGAGCGTTTGCGCATTACGGGACATCGTTTGGACAGGTGGGAATGGACCTCTTCTATTTATTGGACCCGATTCCCAGTATCTATGAACGCCTGCTTCAGGCCGGTCGCACGGCCAAGATTTACTACTACGACCAACAAAGTTCGACAATGGAGATCGTAAATTTACTCAAGAACCAGCCGCAGATCTTTGGAGGTTACAACCAGTTTGTCACCGACTGCGCTAACAATACTTTGCCGGAATATAGTTTGATTGAGCCTTGTTACAACGATCATCCAGGGCCCGGCGGCGGCGAAATTCTGGCATCGGATCAACATCCGGACCACAATGTGCAGGAGGGCGAGAAGTTCATCGCCAGAATTTACACCGCGATCCGCGCAAATCCAGAAATTTGGGAAAGCACGGTGTTGCTGATCGTTTACGACGAGCACGGCGGCATCTACGACCACGTCGTACCGCCAGCATGTACTCCGGACGGATATTGCGCGAAAGCCGCCGACACCGGGACGGGCGAGAATTTTAATTTCGATCGTCTTGGGGTGCGCGTCCCAGCAGTTCTTGTCTCGCCCTACATTCCCAAGGGAACTGTTGTACCAGGCACGGAGGACGCCGCAAACGGCCGCATCTTCGAACACGCCTCTATTCCTGCGACCGTAACGGAATTTTTTCTCCGTGGTGACACGAAACGTACTGTGCGTGAGAAGACCGCCAAAACATTCCTTGATCTCCTTTCGGGTGAAAAGCGGCCCGACGCGGACATTCCATTTTTCAAGGTAAGGGGAAACTGATGACTGCACCTTCTAACATGATCCACGTACCGGACCCGGAACCAGGCGCTTATAACAAGGACCGGGTGGCCGGAAAACTTCTGCAATCGCAAACGCTGCATCTCCGCGAAGCCCTGATCCAGCACTTGGGTGATGTGGTAGCCGTACTCACCGTCGACCCGCGTTCGCTCAAGACCGAAGGAGATGTGAGCGCATACATTCATAAGGCGACGGCGCTTCTTCATACGCACGCCGGGCAGCCAGGAAGAAAGTGAAGGACAGACCGGTGCGACGGATCCTTCTTATTTTGCTTTTATTCTCGACCACGACGGCACGCGGCCAGCAGGCGTCCTCGCCGGCACCCCGGATCGATTCTCCCAATGAGCTCGATAAAATCAAAGAGAGCTGCTTCAACTTAAAAACCCTTCTTAGTTGCGGAGAAACACTGTTCACCGGCAAACCCGTTCACATCGCCATCGGAAGCATCGCGCCTCAGAACGGTTTTGGTGCCGGCCTCGCGTATGTGGGCCACAAGACGACAGACAACTGGCGAGACAGTTGGAATGCTGACGCTATCGGGTCCACCAATGGGTCGTGGCGCGCCGGAGTCTACCTGAAGTTTGTGCACACACCAGATAGTCCTGTCGACGTCGGCTTCGGAACGCCGCCGCCACCGCTAAAGATAAATCTCACGGAGCTGCCCGAACACACAGTCTTTGGTTGGTACGCGCAAGTGACATCGCTCAACAAGCTCACCTACTTCGGGTTGGGCCCTGGGAGCACGAGAGCCAGCCGTTCGTTTTTTGGCATGACGGAGACGATTCTCGGAGGGAACGTAGTCAAACCGTTTTACGCCCGGCTGAACGCGTCGCTCTACGGCGAAATCAACGGCCGCTTCGTGAACGTTCGTCGCAGCCAAGACCAGGGCAGCCCGTCCATTGAGCAACTCTATACCGAAGCTACAGCTCCAGGACTCACCAACCAGCCAGGCACTCTGCAGCTGGGTGAAGGTATCCGCATCCGTCCGATCCTGGCCAAGGATGTGGTGCGTCTCAACTACAATCTTGCTTATCAGCAATTTTTCACGCCGGGCGCGAATTTTTCCTTTGAGCGGTTAACCATTGACCTCGGCCACCAATTCGCGCTTTATAGGACCTCTACCCGGATCTTGGAACCGCGGCTAGCAAACGGCCCGGATGATTGTGCACTTGATCCCGTCACCCACCCGGAATGTCCGAAACTTAGTGTGCGGAACTTGGAGGGCAATATTGGATTGCGTTTTCTTACGGCACTGTCCATGACGCCCGGTGGAAATGTGGTCCCGTTTTATTTCCAGCCTACCCTGGGCGGTGCAGACATAAATGGCAATCCTTCGCTCAGCAGTTACGAGGACTATCGCTTCCGCGCACCGAACATCATGTTACTGCGAGAGAGCTTCGAGCATTCGATCTGGAATCTTCCATTGGGCGTGGCGTTTATTGCAGATCAGGGGAAAGTCGCGCTTACGCGCGGAGACTTTGGTTCGAGCCCCTGGGTGCACAGTTTTTCGGCTGGCTTAACCTTGCGGGCGGGAGGATTTCCTCAAGTCTTTCTTCTTTTCTCGTGGGGCGGCAACGAGGGGACGCATACCATCGTGAACGTCAACACGAGCCTGCTCGGCGGAGCGGCCCGCCCTTCGTTGTATTGAGTATGTGGTTGGTTTACCCAGGTGTTTGCGTTGGCTGGCCCGGAGTTGCTGATATCTGGCAGAGGTGACTCTAATGTTTGGTTCGGAAATGATGGATGTCGCCATAGGCATGACCTTCGCCTACTTACTGCTGAGCTTGATTTGCTCGGCGATCAGCGAACTCCTGGAGCGATGGCTTAAGAATCGCGCGGGCGATTTGGAGAAGGGACTACGCGAACTGCTTAATGATCCGGACGGATCTACTCTAGTCAAGAAGGTATACGACCACGGCATGATCAGCGGTCTTTTCAAGGGGGAGTATGACCCGAAGGCCAAGGACAAATCGAACCTGCCCTCCTACATCCCGTCACGGAACTTCGCGTTAGCAGTTTTGGGTTTATTGGTCGCGGAGAGTTCGGCAACCGGATCGGTTGACAGTTATCGCGAAGCGATCGGCAGGATCGAGAACCTAAGAGTAAAAAACGCGCTAGCGGCGATGTTCCAAGCGGCAGCAGGCAATGTAGACAAGTTCCGGGAAAACATCGAGAACTGGTTTAACAGCACCATGGATCGAGTCTCTGGCTGGTACAAGCGCCGTTCGCAAATGGTCGTTTTCGTGCTGGGATTTTTTGCCGCGGGCGCAATGAACGTCAATTCGATATCGATAGCGAACGACCTGTGGGTTCATAAAGCGCAGCGAGATGCACTGGTCTCATCGGCCCAGGGATATCTCGTGAATCATGCAGACGCACTGAAGGGGACGGACGGCGGGCTGAAAGCAAACATCGATACGTTGGAGAGTTATGGACTCCCCATCGGATGGAATATTTCCTGGCATCGTACCGGGCTGGGCTGGCTCGGGTTCGGATTCCTGTCGTTGCTCGGTTGGCTTATCACTGCTTGCGCCGTATCCCTGGGTGCGCCATTCTGGTTCGATATGCTGAACAAGATTATCGTGGTTCGCTCAACGATCAAGCCTCATGAAAAAAGTATGGAAGAGCCTTCAAAGAGCTAGGTGTGTAATCTGAATTTTGTTAGCAAACGCCAAACAGTAAGTATGGAGGTCATTCTATGACACCGCCCGATACAAACCCTTCTGCCGGAGGAGTTGGTGTGACTAGCCTTTCTGCAGATGATGTTAAAAAAATCATCATAGAAGCCCAAAATACTCAGCTCGCTGCAAGCGACCCTGTCTCTGTGGCGATGCAGATTTTTTCTGGGCTCGGTAACCAGGCCAGCGTTTCAGGAGATAATTTACGCGCTGCGCTCACAGCTTCCGGACTTCCGCTCGCAGGACCACTAGCCACGGTGATGGCCGCAATCCAGAACGTGACGAAAGCGGGTGACCTCGTATCGGTGACTAACAGCCAGGATATTCAAGCAGAGATTAATGGAACACAAGCTCGACTCAAGAAGGAAGTCAGCTTCGAGGTGGCCCAGGGCGAGACGCCTACGCTCAGCAATATCAAGGGCGTCGCGGTCCACAAGGTCTTTTGGATCGACATTCACAGCATTCAGTTGAGACAGGACCAAGGAAAAAAAATCGTTAGCGTGGCAACCTCGGCAGGAACGAAGGAGTTCACCGTTGCATGAAGCTCCCAGAGTACTAAGGAGATCCGATAGCCTCTGATCTAGCCGTGAACGCTGCCGAGGGTTGAACCGGCTAACGGAGTGTAGTTCAGGATCAGATTAAAGCAGTTGTCAGTTCTTTTACGGGTGACTATGGATGTACTGCGTAATCTGAGTGTTGTCGGCATTGACTTGCTTAAGGAATGCAACCATAGCGCTCACGAAATCGCTAGAATTACTTTGTATGGTGCTCTGGAATTCTGGACGGTTGAGATATACCAAGAAACGCCGGATGACGTCATCTTTGACTTGGGCCAGAATTTTTTGATCGTGGATAGGAGTTAGGTCCACAATTGCTTTGATCAGTTCGGGGTGATGGTGCGGATCACTCTCGAACGCAGTAATTCGACTGGCTAACTTAACGAAGTCTTTGCGGGTCTCGCCGATTCCGCTTCCAGTGGCGCCGACTGCAAAATAAGCGACCGCCGTGCCAGGAACAAGCGACCCATTCTTCATCACCATTCCAGATGGGGCACCATACGAGGTCAAAAACGTCACTTCGGCAAGGTCAATTTCCCAAGGATGCTGGCTCGGGACAAGATTGACCATAACGTGACGCTCCAATTCAGCGGTGTAAATAGCCAGGAAGTCTGTACCGGTCACTTGGCCAGAAGCGGGTAAGGCCGCAAAATCGGAAGAGTCACAGTTGGTCAGGACCTTAAGTATCGCGGTATAAAACGGGCTGAAATCGGGGGTAATGGCAGGTTTCAAATATGCGGTCATTTCCGTGAGATAATTTTTGTCGGAAGGATCCAAGAGCGAACGCCCCTGAGCCACCGCGTAACTCCGCCCGGACTTGACTATGGGCTTTTGATAACCAAGGTTGTAAAAGTAGTTCGCAGCGTTGATTTTTACGAGGGTTCCGGAACCGCTGACCAGCAGGGCCATATCGGCACTGGCGTCTACGGCGATATTGGGGTTAGCGGTCGGCTTGAGGTTGGAAGAAGAAATGAAAGGTCGAACCCCATTTCTTATGGTCTGCGGTGAGAACGATTTTCCCTGGATTTGTGACATCACCGAGTGGAAGTCAGCTTGGCCGTTCTTAAACATGCCAAGCACCTGCTGACTAACCTTTGAATCGAATTGATTTACGTCCTGCACTATTTCGTCTGCGTTAGCGATCGTAACCGAAGCGCCATCATCGGCGTCGGTTTTGTCAAAAATTCCGCTTCCTCCTGCTTGCATAGCTTGGAGAAATGTCTGCCCCACAAGACTGGATAGGTCGATGGTGCGATCGGCTCCCCGTGGCAGGAGAACGGTTCCTGCTGGACGGCCAGAGCCGACAGCGTGGATAGTTCCTATGAGCAGAAATGCAATCAACGCAGAGACCAAAGTGAGTCCCAGACGGAACAGATGGTTACTTCCTGTCTTTCGGGGGAGGATTGCTTCAGTCATTCTCGTTCTCCTGAGCTTTCCAAGCGGTTGTTTCTTTTCTCAGAATTGGCTTGTACTAATAAGCGAGATATATACCACAGCGTGCCCGCCTGGTGGTGCATCTTTCTAACGATCACCCTGCCTGCGAGCCGTTAGAGAGAGAGATCGCTAGAACGAATTTGGCATTTAGAAGAACTTGAGCTTTTGCCGCTCTCGCAGGATACGGAGGCGGCAGATGTGCCACCGTGCGGACGATCCAGAAGAGCAGGGCTCGCCAGGCGCCGCGTCGTTTCAGCCGTTCTACACAAGCGTTGCAAAGTAACCGAATATCTATTTGACAGACACAATTCCGCGATTATAATCCGCAGTTATAACGCGTCAGGTACGTAATTTCAGCATTACTATGGTCGATTGGTATCCGCCTGACGCGTTGCAGTAGCTCAGGTGCCCGGCGGTGTCACATGAGACACACTCCACCTTAACCTCAGTGAAGCCGTCTTGCGAGAGCGGTAAGTTCGGGGTGACGGTGCAAACTCGATCGAGGAGGAACGCATGATAAACCCCATGATCAGTGCAAAAAAACGCCAACCTGCGGCCCACGGAGGCGGGGTCCGCGGTGACAATTCGGTACCCCGATCATCGCAGTTTGAAGGTCGCTTTGGCCGGATGTTCAGAAACTTGCCGTCGGCCGAATGGCCTAAACAAGCGCTTATCGACCTCGGCAATGCCATGACCGCGGCTCCGGAGAGTGTCGGCAATTTTCCAGCGGCGGCATTCGAAGATAATACAAAGCGCATACAAGACGATGAGGAAAACGCTGGCGTTCCCGCTGGCTATACCTATCTGGGCCAGTTCATCGATCATGACATTACCTTCGACCCGGCCTCCAGCCTCCAGCAGCAAAATGACCCTGATGCTCTGATTGATTTTCGTACTCCGCGGCTTGACCTGGATTCGCTATACGGTCGCGGACCCGGCGATCTACCGTGGATGTATGTGGGCAAGAAATTTCGAGTTGGCCGCGCTTTGCTCGAAAATACAAAGGCGAGCAACGCGCGGGATTTGCCAAGATTCGATGATCCCGTTAATCCGGGGCCAAAGCGTGCGCTCATCGGCGACAAGCGCAACGACGAGAACGTGATTGTCGCGCAACTCCATTCTGCGATGCTCCAGTTTCACAACAAGCTCGTTGACAAGCATCCCGACTACGCATTCGAGCGAGTCCAACAGCAGGTGCGTTGGCACTATCAATGGGTAGTGGTCAACGATTTTCTCAAGACGATTTGCGGGCAGGAAGTTGTCGAAGATATCCTTCCTGATTTTGGGAAAAGTAAACCAATCTGGAAACTGAAACCTAACTTAGCGATCTTCAAATGGCGAAATGATCCGTTCATGCCAATCGAATTTTCAGCTGCCGCATACCGCTTCGGTCATTCCATGGTGCGACCCATTTATCGCCTTAACACGGAGCTCAAAGGCGGCGATAACCCCGATCAGGCAACGCCCGACGAAGAGGAGCGGGGGTTGGCTGGGCGGTTCTTCATTTTCGCCGGGGTGCAGAAGCGTGGACTGAATGGATTCGATGAGTTTCCGGCCCAGTGGGCAATCGATTGGAGTCTCTTCTTCAACATCAACGGCTCAATTAATAATGTCGGCAAGAAGCGCGTGCAGCCAGCTTATAAGATAGACAGTTCACTTGTGAACCCATTGGGATTTCTGCCGGAATTTTCAAGGCCGCCCCAGCCCCTCAATCCGCCATTTACGCTGGATCAGTTGCAGTCGAAAGCTGTTGATCCCGGGCTCGACCCATCGAACCTCGCCCAGCGGAACCTGCTTCGCGGTTTAGCGATGGGCCTGCCAAGCGGTCAAAGTGTTGCCATATCCCTTGGCATTGACCCGATCAAAGATAATGAGTTAACCGTCGGGAAAGCTGTCGTAGGCGATCTGGCTAAAAATCCATTGCTTACCTCGTTCGACAAGAGCTTTAAGGAGAATGCGCCGCTTTGGTATTACGTTTTGGCGGAAGCGCAAGTCGAATGGGCCAAAAGAGCCACGGTCGCAGGCGGGAAAGGCAATGAGGAAGCGGTTCGTCTCGGCACAGTGGGCGGACGGATCGTTGCGGAAACAATTATTGGACTGATTTGGGGAGACGGGCACTCCTATCTACGTCAGGCTCCTAATTGGAAACCGGATACGATTCGGGGCATGGGAGACTTGCTCCAATTTGCTCTCTAAGTAATGGACTCTGGACCGAGTCCCCTTAAGCAGAGTCGCGATTAGCAGGACGGAAAGACGTCGGTCATGAACGGTATCGGAAATACTTGGCACATCCCCACATCCGTCGAACCTCGTAATACGATGCGCGATCCGCTGACCGGAATTTCCGCGACAACCTCTGTCTCTATTTTCAGCGGTAGTCAATTTCAAGGACCGGGAACAGCCGGAAACCAACTTGAAATTGGGAGTACCGTTTTCTTCAGACGAAGCGGCGACGCCTCATGGAGTTCTGTGCCCTTGAGGTTCGATAGTGCCGCGGGCAACAACAAGTATTACGTAGCTACATTGCCGGGCCACCTTTTCCACACCGGCGATTTCATCGAGTATTACTTACGAATTCCTTTTAGCGATCACGCGACGACCTTCATTCACGGCAGCGACAACAACTCCGTGGCGACGCCCATGGAAATGGAGGCGCAGACGCACCCCTTCTCCTTCACCGTGCAGGGCGCTGCGAACTTTGTGTCGTTCGATTCTGGAGCACTTCAGGCGCGCGTGTTTATGGACTCG